>CXWL01112536.1_pt1 | contig 19333 bp, 20 predicted proteins | sample 590931 | NCBI WGS metagenome assembly CXWL01 (sample SAMEA3498368, study PRJEB10139) | groundwater metagenome | biome: water well; material: biofilm material | place: Germany | collected 2015-04-27 | reverse complement strand
CTCACCTCCACGGTTGATTGAAGATGCCGCAATAATGGCATGTTTTATAACACAGTACAATTACCTCTTGGTAAGGGTAATAAAGAGGGTAATAAAGTAGCGTCGCCATGCCTTACGGTAAGTACCGGCCAGTTGATCGCCGATATGCCGTTCGGTATCTCAAATAGCCAACTGATGTAATTTGTCACCGGATGAAATGGTTTGACCTGCCAGTCATGAACAAACGGAATCAGGCTCGCTTTTATTTTTGAACTGCCGCGCATTGGCCGGTACGAGTCGGGTCATTGCCAGAATATTTCGTAGTAAAATGCAACAGCCAGATTTTCCACCGCAGTATTTATTCCCAGCTCATCCATGAACCCATTACTCGATTTCTCCGGCCTGCCGCGCTTCGCGGAGATCAAACCCGAACATGTCGCACCGGCGATTGAACAGTTGCTGGCGGAAAATCGCGCGCTGATTACGCGGCTGCTAAGTGATAGCACGCTGCCGAACTGGCAGGATTTTATTGTGCCGATGGAAAATGCCAACGAACGCTTGTCGCGCGCATGGGGGCAGGTCGGGCATCTAAATGCTGTGATGAATAGTCCTGAATTGCGCGAGGTGTATAACGCCACATTGCCGAAAATCACCCAGTATTATGCCGAACTTGGGCAGAATCTTGCGCTGTTCGGGAAGTTCAAGGCATTGCGCAACGGCCCTGAATTCGAGGGTTTGAGCGCGGCGCGCAAGAAAATCATCGAGAACGAGCTGCGTGATTTCCGTCTCGGCGGCGCGGAGTTGCCGGAGGACAAGAAGGCACGCTATCTGGAAATTCAGGAACGCTTGGCCGCATTGTCGTCGCGGTTTTCCGACAACTTGCTCGATGCCACCAACGACTACACGCTGGTCATTGAGGACAAAAACGAATTGAGCAGCTTGCCCGATGATGTGCTGCAAGCGGCGCAGGAGGCCGCCCAAGAAAAATCTGGCTTAGCGGGCAAATCCGGTTGGCTGTTTACGCTGAAAGCTCCGTCCTACATGCCGGTTATGCAATATGCCGATAACCGCAAGCTGCGGGAAACCATCTACCGTGCGCATGGCACACGCGCCAGCGAGTTCGGTAAAGAAGAGTGGGACAACACGCTGTTGATGGATGAAATTGTCAAACTGCGCGGCGAAGAAGCGCTTCTACTCGGCTTCGCCAACTTCGGCGAATTGTCACTGGCGAGCAAGATGGCGGATTCGCCACAACAGGTGATCGGGTTCATGCGCGAATTGGCGCAACGCGCGCGGCCCTTCGCCGAAAAAGATTTGGCTGAGCTACGTGAATTTGCGCGTGCCGAACTGGGGCTGGCAGAATTGCAGTCATGGGACATCAGTTATGCCAGCGAGAAACTGCGCGAAAAGCGCTATGCTTTTTCCGAGCAGGAGGTGAAGCAGTATTTTCCGGAAGTTGCCGTGCTGCCCGGTATGTTCAAGCTGGTCGAGACGCTGTATGGCTTGCAGATCAAATCATCTTTCGCGCCCGTATGGCATGACGACGTGCGTTTCTTCGACATCCGCGACGCGCAAGGGCAACTGGTCGGCCAGTTCTATCTCGATATGTATGCACGCAACAGCAAACGCGGCGGGGCGTGGATGGATGACGTGATCACACGCCGCCGCCTTGCGTCGGGTATCCAAACGCCGGTCGCCTATCTTAATTGCAACTTTTCCGCGCCCATCGGTGGCAAACCCGCAGTCTTCACCCACGACGAGGTGATCACGCTGTTCCATGAGTTCGGCCACGGCTTGCATCATCTGCTGACACAGGTGGAAGACTTGGGTGTCTCCGGCATCAACGGCGTGGAATGGGATGCGGTGGAACTGCCCAGCCAGTTCATGGAGAACTTCTGCTGGGAATGGGATGTGCTGCGCGGCATGACGCGCCATGCAGAAACGGGTGCTGTGCTACCCCGCGAATTGTTTGACAAGATGCTGGCCGCGAAGAATTTCCAGAGCGGCCTGCAAACCTTGCGCCAGATAGAATTTTCGCTGTTCGACATGCTGATGCACAGCAATTTCGAGGCAGGTGGAGGCAAAACCATTCTGCAACTGCTGGACGAAGTGCGCGCCGGAGTGGCGGTGCTGATTCCGCCCGTATTTCACCGTTTCCCGCACAGCTTCTCGCATATCTTTGCCGGCGGTTATGCGGCGGGCTATTACAGTTACAAGTGGGCAGAAGTGCTGTCCGCCGATGCGTATAGTTTGTTTGAAGAAAACGGCGTGCTGAACCCCGATGTCGGCGCGCGTTTCCGCAGCGAGATACTGGCGGTGGGCGGAAGCCGCGACGCGATGCAATCATTTGCTGCATTTCGCGGGCGCGAACCGAGCATGGATGCGTTGTTGCGGCATAATGGGCTACTCGAAACTTCAGGGCATCCTTCTTGAGGAGGCAAAATGAAACACATCGCTTTGTTGATGGGTTGTTTGCTGGCAATGCCGACGGGCACTTACGCAGGCGAGCTATACCGCTGGGTGGATAAGTCCGGCACGGTGCACTATGGCGATGCGCCAGCAAAGGAGGCAGCGCAAGTCGTGCGGAAGAAATTTTATTCTCCCGCCACACAGGACGGAGATGATTTACCTTATGAAACACGCCGCGCACAGCAGAATTTTCCGGTCACCTTGTATGTCGCGGACAACTGTATCGAAGCATGTAATCAGGCACGTAGTTTGTTGAACAAACGTGGCATCCCGTTTAGCGAAGTGAAGCTGATTACAAAAGAAGAGATTGATGCCTTCAAGGCGCTTTCAGGTAGCGATCAAGCGCCAACGCTCGCCGTGGGCAGGAGTTATCTCAAGGGCTTTCTAGCCGGTGAGTGGGACAGCGAACTGGATATCGCGGGTTACCCAGAAATTTTGCTTTATCGCTCTCCGCAAGCACCGGTTAAGCCGTTGGCGGACAAGCCAGCAGCGGAAAAATGACCTGCGGGGAGTCATGAATTCAACCTTGGACAAACGGAAAAATATCGGTGGTTGGTTACCGGCCATCGTCATGACTGGCGCAGCCATGGTGCTTGTTGCCTGTGGCGAGAAGCCCCAAACGCCTGCGCCTCCCAAATTGTTTCAGCAGGAACGTGACGCGCTCGACAAGGCCAAGGGCGTGGAGCAGACCGTAGCAAAGAGCGCCGAGGACTTAAAGCAGGAAGCAGAAAAACAGTCGCAGTAATTGCGACCGTCTGCGGTATTTATGAAAATAGCGACCTGGAACGTCAACTCACTCAAAGTGCGCCTGCCCCATGTGCTGGACTGGCTGGCGGCCAATCAGCCCGATGCGTTGTGTCTGCAGGAAACCAAGCAGGAAGACAGCCAGTTTCCCTTGGTTGCATTGCAGCAGGCCGGTTACCAGGCGGTGTTCAGCGGGCAAAAAACATATAACGGTGTCGCCATCATCAGCAAGGTTGCGGCCACAGAAGTGGTGTGTGGCCTGCCAAATTTTCCCGATGAACAGAAGCGTCTGATCGCTGCGACCATTCAGGATGTCCGAGTGGTGTGCGTGTATGTGCCGAACGGACAAAGCGTGGATTCCGACAAATACCGCTACAAGTTGGCATGGCTGGCCGCGTTGCGGGATTGGCTGAAAGAGGAGTTGGCGCGCCACCCGAAACTTGCCTTGCTCGGTGACTACAACATCGCACCGGAAGACCGCGATGTGCATGACCCGCAAGCATGGGTGGGCAATGTGCTGGTAAGCGAGCCGGAGCGTGCAGCATTCCACGCGCTGGAGCAACTCGGCCTGCGCGACAGTTTTCGCCTGTTCGGGCAGCCGGAAAAATCCTATTCATGGTGGGATTACCGCATGATGGCGTTTCGCCGCAATTTGGGGCTGCGTATCGATCATATCCTGATCAGCCCTGCGTTGGCGCAGGGTTGTACGGGGTGCGCCATTGACCGTGCGCCGCGCAAGCTGGAGCGACCGTCCGATCATGCGCCGGTAGTGGCGGAACTGGCGGGTTAAAATTGCGTTGACGGGGAAAAAGTTATGAGAAACAATACGCCCCAAATTATAAACAACCTTAAGGGAGATAGCATGACAAAAGGAATAAAGTTCGGCATCCACGCGTTGCTTGTTGCGCTGGTTAGTATTGCCTCAGCTCAAGCGGCAGAAGGAGACCCCAAGGCTGGCAAGGAAAAATCCGCTGCATGCCAGGGATGCCACGGCGAAGAAGGTATCAGCATCGCGCCCAATTTTCCCAATCTGGCGGGACAGTTTGCGAAATACACCGAAAGGCAAGTTCGCGATTATCAGGAATCGAAGCGCGTTGATCCGATGATGTCCGGTATGGCAGCAGGCGTGACCGAACCGCAGGATCTTAAGGATATCGCTGCGTATTTCGCCAGCAAAAAGCGGGCGAAGGGCACCCCAGGCGGCAAAAAAGAGCTGGTGGCAAAAGGCAAGGTTCTCTTCTATGAGGGCAATCCGGATACCGGGGTGTACGCCTGCAGCAATTGCCATGGCGAAAATGGCTATGGATTGGACTCCCAAAATAATGTCTTTCCAGTGATCAGCGGGCAAACAAAAGATTACATTTTGAAACAGATGAACGATTTTAGAAGCGGCGAGCGCCACAACGACCCGGCGGGAATGATGGGTAGTGTCGCCAAGAAAATGACCCCTGCCGAAATTGAAGCCGTGTCGGAATTTGTGGCCGGAATGTAAGCATTTAGCACGGCCCTGATTTGCGCCACAACCCAGCGAATGCGCCGTGCTCACCACGGCGCATTTCATTTGTGCTTCACGTTTTACTTTAACGTGAAACTCGCTATGCCCGTTAGTCTACCCCGCCATCATCATGCCAAGCATTAACATGCTGTTGCGTTCGCTGGTGCTATTACTGGCATCGTATGCCGCACCAGCGGTAGCGCAGCCCCTGCCTCGCCCGGATCATATCGTGATCGTGGTCGAGGAGAACAAATCATTCGCGCAAATCATCGGCAACCCGGATGCGCCATACATCAACGCGCTGGTCAGGCGCGGCGCGCTGTTCACACTATCCTACGGTGTCACCCACCCCAGCCAGCCTAACTACCTTGCCCTGTTCTCTGGTTCCACGCGCGGCATCGCAAGCAACGCCTGCCCGCTGGAGTTGGGCGGAGCCAACCTCGCCAGCGCGCTGCTTGAAAAGGGGCTGAGTTTCGTCAGCTACGCCGAGTCCATGCCGCAAGCCGGTTTCGAGGGTTGCGTCTATGGCGCGTATCAGCGCAAGCACAACCCGGTGGCGAACTGGAAAGAACTGGCGGCGCTCAACCAGCCGTTCAGCACCTTCCCGCAAGATTTTGAAAAATTGCCCACGGTGGCACTGGTAGTGCCCGATCAGCGCAACGATATGCACGATGGCAGCGTGGCGCAAGGCGATGCTTGGCTGGCAAAAAATATCGAGCCTTACGCGCACTGGGCGATGACACACAACAGCCTGCTCATCGTTACATGGGACGAAGATGATGGCTCGGCGGACAACCGCGTTGCTACATTGTTTGCCGGGCCGATGGTCAAACACGGCAACAGCGCGCAGCGCATCAACCACTACAACATTCTGCGCACTATCGAGGAGATATTTGGCCTGCNNTGAAGAAAACCCTTGGCATAAAAAATGGAATCGCTATGATCAACAAAATCAATAGGGATAAGTTAAGGAATTGATCCGCGATGCACATACATGAACCCCATCCATTTTCTTACGACGTTGAGGAAGCCAATTTCGACGAACGCGTGGTCGCCTGTTCGCAGGACACTCCCATCCTGCTCGACATTGGTGCGGAGTGGTGTGCGCCGTGCAATGTGCTCGGCCCGCGCCTGGAAAAACTGGCGAAAGAATATGGTGGCAAATTCATGCTGGCCAAGGTGGATGCAGACGAGAACATGCGCATCGCCGGAAAGCACAAGGTGCGCGGCTTTCCGACGGTCATCGCGTACAGCCACGGCCAGGAGTTCGACCGTTTCCACAGTGCGCAGCCGGATCACTTCTTGCGCCAGTTTATCGACAAACTGATCGCCCACCATCAGTCCAAAGCATGACCCACCCAGACTGCGCGCGTGGCCGAAGCTAAAATCACCAAACTTCCTGATGGAAAAGCTGCCCATCTTGGACGCACTCTGGCGCATTCGGGCGAACCCTGAATATTTAGAAGTACCCACAAATAGCAAAACTACTCTTTCAACCAGGCCGGTTCTTAACTAGAATCGGGTTCTCAGATACGCGTTAATTGGGCAACACACAGGAGCCAGACATGCAAAACAGGACGATGATTCAAACTCCGGATGCGCCAGCCGCCATCGGCACTTATTCGCAGGCTATTCGTGTAGATGACACGGTATACCTCTCTGGCCAGATTGGCTTGGACCCAGGCACCATGCAGATGGTCGAAGGCATAGAGAAGCAGATACACCGTGTATTTCAGAACCTGCGCGCAGTGGCCACCGCCGCCGGCAGCAGCCTGAACGATGTGGTCAAGCTGAATGTTTACCTCACCGACTTGGGCAACTTCACCAGGGTGAACGAAATCATGGCGACTTATTTCCACCAGCCTTATCCGGCCCGTGCGGCAGTGGGTGTTGCGGCGCTGCCGCGAGGCGCGTTAGTGGAAATAGACGGTGTGCTGTGCATTCAGGATTAGGCAGGGCGCCTGATTGCTCCGCACGCCCGTGCCATTTCCAACGTGATCTCCAGCAGCATCCCCAAAGCCACGCTGGCCAAACTGGCAAAACTCGGCATCCACAATCGCTTCGATCTGGTGCTGCATCTGCCGTTGCGCTATGAAGATGAAACGCAGTTGCAGCGCATTGCAGAGCTCATGCCCGGCATGAGCGCGCAGGTGGAAGGCGAGATCATCCATAGCGAAATCGTCTATCGCCCGCGCCGCACTCTGGTATGCCAGGTGCAGGATGACAGCGGGGTGCTGCATCTGCGTTTCCTGCATTTTTATCCCAGCCAGCAAAAAAGCCTCGCCGTAGGCAAAAAAATCCGCGCGCTGGGCGAGGCGCGCATGGGTTACTTCGGCATGGAGATGGTGCATCCCAAGTGTCGCATGACAGGTGATGACACGCCGCTCAAGCAGGCGCTGACACCGGTCTATCCCACTACAGCCGGACTGCCGCAGGCGACATTAAGCAAACAGATTCAGTCCGCACTCAACGAACTGGAGCTGCCCGACACCCTGCCGCCAGCCTTGCTTGACAGGCTCAAGTTACCCGGTTTTGCCGACAGCGTGAAGTTGCTGCATAACCCGCCGCCGGAAATTGCTGAAGAGGCGCTTGCCGAGCGCACCCATCCTGCCTGGATGCGCGTCAAATTTGACGAGCTGCTGGCGCAGCAGCTTTCCATGCGTCTGCACTATCGCAAGCGACGCAGCCGTATTGCACCGCGTTTGCCTGCGCATGGCCGGCACACGCAACAACTGCTGCAAGCGCTGCCATTCAGACTGACTCAAGCCCAACAAAGGGTGTTGCGGGAAATCAGCCTCAACCTTGACCAGCCCCACCCGATGCAGCGCCTGCTGCAAGGCGATGTGGGTAGCGGCAAAACCATAGTTGCAGCGCTGGCTGCCTTGCAAGCCATAGAAAACGGCTATCAGGTGGCGCTGATGTCGCCTACCGAGATTCTTGCCGAGCAGCACTATCTCAAGCTTCGCGGCTGGCTCGCCCCGCTCGGCATTGCGCCGGTGTGGCTATCCGGCAGCCTGAAAAAAAAGGACAAGCAGGCCGCTGCCGAACGCATCGCGCAGGGCGAGACGCAACTCGCGATCGGCACACACGCGCTGTTTCAGGAACAGGTGGAGTTTCAAAAACTGGGGCTGGTCATTGTCGATGAACAGCATAAGTTCGGCGTGCAGCAACGCCTTGCGCTCCGCAGTAAAGGCGACGAACCGCACCAGCTGATGATGAGCGCAACCCCAATCCCGCGCACGCTGGCGATGAGTTATTACGCCGATCTCGATGTATCGGTCATTGATGAACTGCCGCCGGGACGCACACCGGTCACCACCAAGCTCATCCATGATGCACGGCGCGAGGAAGTGTTCGTGCGCGTCCGCGACACCTGCCTGGCCGGGCAGCAAGCGTATTGGGTGTGCCCGCTGATTGATGAAGCGGAAACACTGGAGTTGCAAACTGTAATCGAGACACATCAGGTTTTGCGCGCCGCTTTTCCGGAACTTAACGTCGGCCTGGTGCATGGCAAGCTGGACAGCGCCGAGAAGGCGCGCGTAATGGCGGCGTTCCAGGCAGGCGAAGTACAGTTGCTGGTCGCCACCACGGTAATCGAGGTCGGCGTGGATGTGCCCAACGCCAGCATGATGGTAATCGAACATGCCGAACGCATGGGACTGGCGCAACTGCACCAGTTGCGCGGGCGCGTCGGGCGCGGTGCCGTGCACAGCACGTGCGTTCTGCTGTTTCAACAACCGTTGTCGGAACTGGCGCGCGCACGGCTAAAAATCATCTATGAAAACACCGACGGATTTGAGATCGCGCAGCACGACCTGCGCCTGCGCGGCCCCGGTGAACTGCTGGGCGCGCGCCAGAGCGGTGTGCCGATGCTGCGCTTCGCCGACGTGAGCGAAGATGCGGCCTTGCTCAATGGCGCACGCGCTGTTGCGGATGAAATGCTGCGCGATTTTCCGGAAGCAGCGCAGGCGCACTTGCAACGCTGGATGGCTAACAGGCATGATTACCTGCATGTCTGATCAGTACTGGAAAAGTTTTCTGCCGGACTCCGCTGCCGGATATGCGCACTGGCTGCGCGACCACGGATCGCTCACGTTGCGCATCCAGCAGCGCTGCGCCGCTTTCAGCGTGCGCAATGTGGGTAATTGCCTGGCGGATGCGGCGCACGACGAAACCGCTCTGCTCGGTTTGCCGCCCCGGCAGAAAATTTACACGCGTGAAGTATTTTTATACGCGGATGGCAAGCCGGTAGTATTTGCGCATAGCGTTGTCGCACCGCAACATCTGCGCGGAGCATGGCACGCATTACATAACTTGGGCAACAAACCGCTCGGAGTGCTGCTGTTCACCCATCCTCTGGTGGAACGTGCGCCGTTGCACTATAAGGCGCTCCAGCCGCAGCATGCGCTTAGCCAGCGTGCGGCTGCGGTGCTGGATGCGTCGCCTGAGCGTTTGTGGGCGCGCCGCTCGCTGTTTTTCCTGCACGATGCGCCATTGTTAGTGACAGAAGTATTTCTGCCGGACATTCTGCAATTACCAAAATGAATTTAAGCGAACGCCTTGGCCTCTATTTCAAACTAGCCCGGCTCAACCGTCCCATCGGCATCCTGCTGCTGTTGTGGCCCACGCTGTGGGGTTTATGGATCGCGGGTGACGGCCATCCACCCTGGCATATTGCCGTCATCTTCATTCTCGGCACGATCCTGATGCGTTCGGCGGGCTGCGTCATCAACGACTACGCTGACCGCGATTTTGACCGGCACGTGAAACGCACCCGCGACCGCCCCGTTACCAGCGGAAAAATTGCCCCGCACGAAGCGCTGTGGCTGGCAGCAGGCCTGGCGTTGACCGCTTTCCTGCTGATCCAGCCGCTCAACGGATTGACGCTGCTGCTATCCGTTCCCGCCGTGCTCCTTGCCGCCAGTTATCCGTTCACCAAGCGTTTCCTCGTCATCCCGCAGGCCTATCTCGGCATCGCGTTCGGTTTCGGCATCCCGATGGCCTTTGCCGCGCAATTGGGCAGCGTGCCCAACGTGGCGTGGTGGCTGCTGCTGGCTAATGTGTTCTGGGCGATTGCCTACGACACCGAATATGCGATGGTGGACCGGGACGACGATATCCATCTCGGCATCCATTCTTCGGCGTTGTTTTTTGGAAAGCACGACGTGCTCGCGGTGATGGCCTGTTACGCCACCACCCTCGGCATCCTGGCTGGAGCCGGTTACATGCTGGGGCTGGGGGCGTTTTACTACCTCGGCCTGCTGGTTGCGGCAGGCATCGCCGCCTACCACTTCGCACTGATCCGCAAACGCCAGCGCGAGATGTGCTTCAAAGCGTTCTTGCACAACAACTGGTTCGGTGTGGCGGTTTTCGCGGGGATAGCATTGAGCTATCCGTATTAAACCCCCTGCTTAGGTATAAACCATTCGCTTGGATTGAATTTCAGGTGAGCCTCCTGCTGAGCCACTTGCCACCGTTGCTTAATTCCTGTGCGTTGCGTAGTATTCATCCATGAGTCTTTGTGGCTTCATGTCCGGCCAGAATTGACCGCCCATCTTTACCCATTCGGTGGTTCATCCCGGACAGGTGTTGGGGGGTGTAAGAAAGCTCCATAGAAAAAGCTTTACATGGGATGTAGTTATTGCTAGGATTTAAACCACTTTATACGGAAAAGCTCTGACCAGCCTATGCTTAAAGGAAATTTTGATATCCCGCTGGATTTTCTACGTACCAAGTCACCCCCTTTAATGGGGGTGGATATTAGTACGTCTTCAGTAAAAATGGTGGAGTTGAGTGAATCGCCGAAAAAGAACGGCTATGTGGTCGAGCGCTACGCTATCGAAGCATTGCCTAAAGACGCGGTGGTAGATGGCAACATCAACAACTTGGAAGCGGTTTCAGAGAGCTTGGCGCGCGCATTGAAACGGATGGGAACGCGCATCAAGAACGTCAGCTTGGCGCTGCCCTCAGCGGCGGTGATTACCAAAAAAATTCTGCTGCCAAGCGGGNNGAGGTGCTGCTGGCAGCGTCACGCAAAGCCAACGTCGAGGATCGTATTGCGGTCGCACAAGCGGCGGGGCTCAGGGCCGTTGTGGTGGATGTAGAGCCCTACGCTGCCGAGATGGCGTTTGATCAGATATGCGCGCAATTGCCGGGAGATGCCGCAGACCAGTGCGTGGCATTGGTGGATATTGGCGCAAACGTAATGAATGTAAACGTATTGCGCAACAGGCAATCAGTTTACACGCGCGATCAGCAGGTTGGTGGTGAACAGTTGACCCAGCAGATTCAAAATGTGTTTGGTTTGTCTGCAGATGAGGCTGAGGCAGGGAAACGCAACGGCGGCCTGCCAGACAATTACGAAAGCGATGTGCTTGCGCCGTTCCGCGAAAATGTGGCGAGCGAGGTGGCGCGTGCCCTGCAATTTTTCTTTACTTCATCCCAGTTTAATGAGGTGAACTATATTGTTCTGGCAGGTGGTTGCGCAGCGCTGGCAGGCCTGGATGATGCGGTCGCGACGCGCACGCAGGTGAACACGCTGGTAGCAAATCCATTTGCGCAGATGACGTTATCCAGCCGCATTAAACCGCGCCAATTGCAGACAGATGCGCCGGCGCTGATGATTGCATGCGGCCTTGCGATGCGGAGGTTTGACCCTTCATGATACGTATTAACTTATTGCCGCACCGCGCCGAGAGGCGCAAAGCGCGCCAAGCTCAGCTTATTGCCTTTAGCGCAATCTCGCTGGTGCTGGGGGCATTGGTTGTAGGCTTGGTTCATGTTGCCATCAGTTCCAAAATTTCTTATCAGGAGCGGCGCAACCAATACCTGCAACAGGAAACAGCAGTTCTTGACAAGCAGATCGCGGAGATCAAGAAATTGCGCGAACAGACCGAATCTTTGCTTGCGCGCAAGACGGTGGTAGAGGGGCTGCAAACTACTCGCTCGGATGTGGTGCATCTGATGGATCAGATGTTGCATATTTTGCCTGAAGGTGTGTATTTGAGATCGATCAAGCAGACCGGCAACAAGATAAATTTAATTGGCTATGCCCAGTCGAATGCGCGGGTTTCCACTCTGATGCGCTCGATCGAGAGTTCGCCCTGGTTAGAGAAACCCTCATTGGTTGAAATTCATTCGACGACTGCCGCTGGCGCGCGCGTGAGCGAGTTTGCCCTGAATTTTAATTTGAAAATCCAGACTCCAACTACCCCAACTGCTCCGGCGAAAACCGCCGCCACGAAAGGTTAGGTGTATCCATGAATTTGTTGGAAGAACTAAAAAGCGTTAACCCAAGGAACCCTGGCGGCTGGCCCTGGCCGGTAAAACTGATCGCTCTTTTGACGATATTCGTAGCGGTGGTATTCGGGGGTTTCGTATTTGACTGGCAAGGGCAGTTGGAGAGCCTGAGCATTGCCGAGCAAGAAGAGGCCAGGCTGAAAGAGACATTTCTCGTCAAGAAAAAACAAGCNNCGCGGATTACAGTTTGAATTGTTCAGGCCCGGCGCCGAGAGAGTGACCGGTGTGTTTGCCGAGCAACCGATTACCCTGAAAGTAACGGGTAACTATGACGACCTTGGCAAGTTTGCCAGCGACATTTCCCAATTGCCGCGTATCGTGACTTTGAACGACATCAGTATCAATCCTGCGGGCGCACAACTTGTGATGGATGCGATGGCCAAGACATATCGTTATCTGGACGATGAAGAACTTGCAGCCCAGAAACAAGCGGCAAAATCAGCTGCAGGAGCGAAAAAATGATGAGATCAGCCCTGCTGTTGTTGCTGGCCTCCATCTTGCTGACTGCATGTGGCGGTGAGGAATTTCAGGATTTGCGCGATTTCGTCAAAAATTCTGGAGCCAATCTGCGCGGCAAGGTTGATGCGCCGCCCGAGGTCAAGCCATACGAGCCGTTCAACTATGATAATTCCATTGGCATGCCCGACCCATTTAAACCGCGCAAACCGGAAGTAAAAAGTGGTGGTCGCCCCGGCCTTAATCAGCCGGACTTGGGAAGGCATCGGGAAGCGCTGGAAGAATTTCCATTGGAGAGCTTGAAGATGGTTGGTTATCTCCACCAGGGCAAATTGAGTTACGCGATTATTCGTTCACCTGACAGCAAGCTGCACCGCATCAAGGCAGGCAATTACCTGGGCCAGAATTTTGGTCAAATTACCGAGGTGACCGACACCGAAGTAAAAATCAAGGAAACCATTCAAGACAGTACTGGGGATTGGTTGGAGCGTGTGAGCAGTATGCAACTATTGGAATGATCAGGAGTAAACATGAGACAGTTTGATAACACAGTCGCGGTAACGCCGTTCCATGAGGCTGGACTTGGTGGAACCCGCCTTGCTTCGAGGCAATTAGCCGTGAGCCAGAACAGACGCTTGCGGGTGGCCAGCGACGCAGTCAAAAGAATTTTTCGATTTGCCATCGTCGCAATTACGGCTTGTGCGCTGAACGCGCATGCGCAAAGCAATGCGGACACACAAAACAGCATACAGTCGCTCAGCGTAAGCGCTGCACCAGGCGGCAAACTGGTCATGAAAGTTGAAATGAAAAGCGCGCTTGCCAGCCCACCAGCCGGATTTGCGATCAGCACTCCGCCGCGTATCGCTTTCGACTTCCCCAACACCACGAATGGCTTGGGTAAGTCCACCCAGGAATTCAGCGAAGCTGGGTTGCGTAGCGCCAATATTGTGCAGGCAGGTAGCCGCACCCGCCTGGTGGTCAACCTGAGCCAAATGCTGTCATACGATCTTCAGATTGATGGCAACAACCTGCTGATTACCTTGCAAGGCAAAGCAGCCAATGTCGCCGAGACGAGTTCTGTCTCCCATTTTGCTGAAGTCAAGCCGGCTGTGCAAAAACACAGCCTGCGCGATGTGGATTTTCATCGCGGAAAAAATGGCGAGGGGCGCATTCAGATTGACCTGTCGGATGCCAATGTGGGCATAGACATCAAGCAGCAAGGCAAAAACCTGATCGTAGACTTCTTTAAAACTAACCTGCCGCGCAACCTGCAACGCAAACTCGACGTTACGGATTTTGGCACGCCAGTGGAGGGCATAGACACTTTTGTACGGGGTGAAGATGTGCGCATGGTTATCGAGCCAAAGGGCGCATGGGAACAAGCTGCCTACCAGGCGGACAATAAATTTATCGTGGAAATAAAGCCGTTGACAAGTGACCCAAATAAGCTGGTGAAGGGTAGCCAGGTTGGCTATGCGGGAGAGAAACTGACGCTGAATTTTCAGAGCATCCTGGTGCGCGAAGCATTGTACGTGATTGGTGATTTTATCAATAGCAACAACATCAACATGAACATGATAATCAGCGATACGGTGAGCGGTAACCTTACCTTGCGCCTGAAAGATGTACCCTGGGATCAGGCGCTGGACATTATTTTGCAGAGCAAGGGATTGGACAAACGTGTAAATGGCAACGTGATGCAAATAGCCCCGCGTGACGAATTGGCAGCCAAGGAAAAAATTACTCTCACATCGAGCCAGGAAATTTCAGACCTTGAAATACTCCGCACTGAAAGCATCTCGCTCAGTTATCAAAAGGGAGCTGTGGTCGCCGCCATGCTGACGAATGACAAACAGCGCATACTTTCAAAGCGGGGGAGCGCGGTGGTGGATACCCGCACCAATACTTTGTTTGTAAAGGACACCCCTACAGCTTTGGAAGAGGCACGCAAACTTATCAAGCAAATTGATGTACCCGTGCGCCAGGTAATGATCGAAGCGCGGTTCGTGGAAGCAAAAGATGATTTCAACCGGACGCTGGGGGGCAAATTGGGCTATTCCGGGCCTGGTAGCCCTGGTAGCACGCCTGTTGCAGGCAGCGGGTTTGGCGCTGGTTCTCAGCGTGCTGGTGTGACAGGCAACGTAACCCTGCCACCGGTCACATCATTCGGCGATTTGACCCTTGCGCTATTTAACCCGACAGCAACCAAAACCCTGACTTTGGAGTTGACCGCATCGGAGATTGATGGAACATCCAAGAATATTGCCAGCCCGCGTGTAGTGACGGCAGATTCAAAACCGGCGACTATCAAATCGGGTGTCCAGATCCCCTATACAGTGGCTGGCACCGGATCGACACCAGCCACGACTGCATTCAAGGATGCAACCTTGAGCCTCACGGTGACTCCGCAGATTACACCGGACGACCACATCAATATGGACTTGGACGTGACCCAAGATACAGTTGGCGCTATATATGGCGGTATACCGAGCATCAATAACAAACAGGTAACAACTCAAGTGTTGGTCGAGAATGGTGGCACAGTCGTAATTGGCGGGGTTTATACACAAAATGAATCCGATACGACACAGAAGGTTCCGTTGATTGGCGATGTCCCAGTCCTCGGCTGGCTTTTCAAAAACAACACCAAGACCATAAACAAAACTGAGTTGTTGATTTTTATTACCCCAAAAATTCTGAAGGAAAGCTTGAATCTGCGCTAAGCCGTTGGTAAGTTCAACAGCAGCCCGGCTTATGCCGGGCTTTTTCTTTATTGGAAGCACCAAAGATCGCAACGCACTATTGATTCGGCACGAATAGGGTTGAAGTTTTCTGTTCTGGCCGAGGTATCGAAGCCCATTCTCCTTCGATGCCTCAGGACGAATGGACTTCAAACTTCACTTGGCCGGATCAATAAGATACAAGTCTCATGAGTGACTGATGGCGGTGTGTACGGGACAATTTTTAGCTACAATCCAACTATGCAGCTCATTGATAACACTTTTGCAAAGCGCTCATCCGGCAATATTTTTCTTGTGGGTATGATGGGGGCGGGAAAGACCACGGTCGGCAAATTGCTTGCACAGCATTTAGAGAAAACATTTGTCGACAGCGACGAAGAAATCCAACAGCGAACCGGCGTGACCATACCGCATATTTTCGATATTGAGGGTGAGGCCGGTTTCCGCCAGCGCGAAGTGAATGTTATTCAGGATTTGATGAAGCTGAATAATATTGTATTGGCAACAGGGGGTGGCGTAGTTTTGAACGAGCACAACCGCGATGCGCTAATCTCCAATGGCCTGGTGGTTTACCTGAAAAGTACGGTGCATGATCTCTGGCAACGCACACGCTATGACCGCAATCGTCCGCTGTTGCAGGGTATCAACCCGCGCTCCAAACTGAAAGAATTGTACGAACAACGTGACCCGCTTTACGCACAGGTAGCCGATCTGGTAATCCCTACCGGCAAACAAAGCGTACTTAGCCTGGTGCTACATCTACAGCAGGAATTAAACCTGCTTACAGGAACCGTGATGAAAAAATCATTAGCCACAGATTGACACGGATTAAAACAGATGAATTGCGGCGGACGCCATGTCTTCGCACATGGTTTGATCCTGGAAAAAGCAGTTGATGGATTCGTAGGTGTGAATAAATGCGCAACTACAGATTTCAGGTTTTATCCGTGTTTATCTGTGTCAATCCGTGGCTGAATGCCTTTCCAGAATAACTTGATGCACTCGAAATTATGCAAACATTGACCGTCGGGCTGGCGGAACGCAGTTATCCCATCCATATCGGCGGCAACCTTCTCGCCCGTGCCGACTTGCTGTTGCCGCACTTGCCGCGCAAGAGAGCGGCGGTAGTGACCAACACCACCGTGGCCCCGCTGTACCTGGAAGCATTGCGCGCCATGCTGCAAGTCCACGGCGTGGAGGTTATCCCTATCATCCTGCCGGATGGTGAGGAATACAAAAATACAGAAACGCTGGGGTTGATTTATAACGCGCTGCTGACCTATCGTTGCGAGCGCACCACGCCGCTGATCGCCTTGGGCGGCGGCGTTATCGGCGACATGACCGGCTACGCCGCCGCGACGTATCTGCGCGGCGTGCCCTTTATCCAGATACCTACCACGCTGCTGGCGCAAGTTGACTCCTCGGTCGGCGGCAAGACCGGCATCAACCACCCGCTAGGCAAGAACATGATAGGCGCATTCCACCAGCCGCAAGTAGTGCTGGCCGACATCGCCACACTTAACACCCTGCCGGATCAGGAATTGCGCGCTGGCCTGGCGGAAGTCATCAAATACGGCCTGATCCGCGACCTGCCGTTCTTCGGATGGCTGGAACAGAACATGGCAAAACTGCTGGCGCGCGATGCGGAGGCGCTGCAATACGCCATCGTGCACAGTTGCCGGAATAAGGCTGAAGTGGTCGCCGCAGACGAGCGCGAAAGCGGAGAGCGCGCCCTGCTCAACCTCGGCCATACTTTTGGCCATGCTATCGAAACCGGTATGGGCTATGGGGTGTGGCTGCACGGGGAAGCGGTGGCTGCAGGCACCATCATGGCTGCCGATTTATCTTGCCGCCTTGGCTGGATAAGTGTGCAGGACGCCGCTCGCATCCGTCATCTGTTTGAGCGCGCCGGGCTGCCCGTCATTGCACCTGCCCTGGGAGCAGAGAAATATCTGCAACTGATGGGGCTGGATAAAAAAGTGACCGGCGGCAAGATGCGCTTCGTATTGCTCAAGGCTATCGGCCAAGCGGTAATCAGCGGCGATGTGCCGGAAGACTTGTTACGGCAAACTTTTGAAGCGTGCTGCGAGAGGGTGGCATGCGAAGCTGCCGGGAACCCACCGGCGTCCACCTTGCAGGGATAGTAAGCATGGCTGAACTCGCACCCTATGCGGTAAGTGAGCACAACACGCGCGGCAGGGCTGTGCGCGAAGAAACGCCATTCGGGCGCAGCGAATTTCAGCGCGACCGCGACCGTATCATCCACTCCACCGCATTTCGCCGCCTCGAATACAAAACGCAGGTATTTGTTAACCACGAAGGCGACCTGTTCCGCACCCGGTTGACGCACAGCATCGAAGTGGCGCAAATCGCCCGCTCCATCGCGCGCCATCTGAAATTGAACGAAGACCTGGTGGAGGCCATCTCGCTGGCGCACGACCTCGGCCACACGCCATTTGGCCATGCCGGGCAGGATGCGCTCAATACCTGCATGAAAGACTATGGCGGCTTCGAGCATAACCTGCAATCGCTGCGCGTGGTGGACATGCTGGAAGAGCGCTATGCTGACTTCGACGGCCTGAATCTGTGCTTTGAAACGCGCGAAGGCATCCTCAAGCATTGCGCGCCGGAAGTCGCCGAAAAATTGGGCCCGGTAGGCGAGCGCTTCATCAAAAAACAACGGCCTTCGCTGGAGGCGCAGATTGCCAATCTGGCCGACGAAATCGCTTACAACAATCACGATGTGGATGATGGGCTGCGCTCCGGGCTGATTTCGCTGGAGCAGATCGCCTCGGTGCGTTTATTTGCCAGCAATCTCGATGTTGTGCGCAAAGCGCATCCGAGCCTTGGCGACCGCCGCCTGATACACGAAACGATACGGCACATGATCAACACGCTGGCTACTGACCTGATACGGCAAACCGGGCAGAATATACAAACGCATGGCATACAAAATCTTGATGACGTGCGGTCTGCCCCGCCTTTGGCCGCATTCAGCGCCGAAGTACGCGAACAAAGCCGTGAGTTGAAAGCATTTCTGCACATCCACCTGTATCGCCATTATCAAGTCATGCGCATGAACACCAAGGCGCAGCGCATCATCAGCGAACTGTTCAAGGTTTTTATGGAGGATAGCCGCCTGTTGCCGCCGCAGTACCAACTGCGGGAGAGTGGCAGCGAAGCTGCCGGGTACACACCGGCGTCCCCCTTGCGAGGGCGGCAAGCGGAGGATGACCGCGCCCGCGCCGTGTCGGACTACATCGCGGGCATGACGGACCGCTACGCCATCCGCGAGCACCGCCGTATTTTCGCGGTCGAGGAAATCTGAAGCGAACTATTTTGCCAGCCGCTTCAGCAGTTTTTCATGCACCCCGCCAAACGCGCCGTTGCTCATCACCAGAACGTGATCGCCCGGGCGTGCAGCGCAAGCGACGGCTTCGATCAATCCACCCAGATCATCCTTGACGACGGCCTTGCTTCCTAGCGGAGCAAGCGCGGCTCCCGCATCCCAGCCCAGATTAGCGCTGTAACAGAACACAAGGTCGGCATCTTTCAAGCTCCCGGGCAGGGCATCTTTCATCACGCCGAGCTTCATGGTGTTGGAGCGCGGTTCCAGCACCGCCAGAATCCTCGCGCTGCCTACCTTATGGCGTAGCCCGGCAACAGTGGTGTCTATCGCAGTGGGATGGTGCGCGAAGTCGTCATATACGGTGATGCCGTTCACTGTGCCGCGCACTTCCATGCGCCGCTTCACGTTCTTGAATTCGCCCAGCGCCGCCAGCCCCTGCGCCACCGGTACTCCGGCGTGGCGCGCGGCAGCCAACGCGGCGAGCGCGTTCATGCGGTTGTGATCGCCGAGCAAGTCCCATTCGAGCGTGCCTTGCAGTTCACCGCTCAGCTTCACGCGACCATTTGCGTCGATGTTCCATCCGTTGTCATCGCCGAATCTCTCTACCGGTGTCCAGCAGCCGCGTCCAAGCACGCGCTGCAACGACTCCTCGCGCCCATTGCTGACAATGAGGCCATTGCCCGGCACGGTGCGCACCAGATGATGGAACTGGGTTTCGATGGCGCTCAAGTCGGCAAAGATGTCGGCGTGGTCGAATTCCAGATTGTTGAGTATCGCCGTGCGCGGGCGGTAATGCACGAA
>CXWL01087825.1_pt1 | contig 19338 bp, 14 predicted proteins | sample 590931 | NCBI WGS metagenome assembly CXWL01 (sample SAMEA3498368, study PRJEB10139) | groundwater metagenome | biome: water well; material: biofilm material | place: Germany | collected 2015-04-27 | reverse complement strand
GAGGCGGGACTGCTCGACGCCGAGCGCGATATCGAAGGCGGCGCCAATCCCGCCTCGGCGCGGGCCGCGCTGTTCGCCGCTGGCAGCGCGCTCGGTTTCGCCGATGGCTGCGGCCGCGGACCGGACAACCTTGGCCTGTGCATGTATTCGCCCACCGCGCCGGCGTGGCAGCTGGCCGACTTGGCGGGCGGCGACGCGACCACGCCGTACGGCAAATTCACCGGCAACGCGCTGCCCGGCAGGGCGCCGAATTACGTTATCGAACTGATGCCGCTGGCGCGCGCCGGCGAAGATGCGGGGCGGCGGCCCGCCAATGTGTATCGCATCACCGCGATCGGATTCGGCGTGCGCCCAACAACGCAAGTGGTGCTGCAGTCGTTCTACCGCAAGGTCGCAGCTGGCGGAGGCCTTTGATGAGGGCGCTCCTGCTTGCGTTGGTGCTGGCCGCTCCGCTGGTGACGCCAGGCGGCCGGCCCGGCCTGCAGGCGGCGGTTTCCGCCCCGACCGGCAGCGAATCGGGTTCTTGCCACAGCCGCTCGGTGGCCGTGATGCGTCAAGGCGGCGGCGTCGTGATCGAATCGGGTTCGGACGACGCCGCATCGACCGGCAGACTCGCACTTCGCTCGCTGTCAGTGGGCGCGGACGGTGCGGTCATGGTCGGCGACACGCCATTGTGGGAGGCCGGCGACGTGCTGACCGGCGATCCGTCCGTATCGCGCGCGCCGCGTCCCCTGCCGGGCGAGCGCAAACTCTACACGCTGGTGCGAAACGCCGATGGCTCGACCGCAAGCGTCCCTTTCGCGTGGAACCAGTTGGGCGCCGAAGAACGTGCTTCGCTGGACCTCGCGCCATCGGGCCAATCGCCTGACGGCTTGGGCGAGGCCCGGGTGGCGTTCCTGCGCGGCGAGCGCACGCGCGAAGCGGGCCAGCCCGACGGCGTTTTTCGCCGACGCAAAAGCATCCTCGGCGACGCGATCCACGGCATACCGTTGCTGGTGGGAGCGCCGTCGCCCTCGGTGCAGGGACCAGGCTATGACGCCTTCCATGCGCGCTTCAAATCGCGCAGCGAGGCGGTGTACCTTGGCGCCAATGACGGCATGCTGCACGCCTTCGACGCGCGCGACGGCGCCGAACTGTTCGCCTACGTGCCCAACGCGCTGATACCGGCGCTGAATCAACTGTGCGACCCTGAGTACCGTCATCGTCCCTACGTCGACGCCAGCGCCGGCGAGGCCGAAGCGCTGCTGGGCGGGAAGTGGCGATCGGTGCTGGTGTCCGGCATGGGCATGGGCGCGCGCGGCGTATTCGCGCTCGACGTCAGCGACCCCGCCGCGTTCGAGAGCGGCCAGCGCGCGCTATGGGAATTCACCGAGCGCGACGATCCGGCCATCGGCCACATCAGCGCGGCGCCGCAAGTGGCGAAGATCACAGTCGCGGTGAAGGCCGGCGTCGCGCAACATCGCTACTTCGCCCTGGTGCCGAGTGGCGCGCTGTTCCTCCTGGCGCTCGACAAGCCAGCGACGGAGCGCTGGCAAAAGAACGTGAACTACTTCAAGCTGCCCGCGTCCGGCGACGCCAAGCTGCTCGGCCAGCCCGCATTGGTGTCCGCCACGGATGGCAGCGTGCGTTTTGCCTACGCCGGCGATTCGCAAGGCACCCTGTGGCGTTTCGATTTCAGCGGCAAACCGCCCTTCTCCAGCGACCCGTTGTTCGAAGCGCGCGACGAAGCGGGGCGGCGCCAGGCGGTCGCCCACGCACCGCGGGTGGCATTTGCGCCGGGCGGCGGCTACCTGGTCTTGTTCGGCACCGGCAGTTCGATCGAGGACGGCGACCCGCAGCCGGAAGGATTCGCGCCGCAGTCGTTCTACGCAGTGAAGGACAGCGCTGCGCGTCCCCCGGCGCCGGTGAGCGGGCGCGGCGACCTGGCGAAGCGCGTGCTGTCCGGCGCCTCGCCTTACTCCATCAAGGGCGACGAATTCGACTACGCCGGAGCGGGCGCCAAAAGCGGCTGGTACTTCGACTTCCCGACCGCGCGCAGCGACGGCGAACGACTCGCCGCCAGTCCGGTGCTGGCGCCCGGCGCGGTATTCGTCAGCACTGTCGCCCCCGGCGCCGACCCGTGCGCGACGGCGTCCAGCCGCACCTACGCGCTTGACGTACTGACCGGATTTGCGTTGCCGCCCGATGGCGTGACGGGCCGGCCGGTAAAGGCCACGGCGGGCGCGTTGCCGTGGATGCTGGAGCTGGGCGCTTTCACCGGCGCGCGCCGCGCAACCGGCGGCGCCGGCGCGATCCGCAAGATCGGCATCGTGCACCTGCAAGGCGAGGGCGTCGCACCGGCGGTGCAGCAAATCGATGTGTCCTTGCCGGCGGGGCGCCTCAGCTGGCGCGAAGTGGCCAACTGGCCGGAACTGCACGACGCCGCCAAAAATAACCCGAGGAGGCTTCATGAAAAGCGGCAGTAATGGATTTACCCTGGCCGAGGTAATGATCGTCGCGGCGATCCTGGCGCTGCTCGCCGCGATTGCGTATCCAAGCTACGCCGGCTATATCACCAAGTCGCGCCGGATCGAAGGGCAGATCGCGCTGATCGAAGCGGTCCAGCAGCAGGAGCGTTTCTACACCCGCTACAACACCTACGCCGCGTTTTCGTCCGACGCCACCGGCGAGCAGGAACGGCGCTTCAAATGGTGGTCCGGCAGCGTGGCGTCGCGCAGCTCCTACGAACTGCGCGCGCGCGCCTGTCCCGGCGCCGACCTGACCCAGTGCGTCGAAGTGCAGGCGCTCCCCGGCACCTCGAAGGTCGATGCCGGATTCCGCGACGCCGATTGCCAGACGCTCACGCTCAACAGCGCCGGCGAGCATGCGGCGAGCGGCCCGTTCGAGCGCTGCTGGCCATGAAGCCGGCGCACCGCGGCTTCACGCTGATCGAGCTCATTGTCGTGCTGGCCATTGCGGCGGTGATGATGAGCGTGGCGTTGCCCGACCTGCGCCAGATGATCCGGTCGCAGCAGCTCAAGGCGGCGGTGAACGACCTGTTCGGCGCGATCGAGCTGACCCGCTCGCAGGCGATCGCGCGCGGCCGCAAGGTCGAGCTGGTGGCGGCCGGCGGCGACGCGCCGGACTGGCGCGCCGGCTGGGTGGTGTTCCTCGACCAGGACGGCGACCGACGGCCGGGCGACGGCGAGGAGGTGATCATGCGCCATGGCCCGCTGGCCGAGGGCATCGCGGTCGTCAGCGCGTTTTCCAGTCAACAGGGCGCGCCCTATCTTGCTTATAATAGTACGGGTCGCAGCTGTTCCGACACCAGCAGCCTGGCCGCGCGCTGGGGTACGCTGTCGATGGCCGCGGACCGGCAAACGCGGCGTATCAAGATCAACATGCTGGGCCGCGCGCGCATCTGCGATCCGGCGCGCGACGGCGCCAGTTGCGGCGGCGCTGACCCGTGAATCACCAACACTGACAAGACAAACGTGCAAATACTGAACGACACCGACGGCATGACACTGGCCCTGGAATGGGCCGCCAGGGGCATGAACAGCACCGCGCCGAATCCGCGTGTCGGCTGCGTGATCGTGCGCGACGGCGTCGTTATCGGCGTCGGCCATACCCTGCCGGCCGGCCAGGCGCACGCCGAAATCGAAGCGCTGCGCGACGCCGCGGTGCGCGGCCACGACGTGCGCGGCGCCACCGCCTACGTCACGCTCGAGCCGTGCAACCACCACGGCCGCACGCCGCCCTGTTCGGATGCGCTGGTGCGCGCCGGCCTTGGCCGGGTGGTGGCGGCGCTGGAAGACCCGAATCCGCTGGTGGCGGGGCAGGGACTGGCAAAGCTGGCGGCCGCCGGCATCGCCGTCCGCTCGGGCGTGCTGGCCGACGCCGCATACGAAATGAACATCGGCTTTTTCTCGCGCATGCGGCGCGGCCTGCCGTGGGTGCGCCTGAAGACCGCGGCCAGCCTTGACGGCATGACCGCGCTGCACAGCGGCGAAAGCCAGTGGATCACCGGCCCGGAGGCGCGCGCCGACGGCCACGCGTGGCGCGCGCGCGCCTGCGCCATCCTGACCGGCATCGGCACCGTCAAGGCCGACGACCCGCAGCTGAACGTGCGCGCGGTCGAGACCAGCCGCCAGCCGCGCCGGGTGATCGTCGACAGCAAGCTCGAGATCGCACTCGATGCGCGCGTGCTGGCCGGCAGCGCGAGCTGGATCGTCGCCGCCGCCGCCAATCCGGAAAAGGAAGCGGCGCTGCGCGCGGCCGGCCATGAAGTCATCGTGCTGCCGAATGCGGCCGGCAAGGTCGACCTGCCGGCGCTGATGCGCGAGCTCGGACGGCGCGAGATCAACGAATTGCACGTGGAGGCGGGCTCGAAGCTGAATGGCTCGCTGATCCGCGAGGGCTGCGTCGACGAACTGCTGGTGTACCTGGCGCCGAGCCTGATCGGCGAGGCGCAGGGCATGTTCGCGCTCGGCCCGCTCGCATCGCTGGAGCAGCGCCAGCGTCTCAAATTTCACGAGGTCAAGCAGGTCGGCGAAGACTTGCGTATCCTTGCCAGATTCCCCCATCTTTAGGAAGTCCGCTGTATGTTTACTGGTATCGTCGCTGCCGTTGGAAAAATCAATTCGGTCAAACCGCTCGAAGGCGGCCTGGATGCGGGTGTCCGCCTTGACATCGACGCCGGCGGCCTGCCGCTCGGCGACGTCGGGCTGGGCGACTCGATCGCCATCAACGGCGCCTGCATGACCGTGGTCGACAAGACCGCGACAGGTTTCAGCGTCGACGTCTCGCGCGAAAGCCTGAACTGCACGGTCGGCCTGGACGCCACCGGCGAAGTCAATCTCGAAAAAGCGCTGACGCTGGCCGAACGCCTCGGCGGCCACCTGGTGTCGGGCCACGTCGATGGCCTCGGCAAGGTGCACCGCTTCGAATCGGTCGGCGAATCGTGGGAGCTGGTGATCGACGCCCCGCGCGAGCTGGCCAAATTTCTCGCCTTCAAAGGCTCGGTGGTCGTCAACGGCGTGTCGCTGACGGTCAACCGGGTTGACGACGTCGTAGGCGCCGACGGCCTGGTGTGCCGCTTTTCGATCAACCTGATCCCGCACACCATCTCGGTGACCACGCTCAAGCACCTGCGCGCCGGCAGCCAGGTCAACCTCGAGATCGATCTGATCGCGCGCTACGTCGAGCGCATGCTGTCGCTACCAAAAGTGTAGCAAGCTCTCATCCGGGTGTTCCACCTGAATTATGAGCCGCGATCGCGCTTGAGTTCTTGAATCGCGTCGCGGGCATCTTTCACCTTGCCGGTGACAACGTCACCAAGTCCTATGGGTACTTCATCGATCAACAACAGGTGAATGCGCTCGCGCTCAAGCTGGTGGTAGTAGTCCAGTCGGCTCGCCGCGATAACGGCGATGTAACCTTCACCGTTTTTNNGAAAGTGGAGTTAGATCACTTGCGGAAATTCCCATGATGGTCTCCTGCGCATCTTAAGCCGTGCGATATCTTATACATCATACGGGAGGCGACGATAGTAATGACCGCGCCGACTGGACCACATCGGCTAGCAGCTTACAATTCGCTCACGCTCCGTCCGTTTTCGATTAGACTCTCGTTGGCAAAAAATGCCGGGGACGAGTGTCGGTTATCAGAAAAACAGGATGGAGAATGACTAAGTTGAAAACGAGTGTAAATACCGCGCTGCTGGCGTCGTTGCTGGCGGCAGCCGGTGTGGCGGCGGCGGCGCCGCAAGGGATCCACGGTTATCGCATGCTGGCCATCAGTGCTGCCGGCGAGCGCATCGCGGCGATCGAATCGGTGGCCTCGGAAGGATCCGGGAAGCGCCCGCACGGCGTCATCAACGTACGCGACGCGGCGACCGGCAAGGTGCTCGCTTCGTACGATCCGTGTGCGAGCTGTGGCTACGATTTCCCGTCCTGGTCGCCCGAGCGCAATGCGCTGGCGTTCATCGCCTCCGATTCCAAGAACCATACGGCGACGCTGTACGTTGCCGCGGACGGCAAGACCACCGCGGTCACCACCGTCAAAGGCGTGGCCAGCACGGCGCGCTGGTCGCCGGACGGCAAGCAACTGGCGCTGCTGGCAACCGTCGGCGCCAAGAAGCAGACCGGCGCGACCGAAGCCGGCGCCGCGCTGGTCGGCGAGATCGGCACCGACGAGGACGAGCAGCGCATCGCCATCGTCGCGCGCAGCGGCGGGGAACTCAAGCTGGTGTCGCCGGCCGACACCTTCATCTACGAATATGACTGGACGCCGGACGGCAAGGGCTTCGTGGTCACCAGCGCCAAAGGCAACGGCGACAACAACTGGTGGGTGGCGACGCTCGGCCATGTCGACGCGGCCAGCGGCGCCTTGCGCATCCTGGCCGCGCCGGCGATGCAGATGAACATGCCGCGCATGTCGAAGGACGGCAAAACGGTCGCCTTCATCGGCGGCCTGATGAGCGATTTCGGTTCGGTCGGCGGCGACGTCTTCACCGTGCCGCTGGCCGGCGGCCAGCCAAGCAACGTCACGCCGGGGTTCCGCGGCTCGTTCACCGGCCTGTCGTGGCAGGGCAAGCAGATCGTCGCCTCGGCGCTGGTCGGCAGCGACCAGGCCATCGTCGCGCTCGACCCCGCCGCGCGCACGCAGCGCACGCTGTGGACGGGGCCGGTGTCGGCATCCGGATCGCGCGACGGCCGCTTCGTGTTCAGCGCCGATGGCGCGATGGCTGCTTCGGTCCACGAAGACTTCGAGCACGCGCCGCGCATCGTCGCCGGACGCCTGCCGCAACTGGCGCCGATCACGCACGACAACGAGGCATTCGGGCCGCAGGTTTCGGCCAGGAGCATCAGCTGGACCAACGACAAGTTCAATGTCCAGGGATGGCTGCTGTCGCCGCTGAAGATCGAAGCGGGCAAGAAGTATCCGATGGTGGTGGTGGTGCACGGCGGGCCCGCGGCTGCGGCGACGCCGCGTTTCGTCTCGCAAGGCGAGGAGGCCGGCTCGATGGTGCGCGACCTGACCGGCAAAGGCTATTTCGTCTTCATGCCGAACCCGCGCGGCAGCTACGGCCAGGGCACGGCGTTCAGCGGCGCCAACAAGCGCGACTTCGGCGGCGGCGACTGGCGCGACATCCTGGCCGGCGTCGATGCGGTCGAAAAGGTGGCGCCGGTCGATGGCCAGCGCCTCGGGCTGATGGGCCACTCCTACGGCGGCTTCATGACGATGTGGGGCGTGACGCACAGCCAGCGCTTCAAGGCCGCCGTGGCCGGCGCCGGCATCGCCAACTGGATCAGCTACTACGGCCAGAACGGCATCGACCAGTGGATGATCCCGTTCTTCGGCGCGTCCGCATATGACGACCCGGCGATCTACCGCGCCGCTTCGCCGATCGAGTCGATCAAGGCGGCCAAGACGCCGACGCTGATTTATGTTGGCGAGCGCGACGTCGAATGCCCGCCGGCGCAGTCGACCGAATTCTGGCACGGACTCAAGGCGATGGGTGTGCCGACTTCGCTGGTGATCTATGACGGCGAAGGCCACTCGATCCGCAAGCCGGAAAACCAGCGCGACCAGCGCGCGCGCACGGTGGCATGGTTCGACCGCTACCTGCGCTGAACCGCCCGCTGAAATGAAAAACGCCGCGTCTCGAACGCGGCGTTTTTTTAAGCGATGACATTCGAATGTCGTTCCCGCGAAGGCGGGAACCTATACTGAGCAGGATTGCACCTTTGTCGGCAAATGCATACTCAGCATGGGTTCCCGCCTTCGCGGGAACGACGGGGTGTAGGTGCCTATTTCTTTTCGGGGTAGAGGACGACCTGGACGTAGTTGTTGAGGTCGAAGTAGCGTGCGGCGGCGTCTTTCAGGTCCTGGGCGGTCAGCGCGGCGACGCGCTGTTCGTAGCTCAGGATCAGCGCCGGATCGGTCCCGTACAGCACCGCCGACATCAGGCGCCCCTGCCAGTAGCCATTTTCGCGCATCGATTTGCGGTGCACCTGGATCCAGTTCTGCTTGACCTTGTCGAGATCGGCCGCGCTTGGCCCTTGCTCCTTCATCTGCCCGATCTCGGCGAACGTCGCCGCGATCACCTTGTCGACGTTGGCCGGCCCGGTCGGCACCGACACGCCGATGTCGAAATGCTCGTAGGGCGTGCGATTCAGCGAGCCCTCCATGCCGCCGCCGTAAATCAATGCCATCTTCTCGCGCAGGATATCGGTGATGCGGATGTTCATCACGTCGAGCAGGGCCTGGAAGCGCAGCGACTCTTCGACCGAGTAGGTCGCCGGCCCGCTGAAAGTGAGCGAGACAAGGCTCTTCGCCTCCGATCCGCTGAAGACGTCCTTTTTCACGACGCCGGTGATCGGGCGCACGCCGACGTCCTTCGCCGTGATCGGCAGGTCCGGGGTCGGCAGGCTGGCCAGGTAGGTGGCGACCAACGGTTTGATGTTGGCGACGTCGAAGCTGCCGACCATGACGAAGGTGAGCCCCTTCGCGCTGGCGAAGCGCTGCTTGTAGATGGCGATGCTGCGGTCCAGGTTGAGCCTCGAGAAGTCTTCCGGACGGGGCGGGCGCGCCACCCATGGATTGTTGTTGAACAGGGTGGAGAGCAGGGTGTCCTGGAACACGGCTTCCGGCTGCGCCAGGACGTTGCGCGCGCCCTCGACCTGCTTGCCGAGGAAGGACTTGTACAGGTCCTCGTCGCGCCGCACCCCGGTGAACCTCAGGTAAAGAATCTGCAGCATGGTCTCGACGTCGGCGGCGCCGGCGCTGCCGCCGATGTTGTCGCTGTATTGCGAAAAGCCGAGTGACACCGATGCGGCCTTGCCGGCCAGGACCTTGCGCACCTCGACCGGCGACATGTCGTTCAGCCCCATCGTCGAGACGACGGCGTTGGCGTAGCGCGAGTTGAGGATGTCCTGCTCGCCGAACTGGGTCTGGCCGCCAAACCGGCTCGCGCCCAGCAGCACCTGGTCGTTCGAGAAGTCGGTCGGCTTGAGGATCACCTTGACGCCGTTCGACAGCGTCAGCAAGGTCAGGCCGAGCGCCTTGTCGGTCGACTCGGCGACGATGCTGCCGGCTGCCGGCGGCTTGTCCATCAGGCTTGCGGCGACCGGCTTCTCGTCGCGCGGCGTCACCGTCGCCTTGGCGGCGGCGTCGGCCCACGCCAGCAGTTGCGCGCTGGTCGGGGCGGGCGTCTCGGCCTTGCTCGAGCCCATGTACACCACCAGCTTGGCGGTATCGACCGGAATGGTCTTGCGCGCATGGGCGTTCACTTCGGCCAGCGAGATCCCGGGGATCAGTTCGCGCGCGTAGTTGTATTCGTTCTCGACGCCGGGAATGTCTTCCCGCTCGAGGTAGTTGCGGATGTATTCGGCGACGTAGGAACGCGAATCGGTCTTGTCTCGCTCGCTGTATGCGCGCTCGTAGAGGCGCAACAGGTTCTTCTTGGTGCGTTCGAGCTCCGCGGCGCTGAAGCCGAACTGGCGCGCCCGTTCGTTTTCCTGCACCAGCGCGGCAATCGCCGGCGCCGCGCCGTCCTTGCCGAGCGATGCGGAGGCGGTGTACGACTCGTAGCGCGAGGTGAGCCCGCCCAGCGCGCTGCTGGCGCTCATGAACGGCGGATTGGCCTGCTGCGTCAGCTCGCCGAGCCGCTGGGCCAGCATTGACCCGAACAGCGTGCCGATCATCTTTTCGCGCATGTCGGCGAAGGTGTTGCGGTCGTGCGTTTCGCGCACCGGATAGCGGATCAACACGGCGTTGCCGGATGCTTCCTTGTCGGTGACGACCAGCGCTTCGGTCGCCGCCCGCACCGGAATCGGCGTGGCCGGGCGCGCGCGGGCGTGCGGCGGATTCTTCAGGCCGGCGAAGTGCGACACCACCAGCTTCTCGGCGTCGGCCGGCTCGATGTCGCCTACCACCACCACCGCCATCAGGTCGGGGCGGTACCAGTCGCGGTAGAAGCGCTTGAGCGCATCGGGCTTGAATGACTTGAGGATGGCGTCCTTGCCGATCGGCAGCCGCTGCGCGTAGCGCGAGCCGTTGTAATACTTCGGCATCAGCACCTTGTTGATGCGATCGCCCGCGCCTTTGCCCTGGCGCGATTCGTCGAGGATGATGTCGCGTTCCTTGTCGATGGCGGCATTGTTCAGGCTCAGGCCATGGGCCCAGTCTTCCAGCACCATGAAGCCCTTGTCGACGTTATCGCGCTTGTCGGTCGGGATCGGCAGGATGTAGACGGTTTCGTCGAAGCTGGTGTAGGCATTCAGGTCGGCGCCCCACTTGACGCCGATCGACTGCAGGTACGACACCAGTTCGTGCTTCTTGAAGTTGGTCGACCCGTTGAAGGCCATGTGCTCGACGAAGTGGGCCAGGCCCTGCTGGTCGTCGTCTTCGAGCACCGAGCCGGCCTTGACCACCAGGCGCAGCTCGAGCTTCTTCTCGGGCTTGCCGTTCTTCTGGATGTAGTAGGTCAGGCCATTGGCCAGTTTGCCCACCTTGACTTGCGGGCCGACCGGGATCGGGTCGGACAGCCGGATCTCGGCCAGCGCGGCCGATGTGGTGACGATCAGGAGGGCTGCGAGGCAGGCCGTTTTCAGGAAGTATTTGGTCATCGGGGAGCGGGTGTGGTGGACGGCGGAAGCAGGCAGGTGCGGCGGAGGCGAGGGCGCGAACGGCGTCAAAATGGTCGATTTGCTTAGTCTATCAGCAATATTTCTGTGCGGCGTGACAAAATGCAGCGTAACAATAACCCCTTAAGCCAGCGTTAACCGGTCGAATGCTGTCAAATCCTTTAAAATAGCGGATTGCGCTCCGTCCGCTCGTCCCAGAGGAATCTCATATGTCTATCTCCAGCACCCAGGAAATTGTTGCCGAACTGCGCGCAGGGCGCATGGTCATCCTGGTCGATGAAGAAGATCGCGAGAACGAAGGCGACCTGGTGCTTGCCGCCGACTTCGTCACCCCGGAAGCCATCAATTTCATGGCCAAGTACGCGCGCGGCCTGGTCTGCCTGACCCTGACCGAAGAACGCTGCGACCAGCTCGACATCGGCATGATGACGTCGCGTAACGGCACCTCGTTCGGCACCAATTTTACCGTCTCGATCGAGGCGGCCGAAGGCGTGACGACCGGTATTTCGGCCGCCGACCGCGCCAAGACGGTGCAAGTGGCCGTCGCCAAGGGCGCCAAGCCGAGCGACATCGTCCAGCCCGGCCACATTTTCCCGCTGAAGGCGGTCAAGGGCGGCGTGCTGATGCGCGCCGGCCATACCGAAGCCGGCTGCGACCTGACCGAGATGGCCGGCCTGACGCCGGCGTCGGTGATCTGCGAGATCATGAACGACGACGGCACCATGGCGCGCCTGCCCGACCTGCTCGAGTTCGCCAAGGAACACGACCTGAAGATCGGCACCATTGCCGACCTGATCCATTACCGCGGGCAGAACGAATGCCTGGTCGAGCGCATCGCCGAGCGGCCGATGAACACCGTGTTCGGCGAGTTCCGCCTGGTGGCGTTCCGCGACAAGCCGAGCGGCAACGCCCACCTGGCGATGGTGCACGGCGACCTGGCGCCGAACCTCGAATCGCTGGTGCGCGTGCACGAGCCGGTGTCGATCCTCGACCTGCTCGAGAGCCGCGCCACCACCCACTCCTGGACCATCGCCTCGGCGATGCAGGCGATCAAGGAATCCGAGCGCGGCGTGATGGTGCTGCTCAATTGCGGCGAGTCGGCCGAACAGCTGTTCGCCCAGTTCGCCGCGCTCGACACGCCGGCGATCAGGCCGCAGGGCCGCGCCGCCAGCATGGACCTGCGCACCTACGGCATCGGCGCGCAGATACTGAAGGACCTCGGGGTCGGCAAGATGCAGCTGATGGCGAGCCCGCGCAAGATGCCGTCGATGACCGGTTTCGACCTCGAAGTGACCGGATATCTGGCCAAGCCGGCCGCCTGAAGCGTACTATTGACCCAACAAACCCCACAACATCAAGAGGCCAGCCATGACAGTAGGAACTTATGAGAGCAATTTGACCGGCAGCGGACTGCGCATTGGCATCGTCCAGGCGCGCTTTAACGCCGATGTCGGCCACGGGCTGCTGTCGTCGTGCCTGGCCGAACTGAAGCACCTGGGCGTGTCGGACGAGGACGTGCTGCACGTGACCGTGCCGGGCGCGCTCGAGATCCCGCTGGCGCTGCAGAAGATGGCTGAAACGCAGCAGTTCGATGCGCTGGTGGCGCTCGGCGCGGTGATCCGCGGCGAAACCTACCACTTCGAGCTGGTGTCGAACGAATCGGGCGCCGGCATCACGCGCATCGGCCTCGACTACGGCATGCCGATCGCCAACGCCGTGCTGACCACCGAGAACGACGAGCAGGCCGAAGCGCGCATGGCCGCGAAGGGCACCGAAGCGGCGCGCTGCGCCGTCGAAATGGCCAACTTGCTGCTCGCGCTCGAAGAGCTGCAGGCCGACGAAGACTAAAGAACCCGTATTAAAGAACAGGCAAGTACACCATGACAGACAAGACCCCGCACGCCAATCCCAGCAAGAACCGCACGCCGCGTCACCGCGCGCGCGAGTTCGCCTTGCAGGGGCTGTACCAATGGCTGCTGAACAACGAAGACGCGACCACCGTCGTCAACAACATCCGCGCCGCGCACGGCTTCGAGAAGGCTGACGCCGACCATTTCGCGGCGCTGCTGTATGGCGCGATCAAGGATTCGGTGGCGCTGCGCGAGGCGTTCGCGCCCTTGATCGACCGCGGCGTGAAAGAGCTGTCGCCGATCGAGCACGGCGTGCTGCTGATCGGCGCGTACGAGCTGAAGAACAACCTCGAGATCCCGTATCGCGTCGTGATCAACGAGGCGGTCGAGCTGACCAAGTCGTTCGGCGGCATCGACGGACACAAATACGTCAACGGCGTGCTCGACAAGCTGGCGCCGAAGCTGCGCGCCGAAGAAGTCGCTGCCGACACCCGCCGCTAATTTCGAGCTCAGCATAGGATCCCGCCTGCGCGGGATCGACGGTCTTAAAGCCACCGGCCCCAAGACCGTCATTGCCGCGAAGGCGGCAATCCATACTGAGAGCGCAGTACCGCAGACGTAAAAAAANNAAAAAAAGCCACCGCAACATGCCGGTGGCTTTTTTACGTGCGCAGCGCCCGCAGGCGCCGCTGTTCCATCACAGTCCGGCAATGACCTCATTGCCGTGCGATACCGCTTCGACCTTCGGCTCCACCGGCGCCGTCTTGGCGACCTGCTGCGCTGGCGCAGGAGGCGTCACGGTCGGCACGCTCTTGCCGCCGGCGACCTGCTTGAGCTTGCGATACTCCGCCAGCACGCGCGAACCGTAGCCCGAATCGTTATCGAACGCCCCGGCGCCGACGTACGTTTTCAGGCCGGCCTCGACCGAACCGCCGCGATTGACGTAGTCCTTGAGGATCAGCGCGCCGACACGGATGTTGGCGACCGGGTTGAGCGCAGCCTGCACGCCGCCCATTTTCTGGAACTTCTCATGGTGGATCTTCGACATCACCTGCATCAGGCCCTGCGCGCCGACCGGGCTTTCCGCGAACGGATTGAGGCCGGATTCGATCGCCATCACGGCCAGGATCAGCAGCGGGTCGAGCTTGATGTCGTGCGCCGTCGTGTAGGCGGTCGAAACGAACATGTTGGCAGCATCGCCGGCCACGCGATAACGCTTGGACAGCCAGGAGGTGACGAACTTCTGCTCCTTGTTATTGCTCAGCGTGGCCTTTTCTTGCGCCGTCAGCGGCGCAGGTGCCGCTTCGACCGCAGGGGCGGGTTGCGCTTCCATCAGCGAGGCGAGCGCAGGTGCTGGCGCTGCTGCCACCTGGGCCGCTTCGGGCGCCGGGGCGAGGAACTGCGAAACCTGCTTGGCCATGTCCGGACGGGCATACAGCACGGCGGCGATGGTGACTGCGGAAAGACCAAAAACGGTCAGGGTGTGTTGCGCGGTCGTGGCAATGCCACGCGCCGTTTTCGTTACGGAAGACCACGTAACTGGCTGGGCAGCCATAGTTTGGGCGAGCTTTGCTGTCGCCCCGTTGAAACGATTTATCATCGAATTCCCCTTTGTCGCGGAAAAAGCTATCCCACGGCGCAAAAAGCGCACATTGGACATCGAGTGCCGTGCATCAGAAATATCGTCTATCGTCGCCTGTTGCGCACGATTAAACGCCGTCATTGCTCGCTACAGCTGGTCGTTCCCTGTGGTATTGGACCAGTGGCTAAACAACTTTTTTCGGGGGAGAAGGCAGACGCCTATTGAAAACACTCCTTAAAATGTCATGTGGGGCCCCGACCCCGTGAATGTATGAGACAGGCTAGAATCATGTCCTTGGACGTGCCTATCTCATCAAGTAGACAAATTGTAGAAGCTGGTTTATATCAAGTCAATACTAACACAAACGTTCTTTATAACTTTTGGATCTTACTTTTGATACTGCATTGCAGCAAAGTCCCATGAAATCAACCACTTAAACTGGCTATTTGAACAACTCTATCGCCGAGAAGAAAAAATTAAAAAACGATGAACTATTCTGATTTGCGTGATTTTATTTCTCAGTTGCAAGGAATGGGCGAATTAAAGCGCGTTTCGTTGCCAGTTTCCCCATATTTGGAGATGACGGAGGTCTGCGACCGCACCTTGCGGGCCGGCGGGCCGGCGCTGCTGTTCGAAAATCCGACCGGATTCGACATGCCGGTGCTGGGCAACCTGTTCGGCACGCCGCGCCGGGTCGCGCTCGGCATGGGGGCGACCGACGTGAGCGAGCTGCGCAAGATCGGCCATGTGCTGGCGCAGCTGAAGGAGCCGGAGCCGCCGAAGGGCTTCAAGGACCTGATGGGGCTCGGCTCGCTGGTCAAGGCGGTGTGGGACATGTCGCCGAAGGAAGTGCGTGGCGCGCCGTGCCAGGAGATCGTCTGGGAGGGCGCCGACGTCGACCTGGCGCGCCTGCCGATCCAGCACTGCTGGCCGGGCGACGCGGCGCCGCTGATCACCTGGGGACTGGTGATCACCAAGGGGCCGCACAAGAAGCGCCAGAACCTCGGCATCTACCGCCAGCAGGTGATCGGGCCGAACAAGGTGATCATGCGCTGGCTGGCGCACCGCGGCGGCGCGCTCGACTTTCGCGAGCACGGCATCGCCACCAAGGGCGCGCCGTACCCGGTCGCCGTCGCGCTGGGCGCCGATCCGGCCACCATCCTCGGCGCCGTCACGCCGGTGCCGGACAGCCTGTCCGAGTACCAGTTCGCCGGCCTGCTGCGCGGCCAGCGCACCGTGCTGACGAAAGCGCTTGGCAGCGAGCTGCGCGTGCCGGCCTCCGCCGAGATCGTCCTGGAAGGGCACATCCTGCCGGACCCGAACCATCCGTCCGGCTACGAGCACGCGATCGAAGGCCCGTTCGGCGACCACACCGGCTATTACAACGAGCAGGACAGCTTCCCCGTCTTCACGATCGAGCGCATCACGATGCGGCGCGACCCAATCTATCACTCTACGTATACAGGCAAGCCGCCGGACGAGCCGGCGGTGCTCGGCGTCGCCCTCAACGAAGTGTTCATCCCGCTGCTGCAAAAGCAGTTCAGCGAGATCACCGACTTCTACCTGCCGCCGGAAGGCTGCAGCTACCGGATGGCGGTGGTGCAGATGAAGAAGCAGTACGCCGGCCACGCCAAGCGGGTCATGTTCGGCGTCTGGAGCTTCCTGCGCCAGTTCATGTATACCAAGTTCATCGTCGTGGTCGACGAAGACGTCAACATCCGCGACTGGAAGGAAGTCATCTGGGCGATCACCACCCGGGTCGACCCGATGCGCGACACGCTACTGGTCGACAACACGCCGATCGACTACCTCGACTTCGCCTCGCCGGTGAGCGGGCTTGGCAGTAAGATGGGCATCGACGCCACCAACAAGTGGCCGGGCGAGACCAACCGCGAGTGGGGCACCACGATCGCCATGACGCCGGAGGTGAAGGCGCGCATCGACACCATCTGGCAGGAACTGGGTATTTGAGAAAACGATACCTATGTGCCGGTGTCCGGTATGATCGTTATTTCTTGGACTTGATGAACGCCATTATTACGGCCAAGAACAAAATCAAGGGGACCGCTGCGCGCAAGAAGCCCGGATGCTGTTCCTCCAAAGTCACATACGCACTGACAATTTCGCTCTTATAAACTGCGACGGCGGTAATGAGAATAATCGAGATAGACAGTCCGATTAACAATGTGGAATTTCCATTTTTGTTTTTCATGGCTTCTCTGAGGCTCCCAAGGACATGGTGTAGCTTGAAGGTCATTGGAGGGCTGGCCGCACCAGCCCCCTCCTTGCTATCTCATCATTACGCGTATGTGCAGGTCGCTGAGAGCACTACCAGTCCACATCACTGCCGACGCTATCGCAAAAGCAGAAGCGCCTGCAAACAATAGCGGTGAGCCGACGGAGAACAGCACGGCCGCACCTACCGCTGTGATGCCAGCGCCGTAATTCAGAACTTGTGAGCGAGTGGCTCCCCCGCTCACCTCTTCGATCTCGGCTTCAGAAATTTCACGCATTGCCATCTCCAAATATCGACCAAAATTGGTCACACCCAGTTTGGTCGATGGGGAAGTCATCGGGGGGTAATGCCTCAACTTGAGCCAGGATAAAATTTTCTAGAGCAACAAGACTTGATGACGAGCAATAATCATGTGTTCGGTGTGACGCAGCGCGAAAGTTCAGCCGGACGGTGTCGGAGTGAATTTGTGCGCCTTTCACATATCAGGCGCTTCGGTTATAATAAAAGTTGGCGGGCCCCTGCGCATTGTGGCATGGCTAACCTGGTCAGGTCCGGAAGGAAGCAGCCACGGCTATTACCCATAAGTGCCGCAGATCAGGCTCGCCTCCTTCGTTTTTTTCAAGTGCGTTTTTTCAGGCGCCACTTCGCGCTACATTCCCCTTCTCGTACCGTCTTGCTACAATTGCCGCCTTGGCAGCATGTTTCCCGCTGCGGCCGCCATCTACGGTAAAATCACAGCATGTCCTATCAAGTACTCGCCCGCAAATACCGTCCCCGCAACTTTGAAACGCTGGTTGGCCAGGAGCACGTCGTGCGCGCCTTGTCGCACGCGCTGCAAACCGGCCGCCTTCACCACGCCTATTTGTTTACCGGTACGCGCGGGGTCGGCAAGACCACGCTGTCGCGGATCTTGGCGAAATCGCTCAATTGCATCGGCCCGGACGGCACCGGCGGCATCACCGCCACCCCGTGCGGCGTGTGCGACGCCTGCACCGCGATCGACGCCGGCCGCTTCGTCGACTATATAGAGATGGACGCGGCGTCGAACCGCGGCGTCGACGAGATGGCCCAGCTGCTCGAGCAGGCGGTCTACGCGCCGTCGAACGCGCGCTTCAAGGTCTACATGATCGACGAGGTGCACATGCTGACCAACCACGCCTTTAACTCGATGCTGAAGACGCTGGAAGAGCCGCCCGAGCACGTCAAGTTCATCCTGGCGACGACCGATCCGCAGAAGATCCCGGTCACCGTGCTGTCGCGCTGCCTGCAGTTCAACCTGAAGCAGATGCCGCCGGGGCACATCATCAACCACCTCGACGATATCCTCGGCCAGGAAGGCATCACCTTCGAACAGCCGGCGCTGCGCCTGCTGGCGCAAGGCGCCCACGGCTCGATGCGCGATGCGCTGTCGCTGACCGACCAGGCGATCGCCTACGCCGCCGGCCAGGTCACGCTGGAAGCGGTGCAGGGCATGCTCGGCGCGCTCGACCAGTCGTACCTGGTGCGCCTGCTCGACGCCCTGCTGGCCCAGGACGGCGCCGACCTGATGGCGGTGGCCGACGAAATGGCCAGCCGCAGCCTGTCGTACAACGGCGCGCTGCAGGACCTCGGCACCTTGCTGCACCGGATCGCGCTGGCGCAATCGGTGCCGGCCGCGGTGCCGGATGACTTGCCGGAGCTGGCCGACATCATGCGCCTGGCCGCGGCCTTCGATCCGCAGGAAGTGCAGCTGTTCTACCAGATCGCCGTCCACGGCCGCAACGAGATCGGCCTGGCGCCGGATGAATACGCCGGCTTCACCATGACGCTGCTGCGCATGCTCGCTTTCCGTCCGGGTAACGGCGGCGCCGAAGGTGTCGCGCCAGCCGGCCCGGCCGCGGCACGCCCGGCGCCGCCAACGCCACGTCCGATTCCGGCGCCTGCGCGCGCTGCATCGGCAGCAGTGGCCAGTCACGCTGCGGTGACGCCCGCGCCGGTCCAGCAGGCACGGCCCGCGCCGCCGCCACCTCCGCCGGCAGCTCCCGCCGCCGGCGCACCGGCGATGAATTCGGCGCGCGCCGCCATCAACGCGGCGCTCGAAGCGGCCCGTTCGGCCAGCCGCGGCCAGAACGTGTCGCCAAAACGCCCGACCGCGATGTCGAACCAGGCCGCAGCCGCGGCCGCGCCGCAGGCTGCACCGGTGGCCGAGCCGGTGCCCGCCGCCGCGCCGTCCGCGCCACCGCCATGGGAGCAGCCTGACGCACCCGTCGCCACCGCCGCCGCGCCGGTCGTGCAGGCCGCCGCGCCGCAGGTCGACGAGGACGACGGCCCGCCGTCGTGGGTCACCGAATTTACCGACGATACCGCCGTGGCGCAGGAAGCGCCGCCGATGGCCGCCGCACCGGCCGCCACGCGCGCGCCGGCCGTGCCGCGCCACGCCTACGTGATCACGCCGGTCGCCGAGATCGAGTGGGACGGCAACTGGCCGGCGCTGGCGGCGACCCTGGCCTTGCGCGGCGTCTCGCAACAGCTGGCGTTCCAGACCGAACTGGTCGAGTGCATCAGCGACGGCCACCAGAGCACCTTCAAGCTGCGCGCGCCGATCGACACCTTGCGCGCCAGCGGCAACACGGAAAAGCTGACCGCCGCGCTGCAGGACCGCTTCCCGAATACCCGCGTCGCCGTCGAGATCGAACTCGGCCAGGTCTGGTACACCGCCAGCGTCGAGGCGCAAGCCTACCGCGAGCAGTGCATGAAGCACGCCGAGGAGACCGTGGCCGGCGACCCGTGGGTGCAGGAGATGGGGCGCCAGTTGAACGCGTTCGTCGTGCAAGGCTCGGTGCGACCGCCTGCCGCCGCGGCCTGAATACTGAATTAATCCCCCTATATATTGTCTAACTTTTAGATTTCGGAGAACACCATCATGATGAAGAACCAGCTCGCAGGCTTGATGAAGCAGGCCCAGGCCATGCAGGACAACATGAAGAAGGCGCAGGAGCAGCTGGCGCTGGTCGAAGTCGAAGGCCAGTCCGGCGCCGGCCTGGTGAAGGTCGTCATGAC
>CXWL01015024.1_pt1 | contig 19339 bp, 20 predicted proteins | sample 590931 | NCBI WGS metagenome assembly CXWL01 (sample SAMEA3498368, study PRJEB10139) | groundwater metagenome | biome: water well; material: biofilm material | place: Germany | collected 2015-04-27 | reverse complement strand
ACCGCTACGCGGCGCACAGTGAACAGCAACCCAGCGCTTCAGCGATCAGCGCGCCAGCGAACCGCTATTCGATGGGGGACGAACATAACACCCGAAAACCGATACTGCCGCCACGACTGCCCGGAAGGCCGTCGTTGCGCGCCGACGAGCGCACGAAGTCCGGACTATCGTCCCAGGAACCACCGCGCAGCACGCGGGCCTCGTCACTTATTTTGCCTGGGCATAGCTGCGCGTTACTTTCCGATGCGATATCCTCGTAATTCGAACAGGTCCACTCCCAAACATTACCGGACATGTCATACAAGCCAAACTGATTGGGTAAAAATTTACCCACCGGTGCAGCCCGCTTGTTATCCCATTGACTGCCACAGCCATTACAATTTGCCATGGCTGTTTCTTTGCCATTGATGACTGGGCGCAGCGCACCGCCCCAATGATATCGGCTATCCGTACCTGCCCGTGCGGCGTATTCCCATTCGATTTCAGTGGGCAGGCGACAATCTAAGTTTTTTTGTTTTCCCAGCCATTTGGCATAGTTGTTCGCTTGACACCAGTTGATATTGACAACCGGTTGGCTGCCACGACCGCCGGGGGCGGGATCGGGATACCTCATTTCTTCCCGACACCTTTCCCCTTCATCGTTTGGTTCTTTCAGATTGTTCTGATCTTTCGGTTCGCGCAATTTCGACCAGACATAGTAATCAAACTGCTGGTAAGTCACTTCGTATCGGCCAAGCTGGAATGGTTTGCTGATAGATAGTTGGCTTTTTTCGCCATCTTCATCGCCAAACAGGAATTTACCTTCCTTGATGATTGGGATTGTAACAAGCTCAGACGATGGCTTGTACCCCAACTGATAAAGCGGATTCCATAGTTTAATTTCCAATGGCATATTCACATCCACATTTTCTGGTTTCATGGCCCAATAGATGTTGTCGCCAATAAAAATCGTTACGGCGAATGCACAGAAGGCCAATCCAATCTGCGCCCGTTTGCTCCAGGTGAGAAAACGGTCTTCCAGAGTTTTTGCGCGAATGCCCAGTTTGCGGTAGTTCTTCAAATCAAAATAGGAATAGCAAAGCTTCCCGATTTTCTCCAGGAAATTGCTTCCTTGCCACTGTTTGGTGCTGAAATTGAGTTGCTGGCGCAGGATTTCGCGATCGGGGTTTTGTTCCAGGTAGCGATACAAGGTTGGCCAGTAGCCTTCCGGTTTCTGCGTGCTTGCAGTCCTGGGGCGGGCACGTACCAGCGTTTCATGAATGAGATCGGCGAATTGTTGTTTTTCTCCTTGCGGATTCTTTTCTTCACTGATCGTGATCAATCGCAGGCTATCGTGGTGTCCGGTACTGAGTGCTTCCATCCAACGCTCGCCCGACAACATGCGCAGCACTTGTTCACCCAGCTTGCCGTCGCCTTTGCCTGCGGCGTAGATGGCATCTTCGCGGGCGATGCGTTTGCGGGTATTACGGCCTTCATCGTTGACGCGCGTTAATGCCAGCAACAATTCCAGCGCCGCCTGCTTGCCTTTTTTGGGCGCTGCCTGTTCGATACGGTCGAGCAATGCGTCGGCTTGCTGGCTCAGCATACCGGCGATACCGTCTTGCTGGCGGTAAACGTCCCCGCTGAGTTTATGATTCCGCCGCTGCTGCCACAGCAGCAACAGCGCATTTTCCACCAGCGGCAGCGCACCGGTTTCATCCCTGGCATCGTTGAGGATCGCAGTGGTGATTTCACTGACATCCAGGCCTGCCAGGCGGGCCGGTTGTTCGATGATTTCCCGCAGGCCCGAGGCGGACATAATCGGCAGAAAGTAGCGTTTGCAATGACTGTTATAAATCGATTGCAAGCCAGGCAAGTATTCAAAGCGATCGAGAAAGTCCGCGCGTACCGTGTTGATCAGGAATAGTGGGCATTCCGGATCGTACAGCGCAGCCGTCAGCAGGGCATCAAACTGTTTGCGCCCGGCTTCATCGGCAAACGTGAACAGCTCTTCGAACTGATCGACGATCAACAGAAAAGCCGTGCTGGTTTGCCTGAAATCCTTGATGGTAAAGGCAAGCGCACGAGGATCTTTGTTCAAGCGCTCAAGCCTGCCGAGCGAATCGCGTTTTGCGGGATCGTCAACCAATCCCTGTTCCAACGTTTCGGCGAGTTTCTCCAGCGGATTTTTCCCCGGCATCATCGGCCCCAAAATACGCCAATGTTCAAAACCGGTGCGCGCCCATAATGCGCCTTGTTCGATCATCGGCAGCATACCCGCCTGAACCAGCGACGATTTTCCCGAACCGCTGTTGCCTTCGATTTGCAGCCAGCGGGTGTACGCCGGTCCGCCGGTGTGATGCAATTGCTCGGGATTGGATTGCTGCTGATCACCGAGGTAAGTTAATGCTTCCAGCGTTTCCCGGCGGCGCCCGAAGAATAACCGCGCATCCTCCCTGGCAAAGGCGCTCAGTCCCAGAAACGGACAACCTTCGAAAACAACCTGGCTATTGGTACGGATCGCATGCGTTTTGATGGCTTCCACCAGGGAACCCGCCAATGGCTCGGCAGGTTTCCAGTGATCCGCCTGAAACAAGGCCAGAAAAGGCGGCATCGATTCCGCTTTGGCATCGCCCAGCAGAACCGGAAAGATGGGTAACCGTCCGGCATCGTCATGCGGCGACAAATGCCGGATCAAGGCCACCTGAACTTCCGCGCCGACCCAGCGCTGAATGCCATCTTGTCCCACCAGCACGACAAAGGCGCAGCAGTTTTCCAGCGCTTGTTCCAGTTTCGTGACCCAGCGATCGCCGGAACGGATAGCGTCTTCATCCTGAAAAACGCTCAGGCCCGCTTGTTCCAGAGCCAAGCGTAGAGCAATACTGGCGTCACGATCAGTACGACTGTAGCTAAGAAACACCTGCTTGGCGGATTGGGTCTCTGGTTGTGGCATGATGAACGGTATCGATTTCTGATGGGTATGATTATAGGCTATAAATCTTCCACTTCAATCCCTGTCAAATCCTCCACATCGGCAAGCTCGGCCAGCAGACGGGTGTAATTGCGCAATTGTGTTTGCAGCGCTTGCAGTTCCAAACGAAATTGCTTGCACTCTTCGCGCGAGCCGAAAGCGCCGTTCTGACTTTTGCGGTGCCATTTGGCGGTAAAGGGACGCACGATCTGGTTCAGTACCACGACGGCAATTCTGGCAAATTGAATGCAGGAGCGGCCATGATCTTTGAGCGTTTGCCGTGTAAGGCCGAACAAGGCGTGAATGCTGTCCAGCGCGGTTTGTTCCACGCCGTCTTCGTCCGGCAGCGGTTGCGTGGTGATGCGCGTGAGCAGTTCGACATACAGATCCCAGGCGGCGGCTTTGTCGGGATCGGAGGGTTTCCATTCCATCTCCATGAACGGGGCATTGATTCTGAGTCCGGTGAGTTTCCATTCCTCAAGCAAGTCTTTTATCTTCATGGTTTCCTGCGCTCCAGGGGCTGTCCGGGAATAGTGGTCGTAGCGAGAGAAAGCTATTTTGGGACAGATTTTTTGAACATTTGAGGCGAATGGTCATTCTATTTAACGAAAAACGATCGGAAAATATGGCTAAAATAGCTTTTCCGTAGTAGATCACTCTATTCCCGGACAGCCCCTGGTTAACGTAATTATTATTTCACCTTTTGATTCCAGTCAATAGCACCCAGCCTTCCTGTTCATTGGCAATGTGCATATCAAACCATTGTTGATAAACATTCTTAACTTCCTCCTTTTGTTCCTGAAGAATGCCTGACAATACAATATGACCTTCTTTCCGGATGGCCTGCGAAAGAATAGGCGCAAGCACGATTAAAGGGTTCGCCAGAATATTTGCAACCACGATATCCATCTGTTCATTCGGCTTCAAATCTTTGTTGGCGGCTTTATGCATGGTTGCAAAAGTAAATCTTGCTGGATCACAGTGATTGTGCAGGGCATTTTCCTGACTGGCTTTGAGCGCCTGGGGATCAATATCAATACCGGTGACATGACCTGCACCCAACTTTAAGGCAGCAATGGCTAATATTCCGGAACCACAACCATAATCAATCAGCCTATCTCCCTGTTGCAGATTTTGATCTAACCAACGAAGACACAATTGAGTCGTGGGATGGCTGCCTGTGCCAAAAGCTAACCCGGGATCCAGAATAAGATTAATAGCCGCCGGATCGGGTGATTGATGCCAGGTTGGGACAATCCATAAACGCGGCGATATTTGAATGGGATCAAACTGTGACTGAGTCAATCGCACCCAATCCTGTTCCTCGACGTTCTCCAGATGATAATTGGGTTGGCTGTCTAACTGCGCTGACCGTGTGATATTGCGCATAATCTCATCGATATCCGCACCTTGATTAAACAAGGCAGAAATTTCCGCATTCTGCCAGATCTCTCCGCTGGGCTCCCCAGGTTCTCCAAACAATAATTGTTCACCCTGCGTGTCGGCGGCTGCATCATGAATATCCACTGACAGTGCGCCCTGTTCAATCAGAGCTTCACTCAGTGATTCAGCCTGTGCTGCATCGGTTTTGATAATCAGTGTAATCCAGGACATGCTTAATGAACTATTTGTCTGAACAAAGTGAACTTATGGGTAGGAAATATTTTTGTAGAAGCCGTTAACAGTAAAATCTGAGCCAAATAAACGTTCACCGGTTAACCCGGATATTTCATGAATTCGCACGATGATCGCGCAGGATATTGGTTTCACAAGGGATTTTTCGAAGAAGTGGTGTAGTTATTCATACACTCGACTGAGAAGAATTCCTTGTGGAATCAAGAGACAAGTGAGAGCGTGTGCAATTCATGAAATATCCGGGTTAATTAGTCTTGTTATGCAAAGCCAGTTTTTGTTCCAGATAATGAATGGCAACACCGCCTCGCAGGAAAGATGCATCGGTCAGCAAATCCAGGTGCAATGGAATATTTGTTTTTATGCCAGTAACCACCATTTCAGATAAAGCAATCTGCATACGTGCAATCGCTTGTTCACGCGTATCGCCATAGGTAATGATCTTGCCGATCATCGAATCATAATAAGGCGGCACCGTATAATTATGGTATACATGTGAATCAACCCGTACACCCGGACCACCCGGCGCATGGTATTGTGTAATACGACCTGCAGAAGGGGTCAGCTTATAGGCATCTTCAGCGTTAATACGGCACTCTATTGCGTGTCCCTTGATGACAACATCTTTCTGTCTGATCGGTAACACGACACCAGCAGCAACATTAATTTGAGCCTGCACCAGATCAATACCGGTAATCGCTTCAGTCACCGGGTGTTCTACCTGCAAGCGGGTATTCATTTCAATGAAATAAAATTCATTGTTCTCAAAAAGAAACTCGAATGTGCCTACGCCACGATAGTTAATACGGCGGCAGGCATCTGCACAACGCTCGCCTATTTTATTGCGCAATTTTTCAGATATACCCGGTGCCGGTGCTTCTTCGAGAATTTTTTGATGACGACGCTGCATGGAGCAATCTCTTTCGCCCAAGTGAACTGCGTTTCCATGCGCATCAACCAATAACTGGAATTCAATATGACGTGGATTCTCCAGATATTTTTCTACATAAACTACCGGGTTGCCAAACGCTGATTGTGCCTCATTACGAGTCATGATCACCGCATTGGATAAAGCAGCTTCTGTGTGTACAACCCGCATACCGCGCCCACCGCCACCACCTGCAGCCTTGATGATGACTGGATAACCAATCTCCCGCACAATCTTTTTGGTCTCATCAATGCCCTCAGGTAAGGCGCCATCTGATCCTGGTACGCAAGGTACGCCAGCTTTTTTCATAGCATTCTTCGCGCTGACTTTATCTCCCATCAAACGAATAGTCTCTGGTCGTGGCCCTATGAAAACAAATCCACTTTTTTCTACCCGCTCGGCAAAATCCGCATTTTCGGACAGGAAACCATAACCCGGGTGAATTGCTTCCGCATCGGTTACCTCTGCTGCACTGATAATCGCTGGCACGTTAAGATAACTCAGTGCTACAGGTGCTGGACCAATACATACCGATTCATCGGCCAATTTGACATACTTTGCTTCCGCATCTGCTTCAGAATGCACTGCAACTGTCTTGATACCCATAGCACGACAAGCGCGTTGGATCCGCAAGGCAATTTCACCACGATTTGCTATCAGAATTTTCTCAAACATATTTATCCAAAAGATCTTAATTTGGGTTTAAAAGAGATCAACCTATTTACCTGATCTCTCTTCAGATAATCATTGGATTACGAATAAAGGCTCACCATATTCAACAGGTTGACCATTCTCCAGCAAGATCGCCTTGATAACGCCATTTTTATCGGCCTCAATCTCATTCAGCAACTTCATTGCTTCAATAATACATAATGTATCACCCTCATTGACCCTTTGCCCGACTTCTACGAACGCACTCGCTCCTGGTGAGGCTGCTCGATAGAATGTCCCCACCATAGGGGATTTAACAATATGGCCATCAGGTATTGAAGTTTTGTTGGAATCTGTGGTCTCAGAAGCCTTGTCAGCTTCTGACACAGGTACTGGTGTTTGCGGCTGAGCTGAGGGCATCATTGGTTGCATAGCAGGCGGCATAAATGCATAATTCTGTACTGCGGAACCAGTTTTGCTGATACGAACTTTTTCCTCACCCTCAGTAATTTCCAATTCAGCAATACTTGATTCTTCAACCAGCTCAATCAGCTTCTTAAGCTTTCTTAAATCCATATCCAGTCTCCCGAGGCAATGCCTCGTTTTAAGGTAGTTTAATAACTAGAAAATCAACTCAGTACACTATTGATAAACAAATACACCGTAATCAAACGATAGAAACAACAGTAATTTAAAATTATTGATCAAACACTGATACTTATTGTAAAAATAAGCAAGATCACAGTTATATTGCAAAAAGAATAGAAATTTATTTTTAATGTGGACTCAACATCCAGCTAATGAGATGTTAAAGCATATTCCAGTGCCAATTCATACCCCTTAGCACCCAAACCACTGATAACACCAATCGCCAGATCTGAAAAATAGGACCGCTGGCGAAAAGATTCGCGGGAATAAATATTAGATAAATGCACCTCGATAAAAGGCAGTTTTACAGCAGCAAATGCATCACGCAAAGCGATACTGGTATGAGTATACGCAGCCGGATTGATGATAATAAAATCTGTACCATCACTCATAGTTTGCTGAACTCGTTCTATCAGAGCCGATTCAGAATTGCTCTGAAAAAAGTCCAGCTTAACACTTGTATTTTCAGCTAATCTACTTAAATTTCTGTTAATATCCTGCAGCGTGACACCACCATAAATATCCGGCTCACGAACCCCCAACAGATTCAAATTGGGGCCATGAACAATCAAAATATTTCCAGCATTTACATTTCTCGAATCCATTTGTTAATTATGAACCGTTATGCTAAAAATGTACATATTTTTGACAGCATTCGCCGAACTTAAACGAAAGTTGTCGAAAAAATACTGAATCTAATCACTCAAAAGATAGCATCTGAATAACCTGAAAACTGGATAATTGCCAGACTGTAAATAATTGAACTCAGTTCTTTATAATTTGCCCGTAATTCCCCAAACATCTATAATGCCCGATTCTATTTGAGTTCAGGCTGTTGTAGCTCAGTTGGTAGAGCAACTGATTCGTAATCAGTAGGTCGGAGGTTCGACTCCTCTCAACAGCACCAAATATTCAATAAATTATTATACAGTATCAATTTTGATTAAATTAATGTAGACACTATGTAGACATCAGATCGTACATAATTAGCAGAGAAATAGTTCATTTGATTAAAATACCAAATTTTCAAATGCCCAAGAAATGCGTCAATGGGTAGTGAAAAGTATCATCATGACACTTGAAAGCTCCCAATATTGCGGTGCCAGAAAACAATCTGGCGTCATACTGACATAAACTGACAACTGGAAATCGATGCCCCAGTCCTTGATTATATCGGGTCTCAAAATCTTGTAACTCAGTAATCTCCATGCCCTTTTGTAACGTCCAGGCCATATCACCGAGTACTCGCAAACCCTGAACACCTTGTTTGTTGGCATCCATAAAAGCACTTTCGAAGAAAGTATATAACTCTGTGCTGTTTGCCATACCCTCCGTTAAAACAATGCGACCATCCTGAATATCCTGATCAATGCAGGATCTAACATCATGTAGCTCATTGATGATAATAGATTGAACTTCCTTGGTAGCAACCAGAAAACAGCGATTGCCGGATTGAAGGCCACCGAGCAAAAATGGTAACGCTAATTTAAGTCGTCCCAAATCTGTATCATAAAACGCACATAAGTGGCTGCCATAATTAATTGTGATACCCTCAAGATCAATATGAGCAATTCGACTTGCTGGGTGCTCAAATGCAGTCAATTTTCCAGACACTTGATCCTGCTCAAGGTAAGCCAGGAGATCAGTTAAGCGATATCTCCTCTCGCGCTTGACTCCTATACGCATACAAGGCAGCTTGCCCGCATCACTCCAACGTCTCAAAGATATTTCACTGGCATTCAAAATTTTAGCTGCTTGTTTAATGTTTAGAAGCGACTCAGCTGCACTTTCATTGTTGCTCACGCACATTCTCTCCCAAAACAATTCCTATTTGTCTCAACAAAATCTCAGGTTTGCGACCTTTTTTATAGTTCTCAATTACATCCTCCATAGTTATTTCAAGTAGCTTACCTGTATTTATAAAACTCTTGACTTTTATTATAGCATGAGTCAAATTATAAAAAAGATCATTAATGATGATCATTGATTACTAATGATGATATATATATCATCAGATACTCACAGTACCGATCAAATCAATAAATACAGGATAACAAGATGAATCCAGTTTCCGGAAGCTCAGAGGATTACAGTTTCTATAGTGCACTCAGCCATCCACCTTTACGGGCTGCAGGTAATACCCCCGATTTGTCTATCTATCGTCCAAAAGCAGTTCCTAAATATGGCACATTTCGTTTCAAGGCACCGGTTGAGGGTTTGCTACAAATAGGTGACGCACATAGTGCTGAAACTGACTGGTCGGATGATTTCGAAATTGCATGGACTAAAATGGGCAGTAAAGGCCCTTTGGTTCTCTTTCTACATGGTGTTCCAACCAATCGTTCGCAGTGGGAGGAAGTGCAGGGGCAAGTGTCTCGCTTTTGTGAAACGATTTCTATCGATATGCTGGGGATGGGTGAAAGTTCCAAACCACGTCTTTATGGCCGTAAAGATAATCCGACTCCTAATGCTATGTGGAGCTGGATCAATGATGTCGATTACATTGAAAAGCTGATGCAACATGAATATCCTGGGCGACAATTTATTTTTATTGCCGATGACTGGGGAAGCGGTATTGCTTCGCACTATGCTGCTAAGCATAACGATCGCTTGAATGCATTGATACAGATGGATCCTATTGCCTTCGATGGCTATCCGGTGAATGAAATACAGGCAATAGGTAGAGCCTCCGAAATTCCGAATACACCAGAAGGCGATGCACAATTTGCAATGCTGTTCGCAGCATTTGATCAAACATTAGTACAGATTCTAAAGTCTATGGTGTACGATCCTTCCAAATACAATCAATATAATCTGCGTTATCTGACTTTTCCTTATATTGATGTGGACTATGAACGCAATGAAAAGAATGATGGTGTCACCGATGTCGCCAGATCAACAACCATGCGCCTAAAACTCCATAATTTGCGCGTACTGTCAGATCGCGCAGCTATTCTCAGTCCATCCCTGCTACTGCCATATCATCCGCAATCCAATCCCCATGGTGTTCAATACCAGAACATTATCGTTCCGACACTGATCATGTGGGGCGAGTATGACAACATGATGCCTGCTGCGCAGACACAACGATTTGCTCATGTATTAGGAACAGATGATGTGCAAATCACTTACATTCCAAGAGCAGGACATTTTCCGTCCACTGATAATCCAGACTGCGTCACAGACACTATCCTTAATTTTATTCGTCGCGTTATGGGACGCAGTGCGCTGGCTGATATCTATATTGGAAATCATAGCATCTGGAAAGGCGATGAACGCCAGATGATTCAAGAATTACGTGTGCTGCATGGTATTGCCGATTGATTAAAGTGGCAAATATTTATGGTAGTAATTGCTGAACATCCTATATTTTATGAGCAATTTATGAAAACAATTATGCTTGAATCGGATTTGACTTGCCCGTATTGCGGTTTCATTAAACAAGAAACCATGCCCACTGATGCCTGTTTGTATTTTTATGAATGTACAAGCTGCAACACACTATTGAAACCGAAACCAGGTAATTGCTGCGTCTTCTGTTCCTATGGAAGCGTAGTGTGTCCTCCCAGGCAAGCTGAAGCAGCCTGCTGCAACCATTCTTGAAAAGTTATTTATTTATGATTGCAGGGAATAATGACTTAAACATTCAAACATGGCTAGAGGAGCATGGTGATTATCTATTCAGTTATGCACTTTTAAGAATAAAGGATACGCATGTCGCTGAAGATTTGGTTCAAGAAACACTACTTGCGGCAATAACTGCTAAAAATACTTTTTCCAATCAATCTACGATTCGGACCTGGCTGATCGGCATACTTAAACACAAGCTAGTTGATCAATTCCGACGTCAAGGGCGTGAAATAGGCATTGGCGATCTGATTAATCAGGACGAAGGAGATAATTTAGATAACTTTTTTAGAGCCAATGGCCGATGGATTGAAAAACCGGATGCTTTTCCTAACCCGGAGTCAGCTTTTCAACAAAAAGAATTCTGGAAGATTTTTCAGCAATGTTTAACCGGATTAAAACCCAAGCAAGTTGAAGTATTTCTTGCTAAAGAAATTCATGGAATGAGCAATGAGGATATCTGTAAGAATTTTGCACTTAGTCAGACTAATGTATGGGTGATTATGCATCGTACTCGACTGTCCTTGATTAAGTGTTTAAAGATTAACTGGATAGACTAATAATGGGTAAATTAAATGTTGAATTGTAAACAAGCCAGCCAGTTGGCTTCTCGGGCAATGGATGAAAAATTACCCTTGTGGAAAAACATGGCGTTAAAGATGCACCTGATTTTATGCCGCAGCTGCACTAATTTTACGCGGCAACTTCACTTTTTACGCAAAGCCTCACGTCGATCTAAAACTGATCTTGATTTTCAGTTAACTGATGAAGCAAGGCAACGAATCGCCAATGCTCTCAAGGATAAGCAAAACGGTTAACTGTCGCATTAAGGAGATACCAAGAAGGATTTGGTCACACATCGTATGTGATCTTTAAACAAAAATGGTAACAAGAAATGATAATGAATGAGGAGAACAAATAATGTTACAAGCAGTCACTGAAAAAACATTTGAGTCATCAGATATATTGTTTGAAATCGGAAAAACTTTTGGAGGGCATGTTCCCAACGTTTTCAAAGCCTACGCCGAGCATCCGCCATTACTTGCAGCCAATTGGGAGAAATTCAAGGCGATTATGCTTCAAGGCAAATTGCGTCGTAAAGTCAAGGAAGCCATTGCGGCGGTAGTCTCTCATGATAACAACTGTAAGTATTGTGTTGCAGCGCATAGTGCAGCATTAACTAGCATGAAAGTAAGTGAATCGGAAATTACTGCCATGTTTCAAGGCACACTACCCAAGGATTTTACGGATAAAGAAGTAGCACTGATTAAATTCGCTCGTAAAGCTAACCAGAATTGGCACAGTATAGACAATACTGATCACAAAGAATTAGTTAATCTCGGGATCGAAGAATCAGAGATGTTAGAAGCATTGGGCACTATGGAACTTTTCATTGCATTTAATCGATTTGCTGATGTAATGGGAGTTGAGGTAGATTTTTAATCAAACCAGCAAGCCGCTACTCTGTATGAGACCATTTTCGTCGAACTCCTAGTTCTTGTTACCGTAGGAACAAAATTACTGGTCTTTGGCGTCATACTTTTCGCGGACAAGGCACACATTAAATGACAGTTTGTCGATGACATAAGCCAAGGTGATTCTTATATCCTGCCGGTAAAAAAGTCGACAGGATATAGATGGTTTATCGATAGTTTTTGAGATGTTTGCCAAGGAAATCACGAATGAGATCAGCAATCTCCGTGCCATGTGTCTCTAGGGCGAAGTGTCCGGTATCAAGCAGATGTATCTCCGCGCCGGGAAGGTCACGCTTATACGGTGCTGCCCCGTCGGCAATGAAAATCGCATCATTCTTTCCCCAAACTACAAGTGTTGGAGGGGTATACTCTCGAAAATAAGCCTGCCACTGAGGATATTGCGGAATGTTGGTGCGATAATCATAGAACAAATCAAGCTGGATTTCGGCATTGCCTGGACGATCAAGCAGCGCCTGATCCATAGTCCAGGTATCAGGACTGACCAGTGATGCATCCTTAACGCCGCTAGTGTATTGCCATTTCGTCGCTTTAATCGAAGTTAACCAGCGAAGGGCTTCGCGTTCAGTTGATTCGCCTGTTTCCCAATAAGCCTTGATAGGATCCCAGAACTCGCCAAGGCCTTCCAGATAAGCGTTACCATTCTGGACAATGAACGCATTTACTTTGTCTGGATTGGCCGCCGCCAACCGGAAACCCACGGGCGCGCCATAATCCATCACATAGAGAGCGTATCGTGTAATGGTAAGATATTCGAGCAGTTTGTTAATCACTAAGGCATAGTTATCAAATGTGTAAGCATAATCATCCCGGTCAGGCATTGCACTTTGGCCGAAGCCAGGATAATCCGGCGCGATAACGCGGTACTTATCTGCCAGAAGTGGAATAAGGTTACGAAACATATGAGATGAGGTCGGGAAGCCGTGCAACAATAGCAGGACGGGGGCGTCTTTGCTGCCAGCTTCGCGGTAGAACACGTCTATACCATCCAAGTTTGCGGTGCGGTAATTCACCTGGGGCGAGATAATAGCGTTTTTCTTGTCAGCTTTGGCTGCGGTTGATAGAGGCAGTGCTGTAAGCAATCCCAATGTAGTAGCCGTTATCAGAATTAATTTAAAGTTCATGACAATCTCCTGTGTAAAATAAATAATTCACGCGGCAGTGCGTGACAATGGGTTAACCATCGGGAAGTCAACCTCGGTTTGGACTACTACATTGATAAAGTTGGTCAAGGAATTGAATGCCACATGTAAAAACATTTCGACAATCTCAGCCTGCGTGTAACCTGCCGCTTTGACGGCATTGAAGTCGGCGTCAGAAACATGACCACGCTCTTGTACCACACGGGTAGCAAAGTAAACGGCGGCAGCCGCTTTCGGGTCAGACGAAACTCCACTGCGATTTGCCACGATTTCGGCAATCGCCAAGGCAATACGTTCGCGGGTTTTGGCATCAAGCTTACCCTTGCTTAATGCTTCGTTAAGATGCAAATAGCCTTCTAAGGCAACCAGGCTAATGCTCAATATTTTCATCAAATTGGGTACCATGCCCAATTGTTTTTTTACAGCATCCAGCAATGACAAAGCAGCCGTAGGGATTTGATCTGGAGTAGGAAGTTTGATTCTGTTCATAATGATTCTCCAAGTTAAATTTAGAAAATTTGTTCGTAGCACACGATACGTAGCGAACAATTAAACTTTCTCATATTCCACTTGAAGTTAGAATAATTATAAATCACAATATATTATTCCAATAAATGGAATAATATATGGATAGATTACATTTAATGACTGTCTTCGTGGCAGTTGCTGAAGAGGAAAGCTTTGCAGCAGGTGCACGACGGCTCAGTATGTCGCCGCCTGCTGTGACACGAGCAATTTCCACCTTGGAGGATTGCTTGGGGGTAAAACTGCTTAACCGTACGACGCGCTACGTGCGAGTAACAGATGCTGGAAGTCGTTATCTCGACGATTGTCGTCGGATTATCCATGAAATCGACGAAGCCGATGAAGCTGCTGCGGGGATCAATGCAGAGCCTCGGGGTCATTTAGCTGTTACAGCGCCAGTTATGTTTGGAAAGTTATTCGTCATTCCCGTGATTGTGGATTATTTACAACGTTATTCGGATATGGAAGTGTCAGCAGTCTTTCTTGACCGCGTTGTCAACTTGCTTGAGGAAGGTTTTGATGTCGGCATCAGGATTGGCGAATTGCCGGATTCCACTATGCGAGCAATCCGGATAGGCCACGTCCGGCGCGTATTGTGCGCTTCTCCTAGCTATATGTCGAAATATGGATTGCCATCAAGCCCGAATGAATTGATTCAGCACTCCATAGTTTCCGCCAGCGGTGTTTCGCCTGTTATGGACTGGAAATTTTTTCCGGATATCTCAGTAAAGGTAAAACCACGACTGACCGTGACTAGCAATGATGCCGCTATTGAGGCTGCTCTTGCAGGTATGGGGGTTACTCGATTGCTTTCTTACCAAATTCAAACCCATTTGGCTTCAGGACAACTACAGACACTATTGACTGAATATGAACCGCCGCCGCTACCTATCCATATTATCCACCGTGAAGGTCGTTATCCCTCAGCAAAGGTCAGATCATTTGTTGACCTTATGGTTGCCGCACTTCGCACACATCAGGCGCTAGACTGAATTAGTAAGCATAACTTTAAATCCAAACCAATAACGTTATTTGTATGTGATTTCCCGAAATTGAAGTTTGAATAGCTGTTTTTCTAATATGTTAAAGCCGAGTTTAGAAAATTTGAGTGGCAGGAATACAACTTACAATATCAATTTACTGCATTTATATGAAGGGTTGTTTTATGGCCGATAGTAGGGTTCATCTATAAACGACTTTTATAGAGAGGGCAAACCCAGACTTAAACCATTCTCATGTTCTGAGATTGTAGTTCTCTATAACTGCCACGATGTGTTTAATCTGCTGCTCGACATTGATCGATAAGTAGCCAGTCAGCTCAAGATTTCTATCCTCAAACACATCTATGCCTTGATGCTTACATGCCCATTCAGTAATAACCTGGTCACGTTGTCGCAATAGTGCTTCTACTTGGGGACGAAATAAAATCAGCATGGCAGAAATCCATAGATTAGCTGGCCACGAGGGATAGGCATGGTCAATCTTAAAATGATCCAGCATGGTAATGACATCCTCGGCCTTATACCAGGCTTCTGCTGTTACCCAACGATTGGTTGCGAATAATCCGAGAGGAAAACCGTAGGCATCCATTGAAATACCAATGAGATGGGAAAGCGCGTCACTTCCTTGTGGCCAAGGCTCTGCTCCACTGTAAGGAACCGGTGATAGTCCGGCTGGCATTCCCGGTTGACGCAAGAATGTATGAAAATGCCCATTCTCATTGGTTCCGGCACGGTGCGCGTGATAGTAATACTGACTGTTTGTTTCTCCATCAAACACATCATCTTTGGGATAGTGTTCCAGTTCGTAAAACTCACCTTGCCCTTTTAGTATTTCTCCAACGATATTAAGCCCGCCTTTTTGCAATACCCGGTAGCATTCGATAATCTGTGCACCGGCATCAGCCATCCGTTCAAGCTGCATGCGGGATAATTCAGTGAAAACGTCATGATCTATTTCAAATGCCTTGTCATTCATAAAAAAGCGATGAAGCCTGTATCAGCACCTCATCGCAACCTCCCTGACACGTCAGTTAATATGATCTGACAGCACATGGATTTCTCATGCTGCATGGGTTTTTGGGCGCACAAGGATTCCTGGCGGCACACGGGTTAACTGCGTTACCTACCGGCTTGAATTCTTTCTGTAATACCGCTGTATAGGCCGTTAATGCGGCAAGTTGTTTTGAATCCCAGGCAAATGGCTTACTCTGCATGGGTTTGATCATACAAAACTGCACCATTTCCTCCAACGTAATTGATTTCATACCGTTATTGTCTGCCACCATTTGCACAAAGTGTGGATAAGGCTTGGCAAAATCGGGCTGCAGCATCGCTGTACCATCCTGATGACAGCTTGAACAAGACATGGAATTATTGCGGCTAATTTCTTTGCTGTTCCACAGCGCTTTGCCTTCATTTAATAAAGCCGCCTGGTCTCCTTGATAGGGTTTTGTATCCTCGGGTCGAGTTACCACTTTAGGATCTACTCTGTCACCTGCGGCACAAGGATTTTTAGCGACACATGGATTTATGGCTGCACAGGGATTTCTTGCCGCACAAGGATTGCATGGATTACGTTTACCAACGCGCGGCGCACAAGGCTTGCAAGTTGCCATGGCACAGCCATTTAGTGTTAAAGGCAACCCGATTACTGCGCCAAATAAAGCAGAAATGACAGCTGCTCTTAATGGTTGAATTTTGGTTTTCATAATTTTCCTTACGTTACAGAGAAGTTCTTATGACGCGACTAATGCGTTAAATAAAGCACCCCGCTGCAAGTGCGGGGTATTTTAACTGGGCTCTTCTATCTGAGGGCGTTCAACCAGATTTTTCCCCGAAAAATGGGAAATTGAACTAGCAGAGATTAATGTTTTTTTGCTGCACAAGGATTTTTAGCGGCACAGGGATTCTTGGCTGCGCAAGGATTCTTAGCAGCGCATGGATTCTTAGCTGCACAAGGATTCTTACCAGCGCAGGGATTTTTCATGTCATGCTGATGTTGTGCTTTTGCCTTTGGTGCACACGGGTTATTCTCAGCAAATGTTGGTGCGTTCATAGAAATTGCCATCAGGCCAGCTACCATGGAAGAGGTCAAAAGTTTTTGACGTTTTGTCATTATCAATTCTCCTAAGATTAAATTACGGAATGAAGCAAACAGCCATCAATGGCGGTTCAAAACAAGAATTCGGCATAAAATGTCCAGATTCTTGCAATTTAGTCGAAGGTAAATGGATTTACTTACAATATTTTTCACTTATTGCTCAGTTTAACGAATCAACTCCACATCATGTACTTTGAATATATTGTCTTAGCGTACAGTTATTAACAGAACTCCAAGGCGGCTGCGCCGCAAATGCGTCCTCGCGGTCGCTGCCGCTCCCACTCGGGCGCTTTGCGCTACGCCGTTCAGCTTGTTCTGTGTTTACTGCACATCGTTCAATACGCCATTGATGCAAGCGGGTGGGTAATTGGATGGAATCTGTTTGAACACCACAGATTTTTTGCCCAATCGGATCACCATACTTTCCCAGCTCTTTAGATTCTACTTTCAGTAACTTGATTGGATTGTCTTTGCGCTTAGTAGTCGTGCCGCCCATCAATTGAATGAATTGCCACCATTTGCCTTGATCGGCTGCTTGTTGAGCTTGTTCTAGAATACCTTCAGGTGCATCGCTGATTCTGCGCAATTCACGCCAAACGCTGACAGGCGCACCGCCAATTTGCTGAAACTGTCGAATTCCCCACGTAGATGCCCAAGCTTCTACCCTTTCTGCCGCTTCCTGTATTGGGTTGCCGTCAATGTCATGCTCTAGGCCGTAACCATCGATGTTTTTCGAGATATATTTGGCAATATAACCAACCGCAGAACCTTTGCTTTTATCAATGGCAATGGCTGTGAAGCGATGTTGTAGTGCACCGGGTTCATCGCCATCGGTTTCTAGGGCATAGCGCTCAAAAATCTTGCGCACTTTTTCACTGTGCTGAACTGGCATGAATACCAGCATATGCCAGTGCGGTGTGCCGTCATGTTGCGGTTCTGCAATGCGGAAACCATAAATATCCAGATCATCGCGATCCAGTTTTGCGCGGATTCTTGACCAAACTTTGTTTAGATATTTTTGGGCTTGTTTTGGTGTGGTGCCGTCATATTTGGGATTAGCTTTGCAACTACCCGATAAACGGGCATGCATTCGGGATGGACAAGTGATGGTATAGAATTCACCGGCGTGTCCCAATTCATGGGCAATGAATTCAAAGCCGAAGATGCGCACCATCAATTCACTGCGACGTACTCGTGGATTTGCCAAGCTATGCTCTGCTAATTCGCTGAGCGTGAGGCTTTCATTCATTTCATTAATGGCCAGCAATCCTTCCAGGATGCGCTGATTACGTTTTTTCTGTTCTCTACGTCGTTGCAGGGTTTCATCACTGACGTACTTGCCTTTACGTTGATGCACGAAACCGGATCGAATCGCTTCCTGTTCCAGACTTCTGGCATGGGTTTTACGTAGTCTGCGTAACCACCAATTTTCATCGGTCAGGCGAGTATAAACCCCCCTTTTCTGTAATACTTGGGTTATCTAAAGAGGGTAGATTGATGTCATATTTTTGCGCATAGTGCAGCAAACTCGCTATTTTATCGGTTCGATTGAGTAGGAAATTACTAAAATCCTTAATTTCCATGACTATGCGCTTGGATAGCACCTGCAGATCATCATCGGAAGCATTGAGCGGAATGCTGTGTTTGTTGGACTTTCCATAGGCTTTAAGTAAGCTTTGATTGGCATTGCGCCTGCCTTCAAAGATGTAAGTTTCTTTGTACTCATGGGCGGCGTTTTCAGCAAAGCGTTCGGGAAGTCTCTGAAATATGAGCGCACGCCATCGCTTGTCGCTGCTATCCGGTTCATCCAGTAAGCTTAAAATACTTTCAGCAATGTGCTCACCGGAAGTAAGTGGTTCCTGGCTAGTTCGTACTGACGTATGCATAACATACCTCAGTACTGGCTGGTTGATTGACAGAGACGAGATTCAATATAAGCGTGCAGATCGCTATTGCGATACGAACTGCTCGGGAGCCTATTTTGACGAAAGGCACCCGCGCACCTGCCCAGCGGTCTCGTTCCAGAAAGGCGATGCTTACGCCTAAGATTTGCGCTGCTTGTTTAGTAGTGACTCAAGTTTAGACATTCAGCATCAAAGAAGCGGCCATTAAGGCAGAAGCAAAGTAGCGAGGAGAGGCGTAAAAATATTCACAAAATGAGCAAAAATCACTTGACAGAAGGGAGGATTTGCGCGGCCGCCGCCCTGCATACGCGGGTTTTTGGCGTACGCAGGGCGGCGGCCAATGAAGGAATTTTTATTCCTCATTTGGTGCTCTATGTCCTACGCTCAAACTGTCCGACTTTGCCTGTCAAGCTGGATTACCCATTTGCTCACCGCCGTGCCGTTGCGCGCTCGCGCCACTTTCGTCGAACTGCTGTGTGGCTGTCTGATTTCTCCAGAAGGTTGGGTGACGCGCGCGATCAGCGCCATTACCAGAGGCCGTCACTGGACGACCTATTACAAACTCCTGGAACGCGGCAGCGTCCGGACGCTACGGCTGGCAAGAGCCTTGTTCGAGGTGGTCAACGATGCATTGCCAATGGAGACGCTCAATCTGGTCATCGACGACACGTTAGTTCCACGCCAATCCGAGAAGGCGCCGGGCAGTATCATTCGGCACGACCATGCCAGAAAGCACA
>CXWL01098600.1_pt1 | contig 19365 bp, 20 predicted proteins | sample 590931 | NCBI WGS metagenome assembly CXWL01 (sample SAMEA3498368, study PRJEB10139) | groundwater metagenome | biome: water well; material: biofilm material | place: Germany | collected 2015-04-27 | reverse complement strand
AGGTCAAGGTCAAGGTCAAGGTCAAGGTCAAGGTCAAGGTCAAGGTCAAGGTCAAGGTCAAGGCCAAGGCCAAAGCCAAAGCCAAGGTCAAGGTCAAGGTCAAGGACCAGCTGGTCAAATATATTCAAGATAATGAGAGCGCCGACTGGCGCTTTTATAGATCGACTTGTTCCACAGGCTCAGAAAAACAAAGCCACTAACCGACACCCGCTTTTGTCCTACCTCCGGGGCCCGAACGATTTCAGCCCCGTCCGTCGCAATAATCTCGATCATGCAAAATCAAGCCACAACGTGCTTTTAAGCCCTTCGAACTGACCGGCATGTAGGCACGGTACTGGAGCAAAAAGCGCCCCCTCAGCAACGCTATTCGCGGCTGATCCCACCGGCTGCAACCCGCCGTTTCAAGCCGCTTCGCGGCGACTTGGCATTTCATATTTTTTGAATGAATAATGTGTGCGGCGTGCCGCACATCTGAAGTCAATGTGATGGGTAAAGCGGCGCGCAGCCGCTTTACGGAACCCGATCAAAAAAACACTGGAAGAAAGTGGAGAGTTAGTTCAACCTGGCAAGCCATCGCAGATTTGGGCAGATTCTGCAGATGTGCGGATTCGCTGCCGAGTGCCGGCGGAAAACCCTGTGGTTACCGTTGTGGGGTGAGCGATTGCGCCCCATTTTGGGCGACAATCGCCATAGATTATTTTAGATAATCTTAGACTGCTGATCCAAATTGCTCGCAATGCGTGGAAACGATTGGCTTTGCGTCGAATAGGGTGTTCCCGAAAAGACGAACTTTCGTTTCCGATAGGACGATTTACTGTTCCCGAAAAGACGAACTTCTGCGTACGTGCGGTTTGCCCCGGACAGACCGGTCAGAAGTCTTGATCTTGCTGCCGGAACGCTCTCTTGCGCCGCGGAGATCAGCTAATTTCGACGAAATACAACTTGGTTTTCGACTATGGTCGTGTCCCATTGTTGAAGCTTCCCGATCTCGTTCTGACATAAATCTCGAACTTTCATGTTGCGTTTGCGAGATGCGCCATCGCTGCATGGAGTGCCCCATATGTGCCCGGCCGCCTTCTGAACAGTGACCTTCATCGACTGCTTTTCTCGCACAAAAGCAGATAGCCACGCATGCAGACACCGCGCAGCATCCGTCTGAAGTGCGAAGCGCTCATCAAGGTATATTTTAGAAAACTGTCCGGTGCCTAAGATGGCTCTTGCCAAGAACCAATGTATCGCAATCCGCGCCTCTCCGCCGTTGGCAGATGGGACGTACGAAATGAGTCGCATTTCTGAGACGGAGGTACCGATGGTCGTCGATACGGTTACCTTTGAAAGCCGTAAAAGACTTTCAAGAAGACGCGCGTAGGACGATCCACCCGTCGGCATCCCGGACGCAAGTAATAAGTTGTGATAAGTAGTTTTAGCCGAGAGAGTAGAGATTCCCTCTGCCATGTCCCCCTCGGCCATGAGCTTCGCTCTTAACTCCAATCCCGTAGGTGTTTCTGGCGTAGGCGTTAGCTGCCTTCGATTCATTCCGCAAAGCGCGCACACAGCCAAAAGAACAGATTGTTCCGGAATACCGAGTTGCTCCTCGCTGCGAAAACAGAAAACCTCCCCGCCGAACGACAAGCGCACGTCAAGCGCATTGCGCGCACCACGAACTAGAGGTCTGAACAACGGTTCTTGAAAAAGCGCAGGGTGAACTATAGCGTATTGAACAACGCGGTTAGTCACTCGGGCATGCTCCAAAGTCCATTTCTAAGGGGTTCGGATATGCCTTCGCCACGTCCGATGATTTCGCCGCGTTTTTCGATGGGAAAGCCGCCGCGGCCTTGGGCGCTTTTCGGCCTGACCGCTTCGGTGCCTTTGATGAGTTCCCTGAACCGCCAGCGGAATCAAACTCTGCCTTGACGAAGGCGCCGCCGTCTTGGCGCTTCAACCAAATATCTTCTCCCGGCGCAATGTAGTTGGATTTTGCCATCGCGAGACAAACGTATTGCTTCCTCTCCGCATCGGGTACATTCTTTTCTTTGGCCTCGTCCTTTGTCATTGTCCACAGGTTCATTTGCCACCGAATACCATCGGTCAAAGCGGATGAACCACGCGCGGCGCCTTGCGACCCACCCGCTCCGTGGAAAGTAGCCTGCTTGTTCGTATGATGGGTGAACAATATGGCACAACCGGTCTCTTGAGCGATCTCCTCTAGAATCTGAACCAGCACGGTCATGTGACGGGAATCGTTTTCTTCACAGCCGTGGTATCTGCGGATCGGATCAAGGATTAATAGGCGCGCGCCGACAGCTAGCTTCTTGATCGCGTTGTACCACCCTCCACGCTCGACCTTGCCGTTCTTCCCAATGTTGAGCATGTCTGTCAATCGGCCAGACAGCGATATCATCAGAAGAGTTTTGTCTAAGCCACCTGTGCGCGCCTCAAGCACATTCATATCGGAAAATCTATGGTGCAGTACGTCTCTCGTATCCTCAGCAGCGAGGAACACGACTTTCCCAGCGGCCGCCTTGCCCTCCCAGACGCCGGCAAATCCTTGTGCACTTGCGGTCGAAATCGCCATTCGCATCACAAGGAACGTCTTACCAGTTCCACCAGGCGCGGCAACCATGCCCACTCCTCCGGCAAGTAGGCCAGGAAACACGAAGTCCAACGGAGGCGGAACATTGGTTGAAGCGAAACTAGGGAGCAAAGTCCCCTTTGCGATTGCCAAATCAATAAGCCTTTCCTGATGGGCGTCGCCGTGAAATGTGCGGATATGCTCTTGTTCATCGCGCGACAAAGCATTAAAGGCGGGCGAGTCGATTTCAGGAAATGAGATAGCTTGAGCTGGTAGTAGTGCCTGGCCGACTTCGCAATCGCGATGAGGGTTCGCCGCTGTCGTTTCGTCGACCAGCCTTGTTTCGACTAGTGATTCTATTCTTGGATCTGTTGCAGCATGTTTTGTTCGTTGGGTCATGGCGATTTCCTTTTTGGATTAGGGTTTATCGCACGCATGGACGTAAAGGGTAGACGCACTTGGTCATCGACCAGTAACGTAAATAGAGAAGTTTCTCGCCCTGTCCGCCTTGCGTGCGGCAGGTCGTTTTATTTTTCGATCAGTTCACTTTCCGCGATTGCCGCCGCCGACAAGTGCATTTCGAGGAAGGCAGCAAGGTCAGCGGCTTGGAAGTACACGCGCCTGCAGCCCGGCAGTCTGTAGGCGCGCGGGAGGCGCTCCGGATGTGTGCAAAGCAGGTTGCGAATGGTCTGCTCTTTCAAGCAAAGTCGCTCCGCGAGATCCGTGGTCGTTAACAACGCGTTGATAGTCTGGTTCATAGTCGTCCAAAAAATAGGGTTTAGTTTCATCACGGAGGTAAAGTGCACTTCGGCTGAAACTAATATTTTTGGTGGCTACCATGGCAAAGCGGGCATTCGAATGACTCCACGACAATCCGCACCGTCGTGTATCACCCTCGAACTGCCAATTGATCACTTCCTGCATTTTCACAAGAGTGCTGCCTATCAATCGACGAACACGACCGGGGCTCAGATTCCCGGTTCGCAGCTCGAGGTGTTACCTATTTTTCGCACTTGCAGTAATGACGCTACAGGTCGCTTTACAACCTGGTCAAGTCATTCGGGACATTTCGGTATACTATTTTTGTTGGGGATGTGCCCTTGCGGTTCAGATAGGCAGTGAGTGTACGAGTGCATGGACGTCAGTGCGCGGAGCATACCAATATCCGTCCATTGCTTTCCTGGACAAATTATTCAATATTAATAATTTGCTTCCCGTCCCCCAGTTGGGGGCATTCGGGCGTCAGCGAGCGCGACACGCCGTGGTGGCCAACACCATGCTGGACATATTATTCAATATTAATAATCTGCTTCCCCCACCCCAGTTGAGGGTATCCGGACGTCAGCGAGCGCGGCATGCCGTGATGGCCAATAACATGCTGGACAGATTATTCAATATTAATAATTTGCTTCCCTTACCCCCATTGGGGGTATCCGGACGTCTGCGCGCGCAGCATACCGATGGTGCTCCATTGGCTTGCTAGACAGATTATTCAATATTAATAATCTGCTCCCTCCCCCTTGCGAGTGAGGCATCCGACCCAACTGTTCCTTTTCTGGCGTGTGTGCGGCACGTCAGCGAGCTCCTTTTGGTGCCCATTGGGGGCCCGATCTATGCTACGCAGACATGACAATGGCGCTACTTAGTGCCGATGGGAAGCTCTATAAGTCGACTGTATGCGTGGCAAAAGATGCCTTGCTGCTCACTCAGGTCCAACTTCCTCATCTGCGCCTAGCCTCAAAGATTTTCGTGTCGCTTCTCTTCGAGCAGGTCGGGACTGCCGCCTATGCTGCGCCAGAGAGCTTCGAACATGATTTGACTCGTGCGGGAAGTTGGGAACTGATCCTTGCTTCGGTCACCGGCGAGTGTGTGGAGCTGCCTCTAGGGGGGCTAGGTCGGGAGGAAAGAAACCCAAAAGGGGGCGCTCGTATGCCGACCGTCTAGTCCCCAGTGGGGACATCGAGATCATCTGGGAGCTCAAAGCTTTCCTGTTGGGACACTTGGGCAGCCACTTTGTCGTAGATTTCCATAGCTGAGTCGACCCAAGGCGTGATCAAGTCATCGTTCAGGTTGCCCTCAATGTCGTCAAGAGGCGGAAGCGAGTCGATGATAGTGGCCCACTGGGCTTCTCCGAAGATGGGCCCGAAGGTGCGGCCCGCATACTCTAAATATGACACCCGGACTGCAACAAGACTCTTAAAAGCTCGCTCCCGTGTTCGTAAAATATGCCGCTTGGCTAGCTCATCAAGCTCCCACCAGACCGCATATCGGTAGCCCGCGGGATCGGTGACGATGTCGACAGGCTCCCATTCGTGCAGAAAAATCGGGGGAACTGGGTGGCTCATAGGTTCAGATAGGGGAGTTCTTCGGTGGCCTGCTGGACAGCTTCATGCTGTAGCCGATCGTAGACATACATAGGCAAGTTATACCCAAGTGCGGATCGAACAGGAAGCACACCGAATGGCGTTGCTGCTCCAGTCTAGCCCAATCGCTCGGATGGAGGCGGCACAGGCGGTGCGTCCACCTGAAGCTTAACCGACCATTCCTGTTTGTGCTCGTCTGTGTCGACGTGATCGCAACCGAGGGGCCGCTCGTACCCTTGGATCAGCATGCCGTTGCCTTGCATGGTCACAAGCCTGGCACGATAAAGCAGCGGCAGGATAGTGCCTGGCTGGCCAGTGCCACCAGTTGCGTAAGCAGCCGCTACCACTTCGTGACCCTGCCGAAAAATGCTGATGTGTCCGACGACACCAGGGTCCGATGAGATATCGCGATCCGATCTTCGCTTGCCAGAGGTTCGCAGCCGCTTGAAATAACTGTACATGCGTCCAGTATAACCGGAGCGAGGATGCGCGCGTCGGTGTGTCGTCGACAGCGTAACGGGAAGGGTCTTGTGTTTCTGTTAGTACTCAAGGCAAACTGGATAAAACACACACCTAGGGCTTAAAGATGGATTCCGAAAAATACCTGATGAACCCACATACGGGAAACGTCGATACAGAAGAAAACTGGGCCGCCGAGGGTTTTACGCAAGCTAACGCCGACCTCATTGAAGTAGTCAAAGATAAGGATGAATGCTGGACGGAAGACGCACAGGCCCAAACCGTGATCGACTCGCCATCGGGTGGAGTTCTAGGATGATACTGATCACTCGTCGAATGCGCCGGGCACAATAATATCGCCGGTCGAACTGGTGATCCCCTGCAGCCCCACACCAACCCAAATCCCATCCGGATAAGCGATATCGTGATGGTGGTGCCCGTGATATGCCTTCTTCACTCCCATAGCTGCAGCAAGGTCAGTGAGCGCCACAAAACCCATCTGGTGGTGGTGAGGGGCTTCGTGCGTGACTAGGATGTCGGCCCGCTGCCTCGCTAGCGCGTGAACTTGGCTAGGAAAGATCGTAGATCGGTGCCGTAACGGCATTCCTTTCCGCCATAGATTTCCTTTCCCCAAGGTGGCCATGTATGCCTCCGGCGTGCGTAATGGACTCCATGTTGGGTCGACACGCGGATTCCAAACCCGCGAACGAAAAACGCCCCCCAAGCCAGCGACTCTCAACCCTGCAATATCGAGCACCCGGCCGTTTAGATTGACGAATCGCGAGCTGTTCATGTTGTCATAAGCGCGCTCGGTGTCGCTATCGTGATTACCTGGGATGTAGAAAACCGCAGTCTCGCCCTTGATCGCGGCTAGCTCGTTATCCAGAGGCTGCATACTGTCCATGTCACCCAACAGAACGAGCGCTGCAGGTCGGTGCTCATGGACCGCCTGAATGATGTGCTCGAAGGCGCCGTGAGGATCGCCACAGAACCAGACAGCATTGGTTTGGTCACTCACGATGCGATCCTCGCGTTCTTCGTCCACAGATGTTAGCGGCTTTTTAGACGCTGTCACTTCAAAAAGAGTGCGCTGAATCGAGATCCGTCGGGAGTTCGGCCACCTCGGCACCGGATTCAAACGCAATTCTGAAGAGTTCATTTCGTTTGAAGAAGTTCGGTGTGAGCTCCTTAATTAACTCAAGGCTGTTGGCTAACCCTGGCTGTATCTGATTCAACAAATCTGTAGTGATCAGAGATTCATACGTGGCGCAAAATACGATTGACGGACTCGTCTTGACCGCCTGCACAACAAGCGAATCTGATGGAGATCGGAGATGTTCAAGCGCCGTACCGTCAAGTTCGACCGCTCGAAGCTTCATCGCTTCAGTCGGACCTTCGTGAAGGTCGGTTTCCCCGTCCCAAGACCACGTTGGGTCAAGCGTTTCCCTCCGGCGAATCTCCGCTTCAATGGCGTACGGCGAACCTTCAACGAAGTAACTAATCGAATGAGCATCATTTTCGATCGCCGCGAACTTCATTGCATCGGTGGGGTTTTCGACATGGCGAATACTATCCCCACACTTAGCGATAGCAGCTAACTTCTGTGCTTCACTAGTTCCTTCAATGTCCCGCAAACAATCAGAATCGATTTCAAGTGCAAGGTCGATCATTTCTTTTGTTGGCCGTGCGACGAAAATAATCGCATCTGCGTTGGCCCGTATGGACATCATACGCTGAGCGTCGGTTGGGATTTTTCCCCAACCGATATCGAACATTTCGCGCGTCGGCCTCTTGATATGGCGGTAGTTGTCGCAGTTATCGGCAAGTGCTGCAAGCTTTTGCTCTTCTGATGGGTTAGGGTGATATTGGATACAGGCTGAGTTCACTTCCATAGCGAACTCCACTAGCTCGGCTGTAGGATCGCGGACGTGCTGAAGCTTATACGGATGAGCTGCGATCAACCCGGGGAGAAGCTCGGGCGAGCAGTTACGGACCGCGGCGCGATCGCGCTTGTATTGCGTCATCTGATCAGCCATTTTATGGAGCCCCTTTTTGTAAGTTTTGCCACAAAGGCAATAGAGATTCGGTCCGACCCATCGCCTTACGCCATGTGTTGGACTTCCGTGCTGCGAGAATGGTGGAAACGGGGGGCCGAGCGGGCGGAGAATAGGTGGCGACGTGTGCAAAAGGGATGCACGTTTGAATAAAGGTTCCCTGCACTACTTCCGGCCGGCGCCACCTCTATTCGATCAGAATCGTTTTCCAAAGCAAATCTGATAATCGTGTCAGTATGTTGCACCGGTTAGCGACTTGTCAAGAGGTGGCCGAGGGCCTTTGCAATACTTGCGTTGACGCAAGAATGTATCATCTCCGCCCCCAGACAGGATTTTCGGACCAAAAGCAGGTGGGAGACGCTACAGCAAGTGACATCTCCAACCAGCCGGCTGCGTCAAAACTGCACGGTTATATGTGCTTCCGCAGCGGATCGCCAAATAGTGAAGTCGACGGAAGTCCCTGCAGGGAACTCCGCAAGAAGCTCAGGCAAGCCGATCAGCGTTCCTGGGACTGGCTTGCTGTTCGCAGAGAAGATTACATCGCCTACTTTGAATCCGGCTTTGCCCGCAAGACTATCTGGATCGACACGTGCGACAATCACGCCCCGAGGCAATGTAAGTCCGACAGATGACGCGTTGGTCATATCGACTGGCAAATACCCTACTCCAAGTTTCGGCTTCCCATATGTCGCGACTTTCGCCGACATCTTTGTGCGAGTATTCGCTTCAGATACCTCCAACTGCTTCATAAATGCTATCAAATAACTCGGTGGCAGCTTCACGAATATCTGTCCATTTTTTCCGTCAACGCGGAAGTTAATGCCCCTTTCAAGGTGACTGGCTAGATATCCTCTGGACAAATCAATCGAGATTTCCTCTTTTACTCTGCTACCCGATTCCACATCGCGGCTAACGACGCTCAGCGGTAAAACTGCACCATCAGAATCGTGAACCATGGAAAGAAACGCCCACCCGTTAGAATCTATGTAGACCACACGCAGCGACACGCTCTCCTGTCCGGCATCAGTGACATTTCCCATGAGCACGGCGTAACCGATTTTCGAATGCAAGAACGATGAACCCAAATCTTCGCCTGGAAGAACGTAGTTTCGTGTCGCGATCCCTGTAGCTTTTGTGTACTCATCGTATTTACTCCCAGCTAGTACCTCTTGTGCTGAGACCTGATAGGTAGTCAGGACCACGGACAAGACCAACAACTTCACGAAGACCACCGAGTTGCTCTGTTTCATCGCATTCCTATCGTATGTTGACGGGCTCTTGCCCAAATAAACAGCGTATCAAGCTCTCTTTCAGACTGTCCCTGATGAGTTTTGGGGTACTGCAGCGCCTTGTTCTGCTCCAGGTGCACGGTGCTGCTGGACCGCCTCACCACCCTGACGTATCGTCAAAAGAGACAGCGAGACTTACGTCTCTCAGACGGAATGCCGTAGATATTTCGACATCCGATACCATCGAGCCGACCCCGGCAAACCCTGTCTTTTTCTCGCTCCTTAACATTGGCGTTAATCCTTCAGGTAGTCGCTTAGATTTCGGACGCCCTTTTTGAAACCTCCGCGGACGATGTGTTCGAGCAGGTGGGTGTTCCAGTGCGAGATGTAGGATGCCGATCCATATATTTTCTTGTCACCCTGTTTTCCAATGATGAAATGGCCATCTGCACTCCAGACGTGAACCTGGTTCCAAGCAAGCCGAACTCTTTCGTTCGATCCCAAGAACTTGTGCTTGGTTAGCGTCACCGCACCATCCTCGATCGTCATGTCGCCGAAGTTCATGCTGCGGCCGTTCTCCAACTGCTCGACGATGCTAAATATCAGTCGGACGCACACTGCTCGCCAAAGCGCTCCAATGAAGCCAGAGTAGGTCGATTCCTTCTTCAGTTGGATCACCTGGTCGGACGATCCGGTACCATGGAATGCAATCGTGTAGTCAGTTCCGGTGGGAATGCCGTTCACGGACTTGCGCACAGCCCCCCATCGCACGCGCGTGATCGTTTCGAGCGGATAAGTGCTCTCTTTCCACCGAATACCCAGCGGGGAAATGGAAAGATTGTCCTTGAACATCAAGCCGACTTCAGCACTGAAAGTGATGTCGCGGTTCCACTGGTCGTTTTTTTTGCCCTGTTCGCGGGCTTTGCGGCGCAAGCCCTCGATCGCCTCTGCGTCCTCCTCAAGCGTCTCAACGAGCTCGGGCAACTCCGCGAATAGCTCGCTAAGTAGCTCGGTCATTTGGTGGGCCTGCTCGAGCATTCCGTGCTCATTGTTCAGATCGATTCCCAGACTTCGCAAGTTGTAGGCGACGTCATTGCTCGGCGAGTGGTCGATACCACGCGACTTCGCGCTCAACTGTATCGGTTGGGCGACCCGGTCCCAGTTTCGTGCCACTTTTCCTAGCTTGACGATCATTGGTGCGATCGTTGCCTCGCCGCGTGGAGCTTCTCTTCTGACGCTTTCGATCAGAAGCAAAATGTTCTCGTGCTCTTTCTCTAAAAACCCCCGCGTCTCCACCTCGTAAGCGTCGGCCAACTCGTCGATCAGAGCGGGTCCCTGCTGCTCCCCGTTGTCGGTCGCTAATGACACCGCGTTGGTCATTGTCTCGATCAGCCTTAATGGATCCATCGTGTCCAGAAGCTCTTTCAACACAGACTTGTAGACCTTACGTCGCGAGGCAAGCTCTTCTTCGATTATCTCGACCCCATTAACCGCGGGAAAACCGGAAACGGCTCGGTCTTCATTGACGTCGCGTAACACTTCGCTTGGGTCGATTGTCTCCACCAACCAAGCGAAGTCGAGGATGAACTCCGCGATCGAGTGGACCGGTTCGGTCTGTTCGATCAGTTCGAATGCTGCGGCCATAAGGTTCGCTCGTGCGAGTTCAGGAAGCCCGTTCTCGGAGCGAGCGGAGCCAGGATCCTCCAAAAGTGCCTTGACCAGTTTTTCGGTGACTCTCGGAGCAACGCCAGGCATCCATGCCAACTCGGCGCAAAGCCGCGCCCGCGGATTGGTCAAGTTTGACCGTGCTAGCTGACAGAGTTCGTGGTCGATGTGTAGCGATCGCTCCTCGGCCATCTCGACGATCTTGCGCCGGTCGTCGCGCGTGGTAACTCCGAGTACCCAGAAGGGATTCAAGTGCAACGTAGTGGCGCTGCTGTTATCGATCATCGGCTAAGGGCCCTCAACTTTATAGTCAAACACTTGTTGTATTCGGCGGGACCATAAAGGGTTTTCTGCGCGGAGCATGCGCTTTGAATGGACTCCCGCTCCGAATAGCTCAAGCCGGAAAGAACAATATTTCTGGGGCCTGACTTCAATGCAGACAGCTTGCCCGATAAACATTTGTTGTATTCGGCCGGACCATACAACGTCTTTTGCGCCGAGCAGGCACTTTCGATTGATTCCTTTTCCTCGCTGTTAAGACTGGAAAGGTCAATGTTTCTCGGACCCGACTTCAATACGGATAACTTAACCGAAAGGCATTTGTTGTATTCGGCTGGTCCATAGAGGGTTTTTTGAGCCGAACAAGCGCTTTCGATCGACTCTTTTTCCTCGTTGTTAAGGCCGGAGAGATCAATGTTTCTCGGGGCAGACTTTAATGCTGATAATTTATTTAACAAGCATTTGTTGTACTCAGCCGGGCCGTAAAGCGTCTTCTGCGCCGAACAGGCGCTTTCGATGGATTCCTTTTCCTCGTAGCTAAGGCCAGAACGATCAATGTTCCTCGGCCCGGACTTCAACGACGACAGTTTGCCCGAAACGCATTTGTTGTACTCGGCTGGCCCGTAGAGGGTTTTTTGAGCCGAACAAGCGCTCTCGATTGATTCTTTTTCCTCGAAGCTTAATGAATCGTTTGAAACGGCTTCTGCCGGCTGCGTCACTGGGTGTTCTGCGCTGTTGGTGCTCTGCGAAGGAGGGTCTGGAATCGAAGGAGCGGATTGGACGGACTCTTGAAGACCGAGCGAGCTACGGACCCATTCGGATTTGGCCGCGGCGGAAATCGAGTCGTTCCTGACCTCCATCTCACGCTGAACAAGTTGGAGGTCACCGCCTCTGTAGCGAAAAGCTCCGCAACGAGAGTTATAGTCGCTTACGATCTCGTTGAACCGATCGATCTCTTGGTGATTGGTGCTGCTGATGACGCTCTCAAACGCAGTTATGCGAATATGCTCTATTCNNGTCGGCTTTTGACGCATCTTCAACAGGCGTTGCGGGGTCTGGCGATGGGGCCAGACTGGCAACAAGCGCCGGTGTCGAATCAACCGAAGGCTCGCTATCGGTCACCGATGGCGGCGCCTTGCTTCCGGAGTTGGCGATCAAAACTATAACAATGAGGATTCCGCCGATGATCCATCCCATTGGGGCAAACGATGACGTAGATTGATTCGATGATGCGGACGGACTAGCGCGTGGCGATTCTGTAGTGTGATTGTTAGGCAGGGGCGCGGACGCAGTCTTGATCTCTGGCTTGGCGGCATTCTCAACGTCCGTGGAGACGTCGGAGACCAAAGAATCTAAGCCTGCGAAGCCCTTGCCATTTTTCTCGTTGGATTCGAAGTTCGACATAGATTTTTCCGGTTAAACGAAACCGATGCGCCGGCTCACGGCTTCGTCGGTCCTTGACGGCGCCCCCTCAAGCGGAGCGATGAGAAACTCCTGTCCCAGCTTGTCCTCTCCTGCACGCGCCGCCAGCCGCGCGCCCTCACGAACCACGAAGGCAATATCGGATAGCGGGCGTCCGGCCAGTTTTTTGGCCAGCGACACTGCATCTACCGACCGGTACTTGGGTAAGGTCTCCAGTAGTTTGACGAGCAGGGCCAGTACCTCGTCGGCATTCGCGTAATCGACATTGATGACGTGGTCAAATCGACCGCGGCGCATAATCGCCGAGTCGATCATTTCAACTCGGTTGGTCATCGCCACGATCAAGACTTCGTTCTTTGCGGCCTCGGGTATCCGGCGAAGGAACTCAGCCACCTCCTCTACCCGATGGTGACTGCCACCCCCGCCAGATTCACGGTCGGCCAAGAACGCCTCCATCTCGTCGATTATCAGTACTGAAGGCGCATTCTGCATGGCCTTGTCAAACACCTCTGAGACTTTTTTGCTTGTCTCGTGGATATATGGACTCGCTACACTTGATGCGTCAATCTGGAAACTAGGCCAGCCGAGATACTCGACCAACTGCTCAACGGCGAACGTTTTTCCGCATCCAGGCGGGCCGTGCAGCACAACTGCTGAGGGGAAGCCGACACCCATCGCTTTATAGCGCTCCTTATTGCGTATGATGTCCACGACGTGTTCGTTGAAGAACTCTTCCAACTGAGGGCGTCCAGGCAACTCGAATGGCTTGGGTGGCGAACCAGTGACATATGGTTGGGTCACCAGCGTTCCCAGTTCAGCGGGCCGTTCTCCATCGGTTTTTTCGGCGTCATAGCCGGGGATAGATTTGGGGCGTGGTTCTTCCACAGACATCACCTCCGCGACTTCGAATCCAGCCGCCTCAACGACGTCCCGCAAGTGCTTGGCTCCGATCCAAGTAAGCATTTTTCGCAACCGCCGGAATGCTTTCGCTGAAACGCGGGCGCCACCTGTCAGCCAGTAGCCGAGGACAATATCGTCATCGGTGCGCGACGTGATGCCGTAAGAGGGCAGCAACCTGCTGAACTTTTCCACGTAGAGCGCGTCTTGAAGAGGGCATTCTGGATCGAGCTCCCTAGTTGCTTTCATCGCCATGGCGAATGCCAGTGCTTCGCTCTTGTTTTCCGGCGAACGGCAGTTCGCTACCGGCGCGAGTAGTTGGCTCGCCCCGCAAGAAACTTCATGGTAGTTCTCGGGGCCGAAGGAGAACTTGCTGAATGCGCCGTCGTCTATCAGGGCCGCCTTGACCCATTTATCGAACAGATCAGCCCTGGCAATGAGGGCACAGCCGCCGCCTCTTGTCTCGACGATCTGCCAACTTGCATCGCCGTGTAGTACGCGACCGCAGAGGGCGCCGTCGGGAAGTGCGAACCCAAAGGGGAGCCAACTATCGATCACCACTGGTCAGCCCACCAAAATGTTCGAGCCGGCGACCATGTCGTCCTCGCTGCCCGTGCCGATTCGGATTGAATCAAGGAGGGAGACGACTTGCCGAAGTTTATCAATGTCATCCCCCTGCAGGGCTTGCCTGCCGATTTCGCAGAGTTCGGCGTGCTCGTTCGCATCCGGGAACAGGAACGCATCTTCGGAGAGCCATTTGAACCGATCGATGACGAACCAGTCTTGGCGCCAAAGGATCGTGAAGTTCTTCCCGCGCAACTCGCCCAAGTGGGACTCGAAATCGCCACTGTTGTTTTCGATCGCGCGCTGCGCGGTCTTAGCGAGGTTATCGAAGGCTCCAGCCTCCGCAGGCCGCCCATGCTGGCGAACGCGCGAGTCGAAGAACTCGACCGTCTTGTCAAGCTCCAGCTGGCGAATGACTTTCTGGTGCTCCTTACGGGCCTGCGCCAGTAGCTTCTTCGCTTCTTGGATGTCGTCCATCGCCTGCTTCGCGGATTCCGGATCACCCTCGGAATCTTTCGCCAATGCCGCCCGGCTTAGACGTTCGCGGGCCTTGTCGAGCCTACTGTCGTCGACCTTCGCTGCGATCTCATCAACTCGGGCGCCAACTCGCTTGGACTCGTCATCGATGCGTCGAGATGCTTTGCTGTAGTCGATCTGCCCCTCTTGGGGCGAGTAAAAATTGCGCCCGCTGTGAAACGACCCGCCAATGGAGGGTACTGTGACCTCAAGAACTATATGACCCGAGTCGTGGACTTCATACTCGCACACTAGTTCTGCGCCCATTGCGATTACTCCGTCGGAAAAGTCGGATCCCTTGATCTCGAACATGCCGATAAATCGGTTGTCGGACACAAGATCTTCGATGCCGCCCTCCCATAGCTTGAACTTGATCGAACCNNCCCGCCGCGCCTGCGCGCAGCGATTCCTCGGCCTTGAATATTCTGCGGCTTTTCTTGGGCAACTGGTCGCCCTCGCGGATCAGGTAATCAAGTATGACGCGGCCGCCGATTTTCTCGCGAGCCTCTACGCCGATTGAATGGGACGCGGGAATCGCGTCGATCTGGGCCGCGGTACGCGAAATAGAGATCCTTTCCTGCGTGAGTTTGACCGGGCCACCCGCAGCGTCGAAAACGAACACCTTGAACTGGTTTTCGCCGGGCTTGGACAATGGAACTTCGACGACGGCACCATCCTTCAGTGCCGCCCGGCCAGACGACCATCCGGTGTCGAGACTGTCGACCTGAAATGCGGCGCCATCGGCAGCCTTGCCCCCAACCTTCGCGACAACCTTTGCCTTGGAGTCAGGTGTGCGGGCCTGGTAGTTAAACGAGAGGTCGAGGCCGCCGCCAGCGGCCAGCATTCCGCGGCCGCTTTTACGCCCACGGTTTTGGCTGGACCAGTCTATGGATTCGGCAAACACTGCGGCGCCTTCTGCCACGGCCGTCATGGGGTTAACGTCGGTGGAGGCGGCAATACCCAGTTCGAAGGCCACCTTGTCGCGCAGCGGCTTATACTGAGTCGGACCACCAACAAAAACGACGCGTCCGATGTCATGAGGGCTAAGGCCAGCCTTCTCCATCGTCTCGCGGGCGGCAGCAATGGACTCTTCGAGTTTTGCGGCTATCAAATCGTCGAAGACCGCCCTCGAAACCGATATGTCGAGGTAAACATCTACGCCGGACTCGTCCTTTATCCGCAGTTCGCCGTCGTCCAGCGTGACGACGGCCTCATCGCTCGAGGACAGGTCGATCTTCGCTTTTTCGGCAGCCCAAGTGGCCATATGGCGCAAGGTGGCGTAACGCTTATCCGAGGAAAAATCTTCGGGTAAATCGAAGTTTTTCAGGAGCCAAGGCTTGACGACGTTATCGAGCAAGAGCCGGTCGAAATCGCGTCCGCCGCACATTGCGATGCCTCCGTGAGCCAGAAGACTTACTCGTCCGCTGATGCTCTCGGCGATGGCGATGTCGAGAGTGCCACCGCCTAAGTCGTAGACGAGGAACATGCCGTCGCCCTTACGATGGCGCATTACGCTCATCACGGCGGCGACCGGTTCCTGCATCAAGGCGACCTTACCCAAGCCCGCCATCTCCGCGGCGGCCATGGTGGCGTCTTTTTGCATTTGATTAAAGGCGGCGGGAACGGTAATCACGGTCCCGGTCTCCGGATCGTTTCGGATTTCCTCTGGCATGTAGCCAAATAGCACGCGCAAGATCTCGGCTGAGCACTCCTCCGGTGTCATTACTAAGTCGACTGCTGGCAGTTTGACCGGTGTGCTGGTGCCCATGAGACGCTTGAAGAGAGTCGCGGCATTTTCGGGATTACGAGCGGCATTATCGTAAGCCCGCTTGCCGACATACTTATTGGAGCGCCGATCAATAAAGATAGCAGACGGAGTGACGTCGTTCTGGTCAGGGCTCTTGAAAAGGCGCAGGCTTTCTCCATCGTAGGCACACACTGCGCTATTAGTCGTTCCAAGATCGATACCAATGTAATTTTTCATTGCGGGTTCACCTTAGCTAACATTGCGGTTCCGCCGCGGACAAGGCCCTCTGGCCCCATGATTACTGGCTCGACCATTTGGTCTACAACTAGAACGTCGTTTGGATCAAAGTCAGCGATATTGAGGCCCGATACAGCCATTCCAGTATCGTAGAGTTGGCCCTCAAGGCTTACGATGCGCAGCCCGGACCCATCAAGTCCGTCGTCGATCTTCTTGAGGAAATATCGGGCCTGATTGGAGTAGCGCGTCGCCTCGCTAGCGTCAAGCCGAGAGATCAAGCGTCCAAAAACGCGGGCGAAACGCCATCCCTCGATCGACACGTCAATCAGCGCCTTCCGTTCGGAGCTCTCGCCTGATGCCGGTTGTTTGTGATCCATGACTCTCCATATGTTGTTCCGTCAGGAAATAGATTTCTCGCCGGCTTGCTCATGATAATTGAAAATCGACAACTCAAAATACACCAATAGTCACAACCGCAGCTTAGAGACGCGCATTTTGGCAAGAAAGCTGTTGACGGTCCCAAACCAGATGTTTTCAATGCTATAAAAAACATAATATTACGCCGTAATATGTAATGAATCTTGAGAAATGGCCCTGACTCGGGAGGCTGCCGCCGCTCCCCCTGATCCAGAAGGCACACCGGCGGGATCGTGGGCTGGAGCATCCGGCCGGATACCGCCCTTCCCCTTAGGAGACTCCGAGGCGGCTTCCCATCTCAGCCTCGTCGATACTGTAGCCCTCAACGTCGAGCTGTACGTGCGGGGATCGTCCTAATCCCATTGTTCCACTCCGTAAAGCGCGCAGTTCGATAAGAGATTGATGACGCATTGATTGACAGCATACGGCTTCTGGCCGTATCATTCTCACAGAAGCACTGCCACGGAGGGCAAAATGACGACAGCTACTTTGAAAAGGGCTCGTAGGGAGGAAACCGCGGTCGCGGGCAATGAGTTGATAGCGGTGAATGTAGTCATCGATGGCACAGTCAAACGGGCTCGCATGGAGCTCAAAACCACTGATGCGGCGAAAGAGTTGTTGAGTCTGGCCGCAGCGGCGGAAGGGATGGACCTTACGTCCTTCGTTCTAGGGCCAGCGATGGAAAAGGCCCGTAGAGTTCTATCTGAACACGCAACGATCAACTTGACTAGAGAGGGACAACTAACTTTGGCCAGCTTATTTAATAGTGTTGAAGAGCCTACCAAGGCAATGCGTGATTTGATGAGTCTGCCGGACTTGCCGCGTGCATGAGGATCGAGCTTGCACGCTACGACCCGAGCAAGACATATACCGGGCAAAAGAAGTTCGATTGCGAACACGAGAAAATTAACAAGTTTGTCCACGGTTCACTCAAACCGCAGGTGCGAAATAGCCAGAGCGTCGCATATGTACTGACCGATGCGGATGAAGATGATCGGTTTGTAGGGTTTTTCACCATTGCCCAACACTCGATTACTGCGGACAAGCTTTCTTCCCAAGAGTTGGGATCCATGCCGAAGGTAGTTCCTTGCACGAGACTGATCATGCTCGGTGTAGACAAAATCTACAAAAAACATAAACTCGGCCTGCAGTTGATGAAAGAAGCCCTTAACGCGACGAAACGATCTGCAGAGTCGGTCGGCACATTTGGCATGTACTTAGATGCGGACCCGCTGGCTCTCCATTTCTACAAGAGGCTTGGTTTTAAGATTCTTGGCGACGATCTAACCCCAGAACCATCGCCTATGTTCCTTCACATTGATCGCTTCATCTAGATCGCTGATCTGGCGGAAATCCACGCACGTGACGACGATCCGAAGATGGAGCGCCACGCCAAGGGCCATAGCTGAAAAGATTACCGGCCGCGTAGTCCAGCACCCCGGCGGATCGGTTCGCTCCGTCACATGAACGCCCTGCGTTCAATAGCTTAAGATTAAGGGTGGCAGCGCTGCCCCACCTGTATCGGAAGCCTTCAGGAAAGAATACAAGGTGGTCACATTCGCTTTAGCGACATTGCCATCCACTTCCAGAGTATCTAATGCCTCACAGTAGTTCCTGTGGCCAATCAGCTGAACTGCATTTTTTAGCCCAGGGAACACTTCCTCCATAAGATCATTGTCTGACGAGGACGCTTGGTGAGCCAACGCCTCGACTAAAAAACCAACATCCGAATATACCCAGCCTTCCACTGTGTGCTCGGCGGGGACTGTAGTCAAACCCGTAGTGTCATTGGCAAGTTGTCGCTTCGCGGCCTCGAGGGTCGCTCGCTCCAGAGCCGGGGACCATTGTTCGCAATACCAAAGATAGCTGGACGGCCTAGCGGAAGCGAGCATTACATGAAAAGGCTCGAGTAGCGTGACTGAAACAAACTCAACGCGGCTGTATGCCTTAGTGCTTACCAACGTCGTCGAAGTTGAACCATCAAATCCGAGATGCTCTAGAGCTTTTTGAACGAGTCTCAAGACATATTTTCCGCGGCCAGGAAATGGACGATCCCCCGCCACGTAAATCTTAGTTGAAAGAGCAGTGCCCGACGAGAAAAATGACGCGAGCGTCGAAAGCTCAACTTCCGTTAGCTCCGACCTCTCCGGCGCCACATCTTTTCGAGCGGCGTCGTTTGGACATACGATGGCGGCTTCATTTTGGAGTTTTGGTGCGCCGATCGTTGCTGCCGAAATCCGAAGATTTAAGTAGCGTTCAAGCGTCATCCACTCGCACGTATCGTCGTCAGTCAGTGCTTCGCCCAAGCCAAGTGAGCGGAAGAAATCAACCGGGATCCCTCGATGGATGGTTACCGGCCATACGTCTTGGGCCTGACCCACGGAAAGAAAATCTTCAAAGCATGTCAGACCGGTCAACTCTCTGAGTGCGATACCCTGCCGCGCGTGTTCGGTATTGTTATATTCCTCCGATGCATTCCCAAACATGAAATCTCGCACCGAACCAAGTTTGTATCGCACTGGCCCCTTCACACCCCAGGGCTTCATTGCCGGTGGCGGGTTACCAATCTTTCTGTCTTCATCGAGCTGGTCGACGGAGCGGGCAAGGAGCATGGCGACCTGAGAAGCGATAATCCATAAGGCGTCGGAGAGTTTCTCGCGGTCACCCACATGGGCGAAGAGTAGTTCGTTGGGTATCCCGGGGGATATCTTCGGCATGCCTTCTTCCTTTAGTTTATTGCCGTGTCAACTGGCTCGTAAGAGAGTGCGACACCAAAAAATACGCCGCCCTAGGGAGCCACAGGGGAGCCACGGAAAAATACATAGAGCAAAAAGCAAAAGGAGTTGCCAGAAAACGTCAGCAACCCCTTGATTCGATTAGCTAATTCTGGTGGGCCTCCCGTGAGTCGAACACGGCACCAACGGATTATGAGTCCGCTGCTCTA
>CXWL01000999.1_pt1 | contig 19368 bp, 18 predicted proteins | sample 590931 | NCBI WGS metagenome assembly CXWL01 (sample SAMEA3498368, study PRJEB10139) | groundwater metagenome | biome: water well; material: biofilm material | place: Germany | collected 2015-04-27 | reverse complement strand
CGGAATATCCATGAATCGCTGCAAAAGGCGCTTCGCGGCCTCGAAACGGGGCTGGTCGGCTTCAACTATGTCGATGCGCTGAAGGGCGCCTCACGCGACGATCTGATCGCCGAACTCTCCCGTCCAACGCCCGACCGGTTGCTGGTCGCCGCGCAATGCCTGCGCGAGGGGATGAGCGTTGCCGAAGTGCATGCCATTGCGAAATATGATCCCTGGTTCCTGGAACGGATCGCGGAAATCGTCGCCGCCGAGCAGGAAGTGGCAGCCAATGGCCTGCCGCAGGACGCCGAAGGCCTGCGCCGCCTCAAGGCAATGGGCTTTTCCGACAAGCGCCTGGCCTTCCTTGCGCTCGAATCGGCGCATCTGAAGAACGGGATGGATCGGGCGATTGCGCATGGCTCCGGCCTGATCGCCGAAACCGTCCGCGCGATGACCGGTGGCGTGACCGAAGCGCAGGTGCGCGCGCTGCGCCACAAGCTGGGCGTTCGGCCGGTTTTCAAGCGGATCGATACCTGCGCCGCCGAATTCGAGGCGAAGACGCCCTATATGTATTCGACCTATGAGGCCCCGAGCTTCGGCGAACCCGAATGCGAATCCCAGCCAACGGATCGCGAGAAGATCGTCATCCTTGGCGGCGGGCCGAACCGGATCGGGCAGGGGATCGAGTTCGACTATTGCTGCTGCCACGCCTGCTTCGCGCTTTCGGATGCGGGCTATGAGACGATCATGGTCAACTGCAATCCGGAAACGGTTTCGACCGACTATGACACGTCCGACCGGCTCTATTTCGAGCCGCTGACGGCGGAGGACGTGCTGGAGATCCTCCACGTGGAGCAGCAGAACGGCACGCTGAAGGGCGTGATCGTCCAGTTCGGGGGGCAGACCCCGCTGAACCTCGCCAAGGCGCTCGAAGAGGCTGGCATCCCCATTCTCGGCACGTCTCCCGATGCCATCGACCTGGCCGAGGATCGCGAACGGTTTGCGGCGCTGGTCAACAAGTTGGGTCTCAAGCAGCCTGAGAACGGCATTGCGCGCAGCCGCGAAGAGGCCATCGCCGTTGCCGAGAGCATTGGCTATCCGGTGCTGATGCGCCCCTCCTATGTGCTGGGCGGGCGGGCAATGGAGATTGTCGATACGCAGGCACAGCTTGAGAATTATATCCAGACGGCCGTGCTGGTGTCCGGCGACTCCCCGGTGCTGATCGACCGCTACCTGAGGGATGCGATTGAGGTTGATGTCGATGCGATTGCCGATGGTGACGATGTGGTTGTCGCCGGCATCCTCCAGCATATCGAGGAAGCCGGCGTCCATTCGGGCGACAGCGCCTGCACGATCCCGCCCTATAGCCTGCCTGCGGACATCATCGCCGAAATCCGCAAGCAGACAGAGGCGCTGGCCCGCGCGCTTGAGGTGTGCGGCCTGATGAACATCCAGTTCGCGGTGAAGCAAGGCGAGGTCTATCTGATCGAGGTCAATCCGCGGGCCTCGCGGACGGTGCCCTTTGTTGCCAAGGCGATTGGCGCCCCGATTGCGAAGATCGCCTCGCGCGTGATGGCTGGGGAAAAGCTCAGGGATCTGCCGCCGATCAACCTCGATATCGATTATATCGCCGTGAAGGAGGCGGTTTTCCCCTTTGCACGCTTCCCCGGCGTCGATCCGGTGCTTTCGCCCGAGATGAAATCGACCGGCGAAGTGATGGGGATCGACCAGGACTTTGCGATGGCCTTTGCCAAGGCACAGCTCGGTGGGGGAATGGTGCTGCCCGACAGCGGGAAGCTCTTCGTTTCGGTGAAGGACAGTGACAAGCCCGTGATCCTGCCTGCGGTGCGTCAGGCGCAGGATCTGGGCTTCACGATCTGTGCGACCGGCGGGACGGCCGACTATCTCGCGGACCACGGCATCGCGGTCGAGCGTGTCAACAAGGTTGCGCAGGGCCGCCCGCACATCGTCGACAAGATCAAGGACGGCGAAATCGGCCTGATCTTCAACACGACCGAAGGCTGGCAGTCCCTCAAGGACAGCGAATCGCTGCGCCGTTCGGCGCTGATGGGCAAGATTCCCTACTTCACGACAGCGTCGGCTTCGGTCGCCGCAGCACAGGGAATTGCCGCCTTGCGGATGAGAAAACTTGAAGTTCGCACGCTTCAGTCCTATCATTCACACAGCGCACGCTGATCCCGACAATTCTGGTGAACGGGCGGGCGGTCTCCGAATGGAGCCGCTTGGTGAAGTTTTTTTGACGATGAAGGTTTGAGAGATGGCGACAGTCGACAAGATGCCGATGCTCCTCGAAGGGCACAAGATGCTGACAGAGCANNGAGGCGACGATCTCGGATATCGAGGACAAGCTCAGCCGCGCGATGATCATCGACCCGACGACGCTGTCGGGTGACAAGATCGTCTTCGGCGCGACCGTGACGTTGCTCGACGAGAACGAAAAACCGGTCCGGTACCAGATTGTCGGCCAACCCGAAGCGGACGCCAAATCCGGTAAAATCTCTTATAATTCGCCGCTGGGCCGCGCCCTGATCGGGCGCAAGGTCGATGACGAGATAGAAGTGACCGTGCCCTCAGGCGACCGCTACTACCTGGTGTCGAAGATCGAGTTTATCTAGCCCTTTTTGGCAGACCTCAGCATATCCGGCTGAAGCATCCGGTGCAAGTGGACGACGACGTATTTCATCTCTGCATCGTCCACCGTGCGCTGGGCCGCGGCGCGCCAAGCCTTTTCGGCTGACTTGTAGTCGGGGAACATGCCGACGATATCGATGGATTTGAGATCGGCGAAATCGAGGGTGCGCGGATCTTTCACACGCCCGCCAAATACAAGATGAAGATTGCTCATGTGCGTCCTGGAATTTCTGGCTGATTGTGCAAAGTGCGTGGTGGGCGCGGCAAGGATTGAACTTGCGACCCCACCCGTGTGAAGGGTGTGCTCTACCACTGAGCTACGCGCCCGCACTTTGCCGGCTGGCCGTTAGACAAGGGCGGCCCGAAAAACAAGGTCAGGCCGCAAAAACAAGACGGGCAGCACCCGAAGGCGCTGCCCGCTTGTTAGTTTGCCCCTCCCGCAGGAGGACACAATCAGTTTACGGCGTCTTTCAGTCCCTTGCCAGCCTTGAACTTGGGCTGGGTCGACGCGCTGATTTTCATCGGCTCACCGGTGCGGGGGTTGCGACCGGTGGAAGCCTTGCGCTTGGAAACCGAAAAGGTGCCAAAACCAACCAGGCGAACTTCGTCGCCCTTCTTCAGGGAACCTGTGATGGCGTCAAAAACACCTTCAACAGCTTTGCCTGCGTCTGCCTTGGTCAGGCCCGATGCCTCGGCAACTGACGAAATAAGTTCTTGTTTGTTCATTTTGACGAACCCCCTATCAGATGGTTTCAGAATGACTCGCGGTCAATCTGGCGGCTACTAACTCCAACCGCTGCCCTGCTGTCAAAGGGATTCACACGCAAATGCGCCGAAATCGGACATTTTGTTGGTATTTTTCGATGGAATCTCAATGAGGCAGCGATTCACCCGCGCCGCCCAGCCCAACAGGCGGCTGTGCGGCGAGGTCATCGGCCTCGGTCCACTCGATCGGATGGAGCGATTCCGTGAGGGCGAGAGCCAAAGCCTCGTCCACATGACGCACCGGAATGATCGTCAAAGCCTCACGAATATTGGCCGGAATCTCGACCAGGTCTTTTTCATTTTCCTGCGGGATGATCACTGTCTTGATGCCCCCGCGCAAGGCCGCCAGAAGCTTCTCCTTGAGGCCGCCGATGGGCAGCACACGCCCACGCAGCGTCACTTCTCCCGTCATTGCAACGTCGCGCCGCACAGCAATCCCGGTCAGCGTTGAAACCATCGCTGTCACCATGCCAATACCTGCGGAGGGGCCATCCTTGGGCACGGCGCCTTCGGGCAGATGGATGTGCAAGTCCTTGCGGGCGATCAGGCTGGGCTTGATGCCATAGGCCGGGCTGCGCGCCTTCACGAAGGAGAGCGCCGCTTGAATCGACTCAGTCATCACTTCGCCGAGTTTGCCGGTGGTACGCACGGCGCCCTTGCCCGGCACGGTGACAGCTTCGATAGTCAGCAATTCACCACCTACTTCGGTCCACGCGAGACCGGTGACGGCCCCGATCTGATTCTCTTCCTCACCCAGCCCGTGACGGTACTTGATGACGCCAGCAAACTCGGAGATGTTGTCCGGCGTAATGACGACTTTCTCGACCTTGCCTTCGAGGATCTGCCGCAGCGCCTTGCGCATCAGCTTGGCAATTTCGCGCTCGAGCGTGCGAACACCGGCTTCGCGCGTATAGCCCTGGATCAAGGCGCGAAGCCCCTCATCGGTCAGCACGAACTCGCCGTCCTTGAGGCCATGAGCATCGACCTGCTTGTCGATCAGGTGGCGCTTGGCGATCTCGACCTTTTCATCCTCGGTATAGCCTTCGAGCCGGATGATCTCCATGCGGTCAAGCAAGGCCTGTGGCAGGTTGAGAGAGTTGGCCGTCGTCACGAACATGACATCGGACAGGTCGATATCGAGTTCGAGATAATGATCCTGGAACCGGCTATTTTGTTCCGGATCGAGAACCTCGAGCAGCGCCGACGCCGGGTCGCCGCGGAAATCCTGCCCCAGCTTGTCGATCTCGTCGAGCAGGAAGAGCGGATTCATCGTCCCTGCCTTTTTCAGGTTGGTCACGACTTTACCCGGCAGCGAGCCAATATAGGTGCGCCTGTGGCCACGGATTTCGGCCTCATCGCGCACGCCGCCCAGCGACTGCCGAATGAATTCGCGGCCGCAGGCCTTGGCTATCGAGCGCCCGAGCGACGTCTTACCGACGCCGGGAGGGCCGACAAGGCAAAGGATCGGGCCCTTGAGCTTCGATGTGCGCGCCTGAACCGCGAGATATTCAACGATACGGTCTTTCACCTTCTCGAGCGCATAATGATCGTCGTCGAGCACGGCCTGTGCGGCGGCAATGTCCTTTTTAAGTTTCGACTTCTTGCCCCAGGGCAGGCCGAGCAGCACGTCGAGATAATTGCGCGTTACCGTCGCTTCGGCAGACATGGGCGCCATGGCCTTGAGCTTCTTCAGCTCGCTGCCAGCCTTGGTTCGGGCTTCCCTGGACAGTTTGAGCGTCTCGATCTTCTTGGCCAGTTCGACCAGTTCATCGCCTTCGCCTTCTTCTCCCTCGTTGCCGAGTTCGCGCTGGATCGCCTTCAACTGCTCGTTGAGGTAATATTCACGCTGGGTCTTTTCCATCTGGCGCTTCACGCGGCCGCGGATCTTCTTTTCGACCTGGAGGACGCCGAGTTCGCCTTCCATGAAGGCATAGGCCATTTCGAGCCGTTTGCCGGGGTCGCGCTCGATTAGCAGCGATTGCTTGTCGCTGACCTTCAATGAAAGGTTTGCCGCAACCGCATCTGCGAGCCGCGAGGGTTCCCCGATTTCGGAGAGCTGAACTGCGGTTTCGGCGGGGAGCTTCTTGTTGAGTTTGGCATAGTTTTCGAACTGGTCGATCACCGAGCGCATCAGGGCCGTCACTTCGGTGCCCGAAGCCTCCTCCTCGCCCACGGGATCGATCGTTGCGATCAAGAATTCGCCAGAGCCGGTCAACGTGGCAAGAGTTGCGCGCTGCTTGCCCTCGACCAGCACACGCACCGTTCCGTCAGGCAGCTTCAATAGCTGGAGAACCGTCGCAATGACGCCCAGATCGTACAGGTCATCCTGGCCCGGATCGTCCTGTGCAGGATCGAGCTGAGCGACGAGGAATATCTCCTTGTCGGCATTCATGGCCTGCTCAAGCGCAGCCACGGATTTGTCGCGGCCCACGAACAGCGGCACCACCATGTTGGGAAACACGACAATGTCACGCAGCGGCAAGACTGGATAGGACTGGATCATTCTGGCTCCAACAAGCAGTTGGGCCGCTATATGGGCGCTATGGGGTGCCCGATCAATGCTGTCAGGCCAAAATCCCGTCGTGAAGCACCAGCGTACGATCCATCCGCGCGGCGATCCGTTCATTATGCGTGGCGATCAATGCCGCACATCCTTGACCGCGCACCAGCTTAAGGAACTCGTTCAGAACGATATCAGCGGTGGCCTCATCGAGATTGCCGGTGGGTTCATCGGCCAGAATGAGGGCAGGGCGGTTGGCCAGTGCCCGGGCAACGGCAACCCGCTGCTGCTCCCCGCCTGAAAGCTGGCTGGGGCGGTGTTCGAGCCTGCCCGATAGACCCAGCGAGCCGAGCAGGCTGTTCGCGCGCTCCTGCGCCGTGGCTTGATCCGCGCCATAGATAAGCTGCGGCAGAATCACATTCTCGATGGCCGAGAAATCGGGCAGCAAATGGTGGAACTGATAGACGAACCCGAGCATGTCGCGCCTGATNNAAGGCCGACGGCCTGAAGCAGCGTCGATTTACCGGAGCCGGACGGGCCGAGCAGCCCGACAATCTCACCGGGGCCGACTGCCAAGTCTATACCGCGCAGCACTTCGATGGTCGCGCTGCCCTGCGTGAAGCTGCGTTGCAGCCCTGAAACGGCGAGGACATTACTCATAGCGCAACACCTGTACCGGATCGGTGCCTGCGGCCTTGAACGCCGGGTAGAGCGTGGCGAGGATGGTCAGGGTGAAGGCCATCGCGACAACACCGAGCACTTCGAACGGATCGGTCTTGGCCGGAAGTTCTGTCAGGAAGCGGATGGAAGGATCCCACAAATTCTGGCCGGTGAGCGCCTGGATGCCACTCACCATCCCTTGCCGGAAATAGAGGATGACGAATCCGAGCCCGACACCCGCAGCAATCCCCAGCGAGCCGATGACGATGCCGACGGTCATGAATATCCGGACGAGGCTGGCACGCGACGCGCCCATGGTGCGCACAATCGCAATGTCGCGGGTCTTGGCCCGCACCAGCATAATGAGCGAGGAAAGGATATTGAACGCCGCGACAAGGATGATGAGCGAGAGGATCACGAACGACACCACCCGATCAACCGCCAGTGCTTCGAACAGCGAGGCATTCATGCTGCGCCAGTCGGACACGACCGCCCTTTCGCCGACCTTGGCTGCGAGAGGCGCGAGGATCGGCCCGACCTTGTCCGGATCGGTGGTGTCGAGTTCGACCATGCCGACCGCATCGCCCAGGAGGAGCAGCGATTGTGCATCCTCGATCGGCATGATGACGAACGCCTTGTCATAGTCGTAAACGCCCACTTCGAAGATCGCCGCAACCCGGTAACTGACGATGCGCGGCACTGAGCCGAAGGGCGTTGTCTGGCCATCGGGCGAAATCAGGCTGATATTGCCACCGATCTGCGCGCCCAGCGCATCCGCAAGCCGCGCGCCGATCGCGACATTGCCGCTCCCCGCGACAAGTTCGTCCAGTTTTCCGGTCAGCACCTTGTTACGGATAGTCGTGTTGCTGCGGATGTCGGAGACCAGCATGCCGCGTACCAACACACCTTCCACACGTCCCTGATAGCTCGCCATCAACGGTTGTTCGATCAGCGGCGTCGCGCTGGTGACGCCGGGCGTTGCCTTGGCGTCTGCCATGATCTGGCGCCAGTCGGGTAGTTTTCCGCCATAGCCTTGCACCACCGCATGCCCGTTCAGCCCGACAATCTTGTCGAACAATTCGGCGCGAAATCCGTTCATTACGCTCATCACGACGATTAACGCCGCCACACCAAGCATCACCGCGAAAAGGCTGATGCCTGCAACAAGGAAGATAAAGCCTTCGCCGCGGCCCGGTAGCAGATAGCGTTTGGCGATCATGCGTTCATGGGCGGAAAGGATCATGCGGTGGCCCTAGTGCGGGCGGGCGGGGCTGGCAAGCGCGCCGAAACTGTGGCGCAATAAACACAGTGGCCGCCAAATCGACTCCGCTGTAACAATCTGCCGATGACAAGTTCAATGAGTTTCCCTAGCGGAAAGTTTCTGAAACGTGTCGCCACGGTTCGGGGAGGTGAACGGCTCCACACCAAAACAGGGAAAACCTGATTGCGTGTGTTGAGACGGAAGCCAAAAAGGGGGGTTGACGATTTCGTCACGCGGGTGCCCGGACTGGAAACAGTCCGGGCACTTGTTTTTTTGGGCGCTATAGCGTCGGCATCGCCAATAGACGGCTCTCCGCTCCCCGGAGCAACAATGACCAGATGTGCTTGTTGAGCACCCGCGCCCAATCTTCATCGAGCGCTTCAACGGTCGCGTGCAGCGCGATCAGCGTTTCGGACAAGCGATCATGCGCGGCTGAGAGTGTGCTGATTTTCAAGTCGGGCTCCTCGATGTGCGCATCGCCCGCGAGGCGGTCGCTAAGGGGCGAAGGCAGGTCATGCTGCAAGGCATTGAGAAACAACACCCGCATCTCCCTGTTCTCGCGCACCAGCGTGTCAGCCGCGCAATCGGTTTCCTGCGCCAGAAGCGCGGCAAGTAATGTGGCCATCCGGGCGTCGCCGACCGCATAGGAATCGGGATTCAGTTCCGGCGCGATGCGCGTGGCGAGCGTGGTGGCGACTGTCGCCAGCAATTGGGCAATGCTGGGTTTCACGAATTCATTCCTGCGAGGCGTTTTGCAAGCGCATGATTTCCAAGCGTTTTCGGATACCATGATGAAAAGGCCAGCACCGGATCATTGTTGATCCCGCCAACGCTCACATGCCCCGAAGAGATCCAGATCGCCATCCCTTTGACGGTTGCAAACATCTCCCACCAGGCGAACGCGGCATCTTCGAAGTCGAGCCCGCTGGATGCTTCCCAAAGGCCGATGGCTTGGGCACGGTCGATGAGGCCGGCGGCGCGGCTTTCGTCCTGCAGGTTCCACAGGGGATCGAGCGCCCAGGCGAGGTCTTCGAGGGGGTCGCCGATATGGGCCATTTCCCAGTCGAGCACGGCGATAATGCGCCCATTGCCGTCGTGCAGTATGTTGCCGTTGCGATAATCGCCATGAATGATCGAAAGGCGCTGTGCGGGTGGCGGCGGATTGCGTCGCAACCAGCGGATCGCTGCCATCAGGATCGGTTCGGGTTGGAGGGCGTGCATTTCGACCTGCGTCACCCAGTAATCGAGCTCACGGCGCCAGCATTGATCGGGGGAGGGCGCATCGACGAATTTGGCCAACGGGCTTGAAAGCGCGTCCGCACCGTTGATCCTGCCCAGCAAATCGAAGAATTGCTGCCCGATAGCATCGCGATGTTCGCCATACGCATCGGGACTGAACGGACTGGCGGCCTCTCCGCCCTCGATCCGCTCCATTACGAAAAAGGGCGACCCGATCAGCGAGGCGTCCTCGCACAGGCTGATCGCGCGGGGGACGGGGACGTCGCTGCCTTCAAACGATTGATAAGCCGCAAATTCGAGCACGCGTGGCGTGTCGATCAGGCTGGCTTTGGGGTCGCAGCGCAGGATCAATGCCCGAAGCGCGCCGCCCGCCACTATGTCGAGCGCATAGGTTTCGCGCGATGCGCCGCCATGGAAGCGCCCGACGCATTCAATTTCCAGAAGATCGGTGCCAAGCGCCTGCCGGAGGTGTTGACCCACGGCCTTCAACTGCGCTTCGTTCAGCACACTTCGTCCTGTTATTGCTTCTTCATCGCCTTCATGAGGAAATCCGCACTGTCCTGCAAGACCGGTGCCTTGCCGCGAAAGGGCTTGGAGAGCGCCATCACGACATCTTCGTGCGTCAGATCATTGTAAGCCCTGAATTCGACCGGCGCCCCCAATTCATGCAACCGCCTGGACAGGAGGATCGCGTTGCGGGGTTTGACCGTATCGTCGGCAGTGCCGGTCATAACCATGATCGGNNGGATAGAAATCATAGGGGCCAGACAGCCCGGCTGTTGCGCGGATGATTTCCGGATTCACGTCAACGGCGCGCAGGTAGCTGCGATCCAGCGTCAACATCATCGCAATATAAGCCCCCGCCGAATGACCCGCGAGTGCCACGCGTTCGGGGTCGCCGCCATATCTGTCGATATTTTCATGCACCCAGCGCACCGCTTCGGCCCCGTCCCGATTGAAGGCGGGAAAGCGCACTTGCGGTACTTTGCGATAATCGGGGACGACGACGATGAAACCCTTTGCTGCATAGGCCCGCGCGGCGAAGCCATAATGGTCGCGCTCGCCATTGGCCCAGCCGCCGCCATAGAAGAAGATCAGCACCGGCTTTTTGGCATTGCCGCCCGGCGTGGCCCAAATGTCGAGCTTGAGGCTCTTTCCGGCATCGTAGGTTATGGCAGATGCAAGCCGCACAGCACCGCCGCCCGGCCAGAATCGGTCGAGGGTGTCGAGCTGGTTCGGTGGCGCGACAAGGCGCGTGAAGAGCAACAGCGCAGCCGCAAAGGCTAGGAAAGTTATGGAAAACGTCTTCATGAGGTTCCTGTCAGAAGGCATCTTCCGGGAGCGCCATGATCGCCTCGGCACCGGCTTCGAGCTTTCGCCGCAGCGCCCCGGTATCGGGCATGATCCGTTCGGCGAAGAAGCGCGCTGTGACCAGCTTGGCTTCCATGAAGGCCTTGTCATCAGTGCCCGTCGCAAGCGCCGCCTGCGCCGCGTTCGCCATGCGCAGCCACATCAGGCCGAGCGAGACGATCCCCATCAAGTGCATATAGGGGGTTGAGCCAGCCCCGGCATTGTCGGGATTGGCAAGGCCGTTCTGCATCAGCCACATCGTCGATGCCTGCAAGTCTCCCAGCGCCTTTTCGAGCCGCGCTGCATAGTCCGCGAGTGCCGGATTGGCTTTTGCCGCCTCGAGTTCCGTCGCAACCAGAGCGAAGAATGCCTGCACCCCGCGTCCGCCATTCTGCGCGAGCTTGCGCCCGACCAGATCGAGCGCCTGGACGCCGTTGGCACCTTCATAGATCATCGTGATGCGGGCATCGCGGACATACTGGCTCATGCCCCATTCTTCGATATAGCCGTGGCCGCCGTAAACCTGCTGCATCGCGGTTGCCACGTCATAGCCCTTGTCGGTGCCATATCCCTTGATGACCGGGGTGAGGAGCGAGATCAGGTCGTCCGCCGCCTGACGCTCTTCCTCGGTCTGGGCATTGTGCGCCAGATCGACTTGCATCGCGCCCCAAAGGCACAGCGCGCGCAGCCCTTCGGTCAGCGCCCTGGCTTCCATCAGCATACGCCGGATATCGGGGTGGACCATCAGCGGATCGGCCTTTTCCTGCGGCTCCTTCGCTCCAGTCAGCGAGCGGCCTTGTCGCCGATCCTTCGCGTACTGGACGCCATTCTGATAGGCGACATCCCCCTGCGACAAGCCCTGCACGCCAACGCCGAGCCTTGCTGCGTTCATCATGATGAACATGGCCGCCAAGCCCTTATTCTCTTCGCCAACCATGAATCCTGTTGCACCATCATAGTTCATTACACAGGTGGAGTTCGCACGGATGCCCATTTTGTGCTCGATCGAGCCGCAACTGACAAAATTTTTCTCACCAAGCGACCCATCGGCGTTCACCATCACCTTGGGCACAATGAACAGTGAGATGCCTTTGCTCGATTCGGGAGCATCGGGCGTCTTTGCAAGGACGAGGTGGATGATGTTGTCGGTCAGGTCTTGGTCGCCGCCCGAAATGAAGATCTTTGTGCCGGTGATCTTGTAGCTGCCATCCATTTGCGGTTCGGCGCGCGTGCGGATCATGCCGAGATCGGTTCCGGCATGCGGCTCGGTCAGATTCATCGTTCCGCACCATTCGCCCGATATCATCTTGGGAACGTACATCGCTTTCTGTTCGGGCGATCCCTTGACGAGGATCGAGGCGACCGCGCCCATCGTCAGGCCGGTGTACATCGAAAAGGCCTGGTTGGCGGCCATGCGGAATTCTTCCATCGCTGTGCCGATAACATGGGGCAAGCCCTGGCCACCGAATTCTTCGGGTGCGGCAAGGCTGGTCCAGCCGCCCTCGCAATAGGCTTGATAGGCTTGCTTGAAGCCGTTGGGCGTCGAAACCGTCCCGTCGGGATGCCGCGTGCAGCCCTCTTCATCGCCCGACTTGTTGAGTGGGAACAGCACTTCCTCGCACACGCGCCCGCCTTCGGTAAGGATCGCATCGACCATGTCGGGGGTCGCGTTCTCAAAGCCGGGCAGGTTGGCGTATCGGTCTATGCCGATCACATGATCGAGGATGAACCGCGTGTCTCGGACGGGGGCTTTATACTGGGGCAAGGTACGTCTCCGTTCTCGAAAGGCCGGATTACACGTCGCCTGACGCATCCGCCTTTTTGACTATATTGATGAAGCGCGACAATTCATCGATATGCGCGTCAATGTCCACCCGCTGGCTCTTCAGCAGGTCGATCCGCGCCTGACATTTATCGACTGTGACCAGCCGCTGTGCATGGCGACCATCGCCTATGTCATACAGGTCGATCATTTCGCGGATATCAGCAAGGCTGAAGCCCACCCGCTTGGCGCGCAGGATCCAGGCAAGCCGGGCGCGGTCGCGCTTGGTATAGACCCGCGTCAGCCCCCTGCGGATCGGGGAAATCAGCCCCTCGTCCTCATAAAAACGAAGCGCACGCGCAGTGACCTCAAACTCGCCGGAAAGGTCGGAAATCGAATATTGGTGCCGGTCGCGCGGATCGGCAACCTCGACGGTCGCAGTAGCCATGGCTGCCTGTTACTTGACGTATACGTAAGGGTCAATCGGCTTGTGGCGGGTTTATGTTCCGCTCCCTGACAGCCCCTTCCTATTTCGCCTGCGGTTGCAATGCGTTGGTTTCGAGCCAGGCGTCGAGATCGCGAAAATTGAGCGGTTTGAGGAACGTGACCCCTACCTCGTCCTGGTTTACCCAGGCCACTTTCGCAAGGCGCGGCTGGAGACCGAAGATTGTAACAAGAACCTCATCATTGACCCGAAAATCGGTCAAGCCTGCAAGGCGTGCGCCGAGCAGGGAGACATCGCGCGCCTCGGCAACACTTCTGTTGGCTTTGACGCTGACGGACGCCGCCACCTCGCAATCGTAACGTGGCGGCCGCGCCTTGACGCGACTTGAGTGATCCTTCTGGCGCGAAAGAAACCCGGCGATGTTGATAGGGTTGTTGAATTCGATGCCAACCATCTTGTCGCGAACCCATCGCACCGTGCCACCGACTTTTAGATCGGAACGGATTTCGAGGAAGAGCGATTGTCCGGGCGTCAGTTTCAGCCTGGTATCAAGCTTTGCTCCCAATTCGGAGAGGTTAAGCACCCGGCCAAGCGACTGGCGACCGTTCGCGACAATCTTCGCCAAGAGAAACACAGAAATGTGCCGTTTAAGCTGCCGACGATCCTCATTCTGCTCGGTTGGCACAGGGACTACCGCCTGAAACGCGGGGTATCGTTCGGGTGAATCGTCAAATTCAGGCTCTGGTGTCTTCATTTTCCATCCACTCGGTCGTTGCTTGAAAAGGGGCTGCGATAGCATTTCCTACTATAGAACGACTGGGCTCCCGACGGCTTAAGACTTGAAAATGGGAGATTTTACTCGGAAATGGTTCCAATTTTCATTTCGCATTTTCTTTGTGCCCCTTCGACCGCGTGCAGGCGCTCAAGACACGAAGGCACAAAGAAGGAATCCTTCTCACGAATTGGAAGTCAAAAGATACGGAGGTTAAGAGCAAGGCGGACGCGTCAGCGATCAATCCCGAACCAGCACCCCGTCCACGATCCGGCGATAGAAGCAGCTCGCCTCGCCCGTATGGCAGGCCGGACCGGCTGGCAGGCATTTGAGCCAGACCGCATCCTGGTCGCAATCGATCCGGGCTTCGGTCACGGTCAGGAAATGGCCGGAGGTCTCGCCCTTTACCCAAAGCGCGGCGCGAGAGCGCGACCAGAAGGTCGCCTTGCCGTTTTCCAGCGTTGCTGCCAGCGCTTTGGCATTCATGTGCGCGAGCATCAGGACATCGCCCGTTTCCGCGTGGGTGCAGACGGCAGTGATCAGCCCGTCGGCGTCGTAGCGGAGGTCAAGGATCCGGCCGGTCTCGCGTGTGTCGGTCATGGCGAGTCTTTTAGGGGGATGGCGGGGGAGGGCAAGAGCAGGCGATTTTCCTTGCATAATAGGAAATAACCTATTACATATCGATCATGTTTTCCGCTCCCTTACTCTCCCACTTCTTCCAACTCGTCGCCAGTCTCCTGCGGGCGATCTGCTGGATATTCGACTGTCCAACCGCGTCTCGATTTGCCGCCAGATTTGCACGCTTCACCGTCAAAACCCCCCGTTTCAACCCTCAACTTTGTCAAGCTGGCCTCAGCCCGGCAGCGCTTGTATTCATGCCCATTTCAGCGGGAAGGGAGTTTTCCGCCCGACAGGCATTACAATTCAGGGACAAGCCCCTATATGCGCGGCACGGCGCAACCACCGGGCGATTCTCAATGATCACCACTCATCCGTTCGACGATGACAAGTTACGGGAAGAGTGCGGGATTTTCGGAGTCTGGGGTGCGGATACGGCTTCCGCAGTTACGGCGCTCGGCCTCCACGCGCTCCAGCATCGCGGGCAGGAAGCCGCCGGGATCACCAGCTGGGACGGCAAGGATTTCCACTCGCACCGGGCGATGGGCCATGTCGCCGGCAATTTCGATCGCGACGACATCATCAATGGCCTGCCGGGGAGCGTAGCCTGCGGCCATGTCCGCTATGCGACGACGGGCGAAACCTCGCTGCGCAACGTCCAGCCCCTTTTTGCCGACCTTGCCTCGGGTGGCTTTGCCGTTTCGCACAATGGCAATATCTCGAACGCGATGACGGTGAAGCGCGACCTGGTGCGCAGGGGCGCGATCTTCCAGTCGACCAGCGATACCGAAGTCATCATCCACCTGGTCGCGACCAGCACCTACCGGACGCTGCTCGACAAGTTCATCGATGCGCTAAAGCAAGTCGAAGGTGCCTATTCGCTGATCTGCCTCACGCCGGAAGGCATGATCGCCTGTCGCGATCCGCTGGGCATCCGGCCATTGGTGATGGGCAAGCTGGGCGATGCCTATATCTTCGCGTCGGAGACGGTGGCGCTCGATGTGGTCGGCGCCACTTATGAACGCTCGGTCGAACCTGGTGAGATCATCGTCATCACCAATGGCGAATTGCGCTCGATCAAGCCGTTTGCTGCGGCCAACCCGCGTTCGTGCATATTCGAACATGTCTATTTCTCACGGCCGGATTCCATCGTGGACGGCTCGAGCGTTTATACCGTGCGCAAGGCCATCGGGGCGCAACTCGCCATCGAGAGTCCGGCGCGGGTAGATATGGTCATACCGGTTCCTGACAGTGGGACACCCGCCGCGATCGGCTACGCCCAGCAATCGGGCATCCCGTTCGAACTCGGCATCATCCGTTCGCACTATGTCGGACGCACCTTCATCCAGCCGAGCGATCAGGTTCGTCACCTTGGTGTGAGGCTCAAACACAATGCCAATCGCGCGCTGATTGCGGGCAAGAGTGTCGTCCTGATCGACGACTCCATTGTCCGCGGAACGACCAGCCTCAAGATCGTCCAGATGATGCGCGATGCTGGTGCGACCGAGGTTCATCTGCGCATTGCCAGCCCGCCAACGCGACACAGCTGCTTCTACGGGGTCGATACGCCGGAACGATCCAAACTGCTTGCCGCCAAGCATAACGTGGAAGAAATGCGCACCTTCATCCATGCCGACAGCCTTGCGTTCGTTTCGATCGATGGGCTCTACAAGGCGTTGGGTGAGGATCACCGCGCAGATATTCGTCCCCAATATTGTGATGCCTGCTTCACCGGCGACTATCCAACCCGGCTTACTGACCAGGACGACATTGCGCCGGAAAGCCAATTGAGCCTCCTGGCCGAACGAGTGGTCTAGTGGCGGGGTTGCTCGAGGGACAGGTTGCGCTTGTCACGGGCGCCTCGCGCGGCATTGGCTCGGCAACGGCCGCGGCACTGGGCAAGGAAGGCGCGCATGTCATCCTGACCGCTCGCACTGCGGCTGGCCTTGAGGAGGTTGAAGAGCGGATTCATGCGGCGGGTGGTACCGCGACGATTGCCCCGCTAGACCTGACCGATCCCGAAAGCATCGGGCGGCTGGCGGAGGCGGTTTCCGAGCGCTGGAAAAAGCTCGACATCATGGTGATGAATGCGGCGATGCTGGGAACGCTCGGTCCGGTGCCCCATGCCGATGCCAAGGAATTCGCAAAGGTCTTCACGCTCAATGTCAGCGCACAACAGGCAATGATTGCGGCGTTCGATGCGTTGCTGCGCCAAAGCGGGGGCGCCCGCATTGTCGGGCTGACCTCAAGCGCGGGGCAGCAGCCCTTCGCCTATTGGGGCGTTTACGGGGCGTCCAAGGCTGCATTCGAGATGCTGCTTGGCTGCTATGCCGAGGAAACGCGAAACGCTGGCCGGATCAAGGTCGCAATCGTCGATCCCGGCCGGACGCGAACGGAGATGCGCGCGCAGGCCTATCCAGGAGAAGATCCGGCCACACTCAAAGGGCCGGAAGTCGTGGCATCGCGGATTGCAGAACTCCTGACCGCCGGATTCGAAACAGGCCACCGCGAACGCGTCGATTAACCAGTTTCGGAAGTGCAATCTTAGCGATTTTGGCTGAAAAGTCGACTCGGGACCAGCATTGTCAGGAATGTACGATGCCCAATTACGCTCCATACCACTCCGCGTCGCAAGAGGATCGCTGCGGTACGCGCGTGCCGATGCGGCTTCCTGCAAGGCTGCGTGCGTCCGGATCGCCCGGTTTCGAAGTCACGGTCTATGATCTCTCGATCAGTGGCTTTTCATGCGACGCAGTAACGGGCATGCGGCCCGACGCATTGTGTTGGGTGACGCTGCCCGGGCTGTCGAGCCTGCAAGCCAAAGTCATCTGGAACGACAGCAGCCGGGTCGGCTGCGCCTTTGAATGCCTGCTCAACCAGGCCGTGCTCGACCGGCTCGTTGCCATGCATGGCAATGCAGGTCAGCGCGCGGTATCCACCGACTGCTGAACCGCCTTGTAAAAGGCCAGCCGTTCCGCCCCGACGCCTTCGGGGTCAGTTGCGGTAGGCCAGTTGCCATTTGACGCGATGACGAGCTTGCGTTTCGGGTCGATGAATATGCCCTGCCCAAAAATCCCCTGCGCGGCGAAACTCCCGTCGTCGTTCGTCCACCACTGGAAACCATAGCCGCGGCCCGGAACATCAATGTCCGCCTGCTTGGCCGTCGCTTGTGGAAGCCAGTCATCGGGCAGCACCTTTTTTCCGCCGGCCACACCGCCATCGAGGATGAACATTCCGAACCGCGCATAGTCCCGCAAAGTCGCCGAGACGCAGCAACCGCTAATCTCGTGATTGGTCGCACCCAGCATCCAGGCCGCATCCTGCTCCATGCCATAGGGCTTCCAGACCTTCTCAGAAAGGTAGGCCGAAAGCGTCTTGCCCGTGGCGCTTGATACCAGAACGCCGATCAGGTTGGTCTCGCCCGTCTTGTATACCCATTTGCTACCCGCTGGCGCTTCCCGTGGGAGCTTGCGCATATAGCTGACCGTCAGATCCACGCCCGTCTCAGGCTTTTGGAGATTGAACAGCGCAACATCGGATTGGGGATCGGTATAGTCCTCGTTCCACCTGACCCCAGAGGTCATCGTCAACAACTGCCGCACCGTCACATCGTCATAGGCCGACCCGCGCAGGTCGGGCATGTAAACCGTCACCTTGTCCTCAAGGCTTTTGATATAACCGTCCCGAACCGCCGCGCCGACCATGGTCGAGGTCAGCGACTTGGCGACCGAAAAGCTCGTCCAGCGACCCTGCGCGCCAAACCCGAGCGCATATTTCTCGAACCGGATCTTGCCATCCTGGATGATGATAAGCCCGGCATTGCGCTGGTGCTGCATCAGGGCGTCAAGGTCGAGATCGAGTTTGATCGGCGCGCCTTGCGTCAGTTGCCGAACCGGCCCGCCAGCGGCAACCGTGTTGGTCTTGACGATCTTTTCCATCGCGCGGAAACCATTGTCGCGTTGGTCTTGTGTCCAGAATAGCACGTTCTGATCCTTTGGCTGGGTAGGGTCGGGCAGGGCGGTTTGGGCGTTAGTTGTGGTAAGCAGCAAGGCTGCGGCCAGAATCCACTTCTTCAAGACATTTCCCCTCTTTCACCAGCGTAACCTGTGCAACGGTTAACCCGCCTCCACGAAAGCCGCCTTCGCAATACATCAGATAATAGCGCCACAAATTGACAAAGCGCCGATCGAACCCAGAGGGCAAGTTACCCGCTTCCACCGCATCGTCAAATCGTAGGCGCCAGCGGCGCAGCGTTTCCGCATAATGCAGCGGGAAATGATGCACGTCCCGCCACATGAGTCCGCGCGCTTCGGCCAGGGCGCGAAAGCGGCTTTGGGAGAGAAGCATCCCGCCAGGAAAAACATGGGACTGGATGAAATCCACGCTGGCGGCATAGGCTTCGAATATGTCGTCAGCGATGGCGATATACTGAATCGCGGCGCGACCGCCGGGTTTCAGGCAACGGGCAATGGCATCGAGATAGTGCGGCCAATAGCGCTGGCCGACCGCTTCAACCATTTCGATCGAGGCGATCGCGTCGAACTGTCCCTCGACGTCGCGATAGTCCACAAGCCGATAGTCAACGTAGGTTCCGCTGCCCGCCAGCGCCCGCTCGGCCCACTGCTTTTGCGAGGGAGAGAGCGTGATTGCCGTCACGCGACCGCCCTTCTCGGCAACGTGCCGCGAGAAGAACCCCCATCCGCAGCCGATTTCCAGAATTGTCGAGCCTGGCTTAAGGTTCAGGCGCTTGCTCAAGGCGGAAACCTTGCGCTCTTGCGCCGCTTCAAGCGCTTCCTCCCCATCGATCGGTTCGGCGAATATCGCGCTCGAATAGCTCATCGTCCGGTCGAGCCATGTGCGGTAGAAATCGTTGCCCAAATCGTAATGGGCCACGATGTTCCTGCGCGCTCCGCTGCGGCTGTTGCTATTGAATTTGTGCGCGATCCGCCTGGCAAGTCGTGACAGGCCGGAAGGCCGACCTATTTCGCCAAGGCTTGCACGATTGCGCATGAACAGGTCAAACAGCGGCACAGGGTCGGGGCTCGACCATTCGCCCTTCTCCCAAGCCTGATACCAGCCAGCGGAGCCGGAGCGGGCAAGTCGCACCAGTGCCACCCACTTGTTGAGATCGACATGGGCAGCGGGGCCGGGATTGCGCCCGCCCAAGACCCGGAAACTGCCATCGGGCAGGATCGCCTCGATCATGCCGAATTCCAGCCCCTTGTCGATCCGGTCGAGCGCGTAATGGAATCGTCGCGCGCCAAGGCGGGCCCAAGAACCGGGTCGGGCCGCCGCAAACTGCCGTCCGCGCTTTGGAGATTGGGTGTTCATGGCCGATCCGGATTGTGCCGCAGCGCCGTCATGA
>CXWL01000515.1_pt2 | contig 19373 bp, 12 predicted proteins | sample 590931 | NCBI WGS metagenome assembly CXWL01 (sample SAMEA3498368, study PRJEB10139) | groundwater metagenome | biome: water well; material: biofilm material | place: Germany | collected 2015-04-27 | reverse complement strand
ACCATGACCGGCCTGATCGACACGCTGGAGCGCGATGGTTATGTCAAACGCGAGCCCGATCCCGCTGACCGCCGGCAGATGTCGGTGCGCCTCACACCGCGCGCGGAGAAATTTCTGCACACCTTGCTGCCGGGCCACTTCAAGGCCATCGCCGCACTCATGAGTCCCCTGTCGGAACCGGAGCGCAAGACACTGGTGCGCCTGCTCAACAAAATCCAGCAGCAGGCCGCCGAGCTCAACGCGCGGCGCGAACCCGCCGCCGCGGCCCTCGGCTGAAATAATTTCAACACCACGCCAACCCATTCCTGTCGCCATGCCCAAGAAAACACTCCTCTTCCTCGCCGCTCTCATCCTCAGCGTGCTCGCCGTCATGGGGCCGCTTTTTCTCATCAAGACCCGGCAGTTCAAGGCCATGGACGAGGCGGGGGCCAACATGGTGATGCCGCCCACGACCGTTTCGGCCCTGCCCGCCAAGCAGGATATGTGGGAAGACAGCATGTTGTCCCCCGGGTCACTTAACGCCGTGCAGGGGGTGACCGTGGCCGCGGAGGTTCCCGGCAAGGTCGCAAAGATTGCCTTCGAGCCGGGGGCGGCAGTCCAAGCGGGTGATTTGCTCATCCAGCTCGACACCAGCATCGAGGAGGCCCAACTCCGCGCGGCCGAAGCGGCGGCCGAACTGGCCAAGGCCAGCCTCAACCGGGCGAGCGAGCTTCGCCAGAGCAACACCAATTCCCCGGCCGATCTGGACGTGGCCGACGCCCAGGCCAAGCAGGCCCTCGCGCAGGCCGAAGGCATCCGCGCGGTCATCGCCAAGAAGTCCATCCGCGCGCCCTTCGCGGGCCGGCTCGGGCTCCGGTTCGTTAACCTGGGGCAGATCCTGAGGGAGGGCGATGCGATTACGACCTTGCAGACGCTGGATCCGATCTACGTGAATTTTTCCCTGCCGCAGCAGCGGCTGGCCCTGCTGAGCCGCGGCACCGGGGTGCGCGTGACCAGCGATGCCGCCCCGGGCGAGAGGTTCGCCGGCACCATCAACGCGATCAGCCCGGAAATCGACCCGGTGACACGCAATATCCGCCTGCAGGCGACCCTGGACAATCACGACGAGAAGCTCCGCCCGGGCATGTATGCCAGCGTCGAGGTACTGCTGCCGACGCAGGCCGCCGTGCTGGTCATTCCCGTCACCGCCGTGCTCTACGCGCCCTACGGGGACTCGGTGTTCGTCGTGGACGAGCAGAAAAATGAGAAGGGCGGCAAGCCGCAGAAGGTGCTCCGCCAGCAATTCGTCCGGCTCGGCACCGCGCGCGGCGACTTTGTGAGCGTCCTGGAAGGACTGAAGGACGGTGACATGGTCGTGAGTGTCGGGGGCTTCAAGCTGCGCCCGGGCATGCCGGTCGTGATCGACAACTCGCTGGCCCTGGACCCGCAGTTGGTGCCGAAACCGAAGAATACCTGAGCAGCAGAGCACGGTTTCCTCCGGCCCCCCCGTCATGAAAAATTCCTCCTTTACCGACCTCTTCATCAGCAAGCCGGTCCTCGCGATCGTCGTCAACCTGGTGATCGTCATTGCCGGCATCCAGGCATGGCGCTCGTTGTCCGTGCGCCAGTATCCGCGCAGCGAGAACGCCTCCGTCGTCATCAGCACCGTTTATGTCGGCGCCAACGCCGAGCTGGTGCGCGGATTTGTCACGACGCCGCTCGAGCGGGCGATCGCCTCGGCCGAGGGCATTGAATACATCGAGTCCAAGAGTCTGCTGAGCTTCTCGACCATCAACGCGCGCCTGAAGCTGAACTACGACACGACGAAGGCGTTGGCCGACATCACCTCCAAGGTCAACCAGGTGCGCAACGACCTGCCGCCCGAGGCCCAGATCCCCTCGATCAGCGTCGAGTCGGCGGACCAGTCGTTCGCGGCGGCCTACCTGGGCTTCAGCTCCGACATCCTCTCGCAAAGCGAGATCACCGACTACCTGGTGCGCGTCGTGCAGCCGCGGCTGGCCGCCGTGGCCGGGGTGCAGCGCATCGAGATCATCGGCGACCGCACCTTCGCCATGCGCATCTGGCTGCGTTCGGACAAAATGGCGGCGCTGCAGATCAGCCCGTCGCAGGTCCGGCAGGCGCTGGCGGCGAACAACTACCTGGCCGCGATCGGCACGACCAAAGGCGCCCTCGTGCAGGTCAACCTGACCGCCAACACGGACCTGCACTCGGTCACGGAATTCAAGCGCCTGCCCATCCACGAGCAAAACGGCGCGGTGGTCCGGCTCGAGGACATCGCCGAGGTCGTGCTCGGGGCGGAGGACTACGACACCTCGGTGCGCCAGACCGGCCAGACCGCGGTGTTCATCGGCGTCCACGCGCTGCCGAACGCCAACACCATCGACGTGGTCCGGGGCGTCCGGGCCGAGCTGGAGTCGCTCAAGAAGGACATGCCCAACGGCCTCGAGGCCGTCGTCGGCTACGACTCCTCCGAATACATTGGCAACGCCATCCACGAGGTCACGTCGACGCTCGTGGACACGCTGCTCATCGTCATCGTGGTCATCTTCCTGTTTCTCGGCTCCTGGCGCTCGGTGCTCGTGCCGATCATGGCCATCCCGGTGTCGCTCATCGGCGGCGTCTTCCTGATGCAGGCGTTCGGCTTCACGCTGAACCTGCTGACCCTGCTCGCCATCGTGCTGTCCGTCGGCCTCGTGGTGGACGACGCCATCGTCGTCGTCGAGAATGTCGAGCGCCACCTGCGGGAGGGGCGCACGCCCGTGGACGCCGCCCTGCTCGGGGCGCGCGAACTGGCGGGGCCGGTCATCGCCATGACCATCACGCTCGCGGCGGTCTACACGCCCATCGGCCTGCAAGGCGGCCTGACGGGCGCGTTGTTCCGGGAATTTGCCCTGACGCTGGCCGGCGCCGTGACCATCTCGGGCATCGTGGCCCTGACGTTGTCCCCGATGATGTCGGCCAAGCTCCTGCGCAGCGCCGCCGACGAGGAGCGGGGCATGGTCGGCTGGGTGAACCACAGGTTCGACCGGCTCCGGGAATCCTACGGCCGCGGGCTGGAGCGCACGATGACCATGCGGCCGCTCGTCTATGCCGTGTGGGTCGTCATCGGGCTGTGCGCGATCCCGATGTATATGTTTTCGCCGGAGGAGCTGGCGCCCCCCGAGGACCAGAGCGTGATCTTCAGCGGCATCAGCGCGGCGGCCAATGCCACCGCCGACCAGAAGAGCCACTACGGTGAGGCGGTGGAAAAAGCCTTCCTCGAAACCCAGGAGCGCGAGCTCACCTTCCAGATCCTGTTTCCCCCCTCGGTGGGCGCTGCGTTCGGCTTTGACGGTTTCGGCGGCATGGTGACCAAACCCTGGGACCAGCGGCAGCGCTCGGTCTTCCAAATCCTGCCGGAAGTGCAGGGCCGGCTGTCCAACATACCCGGGCTGGAAGTGTATGCGCTGACCCCGGCGGCCCTGCCCGGCGGCAGCAACTTCCCGGTCGAGTTTGTCATCGCCGGCACGGCGGATGCGCCGCAATTGCTGGAGCTGGCCCAGCAGATCTCAATGAAGTGCATGACCGACCCGGCGGCGCAGGGCTTGTTTTATTTTCCGCCGCTCATCGACCTGAAGATCGACCAGCCGCAGTCGGAGATCGTCATCGACCGCGAGAAGGTCGCCGCACTGGGTCTCAACCTCAGCCAGGTCGGCGCCGACCTGGCCTCCGCGCTCGGCGGCAACTACGTCAACCGGTTCAACATCGCCGGCCGCAGCTACAAGGTCATCCCCCAGATCGAGCGCCGCGAGCGGCTCAATCCCGAGCAGCTGCGCGACATCCATATCACCGGGCCGGGGGGCGAGCTGATCCCGGTCAGCTCGATCGCCCACCTGGAGCACCACACGGTGCCCCGCTCGCTCAACCGCTTCCAGCAGCTCAATGCGGTCAAGCTCTCCGGCGCGACCGGCCAGCTGGGGGCCGCGCTCGCGTTCCTGGAGAAGACGGCGAAGGAAACCCTCCCGCCGGGCTACACCATTGATTACACCGGCGAGTCGCGGCAGTTCCGCCACGAGGGAGGAAAGTTCCTGCCGGCCCTGATGCTGTCCATCGTGCTGATCTTCCTCGCCCTTGCGGTGCAGTTCAACTCGTTCCGGGATCCGGTCGTGATCCTGCTCGGCTCCGTGCCGCTGGCCATGTTCGGCGCGCTGCTGTTCACCTTCCTGCGCATCCCGGACCCGAACACGCCGTTCTGGACCACGGGCTGGACGACGACCCTGAACATCTATGCGCAGGTAGGTCTCGTCACCTTGGTCGGCCTGATCGCCAAGAACGGCATCCTCGTGGTCGAGTTCGCCAACAAGCTCCAGCTGGAGGGCCGCTCCAAGATCGACGCGGTGTGCGAGGCGGCCAAGACACGCCTGCGCCCCGTCCTCATGACCACGGTCGCCACCATCGCCGGGCACTTTCCGCTCACGCTGGTCGACGGCCCCGGGGCGGCGGCGCGCAATTCCATCGGCCTCGTCCTTGTCGGCGGCATGGCCATCGGCGCGCTATTCACGCTCTTTGTCCTGCCCTCGGTTTATGTCCTGCTGGCCAAGGACCATGCCCGGACCCGCGCCGCCGCGACCGAGGCCGCCCCCGCCGCCGAGCCTGTCCTTGCCAAATAACCCTCCGCCGCTTCTCATGAAACCTCTTATGCGTCTGCCCTGTTTCATTCTTGTGGGCGCGAGCTTGCTCGCGACCCTCCCCGCCGTCGCCCAGATCAACGACGGCAAGCCGGACCCGGATTTCGCCGTGCCCGAGGCCCTTGACCTGCCGTATTCCCTCGGCTTCGCCCTCGATAACAATTTCACCATCCGCCAGGCCAAGGAGCGCATCAAGCAGCAGGAAGGCATCGTGCTCGAGGTCCGCTCGGCCCAGATCCCCAATGTNNATCACCGCCCGCCAGGTCCTCTTCTCCGGGGGCGGGGTGGCGGCCAGCGTCAAATCCCAGCAACTCGCCCTCGAGGCCGCCGGGCTCACCCTGCGGGCCGTCATCAACGATGTCCTGCTCGAGGTCCGCACCCGGTTCTACACCGTGCTCGTCAACCGCGAGCGCATCAAGGTGCAGGAGCAGAACATCGAGCTCCTGCAGCGGCAGCTCAAGGATGTGAAAAATCGTTATGACGCCGGCACCGTCTCCAACTTCGAGGTGCTGCGCGCCGAGGTGGCCCTGGCCAACGCCCAGCCGGCGCTCATCACCGCCCGCAATGATCACCGCCTCGCCATCGAGGAGCTCCGCCAGTCGCTCGGCTTCGTCAACACCAGCGATCAGGACGTGGCCAAGGTGCCCGAGTTCATCGGCACCCTCGAGTTCCACCCGGTCAACCATGATCTGCGCAGCGCCCTCGTATCCGCCCGCGAGCAGCGGCCCGATCTCCAGCGCCTCACTAAGCTCGCCGCCGCCGCCGAACAGGGTGTCACAGCCCGGCGCGCCAACTACCTGCCGGTTGTTTCCGCCTTCGGCGCCTATGACTGGCGCATGAATTCCGCTGGCTCCAGCAGCCTGGCCAACGCCCGCGACGGCTGGACCGTGGGCCTGCAGTCCACATGGGACATCTTCGACGGTCGCGCCACCGCGGGCCGCGTCTCCCAGGCGCGCTCGCAGCTTGAGCAGGCGAAGCTCTCGGTCGCCGAGGCCCAGCTCAGCGTGGATGTGGATGTCCGCCGCTCCATCTCGACCTACCAGCAGGCCACCGAGTTGGCCGAAGCCTCCAAAAAGGTCGTCGAGCAGGCCGAGGAGGCCGTCCGCCTGGCCAACGCCCGCTTTGGGGCCGGCACCGCCACGCAACTGGATGTGCTCACGTCGCAGGTGGACCTGACGACCGCCCGGCTCAACCAGCTGCAGGCTTTCTACAGCTACAATGTCGCGGTCGCCAACGTCCGCCGGGCCATGGGTCTGAGCGACGAGTTGAAGCCCGCCGGCGAGCTGCCCTGGCCGGCAAAGTGATTGGAACCTTGGAGCGGCGCCCCGGGAACGCCGTGACAGGATGAGGTCGGCGGTTGCAGACCCGCCGCCACGGTTTTCTGTCGCCGCCCTCCGGTCAACGCCGTCACAATGGCTGCCCCTAATCGCACTTTCTGATGAAGCCCGTCCGCTCGCTGCCAATACTGCCGGGAATCTTGTTCGGGCTCGTCCTTGCGGCGGGCACACTGCTCCTCACACCTGCGGTCCAGCGTTGGGCCCTGCTGCGCGCGATGCAGGCCCGGCCGGACCTGCAATTTGAGGCCGCCACTGTCGCCGCCAGCCTGTCCCAGGTCCAACTCGGCGGCGTGCGGTTCAAGAAAAGCGGCATTACCGTGCAGATCGGGCGGTTGGAGGCGGATTATTCGCTGTGGCAGCTGCTGCTGAAGCGCCAGCTCGTGATCGGACGGCTAAGCGGTCGCGGCTTGCTGGTCGATGCCAGCAAACTGTCCGCGCGGAGAGCCAACGCGGCGGCCGCCGGGGTCCCGGCGGCCGCCCCGGGTCTGTTGACGCAAATCAAACTCCCCGTCGGGCTCGTGCTCGCCGACTGTGTGCTCGAAGGCCGGGTTCTGCTTCCGGGCAGCACCGGCGGGCCGCCGGTGGAGGCGACCTGCCAGATCAGCGGCGGGCAGATTGCCCCCGGGCAAGAGGGTGAATTGGTGCTGGCAGCCGATTTGAAAAACCCCGCGGCAGCCGCCCGGGTAACCGCCCTCCGCGCCGAGCTGCGCCTGCGCGTGCGGCAAACCGAACATAAGACCTTCAGCCACGTCAGCCTGACCGCCGTGGTGGAGGCCGAGGGCAGGGATCTCCCGGGCCAGGAACATTTGAAGATTGCAGCCAGCCTCGCGAAGACTGCGGGGGGAGAAAATTACGAGTTCACGGTGGACACGCTGCTGGGCGGGAAGGCGGAAAAAGTGCTGGCCCTCAACGCCACGCTGCCTGCCGGGGGCAAGGAATACGCCGGCAGCTGGCAACTGCTGGCGCGCACGGCCCAGCTGGAGCCGTTTTTTCTCGGGGCCGGCTTGCCTGACTTCCAGGCCCGCGGCGAGGGCCGCTTCGCTTTCACGCCCGGAACCGGTGCAGTCGGCCTGCAAGGCGGTCTCAGCGCGGAGGTCAGTCGATTGGAGGCCTGGGAGCCCGCCTGGCGGGCCATCGGGGCGGTGAAACTCGCGGCGCAATTCGATGTCGCGGGAGTGGACGGTGTCGCCCGGCTCAACCTGCTTCAGTTCTCGGTGGTGGGCGACCAACCCGTACTTGAACTGTCGGCGGCGCGGGGCGCGGAAATCAATCTCAAGAAACGACGCCTCCAACCCGGCAGTTCGACCGGTGGTGAGGCCCTGACCCTGACGCTGCATGGCCTGCCTCTGGCGTGGGTCCGGCCGTTTGTGCAGGCGGTGGATATCTCCGGCGGGATGATCACCGGCCAGCTGACCATCACGGGCCAGTCAGACAGTCTGTTGCTGCGGGCCGTGCAACCACTGCGCGTGAGCCAGCTGAACGCGGTCCAGGCCGGCCAATTGCTCCTGCACAAGGCCGACCTCGCCGTGGGTTTCGACGCCGTGCTGACGAAGACNNGGCGAGATCGACTTCACGCTGGAGGGAAAGAAAATCGAGCTGCGCCGGTTGGCGGCCCGCATACATGATGACCATGGATTCGATATGTTCCAGGCCACGGCCTTGCGGCCTTTCACTTTTAATCTGGCGACTCGCCAGGCAGCGATTATCGGGACCCCGGACAGCAAGATGGTCTTGCGCCTGGATTTTGCGCGACTGCCGCTGGCCGCTCTCCCGTTGTCTCTGCCTGGAGCCAAGCTGGGTGGATTCGTGGCGGATGGCGAACTTGTGCTGGAAGTGGACGGCGACAAAGTGCGCGTGCGGGCGCCTCACCCATTCATATTGAACAATGTCTCGCTTCAGCAAAATGGCCGGCAGGTTCTGACGGGCTTGAGGGTGGAGGCACAGCCCTTGCTGGAGTTGACGAGCAACACCAGTGCCAGGTTCGAAACGGGCACCATGGTGGTTATGGACGGCAACGGTGCCATGTTGGCCGGACTCAACGCTGAGGCGGCGCGATCCACCGATACCGGCATCACAGGCTCGTTGAATTTCACGCTGGAAGTGCCGGCGCTCGCCACGCAGCCGATATTCGCCGGAACGAGGGCAGTCTCCGCCGGGCGGGCCAGCGGTGAAGTTCGCGTGGCGCTCGGATCGGCTCGTCAGGTGGAGGCCCGGCTGACGGTCAACGGACTGGTGGCTTCGGCCAGCAACGAAATTCTGCCGGTAGCCAACCTCAGTTTCCGGGCCGTGGCGCAGCCTGATGGGAAAATAGCCGTGCAGGCACCCCTCCTGCTGGACCGCGCGGGCGTTCGCTCCGACCTGGGCCTTGCCGTTGACCTCTCGCCGGCCGGCCGGGGCTACTTGCTCGATGGCAAACTGACGGGACAACAGGTGGAATTGACTGATGCGCTGGCGGTGCTCGGGGTCTTCATGGCCTCAGCTGCCGAGACCCCGCTGATGGCAGAACCCGCAGTGCAACCGAGCGTGGTGGCTGACGCCAAGCCCGCCTGGTCGCGCCTCACCGGCCGGCTGGCGTTGGAAGTGAAGTCAGTTATGCGCGGCGCCGACTGGGCGATGTCGGGGCTGACCGGCTTGGTGGTCATCGAACCTGCGGACATCACGCTGCAGAAACTGGAGGCGACTTTCGGGGAGAAGGGCCGGTTCGCGGCCAAGGGTCTGGTCAGTTTCACCCGGGGCCCGCAGCCCTATGACCTGGCCGGTGATTTCTCCCTGACCGAATTCGACGCGGGCAAACTCTTCACGGCGCTCGATCCGGCCAAGCCGGCGACAATCGAAGGCATGTTCACGGTGGCCGGGCGCTTCACCGGCAACGGCGAAACGCTGGGTCGCACCCTCGAGCGGAGCCAAGGCACTTTCGAGCTGACCGGCCGGCAGGGCATATTCCGCGGTTTGCAGCGCACGACCAACAAGGTCTCGCTGGCCACCAAGGCGGTGGATTTGGTCGGCTCATTGTTTGGCTCTTCCAAGGTCGTCGAGAAGGTCGCGGGGGCGGCTTACCATGTCGATCAACTGGCCCAGACTCTCGGCGAACTGAACTACGATCAGCTGAACGTGAAGCTGGTGCGCGATCAGTCGCTCAACGTCGCCTTGGAGGACATCAGTCTGGTCGCGCCGGAAATCAGACTGATCGGGAAGGGCACGGTGACTTATGTGCCGGGCAAGACCCTGCTGCAGCAGCCGCTGAGCCTGGCGCTCTCGATGGCCGGCCGCGGCAAGGTTGAGGAGCAGCTCGGCAAGCTCCGTCTGCTCAACGGGGCGCGGGATGACCTCGACTATGCCAGGACCAAGGAAACCCTCACCCTCGGGGGCACGCTGGCCCGGCCCGACCCGACTGTCTTCTTCACCCGCCTCGCCACCGCGAAACTCGCCGATCTGCTCGCGCCGGAAAATTAGGCAGCCAGCCGTGCAATCGCCGGCCATGGGGGGAGGTGGACAGGCCGGGCGTGGCCCCGGGCGCGATAATGGACGCGCTGATTCAGGCAAATTACGCGCGAGATGAAGACTTTACCNNCCGGAACCAACCCAGGAAATCCAACCCATGAACGGCCAAAGTGCGGGAGAGATCAGAAACTTCGCCCTCGTGGGCCATGCGGCCGCCGGCAAGACGATGCTGGCCGAGTCCATGCTCATGTGCAGCGGCACCATCCACCGCCTGGGCGCCATCGCCCAGGGCACCACGGTCTCGGATTACCACGTGGGCGAGCAGCAAAGGCACATCTCGATCCACGGCACGCCGCTCAACTGCGAATGGCAGGGGCGGCGTTTCAATTTCATCGATGCGCCCGGCTATCTCGATTTCAGCAGCGAGGCCATCAACGCGCTGAACGTCGCCGATTTCGCCCTCGTGGTCGTCAACGCCGGCCACGGCATCGGCGTCGGCACGGAGTTGATGTGGGAATACGCCACCACCTACGGCATCCCGAAGATCATCGTCGTGACCGGCCTCGACAAGGAGAAGGTGGATTTCGACGGATTGCTGGCGGAGGTGCGCAGCCGATTCGGTGTCGCGGTGTTTCCGCTGCAGGTGCCCATGGATTCCGGCCCGGGTTTCCACCAGGTGCTCGATGTGCTCCGCAGCGAGGTGGTCAGCTACACCACCGACCGGTCGGGCAAATACCGGGAGCAGCCGGCCGAGGGGAGCTGGAAGGACAGGGTCGCCCGGCTGCACCAGGAGCTGATCGAGCACATCGCCGAGAGCGACAACGCGTTGCTCGAGAAATTTTTCGCCGAGGGCGGCCTGCCCGAGGATGTCATGCGCACCGGCATCCATCCCGCCGTGCAGCAGCAGGTGTTCGTGCCGCTGCTCTGCGCTTCCGGGGAGACCAACGTCGGCGTCGCCCGGCTCATGGATTTCATCGCGAAATACGGCTCGTCGCCCGTCGACCGGCAGACCGTCGGGGCCACCGTCGCCGATACGGGCGAGCCGTGCCTCGTCCGCCTCGGCGGCGCGGAGCCCGTGGCCTACGTGTTCAAGAGCCTGACCGATCCGCTGAGCGGCGACCTGTCGTTTTTCCGGGTCTACTCCGGGACGATCCGCCCGGGTCTGGAACTCTACAACAGCGAGCGGCGGATCACGGAGCGCTGCGGCCAGCTCTACCGGCTCAACGGCAAATTGCGCACGCAGGTCGACGCCCTGACCGCCGGCGACATCGGGGCGGTGGTGAAGCTCAAGGACACGCACACGGGCAACACCCTCTGCGATGCCCGGCACGCCCTCATGCTGCCCAAGGTCAGTTATCCCACGCCCTACACCGAGGCGGCCCTGCGGTTGAATGCGCCGGGCGATGAAGAAAAGCTGGCGGCCGGGATCGCGGCCCTGCACGAGGAGGATCCGGCCTTTGCCTACCGCACCGACCCCGAGATCCACCAGTTCATCATCGCGGCGCAGGGCGAGCTGCACCTGGAGGTGCTCTTTGAACGGCTGAAACGCCGCTACAAAGTCGATGTCTCGCTTGAGCAACCCAAGATCCGTTATCGCGAGACGATCCGGGGCCGGGGCGAAGCCCGCTACCGCCACAAAAAGCAGACCGGCGGCGCCGGTCAGTTCGCCGAGGTGTGGCTCCGCGTCGAACCGGGTCCGCGGGACAGCGGTCTCGGTTTCAGCCAGTCGCTCACCGGCCAGGATGTGGACCGCATCTTCGTGCCCTCCGTGGAGAAGGGCGTGAAGACGCTCAGCCAGGAGGGCATCCATGCCGGCTTCCGGGTGACCGATGTGAAGGTTGATTTCTATGGCGGCAAGATGCACCCGGTCGACTCCAAGGACATTGCGTTCCAGATCGCGGGCTATTTCGCCTTCCGCGAGGCGTTCCAAAACGCCCGGCCGTGTCTGCTCGAGCCCATCCATGAACTGGAGATCAAGGTGCCGGAGGAATTCGTCGGCCGCGTGGTCGGCGACCTCTCGAGCCGGCGCGGGAAGATTCTCGGGATGGATGTCAACGGCCGGCTGCAGGTCATCCGCGCGCAAGTGCCCGCCGCCCAGCTCTACCGCTATGGCACGGCCCTGCGGTCCCTGACCGGTGCGCGCGGCCTGCACAGCGAAAAATTCAGCCACTACGAGGAGCTGGTGGCCGAGCAGGAGAAGAAACTCGTGGCCGACTACCAGGCGGCCCGCGCCGCCGGCACCGCCCGGCACAACCACACGCATTGAGCTGATTCGCAGCGCATCGAGGGGGGAGATTTTTCAGGGCGCCACCGACCGGCTTCGGCTCGTGACGGACCAGGGGTTGAGACGGCATGCGTTGGGCGTCAATGAGCACGCGATGCAGGAGGCCTTCCACGAAGGCGACCGTGCCACTACGGCCTGCATCTCGACGACCTGATCATCGTGCAGACCGAGTAGCGGGCCGCCACAGGTGCCTTGCGCCGGAAGAAAAGTCCGCGCACAATCCCGTCATGATCGCCGCGGTTCGTTTCCGTAATTTCAAGGCCCTGCGGGAGGCGGCGGTGCGGCTGGAGCCGTTCAACCTTGTCATCGGGCCCAACGGCAGCGGGAAGACCAGCCTCATCCAGGCGCTGCTCCGGTTGCGCACGCTCGCCGGGCGGCCTGCCATCCACGCCAGCGAACCCAAGGACCTGAAACCGGGCGGGCCGCAGATCGAGTTTCATTTCGCGCCGCCGTTCCAGAACATCCACGTGACACTCGGTTGCAATTCCGACGAGCCGGTCTGCAACCTGCTCGTGATGGATCATCCCCCGGGCATCGCCAGCGAGGGCGAGTGGGAGGAGCTGCGCACCAGATTGCAGGGCATCCGCGCCTTCCTGTTCGACCACCACGCGATGGCTCTGCCCGCCAAACGCAGCGACGGCGCCGAACTGGCGTCCAACGCCGGCAACCTCGCCGCCGTGCTCGCCCGGCGGCGCGAGCAGGTGCCGGCGGCGATGGACCTGCTGGAGGAGGATTTTCGCCGCATCCTCCCGGAGTTCGCCGGGTTGGATTTCGGCGCCGCCGGTGACGGCCGGGTGGAACTGGCGGCCCGGTTGGCCGGCAGCAATGAGCGGGTTGCCGCCGACAGCCTGTCGCAAGGCACGCTTTACCTGCTGGCCACGCTCGCGCTGGCCCATGCACCGGAGCCGCCCACGGTGGTGTGCCTGGAAGAGGCTGACCGCGGCGTGCATCCGCGNNTACCTGCTGGACCAGTTCAGGGAGCACCCCGAGGAGGTGGTGCTCGCCAGCAAACACGGCAATGCGGCCACCTTCATGCGGTTGTCCGAGCGTCCCGACCTGCTCGATCTGATGAAGGACGCGCACCTGGGCGACCTGTGGTATAGCGGGATCCTCGGCGGCGTGCCGGGCGACTGATGAACATCGCCCTGCTCAGCGAATCCCCGGCGGATGAGGCGGCGCTGCGTGTGCTGGTCGGGTATGTATTGGGTGACCGTTTCAACCGGGTGGCACCGACCCTGCGGGCCCGCGGCTGGCCGTCGGTCGAATTGGTGCTGCCGGCCATCCTCCGACATTTGCACTTCAACACCAACGCGGATGGGCTGGTGGTGGTGGTGGACTCCGACGACTCGCCGGTGCACACGACCGAGCACGAGGCGCCGGGCTATCATCATCCCTATTGCCGGATGTGCCGGCTGCGGACGGTCTTCCGGCGCGTGACCAAAAACCTGCCACCGGCCCAAGGCCGCGACCGGGTGTTGCGGGCGGTGGGCCTGTGCGTGCCGGCCCTGGAGGCATGGCTGCTCTGCGGCCGCGACACATCGATCACCGAGGCCGCATGGACGAACGGCCAGGCCGCGGGCCGGCTGCCCTACACGCGCCGCGAATTGAAGTGGCGGGTCTACGGCACCGAGCGTCCGTCGCTGCCGCACGAGATCAGACGCGCGGTGCAGGAGGTGAGCCGGCATCAGGGCGACGTGCGCCGGATGGAAAACGATTTTCCGCAGGGCTTCGGTTCGCTGGCGCGGGATCTGCGGAGCTGGCGAACAGGCTAGGACAAGTGGCACCGACGAGACACGGTTCATCCGAAGGAATCGCCCTGCCATTCACCAAAGGAAGGTCTTGCCCCGCAGCCCTCCCGCCGCAAAGTTTGAGCGTTCACCCCCGCATGAAATCCCCCCGTGCTTCTCTGGCGGCTTTGTTGACGGCGCAGGCGCAGGAGACCTTCAACGATTGTGCCGCCAAGATGATGCTTGGTGCGCTGGCCCAGCAGCTGGCCCGGGCCTCGGGGCAGGATTCCAAGCCGGTGCTGGCGCTCATCGCGGCCCTTTTGGTGCTGCCTTATATCGCCTTCGGCCCGGTGTGTGGCTGGCTGTCCGACCGCTTTCCCAAACGGTCGGTGCTCAACTGGACGCTCGTCTCCCAGATCGGGGTGATGCTTCTCCTGGTGGCGGCGTTGTGGCTCAAGTCATTTTGGGGCGCGATGTTCGGCTTTTTCCTGCTGTCAGCCGAGACCGCCGTGCTCGCGCCGGCCAAGCGCGGCATCCTCCTGGAATATGTCGGTCCCCAGCGCCTGTCGCGCTGGGTGGGCTACATGGAAATGTTCAACATCACCGCGATTCTGGTCGGTTCGTTCGCGGGCGGGGCCCTGTTCTCGCACTGGTTTGCGGCCGGCGGCGACCTCTGGCAGGCGGCCTTGAACACGGCCTGGGTGCTCACCGCGCTGGCCGTGATCGCCTGGGCTTTCTTCCAGGTGGCGGACCCGACGGAGTCGAAATCCGCCGAGCCGTTCCGCTGGAGCCTGTGGGTGCGGCACTTCACCGACATCTTCGAGGTGCAGCGGACACGGCCGCTGTGGCGGGCCACCATGGGCATCTGCTTTTTCTACGGGGTCGGTGGCTACGCCACGGTGCTGCTGCAACAGGTGGGCTATGAGCTGACCCACGGCGGGCCGGCCGCCGCGCTCACTTCGAGCAAACTGCTGCTCATGGTGGGTTTCGGCACAATGGTGGGCAATCTGCTTGCCGGCCTGATTTCACGCCGCGGGGTCGAACTGGGACTCGCGCCGCTCGGCGGGGCCATGTTGGCCGTGGCACTCGTCGCGTTGGGCTACACTGCGCCCGGCACGACGCAGTTCAACGTGCTGCTGGTCGCGACCGGATTCTCGTCGGGCTTTTTCCTCGTGCCGCTCTATGCCTTCATCCAGGAGCGGGCCGGCGACCATCGCCGCGGCCGGATCCTCGCCGGCGTCAGCCTGCTGGACAGCATCGCGGGCATGGCGGCCGCCGCAATCTATGGCCTGGTGGCCAGCGATGCGGCGCTGGGCTGGCCGGTCAGCACGCAATTCCTCCTGATGGCGGCGGTCACGCTGGCCATGCTGGCCTATGCCCTTTATCACCTGCCGCACCAGACGGTATGCACGGTGATGCGGCTGTTCGGCCGGATCTTCTACAAGGTCAGGGTGCTCGGCCGCGACCAGATGCCCGCCGGCGGTGCGCTGGTGCTGTGCAACCACCTCTCCTACGTGGACGCCGTTGTGCTGCAGATCGCGTCGCCGCGACCGCTGCGCTTTGTCGCTTTTGCGGGATTTGCCAAAAGCCCGACCGTCCGGTTTCTGTTTCGCGCCGCCGGGGTGATCCCGGTGAACCCCGACAAACCCCTCAAGGGCATCCGCGTCGCCTGGGATGCGCTCAAGGCCGGCGAACTGGTCTGCGTTTTCCCCGAGGGCGCCATCTCCCGGACGGGTCAGCTGATGGAGCTGCGCGAGGGATTTGAAACCATCGTCCGGCATACGAAGGTCCCCGTGGTGCCGGCGGCCATCGACGGGCTGTGGGGCTCCATCTATTCCTTTGCCGGCAACCGTTATCTGTGGAAGTCCCCGCGGCTGATGCCGACGCCGGTCTGCGTCGTGTTCGGTCCGCCGATCGCCAGCGAGCGCGCTGACGGGGCGCACATGCGCAAGGCCATGCTCGATGTGGGCGAATTGGCCTTCCAGGAGCGCCCGATGCTGAAGCGTCATCTGGGCCGCGAGATCGTCCGCGCGCTCGCCAAGCGCCCGCGGCATGTCGAGCTGGTGGATCGCACGGCCGAGCGGCGGCCGGTCACCGCCGCGCAACTGCTCGCCGTGGCGGCGGCGTTGTCACGGCACCTTCGGAAAACCGTGCCGGCCCGGCGCATTGGCATCGTGCTGCCGCCGGGCGCGGGCGCGCACATCGCCAACCTCGCCGTCGCCTTCGCCGGCAAGGTGCCGGTCAACCTCAACTTCACCGCGGGCAAGGCCGCCATCGAGACTTCGCTCAAGCTGGGTGAGATTGACACCGTCATCACCGCCGACGCCATGCGCGCGAAAATCCCCAATTTCCCCTTCCCGGCGGACACGCGCGATTTGAAGAAGATCATCGAGGCTGCCGGCGGTAAGAGGGCCATCGTGCCGTGGTTGCTCGCGGCCTGGCTGCTGCCGAACCAGTGGGTGGCGAATCTGCTCGATCTGCCCAAGGTGGGTGACCGTGAGGAGGCGGCGCTGCTCTTCACCAGCGGCAGCTCGGGGGAACCGAAGGGTGTCGTGCTCACGCACCGCAACCTGTTCGCCAACTGCGCGCAGATCTCCTCCCTCTCCATTCTGCCCGACACCGCCGTGCTCATGGCCTGCCTGCCGGTGTTTCATTCCTTCGGCTTCACGGTGACCTTGTGGTATCCCCTGCTGCGCGGCTGCAAGGTCATCACCGTGCCGAGCCCCCTCGACACCAAGAAGATTGTCGAAGCCATCCAGCAGGAAAAGGCGACCGTCATGCTCGGCGCGCCGACCTTTGTCCGGCCCTTCCTCAAGAAGGCCAGCAAGGAGGAACTCAGGTCGCTTGAGCTCGTGGTCACCGGGGCGGAGAAGCTGACGATGGATCTCTACGAAGCCTTTCTCGGCCAGTTTGGCATTGAGATTTTGCAGGGCTACGGCCTGACCGAGACGACCCCGGCGACCAACATCAACCAGCACAACCCGCCCATCACGACCGCCACCGCGGAGGAGCAGCTCGGCAAGCGCACCGGCGCGGTCGGCCGCCTGATGCCCGGCATGACCGCGCGCATCGTGGATCCTGACACAGGCGAGGAGCTGCCGATGACCTCGACCGGCATGCTCTGGTTGCGCGGGGCAAATGTCTTTCCGGGCTACCTCAAGGACCCCGAAAAAACCGCCGCCGCCCTCAAGGACGGCTGGTTCATCACGGGCGACCTCGGGCGGTTCGACAACGACGGTTTCCTCTTCATCGAGGGCCGGCTCTCGCGCTTTTCCAAGATCGGCGGCGAGATGGTGCCGCACGGCACGATCGAGCAACGCATCGTCGATCTTTTTGGTTGGGACCAGCAGGAAGGCCCGACGGCCGTGGTCACGGGCATTCCGGATCCCGCCAAGGGGGAGGCGCTCGTGCTGCTCACCACCAAGGATGTCACGCTCGAGCAGCTCCGTGCGAAACTGCTCGAGTCGGGCCTGCCGAACCTGTGGGTGCCGAAGATTCTCCGCAAGGTGGACAAGATCCCCATGCTCGGCACCGGCAAAACCGACCTCAAGGCCGTCCGCAACCTGGCGCTGGAGCTGACGAAAGGGACGGTGGAGTCGTAAGCGGTTTATCTGGTTGAAGCGCCGCCGCGGAGTGACTCAGTGGTGGTTGGAATACCCATGCGCCTCTTCGCCACAGCTACCGGCAAACTAAGGCGGCGTCTCGGCGCAGGTGTCGACACGTCCAAGGAGGGATGCTGGGCGGCCTCGTTCGACAGCAGCAAGATTTCCTTCCTGCCCGTGGCGGTCATCACGCCCCGGACCGAAAAGGACATCGGCGCGGTGCTGGAGCTGGCCAACCGGCACCGCGTGCCGGTCACGGTGCGCGGTCGTGGCACGACTTTGATGGGTTCGGCGGCCCCCGTGCACGGGGGCTGGGTGATCGACATGCGGAAGCTGAAGTCCGTGCGGATCGACGCTGAAGCCGGCATGGCGCATGTCGGGGCTGGCGCCACAACGGCCAGCATTCACCGGGCGGCCGCGGCCCAGGGCTGGTTTTACCCGCCCGACCCGTCGTCGAGGGAATACTGCACCATCGGTGGCAACATCGCCTGCAACGCCGGCGGCATGCACGGCGGCAAATACGGCGTGACACGCGACTTCGTCATCGCCCTGCGCGGTTTTCTGCCCACGGGTGAGCTCGTGGAGTGGGGGACGGCCACCAAGAAATTTGCCGCGGGCTTCAACCTGCGCGACCTGTGGATCGGCAGCGAGGGCATGCTCGGCATCGTGACCGGCGCCGTGCTCAAGCTCATGCCCATGCCCGCCGCACGCTGGACGCTGTTGACGGCGTTTCAGGACGAGGCCGCGGCGCTCAGCGCGGCGCGGAGCCTGTTCCGCCAGCGCGTGCAACCGGCCATCTGCGAATTCCTCGACCGCGAGAGCGTGCTCTGCGCCGAGCGAGCCACCGGCAAGACCGTGTTTCCCGGTCAGGCGGGCCGGCCGGTCATCCTGCTGGAGCTGGCGGGGTCGCTGGCCGAAGTGGACGATTTGAAGCAGGACGTGCTGGCGTGGGCGCAACGGAACACGATCGCTTTCCGCGAGGCGCGCAGCCGGGACGAGGCGGAGGAGCTGTGGGCCGTGCGGCGCAAATGTTCGGGCGCGATGTTCGAGCTCGGGGATTCGAAGCTCAACGAGGATATCGTCGTCCCGATGCGGAACTACGGGAAATTCGCGCGGTTCATTGCGCGGTTGAAACACCAATCGGGGCTGCCGATCCCGACCTTCGGCCATTTGGCCGACGGCAACCTGCATGTGAACATCATGTATCACCGTGACAACTCCGTCGAAACGCGCGCGGCCGAGGCGGCGGTGCAAAGCCTGATGGAGACGGTCGTCGCGCTCGGCGGGGCCATCTCCGGCGAGCATGGCATCGGCCTGGCCAAGACGCCTTTCCTGCGGTTGCAGCACAACCCGGCGCAGGTGCGGGCCATGATGGCGGTCAAAAAAGCACTCGACCCCAGCGGCATCCTGAATCCAGGCAAGATGTTTGGCGTCGTCCGCATCTGGAAATACCCGAAGGTGCAGGTCACCTTCCCGTGGGACCACAAGTGACACATCGAAAGTCGATGTATCATCCTGAGTAAAACGAAGGATCCAGCAGGATTCTTCGCTTCCTCCTTCGCCAAGGCTACGGAGGACAGGTCGCTCAGAATGACAAAGCACAGGTGAGTCCGACCGTTACGCGCCTCGCGCAGCCTCAGGCCGCTTCGGCGGCTTCCGGCGTGGAGGGGCGGTTGCTGACGTTGTTGCCATCGTTGGGGCCCAGCCGCCAGAACATGAACGAGGACAGGATCGTGAGCCCGCCCATGGTCAGAAACGACAGGTGCAGTGCCCCGATGAACACGGCGTGGTCGGATTGCGGCCGGCCGCCGAGATAAAAGGCCGTGAACAGCGAGGCCAGGGCGGTGCCGAAGCTCCACGACATCATCTGCGCGGTGAGCGCGATGCTGTTGGCCATGCTGGCGTCGCGGTCGGAAGTGTCGGCATAGACCAGCGTGTTCATGCTGGTGAACTGCAGCGCGGAGAACAGGCCCTGCGTGAAACTCAGCGCCAGGATGAGCCAGACCGGTGTGCCCGGGCCGATGAGCGCGAAAACGGCCAGCGTCAGGCCGAAGCACACGGTGTTGCCGATGAGGATCTGCCGGTGGCCGAAGCGCGCGAGGAGGTACCGGCTAAACACCTTCATCATGATGGCGGCGACGGCCTGCGGCATGGTCAACAGGCCGGCCTGCCACGGTTCGAAGCCCATGCCGATCTGGTAGAGCAGGGGCAGCAGGAAGGGTATGCCGCCCACACCGAGCCGTGTGATGATGCCGCCGAGCACGGCGATGGAGAAGGTGCGGATGCGGAACAGCGCGAGCGAGATCACCGGCCGG
>CXWL01121112.1_pt1 | contig 19374 bp, 14 predicted proteins | sample 590931 | NCBI WGS metagenome assembly CXWL01 (sample SAMEA3498368, study PRJEB10139) | groundwater metagenome | biome: water well; material: biofilm material | place: Germany | collected 2015-04-27 | reverse complement strand
GAGTCTACAGGTTCAAACCTGTCAGAGTCATCCCACTCCGTCCACCGTTTAATCCGGATGCCCCTGCTTTCTGGCCGGGCAGCACGTCTGCCAACACCTTGTCTATGCCCAAGTCGGCGGCGATGCGCATGGCCGTGGCCAGGTTGTCGCCGGTCAGCATCACCACTTCGATCTTGCGTTCGCGCAACTTGGCGACGGCCGCTTTGGACGTGGGCCGGATCGCGTCGGCAATCGCGATGAGTCCGATCACGCTGCCTGCCTGCGCCACGTGCACCACCGTGCGCCCGTCGCCCTGCAGGCGCTTGGCTTCTGCCTCCAGCGCGCCGAGCGCAAGCTTTTGCGTGTCCATCAGCAGGCGGTTACCCAGGTACACCGTACCGGCCGCTGTTTCAGCACGGGCGCCCATCCCATCGAGGCTCTCGAAGCCGGTCGGTGGCACGATGGTGAGTTTGGATGCACGACGCACGATGGCCTGCGCCAACGGATGGTCTGAGCCCTGCTCCACGGCGGCGGCGGCGGTCAGCAGCACATCCTCGGAGACACCTTCCGCCGTGATGATCTCGACGACCTCGGGCTGACCGACGGTGAGCGTGCCAGTCTTGTCGAAGATGATCACGTCGAGCTTGGTGGCGTCTTCCAGCGCCGAGGCGTTCTTGAACAGGATGCCGTTGGCGGCGCCGAGCCCCGTGCTCACCATCACGGCCATCGGCGTGGCTAAACCCAATGCGTCCGGGCACGCGATCACGAAGACTGTGATAGTGAGTGTCACGGCGAACAGCAGTGGCTCTCCGATGGCCCAGAACCACACGGAGAAGGTTGTCAGACCGATGGCGATGGCGGCAATCACCAGCCATTGCGCGGCCCTGTCGGCCAGCAGTTGTGCCGGCGCCTTCGAGTTCTGTGCCTCTTGAACCAGCTTGACGATCTGTGCCAGCGCCGAGTCTGCGCCGACCTTCGTGGCCTTGTAGCGAAAGCTGCCACTCTTGTTCATGCTAGCGCCCACGACGGTGGCGCCCGGCCCTTTCTTCACGGGCATCGACTCGCCGGTCAACATTGATTCGTCCACCAGCGACTCGCCGGTTTCGATGGTGCCGTCCACCGGAATCTTGTTGCCTGGCCGGATGACGACGATCTCGCCGGCCAGCACCTCGGCCGTCGGCACTTCGACCTCGGTACCGTTGCGGATGACGTTGGCCTTGGACGGCGTCAAGTTCATCAGTGCCTTGATCGCCGATGAAGCGCCGGCACGTGCGCGCATCTCCAGCCAATGCCCGAGCAGGATGAACACCAGCAGCACGGCAACGGCCTCGAAGAACTGCCCCTCGCCCTTGAAGAAGAACGTGGTGCCGACGCTGAACAGGTACCCGGTGCCGACGCTCAGAACGATCAGCGCGGCCATACCCAGGACGCCCTTCTTGAGCGCACGCCAGGCTGACACGAAGAAGGGCCAACTCGGATACAGGATGGCCGCGCTGGCGAAGAAGAACAGCCAGAGGTTCAAGTCCAACCCGAAGGGCGGCGCGGGCGCTGGCCACATGTCGCCCATCGGGGCATAGACGAAGATTGGGAGCGTAAAGACCAGGCAGATCCAGAAGCGATTGCGCATGTCGCGCACCATCGCACTCATGTCACTGCCGCCGTGGCCCATTTCATGTGCCATGTCGGCCGCCATTGTGGGCGCCGCGCCGGGTGCTGCATGGCTCCCGTGACCGGCGTGGCCTGCGGCGGGAGCGCCCGTAGCGGGCGACGGTGCGGACGTTTTGGGTTGCTCGGCCTCGGACGATGAAGAGGGCGGTTCCGGCTTGTCCTCGTCGTCGCCCGTCAACGTCCCCCGCACCCAGGCTTTCACTTTTTCGATAGGCCCAGGCGCTTCATCATCAGGGACCGCGGCCACCGCGATCTCGGGCGAGGCGGCGTCGCTCTCGGGTGTCGCAGCAGCAGCGTTGGTGGACTCAGGCAACGCGCCAGACCCGGCGTCTTTGGGCAGGTTGGCGGCCGGCGGGGCCGGCGCAGCATCGCTCTCCGTCTTAGGCGGCGCTGCGTCTACTGCGTCCTTCGTAGGTGCGGGTAGGGGGATTGCGGCGGGGGCACCTGGCCCGCAGGCTCCAACTCGGCACCGGCCTTCGGTGTGGGCTCGTTCGTGTAGCCGCGCTGCCTCACGTCCGACTTGATGTCGCCCACATGCAGCCGTGTTTCGTCATAGCGCACGGTGGCCGTTGCCGCAGCATGATTGACGGTGACGCTTTCGACGCCCGGCACCTCGCCGATGCGCTCCTCGACGCCCTGCACGCTGAGCACCGACAGCATGTCGCGCACGTCGATCACGCTCGTTTTCATGGCGTCTTAACCGGCTTGTCCACAGGAGTCTTGGCGGGGCTTGCGTTGCCTTCAGGCGCAGCAGCTGACGGGGCCAGAGGCGTCTTCGGCGCAACGGGTTCGGCGCCATCCCCCTTTGTCGCGACGGGCGCCGCGTGGCCTTCGTGACCGTCCGGTGTCTGCGCTTTGGACTGGGCATCGGCGTCGGAGCCGCGTTGGCGAACATCTGACTTGATGTCCGCGAGGTCGAGCCGAGTTTCGTCGAAACGCACCGTGGCGTTGCCAGCCGCAAAGTTCACGGTCACGCTCTCGACGCCCGGCACTTGACCGATCCGCTCCTCAACGCCTGCTACGCTCAGTACCGACAGCATGTCGCGTACATCCATCACGCTCGTTTTCATAGTCTTTCCTTAGTTGTTTGCCGGTCGATCTCCGCGTATTGGCGTCGTCGCAGGGCGGTGAGCGCGATCAGTCGTCCCCAGGCATCTTGTGCTTGATGGCCTGTCCCACCTCGGCTTCGGCCATCTCACATGCCGCAGCTACCGTTGGTGCGCCGGCGCGCCAGAGCCAAGCGACGGGCAGGAATGATGCACTCTGGCTCGCGATCACATCCAGGCGCTGGAAGCTCACGGCAAGGCCGGACTCCACCTGCATCACGTCAACGGGCAGGGTCAAAAATTCACCCGTGGCTTCGTCATGCTGATGCGGCATGAAGATGCCAAGCTGAAACGCAGACAGCCTGCGCAGCATGTCCTGCACCTCGGGCAACTGAATGGCCGCCTGAGCGCTTCTCATTGTGGGCGGCAGCCCGGATGCGCTCGTTCTTGAAATGCTGGCAACGGTCATGTGTTTCTCCTGCTGGACGGTATCGACCCATTGGAAGTGGCTGGGTCGGTTGCCACCTTGTCTTCAAGCCAGCCGCCGGTGAACCCGGCTCGCAGCAGCCCGGTGGTGATGGGCGCGCAATCCCGCATCAATCGCCACAGCATTCCGGAGCGGTGGTTTTCGATCATCAACACGATCGGCCCCTGGTTGAGACCGAAGTGCCACGGTGACACCCACCAGCCGTAGGGGTTGCCGGGCTCGCCCGGATGCGAGGGGTTGAAGGAAGCCTTAAAACCGTAGGAATTGAATTCGGTCAACTTCGCTTGATGAATGCAGTAGTCCAGCGCTGGCAACACGATCTCGGGTGCGAAAGGTAGCGATGCCACCAGAGCCCATGGTGCAAGCGTGCCGTCATCGGGACCGTAGGGAACGCCGCGTGCGAGGTAGTCGAAGAACTGTCGCTCGATACCGTCGACCTTGAGGGCACCGGGACCCGGGCCTTCGCTTGCCGTGATTCCCCAACAGTGGCTGCCGTAGCCTTCGAACTTGCGCGGGTTGTCGATCGCGTAGCGCTGCTGTGCATAGGTGGCGCGCCGGCTGTTTTCAAAATAGTCGATGCCTTTGCGGAGCATGAACACGTCCTGGATACCGCGAAAGTCGATCCATATGTGCGACAGCTGGTGGGTGAACAGCGGTCCCGCGTACAGATAGTCCTCGCCCTGGCCGTGGCCCTGCTCCCAGCGGTAGGTAGCAGTCCAGGCCGCATAGCTGCTCGCAGGCAGCGGATGGGTCGGCGAGCCCAGGCCCAGCACATAGAGCAGCAGTGCCTCGTCATAGCCTTCCCAGCGATAGGTGAGGAACCCGCTCTCCGGCTTCCAGCCATGGGTGACGGTTGTGTCTCCGTTTTGCGCCCACTGCCAATTGGCGCGGCGATAGAGCGCGTCTGCGAGGGTGCGGACTTCGTTTTCGTCAGCCGTGTCGGCGTCGAAAAACACGCCCGCCGTCAAAGCGCCGGCCAACAAGAACGTGCTGTCCACAGTGGATAGTTCGCATTGCCAGGCGCGCCGACCCGACTGCATGTCGAGAAAGTGGTAGTAGAAACCCTGGTACCCCGTAGCGTCTGCCTCGGTGCCTTGCGGGCTGTTCCAGAAAAATCGAAGCGTTGCAAGCGTCCGCTCCAGCGCCGCTGTCCGCGTCATGAAGCCGCGTTCGACGCTCACTGGGTAGCACGCCAGCGCCAAGCCTGTTGCGGCAATGCTGGCAGGCCATGCAGGCGCCGTCTTGTCGATCACCAAGCCATTGGCGGGATTCGTTTCATGCAGGAAGTAGCCGAAAGTCTCGCGCTGGAGTTTATCGAGTAAGGAATCGATGCTTGGCCTCAAGCCGCCGCCCATGCGTTCACCCGGCAGGGATGGCGCGCTGTTGGCGGGATGAGTGGTGTGATCGCGCATGCCGTCGAAGTCCAGTTAGAAGCGCACTGCTAGCCGAGGTTACCGAGCTGCGTTTGCTTCTTCGTAAACTGAAATTACACGAGTTCAGCCGTGCTGTCTGTGCGGCAACGAACAGTGCAGCCATGGCCCTCCGAGATCACGAGCAACAAGATTTTTCGTCCTCTGATTTTGCCGCCTGATCGCTTCGTCGAGGACTACAAGCAGTGGAGATTAGTGACTACTCTGGTCATAGTTGGCAAATAGGAAAATGGACTAACAAGGCGTATCCGAAGCGTCTCGGAGCTTTCGTAATGGCCAAATCGCTCGACTCAATGAAAGACCATTGGCTTGGCGCGAGGCCGGACGGCGATAGGGCGCGTGGGAGCGCCTCAAAGTCTGGCTTTAGTGCGCGTACACGCGGCTTTCCATTCTGTGCTAACTCACAAGGGAACGCGCGCGGCGATTTCTCGATCCGCGTATGTCCTCAAATGAATTTGCGTTGACTCGGACAGAAAGGTAAGCCAGATGCAACTCGGCATGATCGGATTGGGTCGGATGGGTGCCAGCATGGTGCGGCGCTTGCTCAGGGATGGTCATGCGTGTGTGGTTTATGACGTGCAACCTGCGGCCGTGGTTGGGCTTGTCAAGGACGGTGCGACAGCGACGGAGTCACCCAAGGAGATGGTTAGCCAACTTTCTCAGCCCCGCACAATCTGGCTGATGGTGCCGGCGGCAATTGTCGATCAAGCGATCGGTGACCTCTTGCCCTTGCTGGATGCGGACGATATCGTCATCGATGGCGGAAATTCATACTACCGCGATGCCATGCGGCGAGGCACGCAACTACAGGCGCGAGGCATTCATTACCTCGACGTTGGGACCAGCGGTGGCGTTGCCGGGCTGGAGCGAGGCTACTGCTTGATGATCGGGGGCGAAGGTGGCGTGGTCGAGCGTCTGCGGCCGATCTTCTCGTCTTTGGCGTCGGGCATCGAAGCTGCAAAGCGGACTCCCGGCCGCAACGCCGGCGTGGGAACGGCCGATGAAGGCTTCCTGCACTGCGGTCCGCACGGGGCAGGGCACTTTGTCAAGATGGTCCATAACGGCATCGAATACGGGTTGATGGCGGCGTACGCGGAAGGGTTGAACATCTTACGAAGCGCCAACGTTGGCCGGCGCGACCAGCAAGCGCAGAGCGCGCACGATGCCGAAACAACGCCGCTGCGCGACCCTGAGTCGTATCGGTATGACCTGAATCTGACCGAAATCACTGAGGTCTGGCGCCGCGGCAGCGTCATCGGGTCTTGGTTGCTCGACCTGACCGCAACCGCCTTGGTGCAGGATCCCGAGCTCGCTGGATACGGTGGCCGTGTGTCGGATTCCGGCGAAGGCCGGTGGACGATCCAGGCGGCGATCGATGAAGGGGTACCGGCGCCGGTTCTCAGCGCCGCGCTGTTTGAGCGTTTCACCTCGCGAGGCAACGCCGACTTTGCGAATCGGGTCCTGTCCGCGATGCGATATGAATTCGGCGGCCATGCCGAGAAGTCCGCGTCATGACAAGCCCACCCGACGTCGTATTCCTGCTCGACGTGGACAATACACTGCTCGACAACGACCGGGTCATTGCAGACCTGCGCGGCCACCTGAAGGTTGAGTTCGGCACCGGCAGTGCGGCGCGCTACTGGGCGATCTTCGAGGGCTTGCGCAGCGAACTCGGCTACGCCGACTACCTCGGCGCGCTGCAGCGCTACCGTCTCGAGGCCGAGCTTGGGGAAGGCGCTGACCTGCGTCTTCTGCATATGTCGCCGTTCCTCATCGACTACCCGTTTGCGGATCGGCTCTATCCGCGCGCCCTTGAAGTCATTGAGCGCCTGAGCAGCTTCGGGCCCACGGTAATCCTGACCGATGGCGACGTGGTGTTCCAGCCGCGCAAGATCCAGCGTTCGGGCCTGTGGGATGCCGTTTCCGGCCGCGTGCTGATCTACATCCACAAAGAGCAGATGCTGGATTCCGTGCAGCGCCATTTTCCAGCCCGGCATTACGTGATGATCGATGACAAGCTGCGCATCCTGGCCGCGATGAAAGCTGCCATGCAAAGTCGCCTGACCTCGGTCTTTCCACGCCAGGGCCATTACGCGCTGGACCCGATCGCCGCTGCCGCCTACCCTCCCGCTGACATCGCCATCGAGCACATCGGCGATTTGCTCCATATCGACATGCGCGACATTCGCGTAACACAGGAAACACCATGAACGCTAACACCCGAAAGTTGCACCACCTGGGCCAGCGCCTGTGGCTCGACAACATCACGCGCGACTTGCTGGACAACGGCACGCTGGCGCGCTACATCACCGAGCTGTCGGTGACCGGGTTAACGTCCAACCCGACAATCTTCGAGCACGCCATCGGCAGCGGCGCCAGCTATGACGCCACGGTCAAGACGCTCGCCGCGCGCGGGTTGTCGGAAGAGGGTATCTTCTTCGAGCTGGCGCTGCAGGACTTGAGGCGTGCCGCGGACCTGTTCCGGCCCGCGTTCGATGCCAGCGACGGTCTCGACGGCTGGGTCTCGCTCGAAGTCTCGCCGCTTCTGGCTGCTGACACGGCCGGCACCATCCGCGCCGCAGCGCAATTGCATGCGCGGGCCGCGCGGCCCAACTTGTTCATCAAGATCCCCGGCACACTGCAAGGCCTGCCGGCCATCGAGCAGTCCATCTTCGAGGGCGTGCCGATCAATGTGACATTGCTGTTCTCGCGCGAGCACTACCTGGCAGCCGCAGAGGCCTACCTGCGCGGTATCGAGCGCCGCATCGCTGCCGGGCTGCCGCCGAACGTTCAATCAGTCGCCTCACTCTTCGTAAGCCGCTGGGACGCCGTGGTGAAGCAGGAGATATCCCCGCCATTCCACAACCGCTTGGGCATTGCCGTGGCCATGCGCACCTACAAGGCGCATCGCGAGTTGCTGGCTTCCGCGCGGTGGCGCAAGCTGGCCGCGGCAGGTGCCCGCCCGCAGCGTCTGCTGTGGGCCAGCACCGCGACCAAAGACCCCGCCGCGCGTGACACTTTGTACGTGGAGGCGCTGGCAGCACCCGAGACGATCAACACCATCCCAGAAAAGACCTTGCTGGCATTTTCAGACCACGGCCAGGCTGGTGCGATGCTGCCTGCCGATGGCGGGCTGGCCGAAGCGGTGCTGGAAGAATTCAGGCGCGAAGGCGTTGATGACGAAGCCCTGGCCGCACAGTTGCAACGCGATGGTGTACTGGCGTTCGCCAAATCATGGGGCGGGCTGCTGGCGCGGATCAGGGAAAAGAGTGCGGGATTGGTCGCGGCGACGGCCAGCGTCATGACCGCGGAGCATCCGCAATGAACCTCGGCTACGACAAGGCGCTGTATTTGCTGCCGTTCGATCACCGGCACTCCTACGTCAAGAGCTTGTTCAAAGTCGACCCACCGCTGGCGGCCGAACAGACGGCGCGCGTCTGCGACAGCAAGCAGCTCATCTACGAGGGCTTCTTGGCGGCCGTTGAAAAAGGTGTACCGCGTCAAGCGGGGGGCATTCTGGTGGACGAGGAATTCGGTACCGAGATCCTGCGCGATGCGCAGCGGCGCGGCTTCGTCACCGCGTTATCAACCGAACAAAGCGGCTCGGAAGAATTCGAGTTTGAGTACGGCGCCGACTTCGCGCATCACATCGAGAGCTTCGAGCCCACCTTCGCCAAGGCGCTGGTGCGCTACAACGTCGAGGGCGACGAAGAGTTGAATCGGCGCCAGGCCGGCCGCCTGAAGCAACTGTCAGATCACTGCCGGCGCAGCCGGCGGCGCTTCATGTTCGAACTGCTGGTGCCGGCCACTGAGGCGCAGCTGCAGCGCCATGACGGCGACAGAGATGCCTTCGACCGCGATCTGCGCCCCACCCTGATGCAAGAGGCCATACGCCAACTGCAAAATGTCGGCGTCGAGCCCGACGTCTGGAAGGTCGAAGGCATGGCGCAGAGCGGCGACTGCCAGCGCATCGTCGCGACGGCGCGCTGCGGCGGGCGCGATACAGTCGGCTGCATCGTGCTCGGCCGGGGTGCCGACGCAGCGAAGGTGCGTCGCTGGCTGGCCACGGCGGCGGCGGTTCCCGGTTTCATCGGCTTTGCGGTCGGGCGCACAACCTTCTGGGATGCCCTCGTCGGCTGGCAAGCGCAGACAAAAACCCGCTCCGAGGCGGTGGAACAAATCGCCGCGCGGGTGCTCGAGTGGGTCCGTACCTTCGAGGCGGCGCGCCTCGCCAATGCCGCCAATGCCCTGGCCGGAGCCACGCCATGACTGATCGGTTGAACCAGCCGGTTGATGGGCCCGTAAGCGAAGCCCGACCACGGGCCGAGTCGGCTGAGAACCACTGTCAGGCCGGCAACTTTGGGTTGGCACTTCAGGTGATCGCCGCTTGGCTCAACATGCAAGGGGCAAGAGCGCAACCCGCCTGACGACATGCCCACTCAAACTCATGCGCTTGCCGGTCACCTGGCCCCTGCCTCGATGCTGATCGACGTGACCACGCTCGTCTCGGCGTACCACACGGATGTGCCCGACCCGACGATCGCCGCTCAGCGTGTGGCTTTCGGAACCTCGGGCCATCGCGGCTCGGCCTTGGATCGCTCGTTCAACGCGTGGCATGTGCTGGCGATCACGCAGGCGATCTGCCACCACCGCAAGGCCCATGGCATCGGCGGGCCGCTGTTCCTGGGCATCGACACACACGCGCTGTCGGCGCCAGCGTGTGCAAGTGCGCTCGAAGTGCTTGCGGCCAATGGCGTCGATGTGATGCTGGCGACAAACGACGAGGCCACGCCAACGCCGACGGTTTCGCACGCGATCCTCGGCTACAACCTGGGGCGCTCGCACACGAATGACACAGGCCTCGCCGATGGCATCGTGGTGACGCCTTCGCACAACCCGCCGCGCGACGGCGGTTTCAAGTACAACCCGCCGCACGGCGGCCCGGCTGGCCAGGACATCACGAACTGGATCGAGGCCGAGTCCAATCGCCTTCTCGAAGCGCGCCTCGAAGGCGTGAGGCGCGTCTCTCACGCCAGAGCGCTTCAGGCCGCAACGACGCATCGCCACGACTTTCTGAACGCCTACGTCGGTGACCTCGGCAACGTGATCGACATGGACGTGATCCGCCAGGCGAAGGTGCGCATGGGCGTCGATCCGCTGGGCGGCGCCGGAGTGCACTACTGGGCGGCTATTTCCGAGCGCTACCGCCTCGACATGACCGTCATCAGCGAGATCGTTGATCCGACCTTTGCCTTCATGCCGCTGGACTGGGACGGCAAAATCCGCATGGACCCATCGTCGCCGTATGCCATGCAGCGGCTGGTGGACATGAAGAGCCGCTTCGATATCGCCTTCGCCTGTGATACCGACCACGACCGCCACGGCATCATCACCCCAGGTTCAGGCTTGCTGGAGCCCGACCACTACTTGGTGACGGCCATCGACTTTCTGTTCAAGCACCGCCCGGATTGGAGGCCGACGGCCGCAGTTGGCAAGACCATCGTCAGCAGCCGTCTGATCGATCGGCTCACGGCCAGGCTCGGTCGCGAACTGGTCGAGATGCCGGTCGGTTTCAAGTGGTTCGCCGCCGGTCTGCAAAGCGGCGCGCTCGGCTTTGCCGGCGAAGAGAGTGCCGGCGCGACATTTCAGCGCCGTGACGGGTCGACCTGGACAACCGACAAGGACGGCATCGTTGCTGCGCTGCTCTCGGCCGAGATCACGGCACGCACCGGCTGTGACCCCGGCAAGCGGTATGCGGCTTTGGCCAATGAGTTCGGGGGTCCCGTGGCACGCCGCGTGGAGGCCCCTGCGACGGCCCAGCAGAAAGCTCAGATGGCGGCCCTCACGTCACGGCAAGTCACGTCGACCGAATTAGCAGGTGAACGCATCGAGAGCATCTTCAGCCACGCCCCAGGCAATGGCAAGCCTATCGGCGGCATCAAGGTGAATACCGCCAACGGCTGGTTCGCCGCACGGCCCTCCGGCACCGAGAACATCTACAAGATTTACGCCGAGAGCTTTGTGGGCGCAGAACACTTGCAGCGCATCTTGCAAGAGGCACAGGCCATCGTCGATGCGGCGATTTCACCTGCGCCTCCCCGTGAGAGTCAATGATCCCGAAAGGTCCCCATGTCTGATTCCTTGACCCCTGACACCCTGCAGAAGATAGACGCCTACTGGCGTGCGGCGAACTACCTGTCGGTCGGGCAGATCTATCTGCAAGATAACCCGCTGCTTGAGCGCCCGCTCACGCTTGTAGACATCAAGCCTCGCCTGTTGGGCCATTGGGGCACGACGCCGGGCTTGAACCTTCTCTACGTTCACCTGAACCGGTTGATTAAAGAGAACGACCTGAACATGATCTACGTCATGGGCCCGGGTCACGGCGGGCCAGGCATCGTGGCGAACAGTTATCTGGAAGGGTCTTACACCGAACACTACCCAGCCATCGAACGCAACCGCAACGGCCTGCAGCGGCTGTTTCGGCAGTTTTCGTGGCCGCAGGGCATCCCCAGTCACGTGTCACCAGAAGTGCCAGGTTCGATCCATGAGGGTGGCGAGTTGGGCTACTCGTTGGCCCATGCCTACGGAGCGGCGTTTGACAACCCCGACCTCATCGTCGCCTGCGTTGTCGGCGATGGCGAGGCTGAGACCGGCGCGCTGGCATCGAGCTGGCATTCCAACAAATTCCTGAACCCCGCGCGCGACGGTGCAGTGCTGCCGATCCTGCACCTCAATGGCTACAAAATCGCCAACCCCACGGTGCTGGCACGCATCAGCCGGGAAGAACTGATCGATCTAATGCGCGGCTACGGCCACGAGCCGTACTTCGTCGAAGGCGACGACCCGGCGCTCGTGCACCAAGCCCTGGCCGGTGCGCTGGATGCGGTGCTGGCGCAGATACACGGTTTTCAACAGCAAGCGAGAGTGCTCGAACCAGAGCAGCCTCTGTCACGCCCACGCTGGCCGATGATCGTTCTGTGCACGCCCAAAGGCTGGACAGGGCCGAAACGCGTTGACGACAAGCAAGTGGAAGGCAGTTGGCGTTCGCACCAGGTACCGATTGCTGAGTTCAAGACTGGCGGGCATGTGGAGCAGCTCGAAAGCTGGCTCAAAAGTTACAGGCCCGAGGAACTGTTCGACGAGGACGGTCGGTTTCGTGAGGAGTTGGCTGCGCTGGCACCTACGGGCCAGCGCCGTATGGGCTGCAATCCGCACGCCAACGGGGGCGCGTTGCTGAAACCGCTGGACATGCCTTCCTTCCGCGTCTATGCCGTTCCGGTGACCGAGCCGGGAGCCATGGAGGCCGAGGCCACACGCGTCCTTGGCAGGTTTCTGCGCGACGTGATGAGACTCAACCTGAAAGCGGCGAACTTCCGACTCTTTGGCCCGGATGAAACTGCGTCAAACCGGCTGGATGCGGTGTTTGAAGTTTCCGGCAAAGTGTGGCTGGACAGTGTGGATGAGGAGCGTGACAACCACCTCAGTGCCGACGGCCGCGTGATGGAAGTGTTGAGCGAGCACCTCTGCGAAGGTTGGCTCGAGGGCTACCTTCTCACGGGTCGTCATGGCCTGTTCTCGTGCTACGAGGCCTTCATCCACATCATAGATTCGATGTTCAACCAGCACGCCAAGTGGCTGAAGGTGTGCAACCAGATTCCCTGGCGCAAGCCGATCGCGTCATTGAATTACTTGCTCACCTCGCATGTCTGGCGGCAAGACCACAATGGCTTTTCGCATCAAGACCCTGGTTTCATCGACCATGTGGCGAGCAAGAAGTCGGACGTGGTGCGCATCTACCTGCCGCCCGACGCCAACACCTTGCTGTCGGTGGCCGACCACTGCCTGCGCAGTCGCAACTACGTCAACCTGATCATCGCAGGCAAGCAGTCTTCGCCCCAGTGGCTAGACATGGACGCGGCCGTGCGTCACTGCGCGGCCGGTGCAGGTGTGTGGGAGTGGGCCAGTAGAGATGCGGGTGTTGGTCAGGTCGATCCCGACGTTGTGATGGCCTGCGCCGGCGATGTGCCAACGCTGGAAGCTCTGGCCGCCGTGACCCTGCTGCGGACATATGTTCCCGATATCCGCATCCGCTTCGTTAACGTCGTCGATCTCATGGTGTTGCAGCCGCCCTCAGAACACCCCCACGGCCNNGAACACCCCCACGGCCTGGCCGACCGCGAGTTCGATGCCGTGTTCACCACCGACAAGCCGGTGATCTTTGCCTTCCACGGTTACCCTGCAATCATCCATAAGTTGACCTACCGGCGGCACAATCACGACAACATTCATGTGCGCGGTTACAAGGAAGAGGGCACCACCACGACGCCGTTTGACATGGTGGTGCTGAACAACGTGGATCGCTTCCAATTGGCGCTGGACGCGATCCAGCGCATTCCGAGGCTGGCGAACCAGGTCGCCGCGGAAACCGCGCGGTACGAGACAACCATGCAACGCCACAAGCTCTACATCGGCGAACATGGCGAGGACATGGCGGAGATTTTGGACTGGCGGTGGACAGCGTGAAAGTTTGTGGATGCACTCGCTGAACGTTCTCGCGATGAACAGCGGCTCGTCGTCGCTCAAATTCGGTTTGTACCGCGTCGATTCGACCGGAGTCGAGAAGTTGTTCGGCGAGATCGTCGCCACGGCTGAGCATCCGAACGCGATCACCCAGGTCGCCAGCGTTCTGGCAGCATCCGGGATGCCGCCACCGGATGCCATCGGGCACCGCATCGTGCATGGCGGGCCTGCGCTGCGGCAGCATTGCCGCATCGACGATGCGGTTCTGCACCAGCTGCAAGCCGCCGCCGCCTTTGCGCCGCTGCACGCACCCGCCGCGCTGGCGCTCATCCGTTTCGCACAAGCGCACTTTCCCGGCGTTCCTCAAGTCGCTTGTTTCGACACCCAGTTTCATGTCAGCTTGCCCGCTGTGGCCCGTGTCCTGCCCATCGCGAGGGAATTGCAAGCGGAGGGCATTCAACGCTATGGATTCCACGGCCTGTCGCTCGAATCCATCGTGCGGCAGCTCGGTGACGCTCTGCCGCAGCGGTTGGTCATCGCGCATCTGGGCAACGGCGCCAGCATCACCGCGGTAAAGGCGGGCATGTCGATCGACACCAGCATGGGCATGACGCCTAGTGGCGGGGTCATTATGGGCACGCGCAGCGGCGAGCTCGACCCCGGTGTGCTTGTGTATCTGATGCGCGAAAAGAAGTACGATGCCGCCAGGCTCGAAGCATTGGTCGATCAACGTTCCGGCCTGCTGGGGATATCGGGGCTCAGCGGCGACATGCGGCGTCTGCACGAAGCCGCTGCATCAAACGGCGATGCGCGTCTGGCCATCGAGATGTTCTGCTATTCGGTGCGCAAACAGGTGGCCGCGATGATTGCCGTGCTCGGGGGCCTGGACATGCTCGTCTTTACCGGCGGTATAGGAGAGAACGACGCGCAGGTGCGCATTGATATCTGTGCGGGTCTGGCATGGATCGGCGCCAGTCTAGACGAACCCCGCAACCGCACTGCAAGCAATCCCTACAGCCTCATCAGTGACGGCGCAACGCGCTGCCAGCTGCTTGTGCTCGCGTCGCAAGAGGACGAGCAGATCGCCCGCCATGCGTGGGCCATACTCGCATGACGGCGGCCGTGGCGGTGCGCGGCCACGACATTGGCGATCCGTCGGTCATGGACGCCGGCGCGGTGGCGGCGGTACTGGGTGTCGATGTCGAGACCGGCCTCAGCGCGCAGGAAGCCGCGAGCCGGCTAGCGCAAAATGGGCCCAATGAACTGCGAGCGGCACCGCGGGTACCCGCCTGGCGACGTGTACTGGCACAGTTTCAGCATCCGCTGATCTACTTGTTGCTGGCAGCCGTGGCCATTGCATTGCTGGCTTGGTGGGTGGAAGGCCGTGTGGGCTGGCCGGTGGACGCGATCGTCATCGCCGCCGTCGTGCTGCTCAACGGCGTGATCGGCCATGTGCAGGAAGCAAAGGCCCAGAACGCGGTGGCTGCGCTGGCCAAGATGACGGCAGCTACTGCAGGCGTGCTGCGTGACAGCAAGCCGCAGCGCGTGCCCAGCGCCGAGCTGGTGTGTGGGGACGTGCTGGTGCTAGCCGAGGGCGATGCCGTTGGTGCCGACGCGCGCTTGCTGCAGGCCACGACCCTGCGCGTGCAGGAGGCTGCGCTGACGGGTGAGAGCGAAGCCGTACTCAAGGACATCGCCACGTTGCTCCGGCCCGCGGCACTGGGCGACCGGATCGACATGGTCTTCAAAGGCACCGCGGTGGCGCAAGGCACGGGCCGTGCGGTCGTCACTGCCACCGGCATGGACACCCAGGTGGGCGAGGTCGCAGCGCTGCTGGAGGCCACTGCCCCGGAACCGACACCATTGGAAAAGGAAGTCGCGCGCATCGGGCGCACGCTGGGCCTGGCGGTGGTTGTCATCGCCGTCGTCGTGGTGAGCACGATCCTGCTCATCTCCGAGATCCGCAACAGCGCCGATGTAGTGCACGTGCTGCTGCTCGGCGTGTCGCTGGCGGTGGCCGCGGTGCCCGAGGGATTGCCCGCCATCCTGGCGGTAGTGCTCGCACTTGGTGTGCAGCGTATGGCCAAACACCGCGCCATCGTCAAAAACCTGTCGGCGGTGGAGACACTGGGATCGGCGTCGGTCATCTGCTCGGACAAGACCGGCACCTTGACGCGCTCGGAGATGACCATCGAGCGCGTGGTAACAGCCTCGGGCGACACCCGTGTCAGCGGGGTGGGGTACGCGCCCGAAGGTAGAGTCCACCAGATCGAGAATCCCGATGTCGAACTGGCGCCAGGGCCGCTGCGCGATGAAACCATCGTCGTGCTCAGTGGTGGAAGCCTGGCCGGCAACGCCGCATTGCGCAAGACTGAGGGTGGCGAATGGGAGATCCACGGCGATCCCACCGAAGCCGCGTTCTTGGTGGCCGAGCGCAAGCTGGGCGTAGCGGAACGGCGCGAGCGGCGCTTCGAGCGTATCGCAGAAATCCCTTTCACGTCCGAGCGTAAGCTGATGACGACGATCGAACGCGACCACGAACACGGTGACGGGTTCGTGGCGATCACCAAGGGCGCGCCCGACGTGCTGCTCGGTCGTTGCACCCAGGCGCGCGTGGGCATGGAGATCGTCTCGCTGGATGACGCCCTGCGGGCGCGCCTGCTGGCCGACGTCGATATGCTCAGCGACGCCGCACTGCGCACGCTGGCTGTGGCATACCGACCACTGGCGCCGGACGAAGACCCTACGGCGGCTGAAGGACTGGAACGGGATCTAATCTTCGTCGGCACCGTCGGCATGATCGACCCGCCGCGGAAAGAGGCGGCGGTGGCTATCCGCGAAGCGCGCCGGGCCGGCATCCGGGTGGTGATGATCACAGGTGACCACCCGAAAACGGCCGCGCGCATAGCGGCGGATCTCGGCATCGTCGATGCGGGCGCGCCTGCCCTCACGGGGGCTGAGATCGATGCGCTCGACGAGGCCGCCTTCGCTGAGGCCGTGCGCAAGACATCGGTCTACGCCCGGGTGGCGCCGGCGCACAAGCTGCGCATCGTCGACGCGCTGCAGGCCGACGGCAACATCGTGGCAATGACCGGTGACGGCGTCAACGACGCACCCGCGCTGAAGGCCGCCGACATCGGCATCGCAATGGGCGTGACAGGAACTGAAGTGACCAAGGAAGCGGCCAAGATGATCCTAGCCGACGACAACTTCTCGACAATCGTCCAGGCCGTGCGCGAAGGGCGCGCCATCCTTGACAACATACGCAAGTTCCTGCGCTATCTGCTGTCGTCCAACATGGGCGAGGTGCTGACGGTGTTTCTAGGCGTGGTGGGGTCTGGCGTGATCGGGCTGAAGTCCACCGATGCCGCTGATTTCGGTAGTACAGGCGGCGCCGTCGTGTTGCCGCTGCTCGCCACCCAACTGCTGTGGATCAACCTTATCACGGACTCAGGCCCCGCACTCGCGATGGGCGTGGACCCACCCACCGACGACCTGATGGCCCGCAAGCCGCGGCATGTGAATGATCGGCTGATCGACGCCCGCATGTGGGTCAGCGTGTTCCAGACCGGTGTGGTGATCGCGCTGGTGAGCTTGCTCACAATGGACTTTTACCTACCTGGCGGGTTGATCGCTGGAACCGGCGATCTGACCACGGCCCGCACCGCGGGTTTCACGGTGCTCGTGTTCACGAGCCTGTTCACCTGCTTCACCGCGCGCTCGGACACCACGAGTGCTTTCGCCAATCTGTTCGCCAACCCCTGGCTCTGGAGTGCCATCGCACTCTCGCTGCTGCTGCAGGTGGCCGTCGTCCACGTCCCGTTCCTGAACATTGCCTTCGGCACGGCACCGCTGGCGCTGGACCAGTGGCTGGTGTGCGCGGCAATGGCCAGCGGGGTGTTGATCTACAGCGAACTACAAAAACTGCTGAGGCGAGGCTGGAGTCATGCCTAAGAGGACTGGTGCTGCCCGCTGGCCGGCTTTTTGATCGAGTCAAAGTTCATGAGCGCGATGTGCTGGCAAGCGCGTCTGGGCCAGGTTGCGTGTCGGTGCCACAAGTGACGCCATCGATATGCACCTGCAACCACCATTCCATCAGCGCTAGGTGCCACAGCTTGCTGCCCTGGATGCGCGTGAAGTGCGCCTCCGGATTGGCCAGCAGCTTGTCGACGTAGGCGCGCTGGTAAAGCCCGCGCCGGATGCAGGCATCCGACTGCAGAATGCCGCGCATCAATTCCAGGAACGGGCCGCGCACGTGTTTCAAGGCCGGCACAGGGAAGTAGCCTTTCGGACGGTCGATCACTGCATCCGGGATCACGCCGCGCGAGATCGCCTTTAAGGGAAATTTTCCCCCCTCCTTGAGTTTCAGTTCGGGCGGCATCCTGGCGGCAAGTTCGACCAGCTCGTGGTCTAGGAAGGGCACCCGCACTTCCAGGCCCCAAGCCATCGGCATGTTGTCCACGCGCTTGACCGGATCATCGACGATCAAGGTCGTCGCATCAAAGCGCCAAACCTCGTCGAGAAAGGTGTCGGCCTGCGGCGTGGCGAGTTCGCGCGCGACCAGCTCCGTTGTCACGTCGGGCACGTGCCATGCCGGCGCAATCATCTCCAGATACTCCGCATGATCACGGTCGAAGTAATGCCGGCCGAAGCGTTCGACTGGCGGGCCGGTTTCAGCATCCATCAACGGGTACCAGAAGTAGCCGCCAAACACCTCGTCGGCGCCTTGCCCGGCCAGCACCACCTTCACTTCCTTCGACACCCGCTCGCTAAGCAGGTAGAACGCGATGACGTCGTGGCTCATCATCGGCTCTGTCATGGCCGCCACGGCTTCTGGCAAGCGGGCAAGCACCTCGCTGTTGGGGATTAAGTGCTTGTGGTGGCGGGTCTTGAACTGCGCAGCGATCAGGTCCGAGAACTCGAACTCGTCAGCCTTCTCAGCGCCCACACTGACCCCCGGGATGCCCTCAAAGCCAATCGAGAACGTCAACAGGTCGTCCACTTGATCGGCCAGCAATCCAACCAGCAGGCTCGAATCCAGCCCCCCCGACAGCAGGACCCCCACCGGTACGTCGGCGGCCAGGCGGTGGCGGTCAAGCGCGCGCACCAGGACCTCGCGCGTCTTTGCAAGCCATTGCGCTTCTGAAAGCGGCTCTGTCAGTCGTGTCGCATCCAGCGTCCAGTAAACCTTCTGCGCGACGGCCCCGCCCATGCTGACTGTCATCGTGCTGGCGGGCGGAAGTTTGCGAACGCCGGTCAGTATCGTGCGCGGTGCCGGCACCACGGTGTGCAGCATGAAGTGGTGGTGCAATGCGACAGGATCGAGACGTGTATCGACGCCGCCGCCAGAAAGCAGCGCGGGCAAGCTCGATGCAAACCGCAGACGATTGTCATCCTGGGTCAAGTACAAAGGCTTGATACCGAAGCGGTCCCGCGCCAGAAACAGACTGGCGCGACGCATATCCCAGATGGCGAAGGCGAACATGCCGTAGAAACGTTGTACGCACTGTTCGCCCCATGCAGCGTACGCCTTGAGAATGACCTCGCTGTCACCTTCCGAGACGAAGGTATGGCCCATTGAGATCAGTTCGGCGCGTAGTTCCCGGTAGTTGTAGATCGTGCCGTTGAACACCAGAGCGAGGTGCAGTGTGTCGTCCACCATCGGCTGTTCGGCGTTTGCAGACAGGTCGATGATTGCGAGGCGCCGGTGCCCAAAGGCAACCGGTCCGTTCGCATATGTTCCCGCGTGGTCTGGTCCGCGGCGTGCCAGCGTTTCGGATATGCGTTTGATTACCGCCATGTCAGGTGACGTGGCGTCGAATCTCAGTTCACCGCAAATGCCGCACATGGAAGGCCTGGCGTAGGATGGGTAAGCCGTTCCTCGACACGGCCAGATGCACTGCGGCATCTTCCAGAGAACGGGATGCGATGCTGCCTGTTCTTGAAGGCGCATCCATATGCGGTGATGGTAGAAAAGCGTTCACGGGTTGGGACAGGTTAGGTTGAGCATTCGGTATGTCTAAACAGGATATCAGTCGTTGCCTCCCCCTGTCTGTTCGATGGACGATCCGGTGGCGACAGTGACATATCGATGCAAGACAGTGCGCTGAGTTCGGTAGCAATGTGTCGCTTTGTAGGCTGAGCAGCGCGGGCGGGCGTACTATGGGGCAAATGTCTGAATCCCTCTCCTTTCACCCAACCGGGCGTCGATCTTCATGAGCTTGGCTGCACACAGCTGATA
>CXWL01012108.1_pt1 | contig 19400 bp, 17 predicted proteins | sample 590931 | NCBI WGS metagenome assembly CXWL01 (sample SAMEA3498368, study PRJEB10139) | groundwater metagenome | biome: water well; material: biofilm material | place: Germany | collected 2015-04-27 | reverse complement strand
GGGGAACGCCTGGTTGAGATCGCCGAAAACGCCAAGGGTGCAGCCAAGGACGACAGCAAAAAGTTGGAGTGGCGCGGCACGGCCGAACACCCGGCTAGCGTGGAGCAGCGCCTGAGCCACGCCATGGTGCATGGGGTGACCGATTTCATCACCCAGGACACCGAAGAAGCCTATCAAGCCATCCTGGCTAGGGGCGGCCGACCGCTGCACGTGATCGAAGGCCCATTGATGGCCGGCATGAACATCGTGGGCGACCTGTTCGGCCAGGGCAAGATGTTCCTGCCACAGGTGGTCAAGAGCGCGCGCGTGATGAAGCAGGCCGTGGCACACCTGATCCCCTACATCGAGGAGGAGAAAAAGCGCGACGAAGCCGCCGGGCGCGATGTGCGCACAAGGGGCAAGATTGTGATTGCCACCGTCAAGGGTGACGTACACGACATCGGCAAGAACATCGTCACCGTGGTGCTCCAGTGCAACAACTTCGATGTGGTCAACATGGGCGTGATGGTGCCCTGCCATGAGATCCTGGCGCGCGCCAAGGTGGAGGGCGCCGACATCATTGGCCTATCGGGCCTGATCACCCCCAGCCTGGAAGAAATGCAGTACGTGGCTGGCGAGATGCAGAAGGACGATTACTTTCGCATCAAGAAAATTCCCTTGCTGATCGGCGGCGCCACCACCTCGCGGGTCCACACTGCCGTCAAGATCGCGCCGCACTACGATGGGCCGGTGGCCTATGTGCCCGATGCTTCGCGCAGCGTCAGCGTGGCGCAAAGCCTGCTGGGTGATGATGCGGCCAAGTACGTCAGTGAGTTGGGCGCCGACTACGTGCGGGTGCGCGATCTCCACGCCAACAAGCGCCAAACGCCGCTGTGGCCCCTGGCCAAAGCCCGGGCCAACAAGACACCGGTGGATTGGGCCGCCTACCAGCCGACCAAGCCGAAGTTCTTGGGGCGGCGTGTTTTCAAGAATTTCGATTTGAGCGAATTGGCCAGGTTCATCGACTGGGGGCCGTTCTTCCAGACATGGGACCTGGCCGGGCCGTATCCCGCCATCCTGCGTGACGAGGTGGTGGGCGCCGAGGCCACACGTGTCTTTGCTGACGGTCAGGCGCTGCTCAAGCAAGCGATCGAAGGCCGCTGGCTGACCGCCAACGCGGTGTTGGGCTTGTACCCGGCCAACAGCGTCAACGATGATGACATCGAGTTGTACACCGACGACACCCGCACCGAGGTGGCGCTGACCTGGTACGGCTTGCGGCAGCAAGCCGAGAAACAGGTGATCGACGGGGTGATGCGCCCCAGCCGCTGCCTGGCCGACTTCGTGGCGCCCAAGCTGCATGCCCACGGCGCGCCGACCGGTTGGACCGACTATGTGGGCCTGTTCGCGGTGACGGCCGGCATCGGTGTCGACAAGCGGGAACAGCTCTTCACGGACCAACATGACGACTACTCCGCCATCATGCTCAAGTCCCTGGCGGATCGGCTGGCCGAAGCCTTCGCCGAATGCCTGCACCAGCGGGTGCGAACCGACTTGTGGGGCTATGCCAGCAACGAGGCTTTGGGTTCGGACGAGCTGATCGCCGAGAAGTACCGTGGCATTCGGCCTGCGCCGGGCTACCCTGCCTGCCCGGACCACAGTGTCAAGCAGGCCATGTTCGAGCTGCTCCAGTGCCAGGACATTGGCATGACGGTTACTGAGAGCCTGGCCATGTCACCCGCNNAAGATTGGTGAGGACCAGCTCAAGGACCTCGCGGCGCGGCGGCACATGTCTGAGCAAGCGGTGCAAAGGTTGCTTGCTCCGAATTTGTGAGCGGGTGCTTGTGGGGAGGTGGTGGGGAACTGGTGCGGTCGGGTTTTGGCGCCAATATGCGACAGGCGTGGCATTTTCGATTGGGGTTTGCCCCAGCGGCAGCGCTTTTTTTCGCTTTGAGCGCGGCAGCTGACCCTACACTTGCGCCATGTCGTCGTTGTACCTTGACCACTTTGGACTGAGCAAGCCGCCGTTTCAGATCACGCCGGACCTGGACTTCTTCTTTTCCGGCGGGCGGCGGGGCGACATTCTCTCCGCCCTGTTGCACGTGGCCGCCCACGACGAAGGCATCATCACCCTGGTGGCTGAAGTCGGCAGTGGCAAGACGCTGCTGGCGCGGCTGATGATCAGCCGCCTGGGCACGGCGGTTTGTGCCGTGTACCTGGCCAACCCCTGTTTCAGCCGCGACGAGATCATCGCAGCCATCGGGCGCGATCTGGGCTTAACCGACATGGGTAACTCGATCGAGGGCAAGCTGGCGGTTTTGCGGGACGAGTTGCTGCGCCGTCATGCTGCCGGGCAACGCGTGTTGCTGGTGATTGACGAAGCGCACGCCATGCCGGCCGAATCGCTCGAAGAAGTTCGCCTGCTCTCCAATCTGGAAACCGGCCAGCACAAACTGGTCAACATCATGTTATTCGGGCAACCCGAGCTTGACGGCCTGTTGGCCGAGCCGCGCCTGCGCCAGGTGCGCGACCGGGTCATCCACCGTTTTGTGCTGCCGCCCTTGCAAGCCGACGAGGCCAGCGCCTATATTGACCACCGCCTGCGCGCCGCCGGCTGGCACGGTGCCAGGCTGTTCTCGGCGGCCGCCCTGGCGCGACTGGTCAAGGCCTCCGAGGGGCGGGCCCGGCGCATCAACCTGTTGGCTGACAAGGCGCTGCTGGCGGCTTACGCCCAAGGCGCGCGTAGCGTGGAGGGCACGCATGTCGCCAGCGCGGAGCAGGAGTTGCCGATTGAGCACCCGGCACTGGCCGCGGCGGGGCACACGCGCTGGCGCTTGCTGGCCACCAGCCTCGCGCTGGCGCTGGTCATGACGACCCTGGCCGTGGCGGCGCTGGGTTGGTACCGCGGCGCGGCGCCGCCGGTCTTGGCTCAGGCGCCCGTCGCAAGCCCGGTCAGCGCGCCAAGTGTGGGCGTCGTTTCAAAACCGGTCGTGCCACCGTCACCCGACCCCATGGCCGTTGTGCAGACCAATGGGGCGGCCCTGCCTGCCGTGCTGGCCCGTACCCAAACCTGGTTGCAGCGAGCCGACTTGGATGGCTACACTATCCATCTGGCGGCCCTGTCCAGCGCAGTGGGTGCCGACTCCTTCCTGGCTCAGGCCGCGGTGCAGTTGGGCGCCTCGACGCTGTACGCGCAGCGCAGCGTCTACAAAGGCAAGACTTACGTGTCGGTTTACCTTGGTCACTTTGATTCCTACCGATCAGCGGCGCTGACCATCGAGAGCTTGCCCGACAGCCTGAAGACCAATCGACCCCTGGTGCGAACGTGGACCAAGATCAAACAGGACCAAAAGCCGTGAAGTCTTACCCCTTGCAAGATGCCGTGCCAATGCCCACCAACACTGCGTGGGAGCGCGTCGTGCTGCTTTGCGTGCTGGGGTCATTGGCGGCCTGTGCCGCGCCGCCCGCTCCGCCCCTGTCCGCCCAACACTTGTCGCCCGGACCACAAGTGGCCGGTCGGGCGCCGGACTTTGCCGTGGCGCCGCCCCTGCCCAAGCCGCCGCGCCCCAGCGTGCGCCAGGAGCTGTACAGCGTGGTGATGAGCAACGTTAACGTGCAGGACTTGTTGTTTGCCCTGGCGCGTGACGCCAAGCTCAACGTCGACATTCACCCCAGCATCACCGGCACGGTCACCATGAACGTGCACGACCAGACCCTTACCGAGATTCTGGACCGGGTGGCACGCCAGGTGGACTTGCGCTACGAGATGGAGGGCAAGAACCTGTCCATCGGTCCGGACTCGCCCTACCTCAAGCACTACCGGGTCGACTATCCCAACATCCAGCGCGATTCCAAGACCGCCATCAGCACCTCCACCAACGTGGCCAGCACCGGCGGTGGGCCGGGCGGTGGCGGAGGCGGCGGTAGCGGCAGCAATGCCTCCACCTCCTTGATAGAGAACACCTCCAACAACCGTTTCTGGGCCACGCTGATCACCAACCTCACCGACCTGCTGCGCGAGACCGACAAGGTCTTGCCCGAGGGCAACAGCGAGACCGTCACGCAACAGGCCACGGCCCAAAGCACCACCGGCATTGGTCCCAGCACGCGCTCCACCACCACCCGCGTTGGCGCGCCACGCACCAGCGAGATTGCCGCCACGGCGGCCCTGGCTGCCAGCCCCAACCCCGCCGCCCTGAACACCGCCGGCACCACTGTCGTGCGGCGCAGCACCTTTCGCGAGGCGGCCTCGGTGATTGCGCACCCGGAGACTGGCAACGTCAGTGTGCGCGCCACGCAAAACCAGCATGCCAAGGTGCGCGAGTTTCTGGACCGTGTGCTCACCTCGGCGCGCCGCCAAGTCTTGATCGAAGCCACCATTGTCGAGGTGGACCTGTCCAACCGGTATCAGCAAGGCATCGACTGGTCGGTGTTGCAGACGGCAGGCGCCAACGCGGGTTCGGGCATCACGTTCAAGCCAAGTGGCGACAGCAGCGGTCTGCAGACTGGTGGCCTGGTAAGCTCGATTGCCACCCTGGGCTTCAAACAGCTCAGGCTCTGGAATGGGGATACCGACTTGTCGGCCATGCTCAGCCTGCTGGAATCCTTCGGCACCTTGCGGGTGTTGTCCAGCCCCAAGATATCGGTGCTCAACAACCAGAGCAGCGTGCTCAAGGTGGTGGACAACAAGGTCTACTTCTCGATTTCCGTCACCGCCGGTACGCCCGCCACCACCACTGCCGCCGCCACCCCCGCCACCTACACCACCAACATCAACACCGTGCCGATCGGCTTCCTGATGACCGTGGTGCCCCAGGTCAGCCAAAGCAATGAAGTGACACTCAACCTGCGCCCGACCATCAGCCGCATCACCGGGTATGCCACCGACCCCAATCCGGTACTGGCGCAAAACAACCTGATCAACCGCATTCCGGAAGTGCAAACGCGCGAGATGGAGTCGGTGCTGCGGGTGCAGTCGGGCGACATCGCCATTCTGGGTGGTCTGATGCAGGACACCCGCGACAACAACTCCGACGAGGTGCCGGGCCTGAACAGGTTGTCGATGTTGGGCGACCTGTTCAAGTACCGCAACGAGGGCAGCCGCAAGTCGGAGTTGGTGATCTTTCTGCGCCCGACCGTCCTGGTCGACGCCAGCCTGGATGCTGACCTGCGGGACTTCCGGTCGGCCCTGCCCAAATCCATTGATGCAATGCGCGGCTCGGCTGATGTCGGCCGGCCTGCCACGCCCGCGCGGAACTGAGCATGAGCCTGTTGCTTGATGCCTTGAATCGCGCCAGCAAGGACAAAGCCGCAGCGGCCGCGGCGACCCAGAACCCGCTGCCGGTTCCGGTCGACGTGCCCGTGACCCTGCCAGTGTTGGAGTTGTCGCTTGCGCCTGACGCCCACGCGAGCGCGCCGCAAGCCCCGGTGCGGCCGGATGCCTGGCATACCGAGCAGGCGGTGGCCGCGCCGGACAAGCCGTTGATGGCGCCCTTTGTACAGACACAGGCAAGCCAAGCGGCGACGCCCGTCGCTTCACCGCCGACTCCGGTGGCAGTTGCTTCCCGTGGTGGGCCATCGGCGCCAGACGCGCCGCGCGTGGCGCAAGACATCGTGCGTGCCAAGGCGCCTGCGCCACGTGCCAAGCCGCCGCTGCGTTGGGTGATTCTGGGTAGCCTGGCGGTCTTGCTGGCGGGCGCTCTGGGCAGTGTGCTGATGGGCTGGTGGGGCGACCCCAGCCATTGGCTTCAGTCCGGCGGCCTGGCGGGCTCATCAATGAACGCGCCCACCGTGGCCGCTCGGGTCGAACCGGCGGGTGCATCGCCCGCTGCGGTTGACCCAGTAACGGCGCCGGCCAGCGCGGCGGTGCCAGCCGAACCGACCCAGCCACCGGCGCGCAGGACCACCGCGCCGACACCTGCTGACCCCCCAACCGGCCAGACCCCAGACACGCCGGTGTCTGCGACCCCGACCCCCGGTCGATCATCAGCGCCAGCGAAGGCGAGCCAGGCGCTGGTGCAAAGCCGTACCGCCGGACCGTCCGCGCTGGAGTTGGCCTATGCGGCCTTGGTGCAGGGCCGTTTGCCCGCGGCGGCACAGGCTTATGAGCAGGCCCTGCTGGCCCATCCCGAGGAACGCGACGCGCTGCTTGGACTGGCCTATATTGCACACCAACAAGGCCAGACCAACGAGGCGCGCGACTACTACCAACGTGTGCTGCGGCATGACCCGGGCAATCCGGTTGCCAGATCGGGCCTGTTGGCGATCAACGCCATCGACGACCCACAGGCCTCAGCCAGCCGCGCCCGCGAAGTGGCTGAACAGAACCCGGATTCCGCCGCCGCGCAGTCGACGCTGGGGCACGCCATGGTGCGCGAAGGTCGGCTGGCCGACGCGCAGCAAGCCTTCTTCAGAGCCCATTCCCTGGAGCCCGGCGTGGCCTTGCATGCCTTCAACCTGGCCGTGGCCTTGGACCGGCTGCGCCAGTACGGCCCGGCACGCCAGTATTACGAACGCACGCTGGCCCTGTCCACGCAGACCGGCGGTGAGCGCGCCAGTGGTGTGCCGCAGGCGGTGGTACAAACACGGCTGGAACAGTTGCGCGCAGCCCATGTCGCCAACCCGCTCGGGGCTGCCCGTGAGTGAAGCAGCCAGCCCGGCCAGCCCGGCCAGCAAGCCGCCGGTGCGCCTGGGGGACAAACTGGTTGGCCTGGGGCTGATCACCGACGACCAGCTTCGCATCGCGCTACAGGAGCAAAAAAGCACCGGCAAACCCATCGGTGAAGCCCTGCTGGCCTTGGGCTTTGTCACCGAAGACGCGATGCGCGCCGCCCTGGCCGACAAGCTGGGCGAGCAGGCCATCAGCCTCAAAGGCATCGTGGCCGACCCCAAGGCACTGGCCTTGATCCCCAAGGCCATGGCCAAGCGCCATTCCTTGTTTCCGGTCAGTTTCGACGCGCGCGACAACGAGCTGATCATCGCCAGCGCCAACCCCAACGACATCGTTGCCGCCGACCAGGTCAACGCGCTGCTGGCGGGCGGGCCGCGCCCGCGTTGGCGCCTGGCCAGCAGTGCCGAGGTGCTGAGCGCAATCGAGCAGTTCTACGGACATGAGTTATCGATTGATGGCATCTTGCGCGAGCTGGAGACCGGCACCATCGACATGGCCAGCCTGATCCAGGAGGCCGAAGGCTACAGCCACCCAGTGGTGCGGCTGATCGACTCGCTGCTGGCCGATGCCACGCTACGCGGCGCCTCTGACATCCACTTTGAGCCCGAGCCGCAGTTTCTGCGCATTCGTTACCGCATCGATGGTGTGTTGCGCCAGGTGCGCTCATTGCACATGCGGTATTGGTCGGCCATGGTGGTGCGCCTGAAGGTGATGGCGCGCATGAACATCGCCGAAACCCGAGCCCCGCAGGACGGCCGCATCTCGCTGTCCATCTCCGGCCGGCCGGTGGACTTCCGCTCCGCCGTGCAACCCACCATCCATGGCGAGAACTTTGTGCTGCGCATCCTGGACCGCAAGCGTGGCATCGTGCCGATCACCGGGTTGGGCCTGTCCGACACGCAATTGACGCTGTTGCAATTGATGTTGTCGCGCCCCGAGGGCATTTTGCTGGTGACCGGCCCCACCGGTTCGGGCAAGACCACCACGCTGTACTCCATCCTGGGCCACCTCAACAGCGAAGGCGTCAACATCATGACGCTGGAGGACCCGGTGGAGTACCCGATGCCGGTGATCCGGCAGACCTCGCTGTCGGACTCGGTCAAGATGGACTTTGCCGAGGGCATACGGTCCATGATGCGCCAAGACCCCGACATCATCCTGGTAGGCGAGGTGCGCGACAAGGACACGGCAGAGATGGCCTTTCGCGCAGCCATGACCGGGCACCAGGTGTTCTCAACCCTGCACACCAACTCAGCCATTCGGTCGATCCCGCGTTTGGTGGATCTGGGCATCAAGCCCGACGTGTTGGCCGGCAATGTGATTGGCATCGTTGCGCAGCGGCTGGTGCGCACCTTGTGCAAGGCCTGCAAGGAGCCCTATGCGCCCAGTCCGGTGGAGGCCCAATTGCTCGGTTTGGCGCCCGGTGATGCGTGCACCGTCTACCGGCCGGTAGGTTGTCCGGTATGTGAGAAGCAGGGATACAAGGGCCGCATGTCGATTTTGGAACTGCTCAAGTTCGATGGCGAACTGGACGAATTGGTGACCCAACGTGCCAGCCTCAAGACCATGGGTGAGTACCTGCAACAGCATGGCTTTGTGTCCATGGCGCAAGACGGCATGCGCCGCGTGCGCGAAGGCCTGACCACGGTGGAGGAAGTGGGCCGGGTGGTGGACCTGACGGAGTTGATCGGCTGATGGCGCTCTTCCAGTTTCGTGCCACCAACGCCGACGGGCAGATCAACAAGGGCCAGATTGAGGCCCTGCACGAGTTTGACCTGGAGGCCCAGCTCAAGCGCGTGGGCCTGTTTCTCATATCCGCCAGGGCCTTGACCAAGAGTCGGCGCATGGTCAAGAGCATGCCGCGGCGCGAGGTGATCGATTTCTTCTTTCAGCTCGAAATGCTGGTGCGCGCCGGCGTGCCCTTGCTCACGTCCTTGGGCGACCTGCGTGATGAATCGGAGTCACCCAACAGCCGCGACCTGGCCAGCGGCTTGTACGAGAAGATCGAGGCCGGCTCCACCTTTGGCGAGGCCATTGCGGTCTACCCCGGTGTGTTTTCCGCCACCATCATCAGCCTGATTCGCGCCGGCGAGGTGACCGGTCAATTGCCGGATGTGATGAAGGAAATCGTGCGCTCGCTCAAGTGGCAGGACGAGATGGCGTCGCAGACCAAGAAGCTGTTGATGTACCCCAGCTTTGTGTTGGTGGTGATTGGTGGTGTGGTGTTTTTCCTGATGATCTACCTGGTGCCGCAGTTGGTGGGCTTCATCAAGAATATGGGGCAGGAGATCCCGATCCAGACCCGTATGTTGATCGGGTTGTCGCAGTTTTTTGTCGACTTCTGGTGGTTGCTCCTGGCCACGCCACCGATTGTGGTGGCGGGCACCTTTGCGCTGTCGGCGGCGTTTCCAGGCGTACGTTATCGACTGCACCAGATGCAGTTGGGCATTCCCTACGTCGGCCCGATTCTCAAGAAGATGATCCTGGCGCGTTTTGCCGATACCTTTGCCTTGATGTACCGCACCGGCATTCCCCTGATCGAAGGCCTGGTCTATTGCGAAGACATCTCCAGCAACCTGGTGATCCGCCACGCCATCCGCCGCGCGCGCGAGCGCGTCATCAACGGTGCTGCGCTGTCGGAGAGTTTTGCGGCGGAGATGCTGTTCCCCTCCCTGGTGATTCGCATGCTCAAAGTAGGCGAGTCCACTGGTGCGCTGGACGCCGCCCTGAGCAACATCAGCTACTTCTACACACGCGACATCGAGGAATCGGTGGGCAAGGTACAGGCCATGATCGAGCCGGCCCTGACGGTGGTGATGGGGCTGATCCTGGGGTGGATCATGATGGCCGTGCTGATGCCGATCTACGATATGTTCGGCAAGATGAAGCTCTGACCCGCCATGCAAACCGTACTCCATCTGACATCGAGCGGCGAGCAGTACTGGCGCAAGGGCCGCGACGGCTGGCAGNNGTTGCGCGCCAACTGGCCAGCCGATTCCCTGACACACCGTACCGCACCCCGCTGCCGGTCAAACCTGGCGGCAGTTTGATGGACCGTATTGCGCCACCCCGCCAGACCCTGCTGGGGCTGGATGCGGCGCAGCGGGTCAACGTAGCATTGGACGGCCTGTCAGCACCGGTTGCCGGGGTGTGGGCCACCTCGATGTTGCTGGCCATGATTGGTTGCAAGAAACCGCTGCCGCCCGAGCTGTTTGTGGTGTTGCCGGGGCCGGATGCCTTGCGCATTGTGGTCATCAAGAACCGTTTGCCGGTGTTGACGCGTTTGATTGCGGGCGTGACCCAGCCGAGCGACCAGGTGGCGGAGATCACCCGCACCCTGCGCCACCTTGAAAACACCCGGGTGCTGGACCGCAGCGTGCACCGGCACGGCGTGCTGGTGCTGGGCGACACCGAAGGCATGGCGGCGGCGCTGGCGGCAGAGCATCTGGATTTACTGGCCCCACCGCCGCCGTGGGCCAACAAGCCGCCAAACGACTGGCACTTTGCGCTGTTTGACCTGGCGCTGAAGTCCCCCGTGGGCCAACTGGCGCCTTTGTCGCGCCGCACCCAGTACGTCGCCGCGCAGTTGCGCCAAGCGGCCTACGTTGGCGCGGCGCTCTGCCTGGGGGGCGCACTGTGGGCCGCAGGCGACAACTTGCGCTACATCGTGGCTGGGCAGGCGAGCCGCAGCCAAATGCAAGCCAACGCCCAAGCGCTCGCGCTGCAAATGGGCGAGGCCGATCAAAAGATGGTCGGGTTTGGCGTGGCGGCCGAGACCGTGCGTAGCGCGGTGGCACTGGACCGAGACGAGGTCAGCTCGGCCCCCTCGCTGTCCTCACAACTGCAGCAACTTGGAGGCGCGATTGGCCAGCACGACTTGGTGCGTGTGGGGCAACTCGCCTGGACGGTGCTGCCACCCGGGCGGCCGGCCTGCGCTGGTGGTGCATCCGGCGGTGCCGCAGCCGAGCCTGCGGCCGGTGCCGAGGCCACAGCGCCAAAACGCCTGGTTGAAATCAGTTTTGACATCACACTGCCCGAAGAACTGCGGGAAAAAGCACGCGCACAGACCGTCGCCAGCCTGTCCACCAGTTTGACCAAGCTCGGTGGTGCCGCCCTGATTCGCGACCCCGCCAAGGGCATGGACAAAGCCGCGCTGAGTGGCGGCGGCGTACGCACCGGCAGCGACAAACCGCTGTCCTGGTGCCTGACTTTGCCCGGCGCACCCGCCGCGCCTAGCCCGTTGCCGGGCCAGGCGATCGGCCAGAGCGCAACCGTGCCAGGGAGCCGACCATGACCGACCGGCAGACCACCATCCTGCTGGCACGGCGCAGCCTGGTGGTGCTGGCTGTGGCGGTGGCGATGGGCTTGGCCTTGTTTTTGGGCTCTCGCGTCCTCAAAGAGCGTATGCGCAACGATCTGGCCCAGGCGCAGCAGGCGGAGAGCGCCAACCAGGCCAGCTTGACCGAAAAACAGGCCGACCTGGCCAATTTGCAGGCTGAAATCTCCCGTTTTGACGCCCTGCGCGGGCAGGGGCTGGTGGGCAAGGCCGAGCGTGAAGACTGGGCCGAGCAACTGGTCGCCAGCCGGCAACGCAGTGGCCTGCCGGATACGCTGGTGTACACCCTGCACGCGCCCAAACCGGTGGCGGCGCCCTCAGCGGCGGCTGGCGCCGCTGAGGGCGCGCCACCCGCTGATGCCGCAGGTACGCCGGCCTCGAGCAGGCCGCAGTTTCATGACCTCGATTTTGAACTGACTGGGATTCACGAGGAAGAGCTGCTGACCTTGCTGCGCGACTTCCAGGCGCAGGTCAAAGGGCGCTTTCGGGTCAACGCCTGCACGCTGTCGGCGCGGACCGATACCGGCTTGTCCGCGCGTTGCACGTTGCGGTTTTTCACGGTGCCGTAGTAAATATTTCTTACTTGCCAAGCCCCCCGCCGTCGCTAGACTTCCCCCATGCTTGCCGCCCGACCACCCCGCAGCAGCTTACCGTTATCACCCCCGTCGCCCACGCGGCGGGTGGTGGGTGGGCGGCTGGCCGCGCGCGCGCTCGCCCTGGTCCGCTTGTGTGGGTGGGGTGCTGTGCTCAGTGTGCTGCTGGCCGGCTCGGCCCTGGCGGCGCAGGGCGCGATGTCAGCGGGTGACCGCCTGGGCACCCTGTTCTATTCGGCAGCAGAACGCGCGGCCATCGTCAGCGCCCGCCAAGACGAGCCCGATGCCCCCGCCAGCCCCAGCCAGATCACAGTCAACGGCGTCGTCAAGCGACAAGGCGGACCCAGCACCGCCTGGATCAATGGCCGCGCCGTGGTCGAAGGCCAAGCGGTGCCGCCCACCACGCGCTTGGGCGTGACGGAGCGGGGCGTCACGCTGGACGGCACGGCCGTGCGGGTTGGGGAGTCGTTGGACCTGAGCACCCGCGAACGCACTGACATCGTGGTGCCGGGTGCGATTACGAGCGGGGGCAAGAAATGAAGCGGCAGCGGGGTGCTGCGTTGATGATCATCCTCATGATCGCCGGGGTGCTGGCGGCTTTCTTTGCAGTGCGGGCGCTGAATGGGGCGAATACGGAGCGGGACAAGGTCACGGCGGCGGCGCTGGCGCAGGCTAAGGAGGCATTGATTGGGTACGCGGTAGCCTATAGGGATACACATGCAGACCAAGTCAATGGATACTTGCTTCTGCCGGACTTGGGTACGACCAAGAATTTGATGCCTGGGCTAGGCGAAGGCGCTTCGGCGGGCAACTTCCTGACGAACGGTGCCAACCTGAGTGTTGTGGGGCGACTTCCTTGGAGATCGCTTGGGCTCCCAGCGTTGAGAGACAGTCAAGGCGCCTGTCTCTGGTACGCCGTATCAGGCGCTTACCAGAACGAGCAAACCGCACCGCTGATGAACTGGGATACGCTGGGTCAATTCGAAACGTTTCGATCAAATGGCACGCCTGCTGGAACCATCAGCACGGTTGGCGTAAACCTTCATAACAGGCCAGTTGCAGTGATTTTTGCCCCCGGTTCTGTCTTGGCAGGTCAGGTGCGGGGGCCGGTAGGAGCGGACGCGGTCACCGAGTGCGGTGGAAACTACAACGCACGCAATTACCTGGACACTTTCAATCCCAATCCCTTGATCAACAACATCGTTAATTATTTCGGCGGGCTCAATTTCGCCAGTGGAGTATTTCCCATTGCCACTCCCAAGCAACTCGCATTCGGCCCTGTACTAGACGGCACGGGCAATACGTTGGTGAATGACAGAATGCTGACTATCACGTCGGACGAATTGTTCAGATCCATCAAGAGACGTAACGATTTCAAGACCGATGTTGATTCAATGGTGGAAGATATCGCGCAGTGTTTGAATAACTTGCCGCCTGCCTCCTTGCCCGTTGCATCATTGACAAACAAGGGAGTGGGCGACTTTCCCGCTGCTGTTCCGCTGCCGCCGGACCCTACCCCCCTAGATGTCTTGTCCACGTGCAGACCTATCGTTCAGCAGAGACTGAACGTGCTTCAGAACTGGCAGGACAACTTGCTGTACACCAGACCCGCCGTTGCGGCGACTGTGGGCGTTGCCACTTGCAACGCGGTACTGTTCTTCAGCGGAGAGCGCAGGGCAAACCAGGCAAGGGCAACGGCTGCGGACAGATCGCTGGCCGCCAATTACCTTGAAGGGACCAACGCAACGTTGTTTCCGGCCAGCGGCGCGTACTCCGGTGCTTCGGGCTTCAACAGTGAATCAGCTGATTCCGATATTGTTCGCTGCATCAAGGGGTTCCCGGCAGGTGGCAGCCAGCAATCATTCGTCAACGACTTCGCCAGTTTTATCACCGTTGGTGCGGGCGTTACGACGAATGCGGCAACTCAGACCGTCAGAATCGACGACGCACCAGGTATTGCAGGAGGCTGCTTTTGGTCGCCAACCGTCGTTCCCTTGGCGGGCAAGATCATTCGTGCGTACTACGATTACTACTTCACTTTCGTTGATCCGTTTGCCTTGTCCGCTGTCGGTGCTGATCGTGGCAACGGCTTCTCGCTCCAAATGGTGACCGGCCAGTTTGCTGCCCCGCCCAATACCTGTGGCACGGAAGCCGCCATGGGCGTGCTGGGTGCGGCCGATGTCTGGGGTGCCGACTCCATCATTTTCGAGACCGACGTGCACCGCGATGTTGCGCGCGCCGACCCGGTTGAAAACCACAGTGCGATATTGTTGGATGGCTTTCTGGACCACGCGCCGGCGTCCCCGGGTGCCACAATCAGCGCAGCCTGCAACGGTACCGCCACCGGTTGCCGTCATTCGCCAGCAAACGAGTTTGAGGAGTCGCCTCCAAAATCCCACAACCAACGTATTGAAATTCACTCCGGATGCGACGCCGCATGCACTGTTTGCAACCCACTTGCGCATGTTGCGCCAAATAACTACGCACGGGTAACGGCTTGGGTTGATTGCACGGACTGCAAGGACACCGCGACTGACATCAATCGGGTCTCAACGGTTCCTACGATTCAGCGTTGCGTGGTGGTCAACCCGGTGATGAACAGCGTGTTCTTCGGCTTCACTGGTGGGTTCCGTTCCGGGGCCAGTCAGCAGGGCGTGACTTTGACCAACTTGGTCTTGCGAAGTGAATGACCGCAGGAGCCCGCAATGAAGAATGAGTGCTCAAAGGGCTTTACGTTGGTGGAGATGGCCATTGTTTTGTTGATCGTTGGCTTGTTGCTGGGCGGTGGCTTGACAGTGTTGACGACCCAACTGGAACAGCAGCGCGTCAAGGACACCCAACGCTTGCTCGACGAGGTAAGAGAAGCGCTGACTGGTTTTGCCATTGCCAACGGGCGCTTGCCCTGTCCAGCCCCTGCAACAGCGGCGACGGGGTCGGCCTTGGCGGGGTTGGAGCCGAATCCGTTAGTTGTTGGAGGTTGCGCCAATTTGGCTGGCGTTTTACCTTGGGCAACGCTTGGCGTCAACGAAACTGATGCCTGGGGCAATCGGTTCACATATAGGGTTACCAGGGAATTCACGAGGGTCATACCGCAAATAGCCTTTCCCAGTTGTATCGGCGCGCCACCCGTGATCCCCACAGCGGCAGCATTCGCGCTTTGCTCGCAAGGCGACATGTCAGTGTTCAGCACTGGCGGCGGGGCCACCTTGTCCATTGCAGTTCCTGCGGTAGTGCTTTCTCACGGGCGAAACGGCAATGGCGCCTATTACACGGCGGGCAACCAAATGGCCGTTGGCGCCGACGCCGACGAGTTGGACAATCAATTGACAGGGGGGGGAACAACCACCGGTAACGCGAATTTCATCAGCAAGACTCCCACCGACACCTTCGACGACATCGTTACTTGGGTTTCCCCCAACATCCTGTCCAACCGCATGGTCCAAGCCCGCAGCCTGCCATGAGCGATACCAATTACGACCAACTGCGCGAGCGATACCGGGCACGCAGTATCCGCAAGCGGGTCACCATCGCCATTGGCGTATTGATCTTGTTGGCGGGCTATGCGCTGCTGGCCGTCAGCCCGAACACGTCGTCGGAGTGGGTGTTGGTCCGGGTCTTTGGCGGGTTTGCCTTGTTGTTCATTGGTTTTTCGGTGGCCGTTTTGCCCATCCTGTCCAGGCTGACCGGTGGTGACGACTGAGTTGGGCGCGGCGGCGGCACCGGCTGCCCGTGAAGTGCTGATCGTTGAAGACGATCTGGCCCTGTGTGGCTATTTGGCCTCCGCACTCAAGGATGCTGGTTACGCGGTGCAAACCGCGCACGACCGAGCATCAGCACTCAAGCTATTGAATGCACGCCCGGCGCCCGCCTTGGTGTTGTTGGATTTGGGCCTGCCGCCTCAACCCAGCACCATGGCCGAGGGTCTTGCCGTCCTGGACCAAGGGCTGCGTCTGGCACCCGACGCCAAGGTGATTGTGCTCACTGGCCAGGACGAACGCGCCGCCGCCTTGGAGGCGGTGCGTCGCGGCGCATTTGACTTCCTGGTCAAGCCAGTCGCTTTGGCCACTATCTTTGCCGCCCTGACGAGAGCAGAGCTATTTGCGCAGCAAGACAGCCGCCTGGCCGAGACGGGGGAGGCGCGCTTGCACCTGACCGCCAAGCTCGGTGAGGGCCCCAAGGAAGCCGCCGCCAATGCCGAGGAACTGTTGTTGCGCCGTGCCCTGGCCGCCACCAACTACAACGTGGCAGAGACCGCGCGCCAGTTGGGCTTGGCGCGCGAGCATGTCTACTACTACCTGAACAAATATGGTCTCCGACGTCCTGACTAGCTTGTCGCTTGTCTTCGTGGCGGCTGGTCTCACACTGATATTCACCAGCGTGACCCTGTCCCGCCGCGCCCGGCGGTATCGGCGTGGCATGCAGACCTTGCTGCAGCTTGGTGGCCGTGGCTTGGAGCCCTTGGATATTCCCTCTGCTGCTTGGTCCGTGTTGGTGGAGGCGGGCTGGCAACACCTGGCTTTGCGTGGCGACTGGTTTGGCCACGCTGTCAATATCGCGCTGGGCGCGACGGGAGAGCCAACGCATGCGACAGGGCAGCCCACCGCGCTCACGGTCGAGATTGTTAGTGGTAGCGACGTTCGATTGGCGCTCCGGCTGGTGCACAGCGCCAATCGAGGTGAAGAGCGCATGTTTGCCGAGCAACTGGCACGGGTCTTTGTGCTGCTGCTGGAGACGGGCTTGCGCACACGCACCGAGGCGCTGTCCGCCGCATTGGCCGAGCGTGCCCGCTTGTCGCTTTATTTACAGCACGACATGCGCAACCTGGCCCAATGGGTGGGCTGGGTTTGTTCCGACTTTGTTGCCTGTACCGAGTCGGCCGCCTTGCTGGCTGCGGCACGCCGACTGCAAGACAACGCGCCGCTGGCGCAAGAGCGCGCGCACCGCTTGATTTCCGCCCTGGGCAAGCAGCCGGTCAGCGACAACCCGCGTCAAATCGATCTGCGCGTGGCCATCACCAAGGCGGCGCATTTGGCCGGCATCGAGGTCACGCTGTCGGGTGAGGCGCAGGCCTGGATCGCCCGTGGCCTGCTGGCGCGGGCATTTGACAACCTGTTCTCCAATCTTGCACCCAACTGGCGCGAGTCGATGGCCGAACAACCCGTGTTGCAACTGCGCACGCTTGAGTCCGCAGACGGAACGCCGGCCATGACCGAGATTGACTTCTTTAGCGCCTGGCCCCAACCGGGTGTGCGGATCGCCGCCGACAAGCTGTTTGAACCTTTTGCCAGCGGTCGCCCCGGTGGCTTGGGGCTGGGCCTCTACCAGGCTCGCAAGAGTTTGAACGAAGCCGGGGGTGAGTTGCGTGCCGTGCCGAGCGACGCTGGCCTGAGCTTCTTGTTGCGCATGCCCGCTCGAGCACCGTAAACATTCTTGACTTCTCCTATCGTTAGCGTTTGCCTAAAGTCGGGCCAAGGGTGTTGGTCGTGCGCTAACTTCGTGCCAAGGCCAGCCCTTTCTTCAACTGAAAGGACTCTGTCTCATGAAACATCGCAGCTTGGCCCGTCAATCGGGCTTCACTCTGGTCGAGATCGCCATCGTATTGGTCATCATTGGCTTGCTACTGGGCGGTGTGCTCAAGGGGCAGGAGATGATCGAGAACGCGAAAGTGAAAAATGGAGTCAACGACATGAATGGTGTCAGCGCAGCCTACCAGTCATATGTTGATCGATTCCGGAGGTTGCCTGGCGATGACGGTCCCACTCTAGTGGCGTTGACAGGACGCGGCGGTTCGTGGGCGACCGTCACGCAGTTTGGTAACAACAATGGTGTGCTCCTGAGTGGTGCGGCCGATGTATTTGGTGGCGGTAACGAGTCGGACAATTTCTGGCAACACCTTAAGGCGGCCGGCTTCATCTCCGGGAATCCCGCAGATGCGGCAGTTGCAGCTTTACCACGCAACGCGTTCAATGGCTTGTTGGGTGTAGGCACCGGCGTGACGCCCGCAGCGGGAACGGCGGTGCTTTCGGTGTGTCTGTCTCAGGTGCCGGGCAAGGCCGCTCGCGCCATCGACACGCAATTGGACGACAGCCTGCCCAATCGCGGCAGCATATTGGCCACGCTTGGGGTCGTCGGAGCCAACACTGCGCCAGGTGTCGCTGTCGCCGCCTACAGCGACGACAATCAGTACACCGTCTGCCGCTCGCTGTAAAACGCTGGCGTTTGGGTCGACAAGAATGGGCGCCAATAGGCGCCCATTCTGTCTTGATAGAACCGTGAGCATAGATTGGCTCTCGCGGAATTCTCTAAATGGCTGCACCTTTTGGCTCCGTCGCATGCGTGTTGATCGGAGGAAAATTGCTACCGATGCCGCCAGTTTGCCACGTGCGATTGTGACGAAAAGGCACACACTCGCACGCCTGAACCGCTAGAGTTGCACCGATTCGCCTTGCTAGCAGACGCCGAATCCTCAAGCTGCCGGCACAAAGCAAGTTCATTCACCCCTCAATCCCNNCCCCTCAATCCCATCAAGCCCGCCATGAAAACGATCCGCACCATCACCTTCCTGTTCATGGCGCTGTTCAGCGCCCTCGCCAACGCCGGTTCCGCCAGCGGCATCTGGACCAGCACGGGAGGCTCCTACCTGGTGCTGATGGAGCAGACCTCATCCGGCGCGGTGGTGGCGTTCTCAGTGTCGCCCACGCTGCAGACCGGGGCGGTGTTGTTGGGCTCACGCAGTGGCGATGCCGTTGCCCTGAAGTCCCTCGATGCCCAGTCGACCTGGACCATGGCCTTGAGNNGGCGCCCAACTGATGGTGCTGTTTGACGTGCGCATTGGTGCCACCGTTTCTGAAGTAACTTACGACGTGTCGGCCGGCGCAGTGCAGTCGCTCGGTGGTTCGACCAGTTTCATCGGCAAGTCCTTGCTCAGCGGCAACACCGTCAACCTGTCCTTCAAGGGCGGCTCGCCGGCCACCGGCACCTACAGCGTGGTCACATCCACGCGCCCGTTCACGACCGTGGAGCAGTTCGACGTAAGCGCGATCTTCGGCATGGATTGAAATACCGGTGCGAATGTCGACTTGGAACCCGCGGCTTGATTCCCGCTGCCGTCTGGCGGTGCACGCGTCGAACCGTATATTGCCGACATGGCAGCGTAAAATTAGCTGGTGAGAGTCATTTCCAAGAAGCCGTTGCGAAACTTTTGGGATAAGCACCCAGAGTCGAAGCATGTTCTTGAAGAATAGTTCCGACGGGTTAGCCAGTGTCAGGCTGGCTCTTTCCCAGCGCTGGTTCAGACTTTCAATGCGGCGGACTATGTTGATGGGTTTACTATTTTTGACGTCGGCGGCAACCGATACCGTATTGCATCGGTGATTCACTACGACAAGCAACGCGTTTACGTACGCGCGGTGATGTCCCATGCCGAGTACGACCGAAACAAATGGAGGAAGAAATGACAGCAACCCTCGATATTCAGCGGCTTGTACCGGCATGGCAGTCCCTGCAGTCCGTGGCGGCAGTGACGCATATTGATTCCGAAGCAGCCTACGCGCAGACAGTTACCTTGCTCAACAACCTCTTGGATGTTGTTCGTGATGACACGCAGCATCCACTGTATTCCTTGGTGTCAGTGGTCGGCGACCTGATTGAGGCTTACGAAATTGAGCACGAACCGCTTGAAAACTGAAGCCAAATAGTACTTGGACCATCGTGAATGACGCCCAACTGAGAGCCCGTGACGCCGGGCGCGATATCGGGGACGAATTGCTGCAAGCGGTGCGTGAGTTGAGCGCCGGCCAAGCGGCTCGCAAGATCACATTTG
>CXWL01039744.1_pt1 | contig 19401 bp, 16 predicted proteins | sample 590931 | NCBI WGS metagenome assembly CXWL01 (sample SAMEA3498368, study PRJEB10139) | groundwater metagenome | biome: water well; material: biofilm material | place: Germany | collected 2015-04-27 | reverse complement strand
CTTCCAGGAAGCGGCGGAAGCTGCCGCGCTTCTCCGGGACGGTCACCGCCAGCACCGCCTCGCGGTGCTCGCCCAGTTCGGCCTGCTCGGCGACGAAGCGCAGGCGGTCGAAATTGGTGTTCGCGCCCGAGGCGATCGCGACCAGCGTCTTGCCCTTCGCCCCGCGCTTCGCCACCCAGGCCTTGGCGCCGGCGATCGCCAGCGCACCGGCGGGCTCCAGCACCACCCGGGTGTCCTCGAACACGTCCTTGATCGCGGCGCACATCTCGTCGGTGTCCACCAGCACGACGCCGTCCACGTACTTCTTCGCCAGGCGGAAGGTCTCCTTGCCGACCTCCTTCACCGCGACGCCGTCGGCGAACAGGCCGACGTGCTCCAGCTTCACGCGCCGACCGGCCTTGAGCGAGCGCGCCATGGCGTCGGCGTCCGCCGGCTCGACGCCGATCACCTTCACCGACGGGCGCAGGCGCTTGATGTAGGCCGCGATGCCGCTGATCAGGCCGCCGCCGCCGACGGGAACGAACACCGCGTCGATCGGGCGCGCGCTCTGGCGCAGGATCTCCATGCCGATGGTGCCCTGGCCGGCGATCACGTCGGGGTCGTCGAACGGATGCACGAAGGTCAGGCCGAGGCGGCGCCGCATGCGGTTGGCCTGCTGGAATGCCTCGGCGACGGTGTCCCCGTGCAGCACCACCGTGGCGCCCCGCTGCGCCACCGCGTCCACCTTGATCCTGGGCGTGGTCACCGGCATGACGATGGTGGCGCGGCAGCCCAGCTTCTGCGCCGCCAGCGCCACGCCCTGGGCGTGGTTGCCGGCGCTGGCGGCGATGACGCCGCGCCTGAGCTTCGCCGCCGGCAGCTTCGCCATCTTGTTGTAGGCGCCGCGCAGCTTGAACGAGAATACCGGCTGCAGGTCCTCGCGCTTGAGCAGCAGCCGGTTGCCCAGGCGGCGCGAGAGCCCGGGCGCCAGCTCGAGCGGCGTCTGCTGCGCGACGTCGTAGACGCGCGCGGCGAGAATGCGCTCGAGATAGTCTTTGCCCTTCATCGAAAAAGCGTAACACATTGAATGCATTGCTGACGCCAGAGGGCGGGCTCGCCGGCGTGTTCGTGTCGGCGTTCCTAGCCGCCACTGTGGTGCCGTTCTCCTCGGAGGCGGTGCTGTTCGCGTACCTGCGCCTGCATCCGGAGCATTCGCTTGCGGCAATCGCGCTCGCGACGCTGGGGAACACCGCGGGCGGCATGACCAGCTACGCCATCGGGCGTTTCCTGCCGGCGAAGGCCGAGCGGAAGCTGGAGCCGCGGGCGCTCGGCTGGCTGCGGCGCTACGGCGCGACGGCGACGCTGCTCGCGTGGCTGCCGGTGGTCGGGGACGCGCTGTGCGTCGCCGCGGGTTGGCTGCGGATCCACTGGCTGGCGGCGCTGGCCTTCATGGCAGCCGGGCGCCTCGCCCGCTACCTCGTGGTCGCGTCGATCTAGGCGGCCTGCAGTTTCGCCACCGCCACGGCGAGCCACTTGATGCCGCCGCGGCCGAAATTCACCTGTACGCGGGCGTCGCCGCCCATGCCCTCGGCATCGAGGATCACGCCGGGGCCGAACTTGGCGTGGATCACGTTCTGGCCGATGCGAAAGCCACCGACGTCCCTCGCCCTGGCGAAGGTGGGCTCCTTCTTCGGCGCCGCGCCGAAGGTCATCGGCGCCGGACGCGCGTAACGCGGCGTCAGCCATTTCTTCAGCGCCTCCGGGATCTCGTCCAGGAACCGCGACGGCAGGTTGTAGCGGGTCTGCCCGTGCAGCATGCGCGTCTGCGCGTGGCACAGGTAGAGGCGATGGCGCGCGCGGGTGATGGCCACGTAGGCGAGGCGCCGCTCCTCCTCCAGGCCGTCCTTCTCCACCAGGGCCTGCTCGTGCGGGAACAGGCCCTCCTCCATGCCGGAGATGAACACCGCCTCGAACTCCAGGCCCTTGGCCGAGTGCACCGTCATCATCTGCAACGCATCCTGGCCTTCGCCCGCCTCGTGCTCGCCCGCCTCCAGCGCGGCGTGCGTGAGGAAGGCGGTGAGCGGGTCCATCACCACGCCGTCTTCGTCGCCCTCGCCGCTGACCAGGCCGGTGCTGCGGTCCTCCATGGTGAACGCCGCCGCCGCGTTGACCAGTTCGCCGAGGTTCTCGATCCGGTCGGCGCCCTCGCGCTCGTTCCTGTAGTGCTCGATGAGGCCGCTGCGCCCGACCACGTGTTCAACCTTCTCCGGCAGCGGCAGGGTCGCGGTTTCCTCCTGCAGGTTGCGGATCAGGTCGCGGAACGCGGCCACCGGCGCGGCGGCGCGGCCGGTGAGGCCGTCCAGCGCCGCCCACAGGCTGGAGCCGCGCGCCTTCGCGGCGTCCTGCAGCCCCTCCACCGAGCGCGCGCCGATGCCGCGCGGCGGGAAGTTGATCACCCGCAGCAGCGAATTGTCGTCCTCGGGCGTGGCCACCAGGCGCAGGTACGCCAGCGCATGCTTCACCTCGGCACGTTCGAAGAAACGCAGGCCGCCGTAGACGCGATAGGCGATGCCGGCGCCGAACAGCGCGTGCTCGATCACCCGCGACTGGGCGTTTGAACGATACAACACCGCCACCGAAGCGAGCTTGCGCCCCTCGCGCTGCAAGGCCTTCGCCTCATCCGCGATGAAGCGCGCCTCTTCGGAATCGCTTTCGCCCTCGAACACACGCAGGGGCTCGCCGGTGCCGTCCGCGGTCCACAGGTTCTTGCCCAGGCGGTTGCGGTTGTGCGCGATGAGCGCGTTGGCGGCATCCAGAATGTTGCCCTGCGAGCGGTAGTTCTGCTCCAGCCGCACCACCCTCGCGACTCGGAACTCGCGCTCGAAGTCGGCCATGTTGCCGACGTTGGCGCCGCGGAAGGAATAGATGCTCTGGTCGTCGTCGCCCACCGCGAAGAGGCGGCTCGCCTCGCCCGCCAGCAGCTTCAGCCAGCGGTACTGCAGGCGGTTGGTGTCCTGGAACTCGTCCACCAGGATGTGGCGGAAGCGCGCGCGATAGTGCTCGCGCAGAGGTTCGTTGCGCAGCAGCAGTTCGTAGCTGCGCAGCAGCAGCTCCGGGAAATCCACCACGCCCTCGCGCCGGCACTGCTCGTCGTAGGCGGCGTACAGTTCCACCTGCCGCCGCGTCACGTCGTCCGGGGCATGGATGTCGCCCGCGCGCTGGCCCTCCTCCTTGCGCGCGTTGATGAAGTACTGCAGCTCGCGCGGCGGGAAGCGGTCCTCGTCCACGTTCATCGAGCGCGCCAGGCGCTTCACCGCGGCCAGCTGGTCCTGCGTGTCCAGGATCTGGAACTCGCGCGGCAGCCCCGCTTCGTGGTGGTGCGCCCGCAGCATGCGGTTGCACAGGCCGTGGAAGGTGCCGACCCACATGCCGCGCGGGTTCACCGGCAGCATCGCGGTGAGGCGCGTGAACATCTCGCGCGCCGCCTTGTTGGTGAAGGTGACCGCGAGCAGGCCGCCGGGGGAAACCTTGCCCGACTTGATCAGCCAGGCGATGCGCGTGGTGAGCACGCGCGTCTTGCCGCTCCCGGCGCCGGCGAGCACGAGCATGTGCTCGTCTTCGGCGGTGACGGCGGCGAGCTGTTCCGGGTTGAGGTGTTCGAGGTGCAGCGACAAGGTGCGCGATTATATCGTCGCGCACCGTTGGTGCCGCCGCAATCCTCCCTGCTATTCCGCCTTGATCTTCAGATCCCTCACCAGCCGCCCGTACATGGCGTGGTTCTCGCGCATCAACTGCGCGAATTGCTCCGTGCTGCCGCCCACCGGCTCCATCGCCGCGCGCTCGAAGCGCTCCTTCACGGAGGTGTCGGTCAGTGCCTTGGCGATCTCGGCATGCAGGCGGGAGATGATGTCCCGCGGCGTTCCCGCCGGGACGAAGACGCCCAGCCACTGATCCAGCACCAGGTCCTTGAAGCCCGACTCGACGTACGTTGGCACGTCGGGGAGCGTCGGCGCCCGGTTGCGCGTCGTCTGCGCGATGATCTTTACCTTACCCGCCTTGTGGTGCGGAATCACCGGCGTGGAGCCCAGCGACGCCGCCTGCACCTGTCCGCCGATAAAGTCCGAAATCGCCTGGCCGCCACCCTTGTACGGAATGTGGGTGAGGTGGATGCCCGCCAAGGACGAGAACCACTCCGCCGCGATGTGTTGCTGCGAACCCGCACCTGAGGTCGCGTAGCTGATCACGCCGGGCTTCTGCTTCGCCATGGCGATGAACTCGGCGACGTTGTTCACGCCCAGCGACGGATGCACCCCGAGCACCACGGGCTGGCGGGAGAGCTGGATGACCGGCAGCAGATCCTTCTGCGCATCATACGAGAGCTTATAGACATGGGGATTGCTCGCGACCTGGTCCGGAACGACGAGAATCGTGTAGCCATCGGGCGCGCTGCGCACCACGGCCTCCACGCCAATGTTGCCGTTCCCGCCGGCGCGGTTCTCCACCACGACCGTCTGGCCAAGCGCGGGCGAAATGCGATCCGCCACCGCGCGCCCGGCGACATCCGTGGCGCCGCCCGGCGGGTATGGAATCACCATGCGGATCTGCTTCGTCGGCCAGTTCTGCGCGAACGCAGAAGAGGCGGCCAGGACCATGAAAGCAACGGTCAGCATGCGCATGGGTCAATCCTCCTCGCTTAGTCAGGCGCCGCGCCGATTGCCCCGCAATCCAGCAGCGAACGTATGCGGTCGTCATCGTAGCCGCAAATCCGCTTCAGCACGACTACGGTATCGCGGCCGGTTCTGCCGCCGGCGTGGCGGATCGAGCCCGGGGTGGCCGAGAGGCGAGGTAGCGGCGCGGTCATGGCCACCTTGCCCAGCTCCGGATCCTCGACGCGGGCGATGGCACCGCGCTCGGCAAAGTGCGGGTCGGCAAACACGTCAGCGATGGTGTAGACGCGCGAGGCCGGCACCTCCGACGCCTGCAGCGTTGCCTCCAGCTCCCTGAGCGGGAATCCCCGGGTCCACCGGCCGATGATCTCGTCCAGCGCCTCCACGTTGCGATTGCGCGCCATGCCGGTGGCGAAGCGCTCGTCCTCGGCGAGCCCGGGCTGCCCCATCACCGCGACCAGGCGCCGGAACACCGCGTCGCTTGCCGCGGCGACCGCGATATAGCCGTTGTCAGCCGTGGGGTACAGGCTGTTGGGCGTGCTCCCGGGCAGGCGCGATCCGGCGCGCCCGGGAACGCGCCCCAGCTTGTCATAGGCCGGGACGTGCTCTTCCATCAGGCCGAAGGCCGTCTCGCACAACGCGGCGTCGATGCACTGCCCCATGCCGGACTTCTCCCGCGCCAGGAGCGCCATCACCGCGCCCAGCGCCGCGTTGGTGGCGGTCACCATGTCGGTCACCGGGACTGCGGCGCGCACCGGTGCGCGATCGGGATAGCCGTTTATGTGCAGCAACCCTCCCACCGCATCTCCGAGAAAGCCGTAGCCGGGCCGACCGCGGTAAGGCCCGGTCTGCCCGTAGCCGCTGATGCGCACCATGACCAGGCGCGGGAACTGCCGGGAGAGCGCGTCGAATCCCAGGCCCCAGCGCTCCAAGGTCCCCGGACGGAAGTTCTCCACGAGCACATCGCACTTCGCCACCAGGTCCCTCACCACCTCGCGCGCCTCGGGCTTGCGCAGGTCGAGGACGATGAGCGACTTGTTGCGCAGGATGCTCGCGGCATAGAGCGAATGCCCATCAACGTGTGCGCCCATGTTGCGCACCGGATCTCCCTCGGGCGGCTCGACCTTGATCACTTCGGCGCCGAAATCACCCAGGATGCGGCCGCAGAAGGGGCCCGCGACCGTCGAGCCGAGTTCAAGGACACGGTAGCCCTCGAGCGGGCCGCTCACGCGCGCAACCCCGCGAACTCGGCGCCCAGCAGGTCGCGAACCAGCATCACCTTCATGATCTGGAGGGTCCCGCCGGTGAAGTAGAGTGCATTCGCGTCGCGCAGGCGCTGCTCTATGCCGTGGTCCCGGAGGTATCCGTTCGCACCCCACAGCTGCAGGCAATCCTGGATCGCCTGCACGCCTGTGGTAATGCCAAGCCACTTCGCCATGACCGCGTCGCGCATCTCGCCGCTTCCGGCGTCGCTCCGGGCAAGCGCGCGGAACGCCATGTAGCGTGCCGCTTCGATGCGGGTGTGGTGCTCGACCAGCGGAAAGCTGATGGACTGGTTGGCCGCGATCGGCCTGCCAAAGACGACCTTGGTGCGCGCGAACGCCATCGTCTCTTCCAGAACCGCGCGTGCCGCTCCCAGTGCCGCGAGCGGGGACATGCAGCGGGAGACAGCGTAGCGCGCATACATGAGCGCCTTTCCCTCGCCCTCCCCGCCAAGGGTGGCCGTGCGCGGCACCTCAACATCATTGAGGCGCACGATGCCCAGTTGGTGCGCGCGCACGCCCATCTGCGGCATGGCCTCGCACCGAAGCCCGGGCGCATCCGCCGGAACCTTGAGCAGCACCATCGGCCGCTTGCCATCCCCGCCCTCGACGCGCGCCGATACGGCGATCCAGTCGGCGCCTGGGACCTGGCTGACGTGTATCTTGGTCCCGCTGACGCGGTAGCGGTCACCTTTCGGAACCGCGGTGGTGCGCATGGCCGAAACATCCGAGCCGGCATCCTCCTCGGACGTCGCCAACGCGAGGCAGGCCTCGCCTTTCACCACCGCGCGCACGAGGTCGTCGCCCCAGCCCGGAAAGAAGCGCGCAAACGTCGCCTGCTGCCACGCGATCAGCGCGCAACTCAGGTCTGCCGCCGCGACCTCCTCGATGGCTATTCCCAGGCTGACGAAGTCGCGCGCTTCCCCGCCGAGCGCGCGCGGCGCGACGACGCCGAGGATCCCCGCCAGTCCCATGGCGCGCAGCGCCTCGCGCGGCAGGACGCCCTCCTCGTCCCAGCGCCGACTGTGCGGCCGCAGCGCGGATTGCGCGAACGCCCGCACCCTCGCGCGGAACTCTTCGTGCTCGGGCGTGAACGCCTCGAAGGATCTAGTCCGGTCCACCGGGCAACTCTGCCACGGTTGACCCGCGGCGCAAACCGCCGTCTCGAATTGTGGCCCTCACGGCCGGTCTGATCGGGCCGCGCCCTTTATAATCCGCGGTTTGGCGCATTTCCCCAATCCCATGGAATCCCTGTATGAACCGAGCGTGATCGAGCGCGCCGCCCAGTCGTTCTGGGAGGCGAAGGGCTCGTTCCGCGCCGTCGAGGACCCGGCCCGGCGGAAGTTCTACTGCCTCTCGATGTTCCCCTACCCCTCGGGAAAGCTGCACATGGGGCACGTGCGCAACTACACCATCGGCGACGTGCTCACGCGCCACCACCGCATGCGCGGCCTGAACGTGCTGCAGCCCATGGGCTGGGACGCCTTCGGCCTGCCGGCGGAGAACGCGGCGATCGCCAACAAGGTGCCGCCGGCGAAGTGGACGCGCGACAACATTGCGTACATGAAGCGGCAGTTGAAGGGCCTTGGCTTCGCGCTCGACTGGGCGCGCGAGCTCGCCACCTGCGACGCGGGCTACTACAAGTGGAACCAGTGGCTGTTCACGCGCCTCTACCGCAAGGGCCTTGCCTACAAGAAGACCGGCGTCGTCAACTGGGACCCGGTGGACCAGACCGTGCTGGCGAATGAGCAGGTGATCGAGGGCCGCGGCTGGCGCACCGGCGCGGTGGTGGAGAAGCGCGAGATCCCGATGTACTTCTTCCGCATCACCGCCTACGCCGAGGAACTGCTCGCGGCGCTGGACGGCCTGCCGGGCTGGCCCGAGCAGGTGAAGCTGATGCAGAAGAACTGGATCGGCCGCTCCGAAGGCGTGCGCATCGGCTTTCCCTACGAGCTGGGCGGCGAGAAGCGGACGCTGTGGGTGTTCACCACCCGCGCCGACACGCTGATGGGCGCCACCTTCTGCGCCGTGGCCGCCGAGCACCCGATCGCGGCGCACGCGGCGAAGTCGAACCCGAAGCTCGCCGCCTTCGTCGAGGAATGCAAGCAGGGCGCGGTGATGGAAGCCGAGCTGGCGCAGATCGAGAAGAAGGGCATGCCCACCGGGATCTTCGTCACCCACCCGTTGTCGGGGGAAAAGCTGGAAGTCTGGGTCGGCAACTACGTGCTCATGGGCTACGGCGAAGGCGCGGTGATGGGCGTGCCGGCGCACGATGAACGCGACTATGCCTTCGCGCACAAGTACGGCCTCGGCATCCCCTGCGTCATCCGCCATCCCGCGGGGGATGCGGTTCCCCAGCCCTGGATTCCCGCCTACGCTGAATACGGCACCTGCATCAACTCGGGCAAATACGACGGCCTTGCCTACCAGGCTGCGGTGGACGCGATCGCCGCGGACCTCGCCGCGAAGCGGCTGGGCGAGAAGCAGGTGCAGTGGCGCCTGCGCGACTGGGGCATCTCGCGCCAGCGCTACTGGGGCTGCCCGATCCCGATCATCCGCTGCCCGTCCTGCGGCGACGTCCCGGTGCCGGACCAGGACCTGCCGGTGGTGCTGCCCGACGACCTGGTGCCCGACGGCACCGGCAACCCGCTCAACAAGCTGGCGTCCTTCACCCAGTGCGCCTGCCCGTCCTGCGGCCAGCCGGCGAAGCGCGAAACCGACACCATGGACACGTTCGTGGATTCGTCCTGGTACTTCGCGCGCTTCGCCAGCGCCGGCTCGGCGGACGCGATGGTGGACGAGCGCGCGCGCTACTGGATGGCGGTGGACCAGTACATTGGCGGCATCGAGCACGCCATCCTGCACCTGCTGTACTCGCGCTTCTTCCAGCGCGCCATGCGCGACGAAGGCCTGATCCCGGACGTCGCCGAGCCCTTCACGAACCTGCTCACCCAGGGCATGGTGCTCGCCGAGTCGTACCACCTCGACAATCGCGAGGGCCGGCGCGAGTGGGTGCACCCGTCCGAAGTGGACGTCGAGCGCGACGCGAGGGGCCGCATCACCGCCGCCAGGCGGCGTTCCGACGGCGCCGAGGTGGCCTACGGCGGCATCGGCACCATGTCGAAGTCGAAGAACAACGGCGTCGACCCGCAGGCCTTGATCGAGAAGTACGGCGCCGACACCGCGCGCTTCTTCATCATCTTCGCCTCGCCACCCACGCACACGCTGGAGTGGAGCGACGAGGGGGTCGAGGGCTCGTACCGCTTCCTGAGGCGGCTCTGGGCCTACGCGCTGAAGTTTTCCGGCCGGGGGCCCCAGTCGGGGGAGCCGGACCGCGCCGCGCGGCACGAGGTCCACTCGATCCTGAAGCAGGCCAACTACGACATGCAGCGCCACCAGTTCAACACCGTGGCCTCGGCCTGCATGAAGATCCTGAACGCCCTGGAGCGGCTGCCGGACCCGGCCAACCCCGCGGCGGCCGAGGGCTTCTCCATCCTGCTGCGGCTGCTCTCGCCCATCACCCCGCACGTGTGCCATCATCTGTGGGAGGCCACCGGATTCGGGGCCGACGTGATGCAGGCGGCCTGGCCGGAGCCCGACCCCGCCGCCCTGGAGCAGGACGAGATCGAGTACGTGGTGCAGGTGAACGGCAAGACGCGCGGCGCCGTCCGGGTGCCGAAGTCGGCCGACCGAAAGGCGATCGAAGTGAGCGCAGCCGACAGCGTGAAGAAGTACATCGCGGAGCAACCGGTGCGCAAGGTGATCGTCGTTCCCGGGCGCCTGGTCAACATCGTCGTCTGATGCGCGCGCCCGCCCTCCTCCTCGCCGCCATCATCGCGTCCACCCTCGCCGGCTGCGGCTTCCAGCTGCGCGGCACCGCCGACCTGCCGTTCGACACCGTCTTCGTGCCCGGGGCTACCTCGGGCGTGGCGCTGGACATCAAGCGCAACATCCAGTCCGGGACGCGCACCCGGGTGGTGGACGACGCCAAGACGGCGCAGGCGGTGCTGGAGTTCATGCAGGAAGTGCGCGAGAAGCACATCCTGTCGCTCACCGGCGCCGGGCGCGTGCGCGAGTTCCAGCTGCGCTACCGCGTCGGCTTCCGCATGCACGACGGCAAGGGCGGCGAGTTCCTGCCCGCCAACACCATCGAGCTGACGCGGGACGTGACCTACAACGACGCCGACGTGCTGGCCAAGGAAACGGAAGAGCAGCTGCTCTACCGCGACATGCAGTTCGACATGGTGCAGCAGATCATGCGGCGCCTCGCCGCGGCGCAGCGGCCCAGGCCGCAGTAGTCGATGCGCCTCCGCGCCGAGCAGCTCGACGCCCAGCTTCAAAAGACACTCGCGCCCGCCTACCTGATCCACGGCGACGAGCCGCTGCTCGCGCTGGAGGCCGCCGACGCCATCCGCGCCGCGGCCCGGAAGAAGGGCTTTGCCGAGCGCGAGGTAATGTTCGCCGAGAAGGGCTTCGACTGGGGCGCGCTGGTGCACGCCGGCGCCAGCCAGTCGCTGTTCGGCGACCGCAAGCTGGTCGAGCTGCGCCTCGCCTCCGGCCGCGTGCCCGCCGCCGGGGCGCAGGCCATCGAGGCCTGCCTGGACAAGCCCAATCCCGACATGCTGCTGATGATGAGCATGCCCAGGCCCGAGGGCAGCAACTGGTGGAAGGCGGGCTGGTTCACCGCCTTCGAATCGAAGGGCGCCGTCGTCGAGGCGCAGCCGCTCGCGCGCGCCGCGCTGCCGCAGTGGATCGCGGGGCGCCTTGCGCGCCAGAAGCAGCGCGCCGCGGCGGACGCGCTCGCGTTCCTGGCCGAGCACGTCGAGGGCAACCTGCTCGCCGCGCAGCAGGAGATCGCCAAGCTGGCGCTGCTCGCGCCTGAGGGCGAGATCGGGCTGGACGAGGTGCGCGCCGCGGTGTCCAACGTCGCCCGCTACGATTTCGAGGCGCTGGCCGAAGCACTGCACGGCGGCGACTTCCCGCAGTTCGCCCGCGCGCTGGCGGGCCTGCGCGGCGAAGGCGAGAGCATCGCCGGCATCGCCTGGCGCCTGGGCGAGGAGATCGCGGCGCTGGCGCGCGTGAAGGCCGGCGTGGCGGCCGGCCGGCGCGCCGAGCAGCTGTTCATGGAGAACCGCATCTTCCGCGCCGCGCAGCCTCGCTGCGAGAAGGCGCTGCGCCGCCATTCCGCGGCGCGCCTGCGCGAGGCGGTGGTGCGGATGTCGCGCATCGAGCGCGCGAGCAAGGGCGTCGGAAGCGCCGAGCCCTGGGATGAGCTGCTGCGCCTGGGTTTAGAATTCGCCCATGGATCAGGGCGATAGGAACGTCACTGGCGATATCGCCAGCTACATGCGCGAACTGGGCCGTTCGGCCAGGGAGGCCGCGCGCGCCCTGGCGCGGGCCGACACCGCCACCAAGGACCGCGCGCTGCGCGCCATGGCCGCCGAGATCCGCGCCCGCGTGGCGGAGCTGCAGGAAGCGAACCGCGCCGACCTCGAGCAGGCGAAAGGGAACGGCCAGGATGCCGCCTTCGTGGACCGCCTGACGCTGAAGCCCGCCACCATCGAGCAGATGGCCGAGGGCCTGGAGCAGATCGCGGCGCTGGAGGACCCGGTGGGCCGGATCAGCGAACTGCGCCGCCGCCCCACCGGCATCGAGGTCGGCCGCATGCGGGTGCCTATCGGGGTCATCGGCATCATCTACGAATCGCGCCCGAACGTGACCGCCGACGCCGCCGGCCTGTGCCTCAAGGCGGGCAACGCCTGCATCCTGCGCGGCGGCTCGGAAGCGCTGCACTCCAACCAGGCGATCGCCGCCTGCGTGCGCGCGGGCCTCAGGGCCGCGGGCCTGCCGGAAGCCGCGGTGCAGGTGGTGGCCACGGCCGACCGCGCCGCGGTGGGCGCGTTGATCACGATGAACGAGTACGTGGACATCATCGTGCCGCGCGGCGGCAAGGAACTGATCGAGCGCCTGGCGCGCGAGTCGCGCATCCCGATGATCAAGCACCTGGACGGCGTCTGCCACGTCTACATCGACGATGCCGCCGACCCGGAGATGGCGGTGCGCATCGCCGACAACGCCAAGACGCAGCGCTACGGCACCTGCAACACCATGGAAACGCTGCTGGTGGCCGAGGCCATCGCGCCGAAGGTGCTGCCGCGGATCGCGGAGATATTCAAGGCCAAGGGCGTGGAAATGCGCGCCGACGAGGCCGCCCGCCGGCTCGCGCCGGCGGCGAAGGCGGCCACCGAGGAGGACTACTACACCGGGTGGCTGGCCCCGGTGGTTTCCATGCGCGTCGTCAAGGGCCTGGACGAGGCCATGGCGCACATCGCCAAGTACGGCTCGCAGCACACCGACGCCATCGTCACGGCGGACCAGGGACGCGCGGACCGCTTCCTGCGCGAGGTGGATTCCAGCTCCGTGATGGTGAACGCCTCCACCCGCTTCGCCGACGGCTACGAGTACGGCCTTGGCGCCGAGATCGGCATCTCGACCGACAAGCTGCACGCGCGCGGGCCGGTAGGGCTCGAGGGCCTCACCACGCAGAAGTACGTCGTGCTCGGGCACGGAGAAATCCGTCAGTAATGGAGCCGAAGAGGCCCGGCTGAAAAGCGTGCCTGCATCCTCGACCGGTCCGGTCGCCGTCCTGGGCGGCACCTTTGATCCGGTTCACAACGCGCATCTCGCCGTCGCGGCGCGCGCGCTCGACGCGCTCGGCGCGCGGCGCGTGCTGTGGTTGCCCACCGGCGCGCCCGGATACCGGCGCGCGCCGGTCGCGTCCGCCGCGCATCGCCTCGCCATGCTGCGGCTCGCGCTCGCCGGCGAGCCGCGCTATGCCGTCGACGAGCGCGAGCTGGCGCCCGGGCATTCCGGCTATTCCTACGACACGCTCGCGGCGCTGCGCGCCGAACTGGGCGCGGGCACGCCGCTCGTCATGCTGATCGGCGGCGACCAGTACGCGAGGCTGGCGGGATGGCACCGCTGGAAGGAACTGTTCGGCCTCGCCCGCTTCGCCGTCTTCGCGCGGCCGGGCGAAGGCGCGGGCCCGGAAGGCGTGCCCGGGGGCGGCGTGGTCCACGTCCCCGTGGCGCCGATGCCGGCTTCCGCAAGCGAAATCCGCGCCCGCATTTCGCGCGGCGAAAGCGTCGCCGGCATGGTACCGGCGGCGGTCCTGGACTACATTCAACTACACAGGCTCTATCACTGATGGACATGCACTGATGGACATACGCAAGAAGCAGCGCGCCGTGGTCGAGGCGCTCGAGGACGTGAAGGGCCGCGACATCGTCGTGTTCAACGTCGCGCAGCAGACCGCCGAGTTCGAGCGCGTGGTGATCGCCAGCGGCGATTCCAACCGGCAGGTAAACGCGCTCGCCAACAGCGTGCAGGAAAAGCTGAAGGCGCTGGGGGCGCGCATCAAGAGCGTGGAGGGCCGGCGCAACGGCGAATGGGCGCTGGTGGACCTGGGCGACATCGTGGTCCATGTCATGCACCCGGCGGTGCGCAGCCACTACAACCTCGAGGAACTGTGGGGCGGCAAGGAAGTGAAGCTGAAGAAGGACGAGCCCGCGCCGAAGGCGAAGGCAAGGCGAAAGCCAAAGCGGAAGCCGAAGGCGAAGCCCCGGCCGACGCAGAAGCGCAAACCCGCGCGCGCCAGGCCCCCCGCCCGTGCCAAGGCTGCACCTCGCCGCCGTCGCTAACCGGCTGCCGCGCTGGGCGGAAGCCGCACGCGACGAGTACCTGTCGCGCATGCCGCGCGGCTACGAGGTCACCGTGATCCAGTTGAAGCCTTCGGCGGCGGCCCGCCTGCGCGACCGGCTCCCCGCGGGGGCGCGCATCGTGGCCATGGACGAGCGCGGCCGGGACCTCACCACGCCGCAATTCGCGAAGCTGCTTGCCGAGCCCACGGCCTTCGTCATCGGCGCCGCCGACGGGCTGGACCCCGAGATAAGAAAGCGCGCGGCGATGCTGATCAAGCTGTCCTCGCTGACGCTGCCCCATGCCCTCGCGCAGGTGATGCTGTGCGAGCAGCTGTATCGCGCCGCGACGCTGCTGACCGGACATCCCTACCACCGGGAGTGACGCCGCGGCGCCGGGGCGCCACGGTGGCTTTGTTACACTCGACGGGACCATGACCAAGCCGTCGGATCGCTCCATCTATCTCGCGTCGCGAAGCCCGCGCCGGCGCGACCTGCTGACGCAGATCGGCGTGCGCTTCCATTTGCTGCTGTTTCGCGCCGACCCGGAACCGGATCCCGACCTGGACGAGACCGTGCTGCGCGGGGAGACCCCCGCGGCGTACGTGAAGCGCGTGGCGCGTGCCAAGGCCGAATCCGGCTGGGCGCGGCTGGAGCGGCGCAACCTGCCGCGCGCGCCGGTGCTCTCCGCCGACACCACGGTCGCGCTCCAGGGGCGCATCCTCGGCAAGCCGGCGGACCGCCAGGAGGCGGCCGAAATGCTGGCGGCGCTGTCGGGCAAGCGCCACGAGGTGCTCACCGCGGTGGCGCTGAAGTACGACTCGAACATCGAGGTCGCGCTGTCGGAATCCGAAGTGCAGTTCTGCGAATTGGGCGAGGCGGACATCCGCGAGTATCTCGTCACCGGCGAGGCCGACGACAAGGCCGGCGCCTACGCCATCCAGGGCCGCGCGGCGCGCTACGTCACCGAGATCCGCGGCAGCCATTCCGGGATCGTCGGCCTGCCGCTGTACGAAACCGCGCAGCTGATCGAGCGCCTGTCGGGGCAACGCGAGCGCCGAACCCCGCGTTAGGCGCTCCCCGCTTCCTCATGTCCGAAGAAATACTCGTCAACGTCACCCCGCAGGAAACGCGGGTGGCGGTGCTGGGCTCCGGGCAGGTACAGGAGCTGGTGGTCGAGCGCGCCGCGAGCCGCGGTCTGGTGGGCAACATCTACATGGGCAAGGTGGCGCGGGTGCTGCCCGGGATGCAGTCGGCGTTCGTGGAAATCGGGCTGGAGCGCGCCGCCTTCCTGCACGTGGCCGACCTGTTCGAGCACCGCCGCCAGGCGCAGGAACGCGCCGCCGGCGGCGCGGGGCCCAAGCCGATCGAGAAAATGCTGGCCGAGGGCCAGCCGCTGCTGGTGCAGGTGGTGAAGGATCCGATCGGCAGCAAGGGCGCACGCCTGTCCACGCAGGTCTCGCTCGCCGGCCGGATGCTGGTGCACCTGCCGCAGGACGGCCATATCGGCATTTCGCAGCGCATCGAGGACGAAGCCGGGCGCCAGCAGTTGCGCGACCGGCTGAAGGAACTGCTGCCGGCGGAGGAAAAGGGCGGCTTCATCCTGCGTACCCTCGCCGAGGGCGCGAGCGACGAGGACCTGCGCGCCGACATCGCCTACCTGCGCAACCTCTGGCGCGACATCCAATCCCGCTCGCTGGGAGCGATTCCGCCCTCGCTGCTCTTCCAGGACCTGTCGCTGGCGCAGCGCGTGCTGCGCGACATGGCCACCGGCGAGGTCAAGGTGGTGCGCGTGGACTCGCGCGAGAATTTCCAGAAGCTGTCCGCGTTCGCCGAAGCGTACATGCCGGCGCTGCGCGCCAAGCTCGAGCACTACACCGGCGAGCGGCCGCTGTTCGACCTGTACAACGTCGAGCCGGAGATCGAGAAGGCCCTGTCCCGGCGCGTCGACCTCAAGTCGGGGGGGACGCTGGTGATCGACCAGACCGAGGCCATGACCACGATCGACGTCAACACCGGCGGCTTCGTCGGCAGCCGCACCTTCGACGACACTATTTTCAAGACCAACCTCGAGGCGGCGCAGTCGATCGCGCGCCAGTTGCGCCTGCGCAACCTCGGCGGCATCATCATCGTCGACTTCATCGACATGGAGTCGGTTGAGCATCGCGCCGCGGTGCTGGAGGAGTTCAAGCGGGCGCTGGCCCGCGACCGCACCCGGATGACAGTGAGCGGCTTCACCGCGCTGGGGCTGGTGGAAATGACCCGCAAGCGCACGCGCGAATCGCTCGCCCATGTGCTGTGCGAGGCCTGCCCGGTGTGCGACGGGCGCGGCGAGGTGAAGACCGCGCGCACCGTGTGCTACGAGATCCTGCGCGAGGTGCTGCGCGAGGCACGCGCCTTCCCGGCCAAGGAACTGCGCGTGCTCGCCTCGCAGCCGGTGTGCGACCTGTTCCTGGAGGAAGAGTCCGGGGCACTGGCCATGCTGACCGATTTCATCGGCCGGCCGGTGTCCATGCAGGTGGAAACCTCCTACACCCAGGAGCAGTACGACATTGTCCTCATGTAGGCGCGGTGCCGCGTGACGCGGCGGCTCGGCGCCAGAGCCGGCTGCTGGCGATCGCCGCGCCCTCGGCCAGGGCACGCAGCTTCTTCCAGGCGATGGCCCCGTCCACCTTGGCGTAGCCGGCGAAGGTGCCGAACCCGCAGTCGGTGCCGGCAAGGACGCGCTCGCGGCCCACGATCCCGGCGTAGCGCTCGATCCTCTGCGCCACCAGCTCGGTATGCTCGACATAGTTCGAGCAGGAATCCAGCACGCCCGGGATCAGCAGCTTGTCCTCCGGCAGGCGGGCGTCGCGCCACGCCGTCCACTCGTGCTCGTGGCGCGGATTGGCGCCTTCGAAGGAAATCGCCTGCGCCCGGATGCCCAGCACCTCCGGCAGCACGCGCTCGAGCGCAATGTCGTGGTCGTGCGGTCCCTCGTAATTGCCCCAGCACAGGTGGATGCGGACGCGGTCCGCGGGAATGCCGCGCAACGCATGGTTCAGCGCCTCGGCATGCAGAGCCGCGCGCGCAAGGAACGCATCCTCGCTCAACTCCTGGAATCCGGTGTGGCGTCCCATCGCGAGGTCCGGGCAGTCCACCTGCAGCACGAAGCCCGCGGCGACGATTGCCTGGTACTCGATGCGCAGGGCCTCCGCCAGCGCCTCGATGTAGGACTCGTGGCTCGGGTAGTACGCATTGGGCATGAACAAGGCCACCACGCCCGGCGAGGCGGCGTTCAGGAAGCCCTCCGCGACCGGCGTCGCGGCCAGCGCGGCGCGGAAGTTGGCGAGGTCCTGCTCCAGCGGGCCGCGGTCGCTCAACGCCACCGGCGCGACGCATTGCATGCGCTTCTCGTGTCGCGGCCCGAGGAAGGCCTTCATGCGCTCGCGGAACTCGGGATGCTCCCGCAGGTCGAGGTGCGTGCGCGGGAAATGCTCGCCGCCGTAGCCCGAGTAGCGGTCCTTGATATAGGTGGAGTAGCTGATCTTGCTCGTCTCGCCGTCGCTCACGACGTCGATGCCGGTTTCGGCCTGCCGCCGGACCACTTCGGCGACCCCCTCGCGCATGGCGCGCTCGAACGCCGGGCCGGCGCCCTCGCCCTTCTCCTTGCGGATCAGGCTCTCGACCACGGCGGGCGTCCGCGGCAGGCTGCCAACGTGGGTGACGAGGATGCGATCCCGGCTGCGCTGCATGGTCCGCGCATGGTACCTCGGGCTAAACTCGCGCCATGGACATCCCTTTCCTCCCCGCACGCAAGCTGGCCGCCCTGATCCGCACGCGCAAGCTCTCCGCCACCGAAGTCATGCGCGCGTTCATCGCGCAGGTCGAGCGCGTCAACCCGAAGGTGAACGCCATCGTCACCTTCCTGCGCGAGCAGGCAATCAAGGCGGCCAAGGCGCTGGATCGAAGCCGCGCGCCGAAGGCACCCCTCGCCGGATTGCCCATCGCCTACAAGGACAACGTCCCCACGAAAGGAATCCGCACCACCTCCGGCTCCCCGGTCTACCGGGACAACGTGCCGAAGGAGAACCACGTCATCGTCGACCGGCTGACGGCCGCCGGCGCGATCACGCTGGGCAAGACCAACCTTCCGGAGTTCGCCGCGGGCAGCCACACCTACAACGCCGTGTTCGGCGCCACGCTCAATCCCTACGACCTCGCGAAGAGCGCCGGCGGCTCCTCGGGCGGCGCGGCGGCCGCGGTGGCCTCCGGGATGCTGCCCNNAGGGATGCTGCCCTTCGCCGACGGCGGCGACCTGGCCGCCTCGCTGCGCAACCCGGGCAACTATTGCAACGTGGTCGGCTTTCGACCGAGCCCGGGGCGGGTGCCGCATTTCCCGGCCCCGAACGCCTGGAGTTCGCTCGCCACGCTGGGGCCGATCGCCCGCACGGTGTCGGATGCCGCGTTCCTGCTCTCGGCCATGGCCGGCCCCGACGGCCGCGCGCCGACGTCGATCAGCGAATCCGGCGCCGTGTTCAACCGCCCGTTGAAACGCAGTTTCCGGAAGACGCGTATCGCCTGGAGCCGCGACTTGGGCGGGCTGCCGATGGACCCGCGCGTCACCGCGGTGCTGGAGAAGCAGAAGCGCGTGTTCCGGGACCTGGGCTGCGTGGTGGAGGAAGCCTGCCCGGATTTCACCGGCGCCACCGAGGCCTTCGAGACCCTGCGCGCGCTGTCCTTCGTGCAGAACTACGGTCCGCTGGTGAAGACGCGGCGCGCAGACGTGAAGGACACCATCATCTGGAACGTCGAGCAGGGCTGGAAGCTCACCCCGGAGCAGGTCGCGCGCGCCGAAAGCCTGCGCAGCGCCCTCTACCACCGCATGCGCGTGTTCCTGGAGGACTACGAGTTCTTCCTCTGCCCGGTGAACCAGCTGCCGCCCTTCGCCACCGAACTGGACTACCCGCTGGAGATCGCGGGCACGAAGATGACCAACTACCTGGACTGGATGAAGAGCTGCTACTACGTCACCATCACCAGCCATCCGGCGATCTCGGTGCCGGCGGGCTTCACCGCCGACGCCGCGCCGCTGCCGGTGGGCCTGCAGGTCGTCGGGCGCTACCGCGACGATTTCGGCGTCCTGCAGCTGGCGCACGCCTTCGAGCAGGAGACCGGGGCATGGCGGCGGCGCCCGCCCATCGCGACCGCCTAGGCCTCGCGCTCACCGCCGCCAGCGGCGAGGCGGCGCGTGCGTTCGACGACACGGTCTGGGCCTACGTCGGCTTCTCGCGGGAGCCGGGCATCCCGCTCAAGCGCGCGCTGCTGGCCGACCCGGCGATGCCGATGGCGAACATCCTGCAGGGCTACTTCATGCACCTCATGGGCCAGCCGCACCTGGTCCCCGCCGCGCGCGCAGCGCACGCCACCGCGGCGAAGACGCCGATGACGTCGCGGGAGCAGGCGCATCTAGCGGCCCTGGGCGCCTGGTGCGAGGGCGAACTTGAGCGCGCCGCCGCGATGCTGGATGCCATCCTCGCCGAGCATCCGCGCGACTATCTCGCGCTCAAGGTCGCCAACTACCTGTACTTCTACCTCGGTGACGCGGCGAACGTGCGCGACGGTCCTGCGCGCGCCCTCGCGCGCTGGGACGAAGGCTCGCCGGGCTTCGGCCACCTGCTCGCGCTGCATGCCTTCGGCCTGGAGGAATCAGGCGACTACGCCGCAGCCGAGCGCCAGGGACGCCGCGCCACCGAGCTCAACCCGGCCGACCCCTGGGCAGTGCACGCGGTGGCGCACGTGATGGAGATGCAGGAC
>CXWL01017287.1_pt1 | contig 19408 bp, 12 predicted proteins | sample 590931 | NCBI WGS metagenome assembly CXWL01 (sample SAMEA3498368, study PRJEB10139) | groundwater metagenome | biome: water well; material: biofilm material | place: Germany | collected 2015-04-27 | reverse complement strand
TTTTTCGGTGCGGCGATATAAGCAGGTCACATCCTCCGCGCCGAGGCGGAGCGCGGTGCGCAGGCAGTCGGAAGCCGTATCCCCGCCGCCGATGACCACCACGCGCCTGCCGATCTCGAGCGGCTGGCGCATATTTTCCGGCAGTTGTTCCAGTTCCACATTCCCACGGATGAGGAAGTCTGTGGCTTCGTATACGCCGGGCAGGTCGGTGCCGGGCGTGTCTTCCATTTTTGCGTCTATTTCAGAGCCGACGCCGATGAAGACGGCTTCAAAACCTTCCTCGAACAGGCCGTCGATGGTTTTATCTTTTCCGATATAGGTGTTCGGCGCGAACTTCACACCGGCGCGTTCGAACTCTTCCCACTTTTCCTGCCAGACATCTTTCGGCAATTTGAAATTGGGGATGCCGTACACGAGCAATCCACCGGGCGCAGGCTTGGATTCAAAGATGGTGACATCGTAGCCTTTTTGCACGAGGATGTCTGCACAGCCGAGGCCGGCAGGCCCCGCGCCGATGATGGCAACTTTCTTTTCTTTGCTTACGCCGATGGGAATGTTGTATCCGCGGGTGCGGCGTTCGTAGTCCACAGTAAAGGCTTCCAACTCACCGCAAAGCACGGGCTGGTGATGTTTGTTCAAAACGCAGGAACCCTGACACAAGGCCTCATGCGGGCAGACCCGTCCGCATACTTCGGGGAGGGAACTGGTCTTGTGATAGATGCCGGCTGCCTCCACGAAACGTCCCTGTTCGATTAACCACATGGCAGAGGGGATGTCGTTCGAGGTGGGGCAGGCCGTCATGCAGGGAGCGGGGTCCGGGCAATGGATGCAGCGCGCGGCTTCCACCATGGCGCGCTCGGGGTCGAACTCGATCACTACATCTTCGAAATCACAAGTGCGAACTTCCGGCGGACGGAGATCAAGATCAAAAAATGGACGGTTGGCCCTCTCCTTCCTGTCAATGGCTAAAAATTCGCTGGGTACAGCCTGCATATAATGCCTCCGAATCAATTTCAAAACCGTACATATAAGGTCTGAGTGATGATACCCAAACTATTTGGACAGACATAGGCGTAAATGTCACAAAACCAAACGACAATCGTCACGTATTTCTATTAGACAATTATTAATGGAGGCCGGCAACAAGCTTTATTATTGAGGCGCTGAATTAGAATATACCCACACAATTTTTACACATTCGTTTGATAAACTGAATCGACATGCTCGTACGATCGCAAATCTGCGGGCTGACTGTATTCTGGAGGATGCTCATAATGAAACAATTTTTTTCAAGATTTTCCCGCCGAACATGGATCATTGCGGGAGTTATAGTTTTGGTTTTGGTTGTTGCGATTGTCGCCAGTTCAGGCGGTGACGAAGTAGTTGCATTTCAAACTGTGCCTGTCGAGCGCGGGAATTTAGTCGCATCCGTCGGCGCGACGGGAAGCGTGCGCGCGAGGCAAAGCGCCACCCTTATCTGGCAGACGAACGGGATTGTGGAGTCTGTCAACGTGGAAGTGGGGAGCCGCGTCTCTCGTGACGATGTGCTGGCCAGTCTCGATAAGGATTCCCTCAGCCAGAACATTATCCTCGCCGAGGCAGACCTCGTCAGCGCCCAAAAAGCGTTGGAAGATTTACTCTCGTCAGACACGGCGCGTTTGGAAGCCCAGAAGTCTGTAGACAACGCCGAAAAAGCCTACGAGAAGGCTTACAACTGGCGCATGAAACTCAACGGCAAAATAGATATCACAGACTACTATTATGAATTCGGCATTTTAAAAGTAAGGCAGTACAAGGGATACGCCAGCGAAGAAACCATCGCCCAGGCTGATAAAGACCTTGCCCTGGCAGAATCCCGGCTGAATGATGCCCGCCGCGCCTACGAACGTCTGCTGGGCGGCGCAGACTCTGCCGAAGTTGCCGCCGCCGAAGCGCGGGTGGCTGCGGCGCAATCCACGTTGAATATGGCATTTTTGACCGCCCCTTTTGATGGAACGATCACCCAGGCAAACCCCGCTATAGGAGATCAAGTGTCTGCCGGGACAGTCAGTTACCGGATCGATGATCTCTCCCACCTGCTTGTGGATGTGCAAGTTTCAGAAGTGGATATCAATAGTGTGGCGGTAGATCAATCCGCGACGCTGACATTTGATGCGATCCTTGGAAAGGAATATCACGGTCAGGTTGTGCAAGTGGGGCAGGCTGGCGANNGTCAAGCCTGGCATGACCGCGGCTGTCAATGTTGTTATTGAAGAACTGAATGATGTTGTGCTGATTCCCAATCGAGCGGTAAGGTTGATAGATAATGAACGGGCGGTGTATGTGCTGGTTGACGGCCAGCCTGTACAGGTCAAGATAGCGCTCGGCTCCACATCTGGTATCGATAGCGTGCTTGTAGAAGGCGACATCAAGGAAGGCGATCTGATTATTCTCAATCCGCCTTCCAATAATGGCGGGCCGTTTGGAGGCTAATATGGATTGGGTGATCGAAGCGCGTAACCTGACAAAGACCTACATGATGGGCGAGTTCGAAGTGCGGGCGCTGCGCGATGTTTCATTTAATATCGAGCGTGGCGAAATGATTTCCATCATGGGGCCTTCCGGCTCCGGCAAATCCACCATGATGAACACGCTTGGCTGTTTGGACAGGCCGACTTCGGGTGAATACATCCTAGATGGCGAGTCGGTTGCGGAAATGAGCGACGACCAGCTTGCCAGCGTTCGCAACCGCAAGGTGGGTTTTGTTTTTCAAAGTTTTAATCTTCTTTCCCGCTTAACCGCCCTTGGAAATGTGGAACTACCCTTGCGTTATGCAGGGTTAACTGAAGGCCGTCGTGAACGCGCCCAAGCCGCGCTTGAAGCCGTGGGGCTAAAAGACCGCATGACCCATCGCCCCTACGAACTATCAGGCGGGCAGCAGCAACGCGTGGCGGTCGCCCGCGCTATTGTCAATGACCCAGCCATTATCATGGCAGATGAACCAACAGGAAATTTGGATTCCAAAGTTGGGAAGGAGATCATGAACCTTTTGCTCAATCTCAATAAAGAACGCGGCACAACGTTGATCATTATCACGCACGATGCCGCAATTGCAGAACAAACTCAGCGAATAATTCGCTTGCGCGATGGCGAACTTGAATCATCTGGTGAAAAAGAAAAGGAAGGGAAGAAAAAATGACCTTTACGCAAGCCCTTCTTGAAGCTCTTGAAAGTTTGAGCGGCAACAAAATGCGTTCCGGTCTCACTGTGCTGGGCATTGTCATCGGCGTAGCCGCAGTCATCGCCATGCTTGCGGTGGGCAACGGCGCGCAGGCATCCATTACAGGTTCCATCAGTAGTATCGGCACAAATTTATTATTTGTATTTAAAGGCAGTGCAGACGGCCCCCCCGGACCTGGCGATCGCAATGGCGGCGGAAGCGGAAAAAATGACCGCCCCCTGACATTGGCAGATGCCGCAGCAATCGCAGATACTTTTGCGGCGCCATCCGTGGAATCAGTTGCGCCAGTAATTCAGGGAAATGGGACTCTCACGTTTGCAGGTGAAAATTCTACAACCGCGATTTCGGGTGTGACTCCTGATTATTTGCTAGTGCGTAATTTGGAACTTACTGAGGGCGAGTTTATTAATGAAGAACATATCCTCGGGCGCATGTCTGTCGTGGCGCTTGGGCCTGAAGCGGCAGATGCAATATTTGGTCGTCATGATGGGATTGTCGGCGAGATGATCCGTATTGAAGGCCAGCCTTTTCGAATCATCGGTGTTTTGGTTGCAAAAGGCGGCGGCGCATTTGGCAGTGAAGATAACGCAGCCTATATTCCATTTACCACCGCCCAGGCGCGCCTGATTAAACGCAGTTCACTTGACGAAATAGATGTCCTTTATGTGCAAGCCACCACCGCTGAATCTGTACCGCAAGCGGCAGATGAGATATCAAATATTCTGCGCCAGCGCCACCGCACACCCATTGGCGATGATGACTTCACCGTTTTTACACAACAGGATTTCCTGCAAGTTTTTGAAACCATCACGGGCGTGCTCACCATCTTCCTCGGCGGCATTGCGGGTATCTCCCTGCTTGTCGGCGGCATCGGCATCATGAACATCATGCTGGTCTCCGTCACCGAACGCACACGCGAGATCGGTTTACGAAAAGCGCTCGGCGCGCGCAAACGCGATATCCTCCTGCAATTCCTCACCGAGTCATCCCTGCTTAGTTTGATCGGCGGCATCATCGGCATCATGTTTGGCTGGCTCATCGCCTTCATCGTGGGGCAGGTCGCCACGGCAACGGGCAATAACTTCACCCCCATCGTCGGCTCAGATGCGATCATCCTTTCGACGAGCTTCTCCGCCATCATCGGCCTGTTCTTCGGAATTTACCCCGCCAGCCGCGCCGCGAATTTAGAACCTGTCGAAGCCTTGCGCTACGAGTAGCCATGTCTGTTTTTAGAAAGATTGCTTCGATTTTGCTGCTTGCCATTCTTTTGCAGGGATGCCTGTTTAGACCACAGACCGTAGACCGTGGACAACAGCCCGTGGACAATGTACTGCCAACTGCAACGGTCGACAGTCCACAGTCTACCATCCAAGACTCCACGCCTCTCCCCCCGCCGACAATTGCTCCCACGGCGACAGTCATTTTGCCTTCTGTCACCATCACGGCGGCGACTGGCAACATTTTTATCCGCCGCGGGCCGGGACTGCCCTACAACCCAATCGGCGTTTTACGCAAAGGCACAAGCGCCCAGATCATCGCGCAGGATGTGCTTTCGGACTGGGTGCAGATCAACATCCCCGACTCGGATGCAACAGGCTGGGTATCCATCCAAACCATATATTCCAAAATTGACGGCGACCTGGGCCAGCTCCCCGATTTCACCTTTACCGATTGGCCCCTGCCTGCCTACATCAAAAATTGCACCGAACATGATATGTTCATCGCGCCCGGAGATATTTACCTGCCGTCGTTGTACACAAACGCGCAATATAAAAATGAAGTGCAGGTCAACCCCGGTTCCTACGTGGCCTACGACTTGTTCGTCCCCGGCGAACCCGAAGCGCAGGAAATTGAAATCCGCGAAGGTGTGACGGCCTACATCACCATCAATGGCCTGGGTGTGGAACACAAATGCCCGTAGGACAAACACCTTTTGGCATATCACCCTCCTGAAGGACACACCTGCACTTGCGTGCTGGTGTAAGTATCGTGACGATGTGAGTGATACCTGCACTGCACCAAACACAGTGCGGCGCAAGTATTGAGGTGGATAAGAGTCTTTAGAGCTGAAAAGGGGTCAAAATAAGGTGGAGTGATTTGTTAAGGTTGAGTGTACTGCAAGTGCATGGGGCTTGCAAGCCCCATGCACTTGTGCGGGCGTCAGGTAGTCCAGCGCCTGATGCGGGCGGTCAAAATTATAGAAACGGATGTAATCGGCTAACTGGCGATAAGCCTCCTTTGGGCTGGCATATTCATGCAAGTAAACTTCCTCATACTTGATCGTGCGCCATAATCTTTCAGTAAAGATATTGTCCATAGCGCGGGCGCGGCGAACCGTCCGCAGTTGGTGATTGAGTACACCGTCCCGTAGGGGTTACGTGCCGTAGGGGTTACGTTCCGTAGTTTACAAGGAAATCAAAAAGGCCTGATAGAAATATCAGGCCTTTTTGATTCGCTAAATTTAATATAATCGTTTCTAAATAAGCTCAAGCCGCCGTCCTCGGCGAAGGGAGCAACCCGCCTGCAAACTTTTAGCGCACCCGTAGAGAATCCATGATAAAGAATTAAGGTATTTTTCTGGTATATTCACTTCATTCCACATTTTATCCAACGGGGGATCAGGACCGATAATTTGATTGCCATTCATATTCATGGAGCAAATCATGGGACTCTTCAAATCACCTGTAAGATTTTTCCTTTTATTACTGATCGCTCTGTTTACCGCCATTGAATCCCCCTCAGCACATGCGCAGAATGAAAAAATCACTTTTGCGGTAATCGGCGATTATGGCCTCACGGGTCAAAACGAGGCCAACGTTGCAAATTTGGTCAAAAGCTGGAACCCGAACTTTATCGTAACTGTTGGCGACAACAACTACATTTCCGGGTCAGCCAATACAATCGATGCCAACATCGGCCAGTATTATCACGATTTTATTTTCCCTTACACCGGCTCGTACGGAGCAGGCGCGGCAACAAATAGATTTTTCCCCGCTCTTGGCAATCACGATTGGGTCACGACAAACGCCCAGCCGTATCTCAATTATTTTTCGTTGCCTGGTAATGAACGTTATTATGATTTTGTTAGGGGTCCCGTGCATTTTTTCATGTTGGATAGCGACACTCACGAACCGCATGGCAACACAGCCGCATCCGTTCAAGGGACATGGTTGAAAAATTCCCTGGCAGCCTCTTCATCCCCTTGGAATATCGTACTTTTGCACCACGCTCCATTTTCATCTGCGCACCATGGTTCGAACGCAGCATCACAATGGCCTTATGAAGCATGGGGGGCAGATGCCGTGCTGGCAGGGCACGACCATACATATGAACGCATCATCAAAGGCGCCATTCCTTATTTTGTGAACGGACTTGGCGGCGCTTCCATTTACGAGTTCCGCACACCCATCGCAGGCAGTCAACTGCGTTACAATGCCGATCATGGCGCAATGTTTGTGGAGGCAACCAACGCTTATATAAATTTTAAATTCATCGCCCGCACCGGAGTAACGATCGATTCGTTTGCGCTTGGCACGCCTCCGAGCGCTTCAGTTAATTCGATTATGCGCGCAAGCCCTAACCCCTCCAGCGCAGCCCGTGTAAACTTCACGGTAACATTCTCTGAAAGTGTTACAGGTGTGAACAGAGACGATTTCAGCTTGACAACCAACGGCGTCTCTGGCGCAACTGTGAGTAGTGTCACCGGCTCGGGCAGTGTCTATACCGTCAAAGTTAACACAGGCGTCGGAAATGGCGACATCCGCTTGGATATTCCTGTCATCGCAACTATCACTGACCTGTCGGGAAACCCTCTCTCGAATTTACCTTTCACTGAAGGTGAAACTTACAACATCGAAAGACCACACACGTTCAAATCAACCGCCGTACAAGATGGCTGGATTCGCGAATCCACTGAAGCGAGCAACAACGGTGGCACGATGAATTCCAGCGCCTCGACTCTTAATCTGGGAGATGATGCCGCCAACAGACAGTATCGCGCCATCCTGTCCTTCGACACCTCCGCCCTGCCCGATAACGCGATCATCACCTCGGCCATGCTTAAGTTCAAATACGCAGGTAAAACTGGCACATTGCCCTTCGGCACACATGGCAACCTGCTGGTGGATGTCCGCAAGGGACCTTTCAGCAATAACGCAGCCCTTCAGCTTGGTGACTTCAAAGCCCCCGCCAGCAAGAACAAGGTACTGTCCTTTACCAGCGCCAAGGTCAACAACTGGTATTCGAAATTATTAAGTGCGGCCAACTTCCCATACATCAACTTGCTGGGCGTCACCCAATTCCGCCTGCGCTTTACCAAAGACGACAACAACGACTTCGGCGCGGACTTCCTCAAAATCTACAGCGGCAACGCCGGCGCGGCGAATCGTCCGCTGTTGGTGATTGAATATTATGTGCCGTAATCTACGATAGAATCAGAAAAGACTTAATAGGAACATCAAGTCTTTTCTGATTCTATAGATTTAATAGAACAGCCTCCGAATAGGGTCAGGCGGAATTGTCAAATATTTATGATGGTTTTCTAGTATATTCAGGAGAACAAATATTCATTCTTGATTCCAGAAGCGAAAAGTTCTATGATAAGTAAGATCAGTTAACAAGTTTTGGAGGTCAACATGAAAAAGTCTGATTTCATCTCTGTCTTACTAATCTTGATATTTCCTCTTTCCTTGGTCGGGTTTATGAGTCCTCAACGGGCGCAACCACCATCTGGACTTGAATCAAATCGCTTGGTTTCGGACCCTCCTACAATCGACATTACTCACATACCACCTTATGGCTGGCCTTTACCTCATCCAGTTCCTAATGATTCGAACGATGATCCAATGCGAGGGCAGGTGAATAACGTTTTACCCCCTGACACTTATGACAATTATTATGTGACTTGCTACATTGAATTACCAGATTATCCGAATATCACTGGCGAAACCGGGTGGTGGGTAAAACCAGCTTACGGCTTGAAAAAAATAACTGATATAGCAGATGATGGAACTTGGTTTTGCGATGTCACTACTGGCGGGTATGATGAATATGCGACGAAGTTTCGTGCGTATCTTTTTTCGACTTCGCTCATCGAGCCCCCAGATTATCCACCAACCGAATGTGTGTTGCCAACTTGTATTGATTACGATGAGGTTATCCGTGAAATAGTCCCGCCAGAGACAACGATAGTGAATTGCCCAACGAACTCGACCGTCTCGCGAGATGTGAGCATCGAATTTAAGAGCGACCAGACTGGCGATATTTTCTATTGCAAACTGGATAATGGGGTAGAAAGTTTGTGTACCAGCCCACAAAGTTATACTAACTTGGCAATTGGACAGCACAACTTCTCTGTCGCTGCCGAAAATCGGGTTGCAAATAGAGATTTAACACCTGCTACTTGCGATTGGAATATTGTCAACGCTCCTATTCTAGTTACCTTCAAATCAATCGGCGCACACGACGGCTGGATACTCGAATCCAGTGAAAACAGCGGCGTGGGCGGGACAAAGAACAGCACTTCCACCCAACTCTACATCGGTGATGATGCGGCCAACCGACAGTATCGCTCCATCCTTTCATTCGATACCTCCACCCTGCCAGATAATGCGATCATTACCTCGGCCATGCTCAAGTTCAAGTACGCGGGTAAGACAGGCACACTACCCTTCGGCACGCATGGCAACCTGCTGGTGGATGTCCGCAAGGGAGCCTTCAGCAATAACGTAGCCCTCCAGCTTGGTGATTTCAAAGCCCCCGCCAGCAAAAACAAGGTACTGTCCTTTACCAGCGCCAAGGTCAACAACTGGTATTCGAAATTGTTAAGTGCGGCCAACTTCTCATACATCAACTTGCTGGGCGTCACCCAATTCCGCCTGCGCTTTACCAAGGATGATAACAACGACTTCGGCGCGGACTTTCTCAAGATCTACAGTGGCAACGCGGGTGCGGCGAACCGTCCGCAGTTGGTGATCGAGTACTACGTTCCGTAGGAATGCATGTCTTGAAAAGTCGTCAAGTCAATTTTATATTCAGTAGTTCACGAAAAAGATTCTGGAGTCAGGCAGCGAGCTGATCGACTCCAGAATCGTGAAGGACTGATATTGAAGAGACTGGCAATCGATTCATCCCCGCATACCCCGCGGGGATGAACTTTAATTCCTAATAATATTGAAAAGCCCTGTCAATTTTGTAATCACAAATTCCTTCCTGTCATCAAGGTTGTTGGTAATAATTGAGTATCATGACACAAGGAGCCATTATGAAAAAAATGCTTCATGCCCTGCTGGTTGCGGGCTTATTGTTTACTACTTTTTTTGTACGCCCTTCGTTTGCATCGGCTGATGCGAACGCGCAAGAGTCTCCCGATTCTTTTGCGCGCCCTGTCTTATCCATCGTGGAATATGACATCGGCAGCCCAATATTTACAGATTACTGGGTGGATGCCGTACATGGAAATGACGGCAACAACGGCGCCAGTCCATCCAGCGCATTCCGTACATTGACCGCGGCATGGAATTTGATCCCGCAGAACACCGACCTGACCAGCGGCGTTCGCATCAACATTCAACCCGGCACGTATTCCGCCGCCATGACGCCAAACTACTGGGAAAACCGGCACGGAACTTTTGAAGCCCCCGTTCTTTTCCACGGCAACGGCGCTTCCCGCGGACAGGTTGTCTTGAGCGGGGATGTCAATATGTACAACTCGCGTTATATCTACTTCGAAAATCTTACTATCAACCGCATTGGCGACGCTTTCCACTGCGAACTGTGCGATCACATCCTCCTGCGCAACATGGTTCTTAATGGGGGAGCCGCACAACAGGCGCAGGAAGCGATCAAGGTTAACCAATCTCAATACGTTTATATCGAAAACAGCGACATTTCCGGCGCAGGCGATAACGCGATCGATTTTGTGGCTGTGCAATACGGCCACATTGTAAACAACAGCATCCACAACGCCGGGGATTGGTGCGCCTATGTCAAAGGCGGCTCGGCCTATTTGCTTGTCGAAGCGAACCGAATTTACGATTGCGGCACCGGCGGATTCACCGCCGGGCAGGGCACAGGCTTCCAGTTCATGACTCCGCCCTGGATCCAGTATGAAGCGTACGATATCAAAGTTGTGAATAACCTGATCTACAACATTGAAGGCGCCGGGCTGGGAGTCAACGGCGGGTATAACATCCTGATGGCTTACAACACGCTTTACCATATTGGGGCACGCTCGCATGGGATCGAAGTTGTGTTCGGCTTCCGTTCTTGCGATGGGCAGCCCGGAGACCCGGGGCGTGAGCGATGCCAGTACCATTTGAATCAGGGTGGTTGGGGCACCACCGTAGTGGATAATGGCAGCAATCAGATCAACATCCCCAATAGAAATGTATATATTTACAACAACATCGTTTACAACCCATCGGGCTTCCAAAGCCAGTGGTCTCATTTCGCCATTTATGATCAACGCGCCAACGCCAACAATGCGTCCAACGCGGGTCCCAACCCCGCCACGACCGATACAAATTTACAGATCCGCGGCAATATCATTTGGAACGGTACCACCGCCATGCCTCTTGGCATCGAGGATAACACCGACGCATGCATCTCCACCGACCCATGCAACGAAACTCAACTGCGCGCCGACAATTCCATCAATACCATTCAGCCAGGCTTCATCAATCCCGTCGCCGGAGAATTTCACCCGAAAGGAATCTGGATGGCAGGCATCAGCGCTTTTGCCATCCCCGATTTTGCGTGGGATATAAGCGGTGTGCCAAGCGGAAACCTTTCCAACACTGTGGATTTGGACTATGAAAATGTGGATCGTGCTGGAAGCGATCTGCCGGGCGCAATCATCACTGTGGTGGAAATCATCACAACTTCCTTCCGCTCCGATGGCTCACAGGATGGCTGGATACTCGAATCCACAGAGACCAGCAACGCCGGCGGGACGATGAACGCTACCGCCTCGACTCTTAATCTGGGAGATGATTCTTCAAACAGGCAGGTTCGTTCCATTTTATCTTTCGCTACAGGTGCATCTTTGCCTGATGATGCCATTGTCACCAAAGTGACGCTCAAACTCAGGCGGCGGGACGTGGTTGGTGGCGGAAACCCAGTCGCCATGTTCCAGGGCTTTATGGTGGATGTCAGGAAAGGCATGTTCGGAACCGCGCCTCTCGCACTCACAGATTTCAAAGCCACCGCCAGCAAGACCGTCGGCCCAACCTCTCCTTCATTGATCTCGGGTTGGTATAACTTGAATTTGACGCCCGCAAAAACCTATATCAATAAACTTGCCACAGGCGGTGGCCTGACCCAAATTCGTTTGCGCTTCAAGCTGGATGACAACAACAACGCCATCGCCAATTTCCTTAAGATTTATAGCGGCAACGCGGGAGCGGCCAACCGTCCGCAGTTGGTGATTGAGTATTACGTTCCGTAGGAAAATTTCCTTTGGGATTTCGTACCGTAGAAGACGACATCCCCGATACTGTAAATGTATCGGGGATGTCTCTAATCATGGTCGCGAGGCAGTCCTGTCCCGAGACTTTTTACCAATATGACAGATAGCACTTGAAATTAATTACAGAATGCCTAAAATAAGGCATAAGACTAATTCAGAAAATTGTGATTAGGCAAAACAGAGTCAACCGAACGCCATTTTTCAGATCACACGTGGAGATTCTCGTAAATTTGTCCGGACCCCCTCTCGATTTAATATCGAAATTTACAACAAAGAAACAGGCATTGCATGAGCAATGCCTGTTTCAATTAAGATATATCAGACCCAATAAATTAGATAAATCATTTGAACAGAAATTATCCGACCCAGCAAAACCGTCCATGATCCTATAGAACGAAAGGAGAATCACCATGAACAAGAGATATCGAATCATGGTACTTTGTCTAATCCCGTTTCTTCTGATCGGAATACCAGATACAAAACGGGAAAGCACGGGAAGATCACTGGAGCAAATTTCCAGGAGCGATCCCCACCCACCTCTCTATGCCTTATTGGAGTTAAATCCTCTCCCCACCGTTGGCAACCCAGGCCTATTGACTTGCACCGTATCAAGCGATCGTGACGCACCCGGAACCCAGGTTGTGATCGAACTTCCACCCGATGCCCGTTTGCTCAGCGGGAACTTAACATGGCAGGGCGACATCGCCGCGGGTCAGCCGGTTACCTTGTCGGTATCAATCTCTTTTATCAATGGCGGTGATGAGGCTTTGTATTGTCGTACGCTGCGTTATATAGACCAGAATAACTCCTGGGGTGATCTGGCGGAATTATATTTGAACATAGGTCAACAGAAAAGCACACTTGGCTACGCTCCAGTTCCCCCAGGAAAGCGAATGGTTGTTGGTAAGCAATTAGAGGCTGGGAATGGAGAACTGATTTCAACGGAGCAGCCCCCATTACGGAAAGCCTCAGAAATTGTCCCTCCTCCGCCTTCAAATCCTGTTCAGACGCTGCCGCTGGAGGATAGTTACCTGCCGCCTTCAAACATAAATGAGGTGGCCTGTTCTACCCTGACTGTCATTGGCTGGGTGGGATACGCTGACCGAAATGGGATTGCTGCCGGCGCAGATCACATGCTCGTTGAGGTGGTCAATGCTTCCAGCGGCGCGCATCTACAATGGTGCTGGGTGGACGATGATGGCAATTATTCCTGTCCAAATGTTGCGAACCCATACCCGACCGGAGTAAGGACGGTTGCCAGATCGTGGACGAATTTTAGCCCCAACAATGACATCCTCGCCGTTGTCAACCCGGATGTCGGTACAACAAACGATTACCAGAATGCATTTACGATATGGTCGGGAATATCCGTCTTCAATACGCCTTCGGGCTGCATCGGCGATATTGGCGGTTGGTGGATTGACGCGACAGGGGCCGACCGGGTGGCTTTTTGGGTCGAGAGCGATCTCATCCGGGGCTGGGAATATATCTTCCACAACACAGGCCAATATCAGTCTCCGCAGGAGACCATTGGCCCGGCCACCGTGGAATGGAAAAGCAACAGCGCTACCGGCAATTATTATATTAACGGTGGAAATATCTACCTTAAAGGCGCAGCCCCTCAAACATCAATAACAGTAGTTAACCATGAATACGGCCATAATATCATGTACACCATTTATGGCAATTATAGTCCGCCCACTGCCTGCCCATCGCCTCATGACATACCGGACGCATCCAACACCGGCTGCGCCTGGAGGGAAGGCTGGGCATCTTTCTTCAGTAGCGCTGTCAACAACGAGCCCGTTTATTATTATTCCACAGGAGGCGAAATCAATCTCGAAACGCCCACTTGGGGCACAACCGACTGGTCAGATGGCGATACTGTGGAGGGGCGCGTGACCGGCGCTCTGTGGGATATTCTGGATACGGCAAATGAGGGTACCGACACGTACCTGAATGGGAATATTGCCGAGATCTGGGATACTTTCTACCATCAGAACGACGACACCTTCAGCCAATATTGGGCTGCCTGGAAATCCCGCGGATACGATGAGAAATGGGCGGGTATGTCCATCTTTCAAAATACGATCGATTATCGCGCCAGCAAGCCGGGCGCATTTAACAAGAGCAGTCCGGCCAATGGGGTAACCGGCCAGGCTGGAAGCCTGACGCTGAGTTGGGGAACGAGCAGTGGGTCGCCTGTCTATGAATACTGCATCGATACGAGCAACAACAACACCTGCAATACGAGTTGGGTGAGTACGGGTACAAGTACCAGCAAGGCCATCAGCGGACTGAGTCCATCGACCTACTATTACTGGCAGGCGCGCGCCAGTAGCGCCCTGAGTCAAACCTATGCCAATGCACCCAACACGTGGTGGTCGTTCAATACTGGTAGCGCNNCTTAGCTGGGGAGCGAGCGCAAACGCGACACAATATGCCTATTGCTATGATACATCCAACGACAACAGTTGTCTCCTGTGGGTGGTGACCGGCGCAAGTAGAAGCGTCACCCTCAACCTGAACCCGGGGACAACCTACTATTGGCAGGCAAAGGCCACCAACAGCTTTGGGAACTCCTATACAGCCTATGCAAATGGGAGTTATCCCGCCTTCTGGTCATTCACCACGGCCCCAGTACCCGGAGCCTTCAATAAAACATCCCCGGCTAACGGCGTGACTGGACAGTCCCTTAGCCCCACCCTGCAATGGGGTTCCAGCAGTGGCGCAACCTCGTATGAATATTGCTATGACACAACCAATGATAATGCCTGCTCCAGTTGGACCAGCAATGGCGCCGCCACCAGCAAGGCCCTTAGCGGTTTGAGCGCGGGTACCACCTATTACTGGCACATCCGCGCCCTCACCATCAATGGCGCCACTTACTCCAACGCCTCCACCACCGCCTTCTGGTCGTTCACCACGGGAAGCGCCCCAGGCGCGTTCAACAAGAGCAGTCCGTCGAATGCGGGCGCTAACTATTCGACCAGCCCGACCCTGATGTGGGGCGCGGCCAGCGGAACGACAAATTACTACTATTGTTACGACACCACCAACGACAACATTTGCATCAACACCTGGACGAGCGTTGGCGCGAACACAAGTGTCGGCCTCAGCGGGTTGAACCCGGGGACAACTTACTACTGGCACGTGCGCGCTGCGAACAGTTTTGGCGTCACTTACTCAAACGGCAGCAGTTCGGCGCACTGGTCGTTCACTACGGGAAATCTGCCCGGCGCATTCAACAAGAGCATTCCCGCAAACGGGGCCATCGATCAGCCGATCAACCCGACTCTGATGTGGAACCCGGCAGGCAGCGCCATGTTCTATGAGTACTGCTACGACACAACCGACGATCAAACCTGCGGCGGCTCATGGATAACCAACAGCCTGAACACCAGCGCCAATTTGACGGGACTGAGTATATCCACAACCTACTACTGGCAAGTGCGCGCCGTCAACGGTATTGGCACAACCTATGCGAACGGAAATACCTGGTGGTCATTCACCACAACGGCCACCCCCGTTCTAATTGGCGACGACTTCGATGACTCAATTCTCATCTCCGCACTACCTTCATTGCTGTCACTGGATACCACAACATTTACTACTGCGGCAGACGATCCTGCATTCACCGACTGCAATCGTGCGCCGGGCGCCGCCACTGTCTGGTACACGTTTACTCCAACACTATCTGGCGCGCTGGTTGTGGATACCAAGGGCAGTTCCTACGATACCGTTTTAGGAGTGTGGACAGGCGCGCGGGGAAGCCTGACTTCCCTGGGCTGCAATGACGATGTTGATAGCACGTACCAATCTCGCGTTGTCTCGAATCTCACTGCAAATACAACCTACTACATTGAGGTTGCCCAATATTCCGCAGCGTTGTCTGGTTCGGATGATACGAAACCGAATTCGGATACTGTCAATGGAATCGGCGGAAATCTGCAAATCTTTGCGCGTTGGGTAGATAAAACAGTAGTTCTTTCCGACGGCGCACCAGACGGCTTCATTCTCGAATCATCTGAGACCAGCGGCCTGGGTGGCACAATGAACAGCGCCGCCACACAACTCTACACTGGCGATGATGCCGCCAACAAGCAGTACCGCTGCCATCCTCTCCTTCGACACCTCCCCCCTGCCCGACACCGCCGTCATCACAAAGGTCGTTCTTAAATTCAAGCATATCGGCTTCACAGGGACCTCACCCTTTAGCGCCCACGGCAACCTGCTGGTGGATGTCCGCAAGGGAGCGTTCAGCAATAGCGCTGTCTTGCAACTCAACGATTTCAAAGCTGCTGCCAGCAAGAACAACGTGCTATCCTTTACAAGCGCCAAGGTGAATAATTGGTATACCAAAGCGTTCAACGCAGCTAACTTCCCATATATCAACCTGCTGGGCATCACCCAATTCCGCCTGCGCTTCAAAACGGACGACAACAACGATGGTATCGCCAATTTCCTCAAGATATACAGCGGCAATGCGGGCGCGGCCAACCGTCCGCAGTTGGTGATCGAATACTATGTGCCATAGGAATCTGCGGGTAATTTGAAAAACCATCAGCCGGGGGATTGATGGAGAAAACAGAATCAGCCCTCGCGTCCAGAAGGATGCGGGGGCTGGTTTTTTCCCCCTTTTGGATGGTTGCCTAATCCAGATAATTCTCATACAATATCTCGCGTTCAAACTTTTCAATATACTCGAAGCGAAGGCGCGGGATAAATCTCTTGCGGTCTTTCCACTCTGGTATATCCAACCCACAAAGGAGAAATGCTCATGAAGTCCCGTTTTTCAACATTTAATTTTTTATTTGTCTTTATCCTGTTGGCTTCACTGCTCGGCAGGGCCACGCCTGCCCAGGCCGCGGAGGGTAACGCCGCCCTGCCCGTGGAGCGCCTGCTTAACGCAGACGGCACGCTGGATTTGAGCGCAGGCTACAGCGGAGAACTCGACATTACCAATTTCGATATCAGCCTCGACCCGGCGCTTGGGCCGGTCTTCAAACCGCTGGCTGTCCCCAATGCGTGGAACGCGCTGGGAGATGGGGTAAATAGCTTTATTAATGCCATCGCCATCAGCGGGACGGATGTGTACGCGGGCGGGGAGTTCGTAAATGCGGGCTATGATATCAATGCGGATTACATTGCCAAATGGAACGGCTCGGCATGGTCTGCGCTGGGCGCGACGCCGTTGAATAATTTTGTCTACGCCATCACTGTCAGCGGGACGGATGTGTACGCGGGCGGGGCATTCGTAAATGCGGGCGGAGATGCAAATGCAGATTACATCGCCAAATGGAACGGCTCTGCCTGGTCTGCGCTGGGCGCGACGCCGTTGAATAATTTGGTCTACGCCGTCGCCGTCAGCGGGGCGGATGTGTACGCGGGCGGGGAGTTCACGGATGCAGGCGGAGATGCGAATGCGGATTACATTGCCAAATTCAGCGGTTCGACTTCGACATGGTCTGCGCTGGGCGCAACGCCGTTGAGCGACTGGGTCTATGCCGTCGCCGTCAGCGGAGCGGATGTGTACGCGGGCGGGGGGTTTTTTAATGCAGGCGGGGATGCGAATGCGGATTTCATCGCCAAATTCAGCGGCGGGGCATGGTCTGCGCTGGGCGCAACGCCATTGAATGAGATGGCCCTTGACATCGTCGTCAGCGGAACGGATGTGTACGCGAGCGGGCAGTTCACAAATGCAGGCGGGGATGCGAATGCGGATTACATCGCCAAATGGAACGGCTCGGCCTGGTCTGCGCTGGGCGCGACGCCGTTGAATAATAGAGTCTATGGCATCACCGTCGCCAGCGGAGGGGACGTGTACGCGGGCGGGTTGTTCACGGATGCAGGCGGGGATGTGAATGCGGATTACATTGCCAAATTCAGCGGCGGGGCATGGTCTGCGCTGGGCACAACTCCGTTGAATAGTCTACCCGTTGCCATCGCCGTCAGTGGGGGGGATGTGTACGCGGGCGGGCAGTTCACGAATGCAGGCGGGAATGGAAGTGCAGATTACATCGCCCGCTTTGAAACCCCCAGCGCCACCCTCACCGTGAACACCGCCGCCGATGAACTCAACAGCGATGGCGACTGCTCCCTGCGCGAAGCCATCGAGTCTGCCAACACCAACGCCGCTGTGGATGCCTGCGCCGCGGGGACTGGCCTTGACACCATCGTGTTCGACGGCGCGCTTGGCTCTGCTGTCATTACACTTGGCTCAGGCTTGCAGAGTATCAACGGCGGGCTGGGTCTCATCATCGATGGCGGCGGAGACGTTAGCGTGAGCGGCAACGATCTGTATCGTCCATTCACCGTTGCGCCGAGCGCCTCCTTTACCCTGCAAAACATCACAGTCGAGCACGGCAACGCCAGCGGTGCATACGGCGGCGGGCTGGCAAACGATTATGGGCAGGTCACCATCACCAACAGCGCTTTTCTCAACAACGTGGCAAGTGGCTCCGGCGGGGTGGATAATAACGGCGGCACGGTCACCATCGCTAACAGCACTTTTTACGGCAATTCCGCCACAAGCTTCGATGCCGGTGGGTTTTACAACTATCTCGGCACCGCCACCGTCACCAACAGCACCTTCTCCAACAACTCCGCGTCTGGATCGGGCAGCGGCATCAAAAACGTGGGCGTTTTGAATCTCTACAACACCATTATCGCCAACTCCATAAACGGCGACGGCGATTGCAGTACAAACAGCAACACCGTGACTGCGCTAAACAACCTGATCGAATCCGCTGGCAGCCTTCCCTGCGATGTGACCAGCGCCTCAGACCCAAACCTCGGCCTGTTGACTGGTTCCCCGGCCTATCTGCCCCTCAACCCTGGCTCCCCCGCCATTGACGCGGGCGACGATGCCACCTGCGCCGCCGCGCCGGTCAATAACGCCTCGCAAAATGGCCGCACCCGTCCGCAAGGCGCGCATTGCGATGTCGGCTCGGTGGAGAGCAATGCCACCCTTACCCTTCGCTCGGTGGGAGGAAACGACGGCTTCGTTCTCGAATCCACGGAGACCAGCGGTGTGGGCGGGACGATGAACTCTGCCGCCGCCCAGCTTTACCTCGGCGACAACGCAGCCAACAGGCAATACCGCGCCATCCTCTCTTTCAACACCGCTTCCCTGCCGGATAATGCCATCATCACCAAAGTCAGCCTCAAGTTCAAGCACATTGGCTTCACAGGAACGTCACCCTTCACCACACATGGCAATCTGGTAGCGGATATCCGCAAGGGACCCTTGAGCGTCAACTCTGCCCTGCAACTCAACGATTTCAAAGCCACAGCCAGCAAGAACGGGGTGCTGGTCTATACCAGCGCCACGGTCAGTAACTGGTATATCAAAGCGCTCAACGCGGTGAACTTCCAATACATTCACAAGCTGGGTATCACCCAATTCCGCCTGCGCTTCAAAACGGACGACAACAACGATCTCGGCGCGGATTTCCTCAAGATCTACAGCGGGAATGCCGGCGCAGCCAACCGTCCGCAGTTGGTGATTGAGTACTATGTGCCGTAGGTACTGCCTTGTGAACGTGAAATAAGCAAAAACGAAAAAACAGAAGAGCCGGGAATTCCCGGCTCTTCTGTTGAACTTGCGGCTGTTTTTGTTTTTAGGGTTCGCGGTGGCGGAGGTAGGTTTCGCCGGCGGTTACGTTGAAATCCAAAAGGTTTTGTTCGGGGGCAAAGACGCAGGTGGCAAAGTCTGTAAA
>CXWL01000155.1_pt1 | contig 19411 bp, 19 predicted proteins | sample 590931 | NCBI WGS metagenome assembly CXWL01 (sample SAMEA3498368, study PRJEB10139) | groundwater metagenome | biome: water well; material: biofilm material | place: Germany | collected 2015-04-27 | reverse complement strand
GCGACCATTGCAGCCCCAATAGCGGCTCCTACCCACACATGTTGTTGAAACATGCGGAAGGCGGTGGGGGCCGGTATGGCCCCTCTGAGCTGCAGGGCTTGCCTCACACACCACATTCCAATGGCCATGAGCAGGGCATAGTAAACCCAGCCGATGTGCGCCAGCCTGCCTGCGAGTCCCAATAGCAGCAGCATCGCGCCGAAGGCCGTGCCTACGGCGATCCAGGTGGACGAACCGAACAACAAGGCCGAGGATTTCACGCCGATTCGGCGATCGTCCACGACATCTTGCAAGGCGTAGATCGTATCGTACCCGATCGCCCAGCAGACCGTCGCCGCGAAGAGGCACCAGGCAGGCCCTTCAATCGTTCCTCGCGAGGCGGCCCAGGCCATGACGGTGCCCCAGCCGAAGGCGATCCCCAATATGGCTTGCGGCACGTGAATGACACGTTTCGCAAAGGGGTAGAGGGCAGCTAACAGGACGGCAATGGGGCTTAAGAGGATTGTGAACGGGTCGAGCAGTAATACGAGTATGCCGGCCATGGAGAGAAAGAGGGCGAGGACCAGCAGGGCATGGGCGACGCTCAGTTCACCGGACGCAAGGGGCCGTATCAACGTGCGCGCTACGTGCCGGTCGAAGGACCGATCGGCCAGATCGTTCAGCACCACTCCGGCACTGCGCATCACGAAGGAGCCAGCCACAAAAATCGCGAATAACCGGAGCGGAGGTAGACCGCGAGCCGCCAAGACTAGCGACCAGAGCGTGGGGAACATGAGCAGCCAGGTCCCGGTCTGGTTCTGGAGGCGAACGAGTCTGGTGATGGCCGACCAGGAGAGCCGTGGCGTTAATAGGGACGATTCCGGTGCCGATGAAGAAGATTCGGTCATGCGGGAGAACTTAGCCGAGGGTGGTGGGGCTGTCAACGCCGAGGTGCGGCTGGTTTCTCTTGTGTATTTGGTCTGTCTGGTTTGTTTGGTTGAATGAGTCTAACCAGATGAACGAAACAAACCGGATAAACCAGATCAACCAGCCTCGCTCGTGAGTTGTGCTGATTGGATGCTTTTCTGTATAAGAATGATGGTGCATGCCATTGATTCCGCGCATTCTTCCTTTCTGTTTCGCACAGCCTCATGGGTTGTCGCAGGACTTTGTGTTGGGGCGTTGACGAGCTGCGGGCTCTTCTCCAGCCGAAACGGCGACACGATCGGCTATTATCTCCCCTTGACCGTCCAGCTTCGTTCTGATCCCAGTATCGCTGCGTCGCAGCTCACCTATCAGGATGCTTGTGGCCAGCAGCAGTCCTTGCCGATGGGCGGTCCCTTGCAAGAACAGCTCACACGAAAAACAGGCCGCGTCTTTGAAAAGGTGCTGACGGGTTCGACCGTATCCTCCGCGATCGCGGACGGGTATGTCGATGCATCGATAGGTCTGGCTCAGGTCGATCTGGCGATCGTTCGAAAGGCCGACAAGAGTTATCCTGCGATGGTCTCTGTGGGATTGGAGTTTGCCTATACGGCTGCAGACGGTACGGTCCTCTATAGCAAGAAGATCCAAAGTATCGGCCGGGGAGAAGTGGAAGTCAGCTCATCCTCCTGTGACGTGAAAGGGCTCGAGAAGATTGCCCAGGAGGCCTTGAGCCTCGTCACAGACGGGATGGCCAAGCAACTCGGGACATCGACGAAGATTGTCGATGCCGCTGAAGCCCGCAAGGCTGGTGGCGCGAAGGTGACGGTGGCGACCGTCCCGCCTCCCTCTCCGATTGCAACCGGGGGCGCATCCGCTGCGGTGAAGCAGTCCGTCGCGCCGCAGTCGGCGGCAGCGGTGCCGGCGCCGGTTCAAGCGGATGAGCTGGCTACGATCATATTTCGTGCGATTGTTCGCGATGAAAATCGCAATCAGGTGCTGCATGCCGGTGAAGCCATCGCGATCGAAATCGAAGTGAAAAACGAAGGGCCGGGGATGGCACGGGCCATGGAGCTGTCGGTGACCGCGACGCCACCCTTAGTCGAGCAGATTCCCGGTCTGATCTCCGTCGGCGATCTGCAGCCAGGCGAAGTCAAACGCCTGACGTTGGACGGCAAAGTCGGCGAGGTCACAGCCGCTGTGCAGGCGGAGCTCACGTTGATGTTGCGTGCCGGATCTCCAACGGTCCAGCTGCCCTCTCCCAAAAAGTTTCTCGTGGCGATGAAGCCTGCCTCTGCGCCGGGGGCTCAGTCTCTGCCGGTCGATGTCGATCAGCTGCCGAAACGGACAGGTTTACTCAAACAACCGAAGGCTGTCGGTCTCGTCGTCGGCGTGGGGCAGTTTCGTGAGAGCAGCATCGCCCGGGTCAAGTATGCGACGCGGGATGCGGAGCAGGCCGCCACCTACCTGAGATCGATCGGAGGGATTCCTCACGCGCGCGTGCGTACGCTGCTCGATAGTCATGCCCTCAAGAGCGACCTGGCCGAGGCCCTGGAGGAATGGCTGCCTAAACTGGTCGACCCCACCACCGTGGTCTATATTTCGGTCACGGGCCGGGGAGTGGTCGATCCGATTACCGGCGCCGTGTCGATGCTGTTATTCGACAGTATGGCCACAACCGGGACACGCCTCTACTCGCTGCGCCGGCTGCAGGAATCCTTGGAGAAGTTGCCGATTCAGCGGGCCCTGGTGATGCTCGACCTCTCGCTTGAGTCGGCGTCCGGCACGGAGTCAGCAGCCATGGCCGTTCCCCTCTGGGGGCAGGAGGGGGCGGTTAAAGACAAGATCATGTGGATGATCGGCAACCGGGGACTTCAAGAATCGCATAGTTATGACCCGGGCCAGCATGGGCTGTTTGCCTATCAATGGCTCAAGGGCCTGGGCGGGGCCGCAGATCTCGATAAGGACGGGACGATCCTGGCGGGTGAGCTCTGCGCCTATACCAAGGGGCAGGTCCTCAAGATATCTCAAGAGCAGTATGGCAAGGAGCAGGAGCCCCTCTGTCTTCCAGGGCCAGGCCAGGGGGCCATGGTCAGGCTGCAGCCTCTGGCCCGGTTCAAATAATGGTCATGCAAAGGCCAAATTTCTCGCCTATCGTCTGTCGTTGAACAAAAAACCCCTTGAGGCTGAGAAAAAACCCGTGTAAGTTGTGGGATCTCTCGCGAGGGCCGGCGTAGCTCAGTTGGTAGAGCAGCTGTTTCGTAAACAGCAGGTCGTCCGTTCAATCCGGATCGCCGGCTCCACACCTCGCGTCACTCATTCAACAGCCTCTTCCTCAGCCATCACCACATACCGGAGCGGTCCACCGGGACTGATCGCATCGAAGGGATAACAGGTCACCAGCACGAGTTGCGGCGCCCCGGCATCCTGCCGAATCGACGCGCTGGCCACATCCACAACAGTGGCGCTGCTCACGCGATACCGATGGGGCTGTTGGTTCTTGGTCGTCATTAGAAGTTCGTCGCCTGCCTTCAATCGCTGCAAAAATCGGAAATGTGTATCTCGATGGCCGGTGAGGATCGTGGTCCCAATCGAGCCGGGAGCGGCGCTCGATTCCAGATAGCCAGGCCCAAAGGCCAGGGTGCGGCCATAGGCGCCGTTCAACACAATGAGATCGATATCCTTCGATGGAACCGTGAGTCTAGCCACAGGCCAGGTATCGGCCCAGGGCCAGGGTGTGACATGTTCTTGGCCTGCTACTGTGCTGGCCCAAGCTCGTTGCAACAGGGCTTGGGCCAGTTCGGCCTTGAGGTAGATCCAAGCGCCGTTTCCCGTCTGCCACAGACCAGCCAGGACCAAGGCGAGAGCCAGGAGGGGCATCGCCTTGGTCTTGATGCATGGTCCGGTCACGCGACCACTTTCTGCCGTCGCCAGAGCAGGCCCGCTATCGTCAGCAACAACAGCCCGAACAGTAATTGGATCTGTCCACTCGTCCCGGTCTTCGGCAGACCGAGCATCGCATGGGAATCCTGTCCGCCCGGCAGATTGGTCTTCATCGCATGGCCGATCAGGCTCTTGTCGATGGGACGAACCGGCGTGACATCGACCGCGACCAGGCTGCTGTATTGGCTCACGAGATGATGTGGCAGCGCCACATCGAGCACCGCCTGGCGCAGGGTTGCGTCATCCTGGCCGGAGCGTTCTTGATTCATCAGCGCGGCGATCTTCTGCCTCGCCCAATAGACCGACAGCCCGTCGCGCGATGGGCTCTGTGTCAGCGACAGTGTCACCTTCCAGGGCGTCGATCCTTCCTTGCCCTGGATCGTCACCTCGTCAGGCAGCGACGTGGTCTTGATCGCCACCACGACCGGCTCGCCGTCATAGAGATCCGGAATGCGGGAGGGGAAGAGCTCAGCGCCATCCAGGCCTGTGCCTTCTAGCCGAATCTCCGTCAGGACCGGATGTTCCAGTTTGCGGAAGAGCGCATCCATTTTGTCCTTCACCTCGTTCACATTGCCGATGTGCGTGAAGGTCCCGCGACCGAACTCGGAGGCCTTCCGCATGAAGTGGCTGTTCGGGGCGGAGCCGATACCGACCGTAAAGAGCCGGCGCGGACCCAGCCGTTGCTGGATCAACTCGAAGAGCTCGGTTTCATTGCCCACTTGTCCGTCGGTGAGAAAAATCACTTGCTGAGTCCGTTGCGCATCGGCCGAGGCCTTGAGCGCCTGCGTCAATGCCGGCAGCATTTCCGTCCCCCCGTTGGCTGCGAGGCGGTCGACGAATTTCATGGCCTTCCGCATCGTCGCAGTCGTCACCGGTTGCGGGGTAGGGAAGAGGGCATGGACGATGCTGTTGAATTCGATCACGTTGAACGTATCGCGTGCGGTCAGACGCGGGAGCGCCATCAGCAATGCGGCGCGGGCTTGCTCGATCGAGGTGCCGGACATCGAGCCGGACGTGTCGATGATGAAGATCGTTTCACGCGGAAGGCCAACTACTTCCTTTCCCACCGTGGCAGGTGGCATCACCATCATGAAGGCGTAGGTGGCTCCGTTCTGTTGCTGGGTAAAGAGGGTCGCGGTGGGGCTTTGTCCGGGAGCCGGTTGCCAGGTCAGTTGAAAGTCCCGGTCGGCTGGGACCGTGTCCTGGCGGAGGGAGAGGTGCCGTCGCCCATCCGGTTCAGATACGGTCAGAATCTCATGCGAGGGTGATTCCAGCTTGCCGAGCGGAAACCCTGGCGCCAGATCGACTGAGAGGCTGACGGGGTTGATCGAGCCATAGGCCGGATGTTCGACCGGCGGCGTCACGCGCGAGGCATCCGGTACGCGGTCCGTATCCAGCGCCATGCCCTGACCGGCCTGAGGTTGATCCTCGACGAGAACTGGTATGCCGGGGATGTAGCGGGGTCCGACGACCATCGGGAAGCGGAGTGAAAAGGTGCCCTGGTCGAATCGAACCGTTTCCTGATATTCGATTTCGATCGTGATGCGGTCGCGCGGCGCGATGTTCGTGATGGACGTCGTAAAGATGTTGGGCCGCTCCTGCTCGACCAGGCTCGCCCGTTTCCCCTCCTGCTTGGCCTGCTCATAGACTTTCTTGGCTTCGCTCCGTTCCTTGATCTGGCCTTCGATGATGCGCTCGCCGACCTTCATGCGGAGGTGATCGACGGCGGCGGTCTCCGGCAAGGGAAAGACATAGATGCCCTCTGCCCAGTCCTTGCCGGGGTTCGTAAATTCTTGTGTGACGATGGCCCGCGCAATCACGCCCGTCACCGTGATCTGCACGTCGGTCTTCAGGGTGGGCGCGGGGATAAAGCGTCCGGCCTGACCGCTGCGGAAGAGCAGCCGGCCCTGCTTCACATCGTTCAGGCCGATGGTCCCTTCAAGCGGGGTCGGTTCCTCTCCGCAGGCATGCAGGATCGGCAGCCCGCCGGCCCAGGAGAAGAAGGTGAAGAACAGCGTGATCCAGATGGCCGGCACGTGGTTCCTTGTGCGGGGTCTGTCATTCGGGATCCAGGTCGTCATAGGTGCCTCGTGATTCGTCGGGAATGGTGGTGATGCTCGTCGAGCAACCGGCCCTGGCGGAGACTGTCGTCTCCGCCAGGGGCACAGGCTGCTCCGGTTAGCTGCCGGAGGCTTGGTCGATGAGGGGGAGGGAGGGATCAGTTCCGCTGGGTTCGCCAGTGGAGGGGAGGAGGTTCTCCGGGGTCTGCGTGGCCAGGGTCGGCAGGATCATGTGTGCCTGCCCGATCTTCCGCATCTCCAAGTGCACCCGTCGATTCATATTCCGGCAGACGTCGCTCGTATCGACGCAGAGCACGCCTTCTTCACCCAGGCTCACCGTCTTGATCTGCTGCTTGGTGACACCGGCGTTCACTAGCTCAGTTTTCACCGTGTCGGCCCGCTTCATGCCGAGCTTCTTGTTGTAGCTGGTGGACCCCTGTTGATCCGTGTAGCCCTGGATCAGCAGGCCCCAGTCCCCATTCTTCTTGAGGATGTCGGCTTGCGCCGCGAGGATCGACTTGGCCTCGTCCGTGAGGCCCTTCCTTCCGACTTCAAAGTAGATGTCCGAGTGGACGACGTCCCCGGTCCGTGTAGAGGCTCCGGTGCCTTCCGCTTTGGAGAGAGACTCGCTGAGGGGGCTGGGTACGCTCTGGTTCTTGAGCAGGGCTGAGACCTGATTGTCGGTCAGCTGCTCATTCGAGCTGGTTGCCGAGGAGACTGCCAGGTCTTGTGAATAGAACCACGAGGCTCCGATGACGATGGCCAGGCCGAACACCAGCCCGCCGATCACATAGACTTCTTTCATCTCTTTATTCGGCCCCACGATGGCGGGGGAAATGTTGCCTGACGAGACGGACGATGGCTTCTGCATGGTGCACTCCTTCTGTTGGTGAAACATGAAAGGTAAAAAGTAAAACGCTTCGTATGGTCCGGTCGGCGTTGGCCCTGCGCTTCCTCCTTTCTGTTCGTATGCGCCGCGTGCCGACGGTCAGATGCTTGAGCAACCGGAGTGCCGAAGTTGGAACGGGAGAAAGTTTGATGAGAAGTGAGGAATATTCAGGGGTTCAGAGAATGGGAGAGAGGCGCGTTCGATGCGGGGAGATTTGAACCGGCGTGGGATGCGGGGAGGGACCCGCAAGAAAGGGGAGGGCCTGGCAGAGAGCGGTCGCGTCCTCACCTCCCGGAGCGACCCTATCGGACTCAGCCAGGCGGAAGCCTTCAGAAATTCCCTCGCGGACTCGGTCAGTTTCCGCTTTCCTTTCTGGCTGAGTCTCGATGGGGCCCCGCTCCTCCGGTGAAGTTGCTCCACTCTCTGACAGGCCCTTAGGGGTGGAAAGGGTATGATGTGTTCGCGCAACGCGCCGGGGCTCGTCTGTCTGGTTAGATGGTCTTTCTGGTCTATCTGGTTTTTCTGGTGAGGTTTTCGGTCCGGCCAACCAGACCAACCAGATAGACCAGATGAACCAACCTCCGTTCTGTTATCCTTGATCTCACGAGCGTACGAGATAAGGAGGAGGGGGCAATTGGCTGAGTGGGTGACGTATAAAAATCATCAGATTAAGGCATGCTCCCAACATCTCGGAGATGACCGGTGGATGCCCAAGGCGCTGGCATGGCTTTCAATGGGCGGCCGGGCGCCAATGAAAACCCTCCAGGGTGAGTCGCATGAGGTCAGCAATACGGAAAGTAAGGCAAATGTGATCGCGCTTGGAAAAGCCAAGAAGTGGGTCGATCAGCATCAATAGATTGAACCGGATTCACTCCCCCGTCAGGCTACTCTTCTTCTTCGCAGAACCTCCACGATAAACTGGCCGGATTAAGACCCTTGCTGAACCTTTGCGCTCGGAGCAGAGGAGGGGAGGCGCAAGGGCGTGAGGAGCTTTCTTTGCTCCCGGAGCGCGCGCCCTCCGAAGGGCCTCGCTCGACGGCCGCAGTCAAAAGCTCCTCACGCCCTTGCTTGCTGAGCAAGGAACAGCGAGCACGAGTGGACGCGGCGCAGTAGGGGATTAACCAGACGTGGTAAAGTGGGCCATGTCCATCCTGCCGTTCACTCCTTGCCCCGCCACTGGAGACGCATTCATTGGTCGGCAAGGGCTTGTCAGGAACCTGCGTGGGCGCATCGCGAGTGGCGAATCGCTGGCGGTGATCGGCGGGCCGAAGCTGGGGAAGACCTCGCTGGTTCGCACCGCCTTGAAGGGACTGTCGGACCGCACAGTGGTCGAGGTGGATTGTGGCATATATCCGTCACTCCGGTTCGATGTGCTGCCCGGATCGATCATGGTCCTGGACAATCTGGACGATGCCGACGGCCAGGCGATTGCACCGTTACTCGCGCGCCTGTCGGCGGAGGGAACAGCCAGCCTCGTCGTAACCGGTGGCCGCCGACTACGGACGCTGCTGGGCCATTCCGGGACAGAGGTCGGCCTGAATTTTCGCCTGTTTCCCCTGTCAGTCCTGCTCGATGGGGAGACGCGACGACTGATCGGCAAAGACACGAGTCCTCACCTGGCCGCCTGGACGGGGAATCACCCCTACCTGACGAAGCTGCTTCTCCACTATGGGAGCGATGCCGTCGCGGTAGGTCGGTGTCAGTGGGAGCCATTCGTGCAGCGTCTGGCGGAGGAAATCGGCGAAGGCCCCGAGCGGCGGCTGTTGTGCTACCTGATCGAGTGCGGGAAGCCCGTGAATCCCATCAAGGCCCAATCCGACACCGGAATCCGAGACATCAAGGCGGTCGCGGACACACTCACCTACCTGGGTGTCATCAGTCGCTGGATTCGGAATGAAGAGGCAACGATCTTCGCTGGTTGTCGGCTGCTTAACAACTACATCACCGCGGTCTGAATTGGCGACGATAGGTAGCAACCAAGCCGTCCTTCTTGCTCGCAGATCGCGCACACAAAACGGATGGGAAGGGTGACCCGTTGATCTCCTGTGCTCGCGCAACGCGCGGCCTCAGAAGGGAATGGGGGAGCCGCCAGACCATCCTTCTTGCTCGCGGAACCCCCACGATGAAGCTGTAGTCGTTCGACGCGCGCAGTGAAGGACAGTCTGGCGACTCCCCTGCGGTGGAGATTGACGGTCTCTATAGTTGTGTAGATAAGCGTAATCACTTGCAGTAAACTTGCCCGCGATAGATTCCCGAAGCTGTCTTGCTGTTATGTGCGGTGGCCTACAGTAGGCTTAGATAGTGGGTCCACCATACGGAGTTGATTGAGGATGATGTCTGACACCACTGCAACGCCGGATAAAAAGCAAGGGGATGCAACGAAAAGCTTGACCCTGCCCGTACCCATTCGGTGGGTGCGTGAGATCATAGCGCTCATCGTTTGGTGCGTTGCCTTCGCTGAACTATTTGTGTTCGATATCGGAAGCTATTTATCTGCGCGAGTTCCAGGTCTCGACTCCGCGTTGCAGTTCAGGTTCCTGATCCTATTAGGTACCATTTCTATTCTATGGTTCGTGCTCGGAAATCGCCGTTTCATGCTCTTTGTCGGGTATATAGTTGCATACCCATTTGTTATTGTTTTCTGGATCATTCCACGCTTTCTTTTCCACAACTGGGCTGTGGTCGTCGCCTTCTCCCCGGCTGTCCATTCAATAGTTACAACGTTTAGGACTAGCTTCATTCTGTCTAGTGCAGCGGTGATTTCCTCCTTTGTAATCTGTCTTGCCCCAAACTCGTCACTTGTGATTACGGGCATGGGTTTTTGGGGGGTGTATTTGGTCGCGCACTTCGTCCGAAGATTCCGCGTCGCATTTTCTCCATCAACGGTGTTTGCGGACATCAGTGCCGTTATTCGTCAGGTTTGGGGCTATACAAAAGAAACTACTATGGCAAAGAGACCTGAAGGGCTTGATCAAAGTTCTCCTGAATATAAGCAGAAGCTTGGGCAGAACTTGCTTGTGATGTACATGGTCTCAACGAGTCTATATTTTCTGGGCGAGCGTCTTCGCGAGGTAATCAACAGCCGGAAGCTTGACCTCTACTTTCTGGGATCGCTCTTGTATACATTTTTCCTCACTTCCATCGCGTTCTCTCTTCAGTACCTGGGACTTGAACGAGTTATTCCAGGAAGCTTCATCGGCCAGCCTGAACCTGGATTAATCCAATTCATTGGTTTTAGTTTCAGCACCTTAATGACCTCGGACATCTCTCCATTGAAGCCTGCTAGCGGGCTTGCCCAGACTGGGGCATATGTTCAGCTTTTCACATCGCTTCTCATCATCGTGCTGCTAGTCTTTGTCGTTCTCACAAGCATCCGTGAAAGATATAGGCAAGATCTCGACGGTGTCGTGGGTGAACTTCGCGAGGCGTCGGAAAACATTGGCGGCTTTCTTCAGGCGAACTACGAACTTACGGTTGCGGGGACTGAGGCGCTGCTTCTAGAGTTCAATCCGATTGTAACTAAGTGGTTCCTGAAACTGCGTTACGGCGAACAACGTGCCCGCGAAATATCCGGGTCGACAGATGAAAAGTAGTGTGAAGGAATAAGGCTAGACAAAGGGATCTGGGAGAATAAAGGGGGCTGACCCCTTAAATTGTTCATGGCTATAAGCACACAATTCCGAAAACGTCTCGGTAAGATTTTTGAACGCCGCGCAGCATGGCTATACTCAATCTTCAATAAACCGAAGCCCGGTCGACCGAAGATGATCAACCGGGCTGACGTTAATGATGCGATTTATGAGCTTCAAGAACTTGCCTCAGCTGGCTTAGCCGATGGCTATGCCCGCAAGGAGTTTGAACGGAGCGTAAAGGATAAGAAGAGTTGGCACGTCAAGAGAGGTAAGGGGTGGGGTGTAAGAGCGAAAAAAATTGCTTTCAATGATTGGTATGAAGAGGCTTTCGGGAGCTCCAGTTGCATTTATATATTCTGGAGGGCGAGCAAGTGTGAATACGTCGGAAAGTCCTCCAATGGTAGCGGTCGCCCATCATCTCACTTTGAAAAGTTCTGGTTCTCAGGAATAACGAGGATCGATATCTATAAACTCACTCCTCGTAATCTTCCAGCGCTAGAGTGTCTTGCTATCCATAGGTTTCAACCTCGACGAAATATGTTTAAGGCATCTGCGCATAAATGGACGAAGAAATGTCCCATGTGCATTGTTCACCGAGAAATAGAAGACGACGTGCGGAGCATATTCCGGCTTCGGATCTGACGCTGCATGAAGAAAAGCGAGGAGCATGGATGAAACAAAGGAGTCAGACCCCTTAAATTCCTTCCGTGAACCCACTCATAGCGAGGTACAGTGTTGAAGCCAACGTGGAGAACACCGCACCTGATGAGCCGCCTAGGCTTTGCGACGGCGTTGGTTGTGACGATGGTTGCCGTGGGTCAGCTGCTTCATGTCGCAGGCGGAGGTCAGACGAAGTTCCAGCGCATTCCGACGCAGTTCATCGCGGCGTTGGGTGATCCGGGAGCGACCTCCGGGAGCGGCGCGCAGTCGTGGGGTCTGTGGCGTCTGGACCCTGGCCCTCGAGGAGTGAATCTGAACAACTATGATCAGTTGAAGAATGCCGGTGGAGTCGCCCTAGCGCGCTGGAGATTCGACGAGGCAGACTGGTGGCTTGAGGAACATGGTTTGATCATGGAGCAGCCGGACTTTCCGGTCCCTCCTCGCAAATACCTGGTCACGGGTAACCGCGCGGTGACGGCTGTTTTGACCATTTATCCCGCCGACAAGAATGGTGATATGCGATGGGAGCTCGATAACGGCGCGACGCTCCACGATGTGACGCACCTAGCCTGCCGCTCAGCACGCTATAGACCGGCGGCGGGCGATGGATCCTGTTCGCCAGCAAACGTGCAGAAGACTGCGTTTCCAGTTGCCCCCGGAGGAGCGATGCCTCCGGTCCAGGGCTGCAAGAAACAAGACTATTCGGTTCTCCTCGTGATCGGTGTGGGTGGGGAGAACTGACCGCTGGTGGCGCGGGCAAGATTCGTCGCGTATAGCTGAAGGAAAACAAAGGGGGCTGAGCTGGGAGAAAAGAAAGGGGTCAGACCCATTAAATCTGTGTCCGTCAATGATCAATGGCGAGTGTGCTTTCGATTTGAAAATGGTGATGGGTACGATGTGGAGATGACGGATTATCATTGAGGAGAGGCGCGTGATGAGCATCCCCAACAAGCGAGTGCGTAAGGTCCGGCCCACTCATCCTGGCGTGATGTTGCGAGAGGATTTCTTGCCGGAGTTTGGCTTGACCGTGTCCGGTTTTGCCAAATCTCTTCGAGTGTCTAGGCAGACGGTGAATGAGTTGCTGCGGGAGCGGCGTGCAATCAGTCCTGAGATGGCGTTGCGGCTCTCGCGCTTATTCGGCAATAGTCCTGAGTTCTGGTTGAATGCCCAGCGCGCGGTGGACCTGTGGGAGGCTGCGCGGAGCATCAAGGATACGATCAATCGCATTTCTCCGTTGACTGCCGCATAGTCTCTGGGATGGAAGCTGGAAATGGACCGAAAGTCTTTTCTTAATTCGTAGGGGGAAAACAAAGCGGTCAGACCCCTTGACCTTTCACCATGAGCAGCCACCACCATACAAAGTTAGTTCATGAGGGGCGATATGCCGCTGAGGTTGAAGTGGACTTAATTGACACGGATACCGGATGGTCTCCGTACCTCTCGCTATCGGACGCGCAGAAACTGGAAGATGTGCGCAAAGCGTTGCGAGGTGGAGATTTGAAACGAGCGAGTCAACTGGCGCGGGTATTTCAGCTTCTGCCTGTGAATGTCTGAACGACAGGCAAACCAAATTGAAACAAAGGGGTTAGGCCCTTTAAACATAAGCTGCTCATCATTCATCGTTCATCCCTCACCCCTCAGCGTTATCTGCGGAGGAACGGGGTTGTCTTGACCTAAGGCGTACGACGATATTATGATCGATCGTGAATTGGTATGGAGGTCCATCATGGCCATGACGACGATTTCGCCGAAATTCCAAATTGTGATTCCCAAAGAAGTGCGGGAAAAGCTTCATCTTGCCCCGAGCCAGCGGTTGCAGATTGTGGAGAAGGGCGGAGTCATCACCCTGGTGCCGGAAGTCCCGTTGAAGTCGCTTAAGGGTGCGCTCAAGGGCATGTCTAAGACGGATCTTCGGGAGAAGAAGGACCGATTGTGAAGGTCTTGCTGGATTCCAGCGGATGGATTGAATTCTTCACGGGCGGACCACTCGCTGAAAAGTACGCGCCTTATCTCACCTCCCGGTATCAGCTCATCACCCCGACTATCGTGTTGTATGAGGTCTACAAGAAGATCAAGCGGGAGCGAGGGGAAGAAACGGCGCTATTGTTTGCGGGACGGCTCAGTGCCACCCAGGTGATTCAATTGACAGAATCGATTGCCCTCCTCGCTGCCGATGTGAGCTTGAAGCATGGTTTAGCGATGGCCGACGCGATTGTGTATGCAACGGCCCGGGACCAAGAGGCTGAGGTGGTCACAGGCGATGCAGATTTGAAGGATTTGCCTGGAGTGGTCTACGTCAAGTAGGTATTCGAGGACATGAAAATGGGGCGGGAGTCTTTTCTTGATTCGTAGGATGCTCAAAACGTCCGTCCAGCAAGGCCGCAGGCGAGTCGAACCCGGAGGCGTACCCTCAGGGGTACGTTGAGGATTTCGACGAGCTGAGAACGAAGCTGGCGGACTTTTTCAGCATCCGATTATAGGAGTAACGTCATGGCAAGTGAATCGACGCGCAAAGCTTGGCGCGAGTTGGGGTTTTATTGCGGGAAGAACGATGCGGCGAAGGAATGGCGCATTGTCGGGTCGGTGGCGGGGTTGCGGAAGTTCGCGGCTGAGATCCGTGCGTACGGGTCCAATCCGGCGAACGATCGGCTGTCGGAATATGCCCAGTTCGGACCGGCGATGAATCTTGAGATCGGCACCTCGCATCAGCCGGAAATTACCGAGCAGTGGATCGGCGGCCCGGTGGCGGATCTACTCCGTCTGGCGACGTTTATCGAGCGGAGTGTGCAGGCCAATGTGGTTGGGAAGTCCGTGGCCCTGCGCTCGAATTTCTCGCCCATGGCGCCCTATGAACTCATCCTGGACGTGCGCGCCGACGCTTTCGACCCTGCCTCCGCCGACCCAACCTGCTGCTGAATATGAGCTGAGTAGGGGGCGGTCATGCGGGGAGAGGGAGACCTATCGCGTGTTAGCCTTAGGGTGCCGAGCCATGCTATCGTATTAGCGTGATATACGAGTGGGATTCGAGAAAAGCTCAAGCCAACAGACGGAAGCACGGGGTTTCATTCGAAGAAGCGGCTTCGGTGTTTCTGGATGCAGCGGCGCTCACATTCGACGATCCGGACCATTCGGACACAGAGCCACGCGAAATTACTATTGGTATATCGACAAGGGGCCGTGTACTGTTTCTCTCACACTGCGAGCGTGGGGACGGGATTCGGATCGTAAGCGCCAGAAGGGCGACATCGAAAGAAAGGAAACAATATGCGGAAGGTCTCAGCTAAATCGATGAAGGATGATCTTCGGCCCGAATATGATTTGACGAAACTCACAGGGGGCGTCCGTGGTAAGTATTATCAGCGGGCACGGGCGGGGACGAATCTTGTGCTTGTTGAGCCGGACTTAGCGAAGGCCTTCCCTGATGCGAATTCTGTGAATCGAGCGCTCCGTGCGTTGCTTAGCGCTGTTGGTGCGACAACAGGATCATCCACGCGTCCGCGCCGAGGAAATGTCTCTCCCAAGAGAGTGGTACGCAAACGCACCGCTGCGTAGCCGGAGTACAGTACTTAGCCTCCTAAGCCTCCCTGCCTGTTCTTAGATCCTGCCAAGACAACTTGATGAATAGCAGCATGGCGAGCGCTGCCATCCCTGAGCCGAACCAAAAGGGGGCGGAGGGGCTGATGTGGTCCCACAGAAAACCGGCCAGCACGCTGGCCGGGAGAATCGCCAACCCTACCACCATGTGATAGAGACCAAAGCCTGTGGCCATCTGCTGCTCTGAGACCAGCGTGGCGAGATAGGCTCGCTGCACTCCGTCCGTCACGCCCATGTAACATCCATAGAGCACGAACAGGGCCGCGATGGGCCAGGGGTTGTCTGCCACAGCGAACCCTGCATAGACCATTGCGAACAGACTGAAGCCCCCGACGATAACCCAGGGTCTGCCAACCCGGTCACTGAGCAGGCCACCGGGAATTGACAGGAGCGCATAGGCCACGTTGAACATCAGATAGACAACCGAGATCCAGGCTGGAGTCATGCCTCCCTGCTGAGCCTTGAGAATCAAAAACGCGTTGCTGGAGTTACCGAGTGAGAAGAGGCCGATGACGATAAGGAATTGAACGAAGCGCCGGTTGAATCCTCGCAGGGACCAGGAGATGGTTTTTCCTATCTTCTGTTCCCGACTATCGGGCGTGATATAGAAAGCGATCAAGAGGACCGCCGCGATCCCTGGAAGGATCGACAGCCAGAACACCAAACGATAATTGGCTTCCCACAGGGCCAGAATGAGGATCGCTATTCCAGGCCCTACGACCGCTCCTGCCGCGTCCATGGCTCGATGCAAGCCGAAGGCGGCGCCGAGATGAGCTGAAGGAGTAGAGGATGCGATGATGGCATCGCGTGGAGCGGTACGGATTCCCTTTCCGACCCGGTCGACAAACCTGGAGGTCAACACGAGTCCCCACCCGCCCGCTAACGCCAATGCCGGACGAGAGAGGGTCGAAATCCCATAGCCGAGTCCCATCAAGAGCTTGTGCTTGCCGAACCGGTCGGCCAGGACGCCGGAAAAGAGTTTCAGGACACTGGCCGAGGCTTCAGCGATCCCTTCGATCAGCCCAATGATCGATTTGCTCGTGCCGAACGTGGACGCGAGAAACAGGGGGACGAGGGGATAGACCATCTCGGAGCTGACATCCATGAAGAAGCTGACCCATCCGGCCACCCACACATTCTTGGGAATCCGTTCAGGTTTCATGGGGAGGCAGATTCTCGTTGGTGATGGCACAGGGTCGTTACGTGGCTGTCCCGACAAGGCTTTCCAGAGGAATATGGAGATTCCGGTGGAGGCGGCGGATCATTTCGAGGGATAGGCTCCGCTTCTTGGTGAGAATCTCAGAAACCCGCCCGCGTCCGCCGAGCATTTCTTCCAGATCTTTTCGCGTCATGCCGAGTTGATCCATCCGGAATTTGATCGCGTCGATGGGATCCGGAGGGTAAATGGCATGATGTTTCGTCTCGTAGACTTCAGCCAGCGTGGTTAACACGTCCAGTTCATCTCCATTCTTGGTGTCTGGTTTTGCGTCCATCAGGCGCTCGATCCGATGCAAGGCACGCTCGTAATCTCGCGTGGTCTTAATGGGGGCAATCGTCATAGTAGTATCGATCGTGCCATAGTTTGAGTGGATGAATAAAGGGGGTGGACTCGCTATTTTGGCAGGTACGCACGACTTATCTGCTCCCGTGTTATGCTTGACGATAATCACGCTCGGCGTTACTATAGCCACCTGTGGTCAAGACGTTTAAGTGCTCTCATACACAAGCGCTTTCGAAGGGGACGCAGGTCGCGCGGTTTGCGAGCATTGCGGCTGTGACGCGACGCAAGCTGCGGCAGCTGGATATCGCAAATCAATTAAGCGATTTGCGTGTACCTCCAGGGAATTGGTTGGAAGCGTTGAAAGGCGATCGTGCGGGGCAATATAGTATTCGCATCAATGATCAGTTCCGCCTCTGCTTCCGTTGGACTGGCACAGGGGCTGAAGACGTTGAAATTGTGGATTATCATTGAGTGAGGATGTCGATGCGTAAACTCAAGCCTGTCACACCCGGCGAACTTTTGCTCGAAGAATTTCTCCTGCCGATGGAGATCAGCCAATATCGATTGGCGAAGGAGATCGGCGTCCCGGCGCAACGCATCGGTGAAATTGTGGCCGGCAGACGGGCCATTACTGCCGACACTGACTTGCGGTTGTGCCGGTTTTTTGGTCTTTCGAATGGTTATTGGCTGCGGGCACAAGCGGCGTATGACACAGAAGTGGCGGAACGGGTGCTAGGCGCCAAGCTCGCGAAAATCAAACCCTGGGCACGGTCGAAAATCTTGGAAGTCGCATCGTAGCCCATTCCGGATCTCCCCTCAAAAACCTCTAGCGCTAGGGCTCTCTATCGAGAGGGCAGGCCATTTTTATCACCCAATCGGGTTTAAAGGATTGGGGAGAAAGTGTTGTCTCACGAGTGTTTCGACCGACTTGAAATGTCGGTCCGGCAGGTTCTTGAAGCGCCTCTTGCAGTCGGCCATTGCCTCTTCCACCGTCGCGAATGGTTGAATCGTGGCCAGGAGGTGATCGTAGTAGTCCATCAGTTTGAGTTCGACCGTTCTCGTGAGGGAGGGATCGCCCGCCAAGGTTGCCGCTGCCTGGGCCTTGTCGCCGCTTGTGTCGACCAGCGCCTGGAAGCAGAGTCCCTTGAGCCGCTGCGTCACCGTGCTCCTGTCCCATCCAAGGGCCTTGGCTGTGGTCTGCATGTCGAAGCTGTTGAGGCGAAGGCAATCCAGCACGGCGGCATCGCCGGCCGGCTCCGGCAATATTTTGGGTGTGCGCGCGCGATCTGACGATGTGGTGGCTGTCGCCGGCTGCAATCGAAGATCGTCCTTTGTCAGTAGGGGCCGCTCGGCGAGTGTGACCGCCTGTTCGAGACATTGGCGGAGTTCGCGGACATTGCCTGTCCACTCATGCTGTAGCAGCGCGTCGAGCGCGTCCTGCGTGAGCTTCGGGACTTCTCGCCCCAATTGCTGGGCTTGGCCGGTCAGGTAATGTTCGGCCAGCAGGCCGATGTCGTCTGTCCGGTCCTGCAGCGGTGGCAGTCGAAAGACCAATCCCTTCAGCCTGAAATACAAATCCTCCCGGAACCAGCCTTCCGACACGCCTCGCTGGAGATCACGATTGGTCGCGGCTACCACGCGGACATCGACCGTCGTCGCGGTCGTCGCGCCGACGCGATAGAAGGTTTTTTCTTGGAGCACACGAAGCAACTTGCCTTGATGTTCCAGGCGCAGGTCGCCGATCTCATCGAGGAAGAGCGTGCCGTAATGCGCCAGCTCGAAGTATCCTCGCCGATCCATCGTTGCGCCAGTGAAACTGCCGCGCACATGGCCGAACAGTTCGCTCTCAAAGAGCTCCGGTGAGATGGCCGCCATGTTGACGGCGATGAAGGGTTTGCCGGATCTTGGACTCAGCAGATGGATCGCGCGGGCGAATAGCTCTTTGCCTGTGCCCGCCTCACCCAGCAAGAGGGCGGGCAACTGAGACTTGGCGCCTTTCTTCAGATCGCGGAAGAGCCCGAGCAGGTGATGGTTCTGCGTGACGATGCCGAGTCTGCGGCATTCGTCGCGCAGTGGTTCCAGTTCTGCATCCCCCAGCTTGCTACTGCTCTCGGTCACGGCGCGCAGCCCTGCCAACTCGCGACCCAAGTCCTGTAGTTGTTGTCTGGCTGCTTCTTCCTGCGCTTGCACATCGGCCAACTCTGCTCGCAACGTTTCTGCGGAGCGGGAAAGGTCTTGCTGTAGGCCGGTCGACTGGGCGACGGCGGCTCGTGCCTGCTCCAGATCTTCCTGCAACGCCTCGGCCCGGTTCTCACGCAGGACCAGGGCCTCGCGGACTGCCACGGCTTCCTGCTGTATGCGCAGCATGTCCTGTTCGAGGAGGACCATCCGTTGGCCTGCCGTGAGGTGGGTCCAGATGGTGGCGCCGACGAACACAAGGGCCAAGGCACTGAGCGGCAGAGCCAGGGGAAGCACCAGATGCGCGAAGGCCAATGCCGACACCACCAGGCATCCGTAGACGAGGACGACGGCTCCTGCGAAGAGGAAGGACCGTGATCCACCTGTGTGCAGCAGAAACCAGGTCACGAGGCTTGCGAGCAGGAGGGTGACGAGGCCGCTGTTCAGCGGGCCAAGCCGGCAGACCCGGTTGTCGGTCAGGAGCATGTTGAGCAGATGGAGGTGGATCGTAGATCCGGAGACGGACTGGCCCGTCGGCAAGAGCCATGTGGCAGCCTGTGCCGGATCGGGGAGGAAGACGACGACTTTGTTTGTGAACCAGCTCTCGAGCCGTTCATCGTGATGGGTTTCTAGGGCTTCCCAGAGGGCGGCGAACGACAGGGTCGGCAAGTTTTCCAAGGAGCCGTCTCTTGCATAGTTCACGAGGGCGATGGTGCCGGTCTGGCTCGCCTGGGGCTGCGCCAGTTTATACAGCGCCAGTCCGAATGCTGGAATAGACACTGTGCCCAGTTCTGTCGACAGAGGCACTGTACGTGTGACGTGGTCCTGGCTTGGGGAAACCAGAAGATGGCTGAGGACCATCGCCTCCGAGGCTAGCGGCGACTCGGTCTCATAGGGATAGACGACAGGCCCCGCAATTCTGGTGGCTTCCAGGAGCAACGCATCGCTGGCGGCGCCTCCGAGCTGTGCCTGGCTGGGTTGCGCGATACGATGGTCCAGGCCGATCGCTTTCGCTCCGCTGTTATGTGCTGCAGTGATGAAGCGGGCGAGG
>CXWL01103850.1_pt1 | contig 19414 bp, 19 predicted proteins | sample 590931 | NCBI WGS metagenome assembly CXWL01 (sample SAMEA3498368, study PRJEB10139) | groundwater metagenome | biome: water well; material: biofilm material | place: Germany | collected 2015-04-27 | reverse complement strand
ACGATTAAGGTTCAACATGGCGGGGCAAATTCTTAACCCTAACCTCCTTCTGGCGGTACCTCTGGCACCGCTCGCCGGCGCGGTGGTCGCTGGTCTGCTGGGCACCAAATTTCTGGGCAACGTAGTAGGGCGCAAGACGTCGCACACGGTCACGATTTTGGGCGTGCTGATCGCGCTGATCCTGTCGGTGCAGACGCTCTTGGCGGTACAGGGTGGCGCCACTTTCAACGGCGCCATCTACAACTGGATGACGGTCGGCACCCTGAAGATGGAGGTCGGCTTCCAGATCGATTCCTTGTCGGCCATGATGATGTGCGTGGTGTCCTTCGTGTCGCTGATGGTCCACATCTACACGATCGGCTACATGGCGGAAGACGAAGGCTACAACCGCTTCTTCTCGTACATCTCGCTGTTCACGTTCTCGATGCTGATGCTGGTCATGGCGAACAACTTCCTGCAGCTGTTCTTCGGCTGGGAAGCGGTGGGCCTGGTGTCCTACCTGCTGATCGGCTTCTGGTACACCCGCCCGACCGCGATCTTCGCCAACATGAAAGCGTTCCTGGTCAACCGCGTGGGCGACTTCGGCTTCATCCTCGGCATCGGCCTGCTGCTGGCCTACGCCGGCAGCATGAACTACCAGGAAGTGTTCGCCAAGCGCGAAGCGCTGGCGCTGCTGACCCTGCCGGGCACCGACTGGATGCTGCTGACGGTTGCCTGCATCTGCCTGTTCATCGGCGCGATGGGCAAATCGGCCCAGTTCCCGCTGCACGTCTGGCTGCCTGACTCGATGGAAGGCCCGACCCCGATTTCGGCGCTGATCCACGCGGCGACCATGGTCACCGCCGGTATCTTCATGGTGGCGCGCATGTCGCCGCTGTTCGAACTGTCCGACACCGCGCTGTCGTTCGTGCTGGTTATCGGCGCGATCACCGCGCTGTTCATGGGCTTCCTGGGCATCATCCAGAACGACATCAAGCGCGTGGTCGCATACTCGACCCTGTCGCAGCTCGGCTACATGACCGTGGCCCTCGGTTCGTCGGCCTATTCGATCGCCGTGTTCCACCTGATGACGCACGCGTTCTTCAAGGCGCTGCTGTTCCTCGGCGCCGGCTCGGTCATCATCGGCATGCACCACGACCAGGACATCCGCAACATGGGCGGCCTGCGCAAGTACATGCCGATCACCTGGATCACATCCTTGCTCGGTTCCCTGGCGCTGATCGGCACCCCATTCTTCTCCGGTTTCTACTCGAAGGACAGCATCATCGAAGCGGTGCACGCGACCCACATCTGGGGTTCGGGCTTCGCCAACTTCGCGGTGCTGGCCGGCGTGTTCGTCACGGCGTTCTACTCGTTCCGCATGTACTTCCTGGTATTCCACGGCGAAGAGCGCTTCGGCAAGGAACAGCACCACAGCCACGGCCACGACTCCGACGCGCACGAAGAAGAGGCGGAAGAAGAACACGGCCACCACGGCCTGGCGCCTGGCCAGAAGCCGCACGAGTCGCCATTCGTGGTCTGGTTCCCGCTGGTGATGCTGGCCATCCCGTCGGTGATTATCGGCTACATGACGATCGGCCCGATGCTGTTCGGCGACTTCTTCAAGGGCGTCATCTTCGTCGGCGAGAACCACCACGCGATGCACGAACTGGCCGAGGAATTCCACGGTCCGCTGGCGATGGCGCTGCATGCCTTCACCTCGGCGCCGTTCATCCTGGCTGCTGCCGGCGTGGCCTCGGCCTACTACTGCTACATGATCAACCAGAAGGTGCCGGAGTGGTTCTACGCGAAGTTCCACGCATTGCACACGCTGTTGGATAACAAGTACTACATGGACAAGTTCAACGACGTGATCTTTGCCGGCGGCGCGCGCCTGCTCGGCAACGGCCTGTGGAATGCGGGCGACAAGGGCCTGATCGACGGCCTGATCGTCAACGGCAGCGCAAAACTGGTGGGCTGGGTCTCGTCCGTCGTGCGCACCGCGCAAACCGGCTACATCTACCACTATGCGTTCGTGATGATCCTTGGCGTGCTCGGTACGCTGCTGTATTTCTTCCCGTTCTGGCACGCTTAATCAGATCCGCAAAGACAAATAACATGATGCAGTCTACGATTTCTACTTATCCTCCGTACCTGAGCCTCGCGATCTGGCTTCCGATCCTGTTTGGCGTGATTATCCTGGCCATCGGCCGCGACAAGAACCCGGGTCTGACCCGCGTGCTGACGCTGGTCGCCTCGATCGTCAGCTTCCTGCCGACGATTCCGCTGATCCAGCACTTCGACAATGCCGCGCACGGCATGCAGTTCGTCGAAAGCACGCCATGGATCGGCCGCTTCAACATCCTGTACACGCTCGGCATCGACGGACTGTCGCTGTGGTTCGTGCCGCTGACCGCCTTCATCACCATCATCGTGGTGATCTCGGCGTGGCAGGTGATCGAACAGCGCGTGGCGCAGTACATGGGTTCCTTCCTGATCATGTCCGGCCTGATGGTCGGCGTGTTCTGCGCGCTGGACGGTTTGCTGTTCTACTTCTTCTTCGAAGCGACCCTGATCCCGATGTTCATCATCATCGGCGTGTTCGGCGGCGCCAACCGGGTGTACGCGGCATTCAAGTTCTTCCTCTACACCTTCTTCGGTTCGCTGCTGACGCTGATCGCGATCATCTACCTGTACAACAAGGCCGGCGGCAGCTTCGACATCCTTACCTGGCACAAGCTGCCGCTGACGATGCGCGAGCAGGTCCTGATCTTCCTCGCCTTCCTGATGGCGTTCGCGGTCAAGGTGCCAATGTGGCCGGTCCACACCTGGCTGCCGGACGCCCACGTCGAAGCGCCTACTGGCGGTTCGGTGGTGCTGGCCGCGATCATGCTCAAACTCGGCGCCTACGGCTTTCTGCGGTTCTCGCTGCCGATCACGCCTGACGCCAGCCACTACCTGGCCGGCTTCATCATCACGCTGTCGCTCATCGCGGTGATCTACATCGGCCTGGTCGCGCTGGTCCAGAAGGACATGAAAAAGCTGGTCGCCTATTCGTCGATCGCGCACATGGGCTTCGTCACCCTGGGCTTCTTCGTGTTCAACGAGATGGCCATGGAGGGCGGTATCGTGCAGATGATCTCGCACGGCTTCATCTCCGGCGCGATGTTCCTTTGCATCGGCGTGCTGTACGACCGCATGCACTCGCGCCAGATCGCCGACTACGGTGGGGTAGTCAACCGCATGCCGAAATTCGCCGCCTACTTCGTGCTGTTCTCGATGGCGAACTGCGGCCTGCCTGCGACTTCCGGCTTCGTCGGCGAGTTCATGGTGATCCTGGGCGCGGTGCAGTTCAACTTCTGGATCGGCCTGTTGGCTGCAACCGCCCTGATCTTCGGCGCGGCGTACTCGCTGTGGATGGTCAAGCGCGTGGTGTTCGGCCCGATCGGCAACAAGCATGTCGATGAACTGACCGACATTAACAAGCGCGAGTTCTTCATGTTCGCCGTGCTGGCCATCGCCGTGCTGGCCATGGGCCTGTACCCCAAGCCGTTCACCGATCCGATGCACACCTCGGTCGTCGACCTGCTCAAGCATGTCGCGATCAGCAAACTGCCATAACATCGAAATGAATCAAATGACCAACCCCAACCTGATCCCGGTTTACGCCGAAATCTTCCTGATGGTCGCGGCATCGGCGATCCTGTTGATCGACATGTTCATGTCGAAGCGCTCGCTGGCCTACTACCTGTCGCTCGCGACGCTGGCGGTAGTCGGCGTCCTGAGCTACGCCGACTACAGCGCCGGCGCCACGGTGTACACCTTCTCGAACATGTTCGTGTCGGACCCGATGTCGAACCTGCTCAAGCTGTTCACCTACCTCGCGACCGGCATCACGCTGATCTACTCGCGCCAGTATGCGGGCGAGCGCGGCATGTTGTCCGGGAACCTGGGCGGCGAATTCTACGTGCTCGCGCTGTTCTCGATGCTTGGCCAGATGGTCATGATCTCGGGTAACAACATGCTGATCATTTACCTCGGCCTCGAACTGATGTCGCTGTCGCTGTACGCGCTGGTGGCGATGCGTCGCGATCATGCGGTATCGACTGAAGCGGCGATGAAGTACTTCATCCTCGGCGCGCTGTCGTCCGGCTTCCTGTTGTACGGCATCTCGATGCTGTACGGCGCCACCGGTTCGCTGGACCTGTCCGAAGTGGCCAGGGTGGCCGGCTCGGGCACCGCCAACAAGACCATCCTGGTATTCGGCATCGTGTTCTTGGTCGCCGGCCTGGGCTTCAAGCTCGGCGCCGTGCCGTTCCACATGTGGGTGCCGGACGTCTACCAGGGCGCGCCGACCGCGGTCACGCTGCTGCTGGGCGGTGCGCCCAAGCTGGCCGCGTTCGCGATCTGCATCCGCCTGCTGGTGGAAGGGCTGCTGCCGATGGCGATCGACTGGCAGCAGATGCTGATGGTGCTGGCCGTGCTGTCGCTGGCGATCGGTAACCTGACCGCGATCGCGCAGACCAACCTGAAACGCATGCTGGCCTATTCGACCATCGCGCAAATGGGCTTCGTCCTGCTTGGCCTGATGGCCGGCGTGGTGGGCGCCGATTCGAGCAACGCCGCGACCGCCTACAGCGCTGCGATGTACTATTCGATCACCTACGTGCTGACCACGCTGGGCAGCTTCGGCTTGGTCATGATGCTGGCGCGCGCCGGTTTCGAAGCCGAAGAACTGGCCGACTTCAAGGGCCTCGGCAAGCGCAGCCCGTGGTTCGCGGTCGTGATGACGGTGCTGATGTTCTCGCTGGCCGGCGTGCCGCCGATGATGGGCTTCATGGCCAAGTGGTCGGTGCTGCAGGCGGTCGTCACTTCCGGCCAGGTATGGCTGGCCATCGCCGCGGTGATGTTCTCGCTGATCGGCGCGTTCTACTACCTGCGCGTGGTCAAGACCATGTGGTTCGACGAGCCGGCCGATGCCTCGGTGATCGCGGTGCCGTTCGACATGCGCCTGACCCTGTCGGTCAACGGCATCGCCATCGTTTTGCTCGGGCTGATGCCAGGTTCGCTGCTCGGCGCCTGCATGAACGCCATGAGCAAGACGCTCGGTTCCTGATTCGATGGATGTATCGCTCGCAAGCTGGTTGGTGATCGCGCTCGCACTGGCGCTCGCCAACCTGCCGTTTTTTAACGAAAACGTGTTCGGCTTCATTCCCCTGAAGCCCGCCGAGCCAGGCGTCGCGCGCATGAAGCCCTTGTGGGTGCGCCTGCTCGAACTGGTTGTTCTATACTTTGTCGTTGGCGCGGTAGCGCGTTTGTTCGAAGGCCGGATCGGCAATGTGTTCGACCAGGCCAAAGAGTTCTACATGCTGACCGTCCCACTGTTCGTCACGCTGGCGTTCCCCGGATTTGTCGTGCGCTACCTGCGCAAGCGCCACCACTGACGTTTTTCCAGCCGTCGTACCGCACCGGAGCCTGCATGGATACCCATCTCAAAGAAACCCGTATCGATGGCGAGCTGGCGTACGACGGCAGCTTCCTGACGGTGAGGCGCGACCGTGTCCGCCTTCCCGACGGTTCCGAAACCGACCGCGAATACATCTGCCATCCCGGCGCGGTGGTGATCCTGCCGATGTTCGACGACGGCAGCGTCCTGCTCGAGCGCCAGTTCCGCTATCCGCTCGGCCAGGTGTTCATCGAATACCCGGCCGGGAAGATCGATCCGGGCGAAGATCCGCTCGAATGCGCCAAGCGCGAGCTGCAGGAAGAAACCGGCTACACCGCCAGCGAGTGGCAGTTCCTCTGCACCATCCACAACGCCATCGCCTACTCGGACGAGCACCTCGACCTGTACCTGGCGCGCGGCCTGACCGCCGGCGAGGCCAGGCTCGACGACGGCGAGTTCCTCGAGACCTTCCGCGCCGGCGTGCCGGAGATGCTCGAGATGATCAGGAGCGGGCAGGTCACCGACGTCAAGACCGTGATCGGCACCTTCTGGCTCGAGAAAATCCTTGCGGGAAGCTGGACGCCCGGCTGATCGCCTCCATGAAGCTGCTGTTGCTGCTGGTGGGGATGCTGTGCTCGGCGAGCGCCTGGAGCGCGCGCGCCCCGTTCCAGGCCCGTTGCGAAGATACCATCGGCGTGACCGTGGCCACGCTGACCGCGCGCGACGCCGGCTACACCGTCAACAATACCCTGTCGTACAAGGCGCTGACCCGCATGAAGGGCCAGGACGCGGCGCGCACCTACGTGCTGGGGCTGACCAAGACCGAGTCGCGCATCTCGATCGGGCTGAACGCCGAGATCCTGGGCGATCCGCAGAGCGGGCAGGAGTGCATCGCGCCGCATATCGAGGTGTCCTTGTCGTATGTGCCAATCGTCATTTATATCGGTAGTGAATTCTCGCCCGGGACTTGCGCATATCAGGAAATTCTTGCGCATGAAATGCGCCATCTCAAGGCCTACCTCGACCATTTGCCGAAAGTGGAGATATTGGTGCGCGCCGCGCTGAAAAAGCGGTTCACCGAGAAACCGATTTATGCGCCGGTGGGACAGTCCAAGGCCATGCTGGAGCAGGAAATCGACGGCGGGTGGATGCCGTACATTAAGAACGAGATGGGGAAAGTGGAGCAGTTGCAGGCCGCCATCGACTCTCCACAAGAGTACGCCCGCCTGAGCAAAGTTTGCAAAGGTGAGGTACAGTTACTTATCGGACCGCAGAAGCGAACCAGAAGATAGAACAGAGCATGAATACCTTAGCACCGCGTTACTTTGCCTTGATCCCGGCGGCCGGCGTTGGCGCCCGGATGGGCGCGGACGGTCCCAAGCAATACCTTTCTTTGGGCGGCAAGCCGATGCTGCGCCACGCGCTCGACGCCTTCCTCTCGAGCGAAATGATTTCCCACACCTTCGTGGTGGTCAGCGCCGAAGACGGCCAGATCGACGCCGTTGCGCCGGCCCACGGCGTGAGCGTGCTGCGCTGCGGCGGCGCCACCCGCATGGAGTCGATCCAGAATGGCTTGGCCGCGATGGCCGGCAAGGTCCGCGAGGACGACTGGGTGCTCGTGCATGACGCCGCGCGCCCCGGTTTGAACCGCGCCCTGATTGAAAAACTGATCGCCGAAGTCGGTGCGCACGCGGTTGGCGGGCTGCTTGCGCTACCGGTGGTCGACACCGTCAAGCGCGCCGCGCCCGGCGCCGTTTCTACCGTTTCGCGCGACGGTCTGTGGCTGGCGCAGACGCCCCAAATGTTTCGCTATCGACTGCTGCGCGATGCGCTCGCCGCCGCTACCGACGCCGCCGCCATCACCGACGACGCCAGCGCAGTCGAGGCAATGGGCCACGCGCCCATGCTGGTCGAAGGACATCCCCGTAATTTGAAAGTGACGCTGCCGCTCGACATCCGGATCGCCGAGATGTACCTGGCAGCGCCTTAACCACCCACTGTGAACTGACATGGCTCTTGCATCCTACAACCCCACACCGCCGTTCCGCATCGGAACCGGCTATGACTGCCACGCCCTCGTCGAGGGCCGCAAATTGATTATCGGAGGGGTGACTATCCCGCACCGGCTGGGCCTGTTCGGCCATTCGGATGCCGACGTGCTGCTGCACGCGATTATCGATTCGATGCTGGGCGCAGCCGCGCTCGGCGACATCGGCAAACATTTTCCCGACACCGATCCGATGTTCGCGGGCGCCGATTCGCGCACCTTGCTGCGCGAAGTGGCGCACCGTGTTGTCGCGACCGGTTACACCATCGGCAATATCGACGCCACCATCATCGCCCAGGCGCCGAAGATGGCGCCGTACATCGCCCAGATGGTCTCGCGCATCGCCGAGGACATCGGCGTTTCGCCGCAACAGGTCAACATCAAGGCCAAGAGCAATGAAAAGCTTGGCTACCTGGGGCGGGAAGAGGGCATGGCGGCCGAGGCGATCTGCATGCTGATCAAGGCGCCGGCGGCGTAAAGAAATCGCACACGCCGGGCCTGGGGTCTGACCCGTAGGGGCAGACCCTGGTGGCAACATCGACGCCACCATCATCGCCGCGCGCGTTGCCGGCTGCTTCAGATCGGGAACACCAGGCAGGTGGTCGTCGCAAACGCATACAGCTTGCCATTGGCATCGGTAAGCCGGCCTTCCGCGATGCCGACCTGGCCGCCCACGCTGATCACCTTGCCTTCGGCGCGCACCGGCCCGGTCGCGGCGGTCATCGGCCGGATGTAGTTGATCTTCAGCTCCAGCGTGGTGAAGCCCTTGCCGGCAGGGAGCATCGTGTGGATCGCGCAGCCGACCGCGGTGTCGAGCAGCGTTGCCGCATAGCCGCCGTGCACCGCGCCGCTCGGGTTGTAGTGCTCCAGCCCTGGCGTTCCCTGGAACACGGCGTGGCCCGGACCGGTGGAAATCGGCGTCATGCCCATCAGCTCGCCGATCGGCGGCGCCGGCAACTCGCCCGTGCTGATGCCGTTCAAGAACTCGGCGCCGCTGCGCGAACGCAGCTGCTCGCGCCCGGCCACGCCCGGCGCGGCGAGGGTGGCGCGCATCGCTTCCGCTTCATCGATCCATGCCTGGCGCGGGTCGGTTGCTTGCATCATTTTTCTCCTGTTGATATGCGTGTATATGCACTATAATCTTTTTTACGCATTCCGTGTAACTACACCTTATATGCCTGACCTCATCGAAAAACCGCTGGGCTGCACCTGCTTCAAACTGCGCAAGCTGACGCGCGCCATGTCGCGCGTGTACGACCATCACATGGCCACGGTCGGCCTGAAGACCACCCAATATTCCGTGCTGACCAACGTGGCGCGTGAAGCGCTGCCGGTTGCCGAACTGGCCGAGCGGCTCGGCACCGAGCGCACCACGCTGACCCGCAACCTGAAGCCGCTGATCGAAGCGCAGTGGATCACGCTGGAACCCGGCGCCGACAGCCGCCAGCGCATCGTCACCATCACCGGCGCCGGCCGCGTCAAGGTGAAGGAAGCCTTCGTCGCCTGGCGCGCGGCCCAGACCGAATTCGAAAACCTGCTCGGCACCGGCACCGTCCGCGCGTTGCACGCCCAGCTCGACTCCACACTCAACCAACTGACTCCACTTCTCGAGGACCTGCATCATGCCCACCCAGACTGAAATGACACCGCGCGCGGCGTGGCTGCTGATCCTCGCCGCCTCCGCGATCCTGATGATCACGATGGGCGCGCGCCTGACCACCGGCCTGTTCATGTCGCCGATTAATACCTCGACCGGCCTCGGGATCGCCTCGATCAGCTTCGCGCTGGCGGTAGGGCAGTTCATGTGGGGCGCTGCGCAGCCGGTGTTCGGCGCGGTGGCCGACAAATACGGTTCGGCCAAAGTGATCATCCTCGGCGCGCTGATGCTGGCGGCCGGCTTGGCGCTCACGCCCTTCGTCAGTTCCCAGTGGGGCCTGATGTTCACCATGGGCTTCCTGAGCGCGGCCGGCGCCGGAGCCGGCAGCTTCTCGATCCTGATCGGCGCCACCGCGCAGCGTTTGCCACCGGCGCGTCGTCCGTTCGCGGCGGGTTTCATCAATGCCGGCGGCTCGTTCGGCCAGTTCGTGTTCGCCCCGCTGATGCAGGCGATCATCAGCAGCGCCGGCTGGATCGCGGCGATGCTGACCATGGCCGCCACCACACTGCTGACCATTCCGCTGGCCTGGCCGCTGCGCCGTTCGGCCGGCATCACAACGGTTGCGGGCGCGCCCGCTGCCAAGCACGTCGAAGCGCCCGGCATGGGCCTGGGCAAGCAGATCAAGATCGCGCTGCGCGACCCCAGCTACCTGTTCCTGCATGCGGGCTTCTTCACCTGCGGCTTCCACATCGCGTTCCTGGTCACCCACCTGCCGGGCGAAGTCGCCTTGTGCGGCCTGTCGGCCGGCGTATCGGCCACCGCGCTTGCGCTGATCGGCCTGTTCAACATCGCCGGCAGCCTGACTGCCGGTGCGCTCTCGACCCGCTACCGCATGAAGTCCCTGCTGGCCCTGATGTACGCGAGCCGCGCGCTGATCATCGTGATCTACCTGCTGGCGCCGAAGACGCCGCTGACGTTCTATATTTTCGCCGGCGCGCTCGGCTTCACCTGGCTGGCCACGGTGCCGCCGACCGCGGGGCTGGTGGGCAAGCTGTTCGGCATGCGCTACCTGTCGACGCTGTTCGGCCTGACCTTGCTGTCGCACCAGGTGGGCGGCTTCCTCGGCGCGTGGCTGGGCGGCCTGTCGTTCGTCCACTTCGGCGACTACACCTGGATGTGGTACGCGGACATCGTGCTGGCCATTGGTGCGGCGCTGATCAACCTGCCGATCCGCGAAGCCCATGTGGCGCGCCCGCACGCCGCAATGGCGAAGGCGTAGCAGCATGGCGCGCGACAGCTGGGCGTATCGCGAGGTGGCGGTCGAATCGGTGACCGACCCGCGCAGCGGTGCGTTGCGGATCCAGCCGATGGCAGGGCAGGCGTTCGCGCCGACCCTGCCGGTGCATTGCTCGCGCCGGCTGTCCGACCCCGCGCTGTATCCGGCCGGGACGCGATTCCTGTTGTCGGCCAAGCTGAGCGACCGCAAGGGCGGCCCGCCGTTCCTGTATGCCTATCACGGCGACCCGGTCACCGTGCTCACCAGCGCCGAGGCGAAGAAATTCCTGGCGGCGTTCCGGCGCGGGCGGATCTAGCCACGCTCTTCCGTACAGGGCATGGCGTGCGCACCGTCGCGTGTTCGCGCAGCAGTTGATCAACAGTAGCCTCGGTGCGAAAATCAAGTAATTGGAACGCACGCAGAGGAATTGCACCATGAGTATGCCTCCTGGTGATCCGAAGGGTGGCGATTCGTCACCCGATACCCCGGACGGGCAACTAACGAAAGAGTTCGCCCGTGTCAGCCGTGCGCTCAAAACCGTGACGGCCGGCAACCGTACCTTGTTGCGCGCTGCGGACGAGCAGGAGTTGCTGGACGATATGTGCCGCGTCATCGTGGAAACCGGCGGCTATCGAATGGCTTACGTCGCCTACGCCGAACACGATGTACAAAAAACGGTACGCTGGATGGCGGGTATCGGTGTTCGCATCGATAATGTGAAGGCATTTCAGTTTACCTGGGCCAATACAGCCGCCGGCCGCACGGTAACAGGCACTGCGATTCGCACCGGGAAGCCGGTCGTCGGCAGGCACTTTCTCACCGATGCGCGCTACGCTGGTCCGGCGTATGCCCGTTTGCACGAGCTAGCGATCAGGGATGGTTATCGCTCGGTTTCCGCATTTCCCCTGAAAGTCGAAGGGCAGGTGCTGGGCGCACTGGTCATCGCGGCGGCAGAGCCGGATGCATTCAACCCGCACGAAGTCGAACTGCTCAGCGAGTTGGGGGAGGACCTGGCATACGGCATTGCCAACCTGCGTTTGAGCGAACAGCATCGCGAAGCGCGCGCCACCGTGGTCCGGCTCGCCTATTACGATACCCTGACTGGCTTACCCAATCGAACGCGCTTGCTCGAGCTGCTCCAGGCTGCGATGGAATCGGCGACGCGGCACGCGGGGCCGCTCGCACTGCTGCATCTCGAAGTCGGCCGATTCCATGAAATCAACAAAGTGCTGGGCTACCGCGAGGGCGATCACCTCCTGCGGGAACTCGCCGGGCGCCTCGAGCGCACGGTCGGTGGGAATGAAACGCTGGCACGGGTGGGCGAAGCGGAATTCACCCTGCTGCTGCCCCAGGCCGGCGCCGATGATGCGATCCAGGTGGCGCAGCGCCTGCTGGCCACGCTGCGTGAGCCGGTCGACGTGGGAGGCCTGATGATCGATGCGCGCGTGGATATCGGTATCGCGCTGTTCCCGTGCCAGGCGACCGATGCGGACGCGCTGATCCGGCGCGCCAACGCCGCCATGCACCAGGTCATGCCGACGCGCGGCGGCTATGCGGTCTACACCGAAGGCCAGGAACAGGAACACACCCGGCGCCTGGCGCTGATGGGCGATTTGAACCGGGCCATCAGCCGCGACGAATTGCGCTTGTATTGCCAGCCCAAGGTGGACATCCGGTCACGCCGCGTGTGCGGCGCCGAGGCCCTGGTGCGATGGCAGCATCCGGTGTACGGCATGATGTCGACGATTGAATTCATCCGGCTCGCCGAGCAAGCCGGGACCATCACCCCGCTCACCAACTGGGTGCTCGAAGCTGCGTTCAGGCAAAGCCATGCATGGCAGGAGGCGGGGCTGGCGCGGGCGCTGGCGATCAACCTGTCGGCACATGACCTCTACGATCCCGGCCTGATCGACCGCATTCGTGGCTTGTTTTCAACCTGGGCCATTGCGCCTGACCTGATCCAGTTCGAACTGACCGAAAGCGCCTTGATGGCCGACCCGGCGGCGGCGCTCGAGACGCTGATGCACTTGAAGCGGCTCAACGTGAAGCTGTTCATCGACGACTTCGGTACCGGCTACTCCAGCTTGAGCTACCTGCAAAGGCTGCCGGTCGACGCGATCAAGATCGATCAGTCATTCGTCTCGGCGATGGCGGCAAGCCGGGATTCTGCCGTGATTGTTTCATCGACGATCGAGCTCGGGCATGAGCTTGGCATGGAAGTGGTGGCCGAGGGAGTGGAAACGCCGGAGGCCTGGAGCCGCCTTGCCACGCTGGGATGCGATGTTGCGCAAGGCTATCTCATCAGCGTGCCGATGCCGACGCAGCAATTGCAGCAATGGGAACGCGCCTGGTCGTCAACCTCTTCGGCGGCGCCGTAACGGCGGGAGCACCAATGTTTGCGGGTCAGCTGGCAGCGCGACAAAGCCAAAATGCGGCCTCTTTCTACCGGCGCGTTCATATCTGCCTCTTGATTGGTGTGATGGTCTTAGTCTAGCGCCGGTGGTGGCAATTTGCCACCACCGGTGGTCAGGTCAGCGCTGACAAGCGAACACGGGCAGATCCGCCCGATCCCTGCAATATTGGTCAAATTGAAAGCCGGAGCTGTTGCGAAATAGCTGACTAAGAGCAGCAAAACTGCGGCAAAGGTATTTACATCTGCTATTATTTCCATCCGGCAATATAGATTGCCAGGCTTGTTGCACCAGCTTCGCTCAACCCCTTTGGAGATCGCATGAAGAAATCGACCTTGCCACTCAGCTTGCTCGGCGCCGCCTGCGCCGCGGCCATTCTCGCAGCATGCGGCGGCGGTGGCGCCAGTACCCCGGCAGCACCGGCGCCGGTTGCGCCTGCGCCCGTCCTGCTCGGCATGTCGACGGTGTCGGGCACCGTCACCGGATTTGGCAGCCTGATCGTGGACGGCGTGCGCATTGACGACAAGGCGGTCGCGGCGGGCCGGGAGCGCGCCGACGGTGTCATCGCCGCTGTCGAACTGAAACTCGGACAACACGTCGAGGTGGAACACGACGGCAATCTGCTCGCGTCGAAAATACGCGTGAACGCCGAGGTCGAGGGTTCTGTTGCCGCAGTTGACCTTGCCGCCAAGACCCTGTCGGTGCTGGGGCAAACGATCTCGATCAATACCGATGCTGCGCTCGGGCCTGTGACGGTCTTCGACAATCCCTACACCAAACTGGATGACGTCAAGGTCGCGGATGCGGTCGAAATCCATGGCTTGATCANNGGCATCGTATTCGACCTGGCCGCGTCGGCACATACCTTCAAGGTCGGTAGCCTGCTGATCGATTACAGCAACGCGACACTGCTGCCAGCTGGCGTGGTGCTGGCGAACGGAAACGAAGTCAGTGTCGCCATCCCTGTGGGCACCGTGGAGAAGGGTGTTGCCGTCAAGGCGAGCGCGATCAAGGTGAAGGACCGGCACGCCGAGAGCAAGGGCAAGGAAGTCGAGCTCGGCGGCGCTGTTTCGGCCTTCGACACCGCGGCCAAGAAGCTGACCGTGAACGGCGTGAAAATCGATGTGTCCGCCGTGAAGTTCGATCAGCCTGGCAAGGGCCTGAGCGACCTGAAGCCGGGCGCGTACATCGTCGTCAAGGGCGTCTACGGCAGCGACAATGTCCTCAAGGCAGCCACGGTCGTCATCCGCGGCGTGGAACAGGAAAAAGACCACGAAGTCGAGCTGCACGGGACCATCGTCGATTTCAAATCCATCGCCGATTTCAAGCTGCGCGGCGTTTCCATCGATGCCACCGGCGCCGTGATCGATGCCGCGTCGTGCGCGGGNNGTTTCCATCGATGCCACCGGCGCCGTGATCGATGCCGCGTCGTGCACGGGCGTCAGCCATCTGGCCAACGACATGCAGGTCGCCGTGACTGGCAGCCTGAGCGCTTCGGGGAAAGTGAAAATCACCTCGGTCAAGTGCGAAAAGGTCTCTGAAGGCAGCATCGTGGTGACCCGCGAGGGCAAGGTCGGCAAGGTCGACGCGACCGCCAAGACGTTCGTCATCACGACGACCAAGGAACCGCTCACGGTACAGTGGAGCGCGGCAACGACCTTCGTCGATGTGGACGCCGCGGGCCTGGGCGACAAATACGTCAGGGTGGAGGCGACCGCATCGGCTGCAGGGCTGCAGGCGCGCAAGATCTCGCTGATCAAACAGTAAGCCGGACCGGCAAATGCAAGCCCTCCCGCGGAGCAGTCCGCGGGAGGGTTTTTTTCGTGAGTCAGGGCGATAAGGGGCAGTGCCGACAAGTGCAATCACGCGCGCAGTAAAGCGATCGCCTGGTCCGTCAGCTCGAATCGCAGATCAACCCGGTCCAATCCGGAGCGGTAGCCGCCGGGCCATCTGGCGATCTCGACGAATCCACAGCGCTCGAAAAATCCGGCCGTGTGCGGATGGGTATCGACAGTCACATAGCGCGGGCGCAATTTACGTCCGGCCATATGCAGGAGCCGGTAGTTCAACAGCAGCCGGCCAATACCGGTTGCATGGCGGTCGGCGCGCACAAGGCCAAACACCAGCGTGCCAAGATGATAGAACTCGGACAGTTCATAGCCACCGAATCCGATCAATTCCTCGCCATCGACAACGACGAATAAGGGACCATCTGGTTCATCGAGGCATGAACCAAGCCAACTCTCTTCCGATGCCGGAAAATAATCGGGAACATTGGAGCGAAACGCTGCCAAAACAGATTTTCTGTCGTTTGGGCGGTACCGCCTGATTCGAATTTTCATGCTTTATTCTAGAGTAGTTGCGCGCCACTGGGTGGCAGCCCTGTAGAATCAGAGCTTCTCCATCGCCTCGAATTGTTTGCTCCTGCGGCACCACCCATCTTCCAGCCCACGGAGCCAAAGCATCGCTTCCAGCATGCGGGCGACATCATCGGCGATCAGTTCCATGGCGTCGACCAGGAAGTTCCTGCAGACCTTCATCGACGCCTTCGCGAGGAACCATCGCGCCGGCAGCGCGGCCGGCGCGGCGAGCCGATCAGCGCTGGTACACGCGTACGTAATCGACTTCCATCGTGACCGGGAACATCTTGTTGTCCACCGGACCGCCCAGGAAGCCGCCGATCGCCACGTTCAGGATCAGGTATTGCGGATCGCTGAACGGCCATTTGTGGTGATCGCCGTCTTTCGGATTGGCGAACTGGACGTAATTCTTGTTGTCGACGCCGATGACCATGCGGTCCGCATCCCAGGTCAGCTGGTAGTTATGGAAGGCGTCGCAGGCGCTGTCGACCCGCGTCGCCGCGGAAATCTGCGTGTTCTTCGGCCAGTTGTATGCGCCGGTATGCAGGCTGCCGAGGATCTCGCCCTTCTTCTTGCCGACATGCTCCATGATGTCGATCTCGCCTTCCTCCGGCCAGTCGCCTTGCGTGCCGAGCATCCAGATCGCCGGCCAGGTTCCCAGCCCGCACGGCAGTTTCGCGCGCACCTCAACGAAACCGTAGGTGAATTCGAATCTTCCGCGCGTGTACAAGCGTCCGGATGTGTACGCCTGGCCGCCGAAGTCGGCCGCGTTGCTGAGTTTCTCCTTGCGTGCCGTGATCAGCAGCTTGCCATTCGCCACCCGCGTGTTCTCCAGCCGCCCCTCCGCGTAGTACTGCAGCTCATCATTCGCCCAGCCGGTCTTGTTCATGCCGACGTCATAGTCCCATTTGGCCCGGTCGGGCAGGCCGGGCTTGTTGAATTCATCGGCCCACACCAGTTTGTAGCCCGCCGGTTTGCCGCCGGCCGGCATCGGCGCGGCGGCCGGGGCGGGCTTGCCCGCCGCAGTTGCCGCTGGCGTGGTGCTGGCGGCGATGGCGTCGCAGGCTGCCAGCGCGCAGAAGCCGGCGATGATGAGGTTGGTCTGGATTTTCACTGGGTCTCCGTCCGTTCACATGTCAATCGATGGCGCGCCCAGCGCGCCCCGGCAAAACTGGAATCGTTTCCATTTTTTCCAGAATATATCATTCCTGAGCGTGGATGGCGATGTTTTTTGAGCCGCCAGGAACGGACTGGACGGCAAATTCGGCAAGCCCGGGCAAACCTCGTAGAATGACGCACCCGCCTGGCCGAAGGCATGTCCGATGGGCTGCTGCGGGGCGTCGGGGAAATCATTGACACTCAAAAACGATGGGTGTTATATTCGGGCTATTGCGATGGGAACGTTTCCAATTCTGAATTGGAACGCTGCCGCCATCAGCAAGCGGACCAAGATCCGCACACAAGGAGATCAGATGTACAGAGCACACAGGCTGGCGCTGGCGGTAGCGCTGGCGTTCGGCGCCGGCAGTGTGGCCCACGCGGCCGGGCCAAAGGCGGAAGTCATTCACTGGTGGACTTCGGGCGGCGAATCGGCCGCCGTCAAGAAGCTGGCGGACGCGTACCGTGCCGCCGGCGGCGTCTGGATCGACACCGCCATCGCCGGCAGCGAGCAGGCGCGCGCGGTCGCGATCAACCGCGTGGTCGGCGGCAATCCGCCCACCGCCGCGCAATTCAACACCTCCAAGCAGTTTCTCGACGTGATCGAAGAAGGCATGCTCAATAACGTCGACGACGTCGCGAAGCAGCAGGGGTGGGACAGCACGCTGCCGGAGCCGATCCGCAACGTCATCAAGGTCAAGGGCCACTACTACGCGGTGCCGATGGATATCCACATGCCGACCTGGATCTGGTATTCGAAGGCCGCGTTCAAGAAGGCCGGCATTGCGAAAGAGCCGGCCAGCATGGACGAACTGTTCGCCGCGCTGGACAAGCTGAAGGCGGCCGGCCTGGTCCCGCTGGCGCACGGCGGCCAGTCGTGGCAGGAAAACATCGTGTTCATGGCGGTGCTGGCGAACGTCGGCGGCAAGGACCTGTACCTGTCCGTATTCCGCGACCGCGACCCGCGCGCGATCGATTCGGATGCTTTCCGCAAGGTGCTGCTGGCGTTCAAGCGCCTGCGTGCATACACCGATGCCGGCGCGCCGGGCCGCAACTGGAACGATGCGACTGCGATGCTCATCAGCGGCAAGGCCGGCGTGCAGATCATGGGCGACTGGGCCAAAGGCGAGTTCGGCGCGGCGCGCCAGACCGCCGGCAAGGAATACGGCTGCATCGCCGGTTTCGGAGCGAAGTCGCCGTTCCTGATCCAGGGCGACGCCTTCATCTTCCCGAAGACCAGCAATCCCGAAGCGCTCAAGGCGCAGAAGCTGCTGGCCAGCGTGATGGTCGCGCCGGCCACGCAGGCCGAGTTCAACCGGCTGAAAGGCTCGGTCCCGATCCGCACCGACGTCGACGCCTCCAGGATGGATGTTTGCGCTCAGGCCGGGCTGGCGATCATGAAGGATCGCACGCGCCATGTCGGCAACGGCGAGGTGTACCTGACGCCGGCCCAGAACGGCGACCTGGTCGACGTGCTGACTGCGTACTGGAATACCGGCATGGCGGTCGAAAAGGCGCAGCAAGGCATCGCCGCCGCGCTGAAGAACTAGGCCGATGCGCGCCTCGCACCGGGCACGCGGGATCGTGCCGTTCGCCGCGCTGTTGCCGATGGCGCTGACGGTGATCGTCGGCTACCTCGGCTCGGTGCTGTGGTCGCTGAAAATCTCGCTCACCAACTCGCGCAGCTTCCCGTCGGATCACTTCGTCGGCCTGGCGCAGTACGCGCGCCTGTTCGACAACGAGCGCTGGCTGCTGTCGCTGCATAACCTGGCGCTGTACGGCGTGCTGTTCATCGGCGCCTGCATGCTGATCGGCTTCCTGCTGGCGGTGTTCATCGACCAGAACGTCAGCGGCGAGGGCGTGCTGCGCACCGTGTTCCTGTATCCCTACGCGATGTCGTTCGTCGCCACCGGCCTGGTATGGCAATGGATGCTCACCCCCGGCGGCGGCATCGGGCAGGCGCTCGCGCAGCTGGGGTTTGCCGGATTCAGCTTCGACTGGATCATCGACCAGGACATGGTGATGTACACCATCGTCATCGCCACCGCCTGGCAGGCTTCCGGGCTGGTGATGGCGATGATGCTGGCCGGCCTGCGCGGCATCGACGCCGACATCTGGAAGGCCGCGCGGCTCGACGGCATACCGGCCTGGCGCGTCTACGTATCGGTCGTGCTGCCGATGATGGGGCCGACCATCGCCACCGTATTCCTGCTGCTGGCGACTGCGGTCGTCAAACTGTTCGACGCGGTGGTGGCGATGACCCAGGGCGGCCCGGGCACGGCCAGCGAGGTGCCGGCCAAGTTCATCATGGATAACCTGTTCGGGCGCGCCAACATCGCGCTGGCATCGGCCGGGGCGGTCATGCTGCTGGTTCCGGTGCTGGCGCTGCTGGCGCCGTACGCGTACGCGCGCAGCCGCAAGGGCCGGGCATGAGCCGGCGCCAGCGGACCTTCACCCCGGCGCGCATCGGCATCTACGCCTTCCTGTTGACGGCCGCGCTGTTCTTCCTGCTGCCGCTGTACATCATGGTGGTCACGTCGCTCAAGCCGATGGAGGAAATCCGGCTCGGGAACATCTTCTCGCTGCCGGTCCAGCTAACCGTGGCGCCGTGGCGCGACGCCTGGAGCGGCGCCTGCACCGGCGCCTCGTGCGAGGGCATCCGCACCGGCTTCTGGAATTCGGTGGCGATCACCGTGCCAAGCACCATCCTGCCGATCCTGCTCGGGGCGCTGAACGGCTACGCGCTGTCGTTCTGGCGGCCGCGCGGCTCGGCGCTGCTGTTCGGCGTGCTGATGCTGGGTGCATTCATTCCGGTGCAGGTGATGATGTTCCCGCTGGTGCGCGTGCTCGGCGCGCTCGGTGTCTTCGGCTCGCTGCCGGGCATCGTGCTGGTGCACCTGGTGTTCAGCATGCCGATCATGACGCTGCTGTTCCGCAATTACTACGCGGCGATCCCGCAGGAGCTGTTCCACGCCGCGCGCATCGACGGCGGCGGCTTCTGGCGCATCTTCGTGCAGCTGATGCTGCCGATGTCGCTGCCGATCATCGTCGTCGCCGCCATCATGCAGGTCACCGGCGTGTGGAACGACTACATCCTCGGGCTGGTGTTCGCCGGGCGCGACAACCTGCCGATGACGGTC
>CXWL01001022.1_pt1 | contig 19414 bp, 15 predicted proteins | sample 590931 | NCBI WGS metagenome assembly CXWL01 (sample SAMEA3498368, study PRJEB10139) | groundwater metagenome | biome: water well; material: biofilm material | place: Germany | collected 2015-04-27 | reverse complement strand
GAGCGCCAGCCAGTCCATGAAGGAACAGGCGAAGGAACTCATGAACCAAGTCGCGGCCTTCAAGCTGACACAGACCGGACAAGAGCCCCAGCAGCGGTCCGGCGCGGTCGCGCACAAGCCCACCTTGTCGTCTGGGCCGATGAAGAAGCCGCTGCTCAAGAACCCGGTGGCTTCCCCTGCGCCCGTATTGGGATCGGCCGCAATGGCTTCCGGCAACGGCAAGGATCGCCGGCAGACGGATAGCGAGTTCGAGGAATTCTAGGGAATGTGACGCGCGATGTGTGAAGAGTGGGACTGGTGAGAAAAGCGAGGTGGGCGCGATCGGAGGTTAGACGTTCGGGGTTTCTGGAACTGCGAACAGAAGTGGTCCCGTTTGTTTGGACAGAATGTTGTCCTGCTGAAGTGGAGCCTCGCGGTGTTCTGCCTACGCGGCGGGGCGTCGTGCGGAAGGGTGTCAACGTACACTCCATCCGGCGTGTGACCGTCAAGCGCCCGATGCGGCCTGGTCTGGTTGTAGAACGTCAGGTAGCGCTCTAACCCCTGTTGGGCTGCGCTGACGGTCTCATAGACATGTCGATAGACCGCCTCGTACTTGAGGCTTTTCCAGAGTCGTTCCACGAACACGTTGTCGCGCCAGCAGCCTTTCCCGTCCATGCGGATTTGGATGCCGTGGTGGATCAGCAGGCTCGTGACCGCCCCCCTGGTGGGTGTTGAAGATCTCCGGTGTGCCAGAGCGAGCCAGCGCCTCCTGGACCGCCTCGCGGCAGAAGTCCGTGGTCAACGTATTGGAGAGCCGCCACGCCAACACCCGGCGACTCGCCCAGTCCAGGACGGCGAACACATACACGAAGCCGCGCGGCATCGGGATGTAGGTGATATCGGCCGCCCAGACATGGTTCGGGCGGGTGATCTCCGCGTGGCGCGGGAGATAGGGGGACACCGTGTGGGCGGGATGCCGCTGGCTGGTGCGGGGCTTGCGATACACGGCCGTGATGCTCATGCGCCTCATCAGGGTGGCCACGTGCCGCCACCCACTCATATAACCATCGTTCCGCAGGCGATCGCGCCGCATCCGGGCGCCGGCAAACGGATACTCCAGATGCCGTGCATCGATCCGGCGCATCAGTACCAGATCCGCGGCCGACACCGGTGTCGGCTGGTAGTAGGCCGTCGAGCGAGACAACCCGAAGATCTGACAGTGTCGAACGACGGACAGGGCATGGGTTCGGGTGATCATCGTGTTGCGCTCAGCAAGCCCGCCTTGCTGAGCGCCCCTTCTCAACAATCATTCTCCCGCGCCAGTTGTCCGATCTTCGCGTGAAGAACCGTGAGATCCGGCATGTTCGCCGTCGGTTTGGTGCCGCCACACGCGTCCGCGGCCTGTGTCAGCAAGTGCTGCTTCCATTCGGTGATCTGGGTGGGATGGACGCGAAACTGCTCGGCCAATTCAGCCAGCGTGTTGTCGCCTTTGACCGCGGCTAAGGCCACCTGGGCCTTGACGGTGGCCCCGTGATTGCGTCTCGTTCTTTTCATCGCCTCGCTCCTCTAGTTTGCCACCCGCGGGTGGCTTTGGTGAAGCCAGGCTACCACTTAGCACACTGTCCGAATTTCCGGGGCCCTCTTTCTGTCATCCGTGGATACAAGTGCGGAGACGAAACAGGACACGGATGAGGCGGAGGCCCCATCGATCGCACGTGACACGCCGGCTGCGGATGAGTACGAGCAACTCGGCGATACCTACGTTCGGCAGGGGAATTGGACTCAGGCGTTGCTGCAGTACGATCACGCGTTGAAGTCGGCGCCTCGTCACGCACGGGTCCGACACAAGAAATATCTGCTGTTTCTCGCGAACGGGCTTCATGCCGATGCCACTGCAGGGTTTCGGGTGCTGGTTCGGGAACAACCGCACGACGCGCACGCGTGGGAGGGCCTCGGCCGGTCGCTCCTCCAAGCGGGGCAGGAGGTCAAGGCCGAGGAAGCTTTACGTCGAGCCGTCCAAGAGAACGCGCGACTCTGGAGAGCGCATGCCCTGTTGGGGGTACTCTACGATTTTCGCCAAGAACATGGCCAAGCGGTGTCCGCGTATCGGACGGCGCTCAAGCTGAAACCCGACCGCCTTGAGTTGCGAAACAATCTGGGGCGCGCCTACTACCTCATGGGTGACTATCGCCAGGCGATTGAGGCATTCGAGTCGGCGAAGACACGGGGATATTCCGAGGCGACCATTCATAATAACCTCGGTCTCGCGCTGGCAAAGACAGGAGCGTACAGGGATGCGTTGGCCGCGTTTCGGCTGGGCGGGACGGAGCCGCAAGCGTTCAATAATCTCGGCGTCGTCTATCTCGAAGCCGGGCAGGCAGCCCACGCAGTGGTCTGCTTCCAGAAGGCGATCGACGCCAATCCCAAATTCGACCTGCTGGCTAACGAGCAGCTCACGGTGGCGCAATCTGTTCTGCGACAAGAGCGAACCCGCCGGACTCTCCGTCCGGAACAGGGAATAAACGTCTGTTTGTGAATGTTCGGGTGCGTGGGACGCGCGAGAAAAGTGGAGCTTGCGAAAGAAGCGGGGCGGGCCCGACAGGCGAGAAGAGGGGGATAGGCGTGAAGCATGATACGCAGGAAGGGTGAGAAGCGTGAAACCATGGAACATGGAAAACGGGTGGGGTCTCAGAACGTCGAATTTTGAACCTCGAACTCTTGTTTTCTTCGCCAGCCGCGGTTGCCTCGCCTGTCCGGTCAGCCGTCAGCCAGGAGCCGAGTCCGGATGCTGAATATATCTGTCGGATAGCAGGGGGCAGGTGGATCAACCGTTCTCATGATGAAGAAATAGCTCCTGCTCTCAATCACCCCTCCCTGGTGGGGCAAGCCGGGCCACGGAATTGTTTCGAGCCCGGTCACATGCCACCCCTGTTAAGGTTATGAGCAAACTGTCCGACAGAATAGGTAACGCGCCACGCGCATAGAACGACACCGTTCCGTATCGGCTGACCTTTTCTCTGCGGACTGCTCAGCAGCAATGGCGTCGCGATCTCAAGGGAAAGAGGTGAGTGCAGGGGGGCCTGTCGGCAGGCCCCCTGCTGGCTTACGACAGGACGCTCGATATCGAATAGGCGGGTGCTATGGTTCACCCCGTCCTCTGTCTGTCAGACACTCACGCGAGCCGACGTCGTAAGGAGGCGATTTTATGGAGAGGCCGACCATCCGTTTCTACAGTCGTTGGCTGCCGGCGCTGGGCGTGGCCATCCTGGTGGCCACGACTCTGATCGGGGGCCTCGCCCTCTACGTTGTCGAAGCGCGCCTAGTGACTTCCGCAGGGGAGGGTCTCGCGCTGGCCACAGCCGATATCGCGGACAAGCTGGACATGCAGATGGCTGAGCGCTACGGCGACATTCAGTTGCTCTCGCGGTCATTGGTATTTCAGGGGCGCGATCATACGGCGATGAAGCAACGGCTCCTCGACTTACTGGCGACCTATCCTGTCTATCGTTGGGCAGGAGTGACCGATANNTGAGCCATGAGCCGGGCTTCCTCGCTGTGCGGGAGGGCCAGCGCGCCATGATCCAGGACGCGGCGCCGGACGCCGAGGGGGTCCTCGCCGTGACGTTTGTGAGCCCACTCCATGATGCGCGCGGCACGTTTATCGGGACGGTGATCAGCCGAGTGGGGCTGCCGGTGCTGGAGGATGTCTTCGCGCGTTCCGTGAACGCATTGCGGGCGCAATGGGGAATGGAGGCGCGTATTGAGTATGTGTTTCTCGATCATGCCGGTAACGTGTTTGTCGATTCAGTGCTGAGAGAAGCGGGACGGATCAATCTTAAGCGGCAGGGAGTCCTCTCGGCACAGTTGCTCGATGCGGGCGAGGCCGGATTCATTGAAGAACGGCATGCCCGCCGGCAGGTCGAGGTCGTAACTGGGTATGCGCAGACCAAGGGGATGAAACATCTTACGGGCCTGCAGTGGGGCGTGTTGGTGCGCATAGACCGGAGCGACATTCTGGTTCCCATCAGGGCCACCATGTGGAAGATCGGAGCGGCAGGTGCCGGCATAGTCCTGCCGCTGTTTGGACTGGCGATCTGGAGTATTCGCAACCTCATGTACTCGTGGAACGAGGCGGATGAGTCGCGCATCAAGGCCCAGGCGTCAGAGAACCGGTTTCATCTGCTGATGGAGCATGCGCCGGCTGCAATTTTGATGACGGATGCCGCCGGTACCATCGTGTTGGCTAACCGGCGCGTAGACGAAATGTTCGGCTATCCACCAGGCCAGTTGATCGGCCAACCTATCGAGATCCTGGTGCATGAGGCTGTTCGAGACAGACACCGTGCGCATCGCGCACGCTACCTCGAGTCGCCCCAGGCCAGACCTATGGGCGCGAATGCCGATATTGCCGGGCGCCGGCAGGATGGGACCGAGTTTCCGATCCGGGCCGGTTTAAGCCATCTGAAGGCGGAAGACGGCACGTTCGCGGTGGCGATTCTTCAAGATATCTCCCGTGAAAAAATGGAAGAGATCGAGCGGGAGCGTCTTGGCCGTGATCTGTGTCTGATACTGGACTCAGTGGTCGGAGGCCTGTGTGGCGTCGATCGGCAAGGCCGCTGTACCTTTATCAATCCGGCCGGTGCGGCGCTGCTTGGGTATCACCCGGACGAATTGCTCCAGCGGAATCTGCATGAGCTTATCCATCACACGTCTGCAGATGGCTCGCCGTGCCTGGGTGGCGCATGCCGCATCTACCAGGCATGCCAGGTTGAAGTGGCATGCGAGATGGATGACGAGGTGCTCTGGCGGCGAGATGGGTCTTCCTTTCCTGCTGAGATCGGATCGCGTCCCATGTACGAGAACGGTGTCGTGACAGGTGCCGTGTTGACGTTTGCCGATATTACCGTGCGCAAGCAGGCGGAGGAGGCGTTGCGCGACAAGGACCATCGAATCCGTCTGGCGATCAAGGCGACAGAGGTAGGGATCTGGGAATGGAACACCCTGACAAACCGCGTTCGATGGGATCATCAGATGTTCCACCTCTATGGAATTCCAGCGACAACGGATGGTTTAGTCGATTTTACAGACTGGAGTGGGGCTGTCATCCCGGAGGATTTGCCGGAACAAGAAGCCATCTTGCAGGATACGGTTCGCCGCAAAGGACAGAGCACACGTGAATTCCGAATCCGCCGGCGCAGCGACGGTGCGTTGCGCACCATTCAAGCGGTGGAAGCGGTCAGGACCGACACACTGGGCCGCGCGGAATGGGTTGTGGGAACGAATCTCGACATCACCGAGCGCAAGCAGGCGGAGGAGGCGCTGCATGATGGCGAAGAACGCTTGCGTGTCATTATAGACACGGCACTCGACGCGGTCATTACTATGGACAGGAACGGCAAGGTGATGGAGTGGAACAGGCAAGCCGAGACGAGCTTTGGCTGGACTAGGCAGGAGGCCTTGGGCCAGGTGCTTTCACAACTCATTGTGCCGCCCCAACATCGCGAGGCGCATACGCGGGGGGTGCTGCGCTATCTGGCCGACGGCGTGGGCCCTGTGCTCAATACACGCATCGAAATCACGGCTCTGCACAAGAATGGTGCGGAGTTTCCCGTGGAACTCGCCGTCACTCCCTGCCAGGTCGGGAATACGGTGTGTTTCAGTGCATTTATTCGAGACATTAGGCCACGGAAGGAGTCGGAGCAGGCCCTTGTCACTTACGCAAGGGAGTTGGAACAGATGAATCAGTCTCTCGACGACGCGCTCAACGACGCGGAAGTCTCGACGCAAGCCAAGTCGGCGTTTTTGGCCACGATGAGCCACGAGATCCGGACGCCGATGAACGGGGTGATCGGCATGACCGGGCTCCTGCTGGATACCGCCCTCACGCCCGAGCAGCGGGAGTTTGCCGAAATCGTCCGCAGCAGCGGCGAACATTTGCTCACCGTCATCAACGACATCCTGGACTTTTCGAAGATTGAAGCGGGGAAGTTGACCCTGGAGCTCCTCGACTTTGACCTGCGCACGGCCGTGGCCGAGACGCTGGAGCTGGTGGCTGAGCGTGCGTTCGGCCAGGGGATAAACCTGGCCTGTCTGGTGCGTGCGGACGTGCCCGCCGTCCTCCACGGCGATCCCGGCCGGCTCCGCCAGATCCTGCTCAACCTTGTGTCGAACGCTATCAAGTTTACGGCGCAGGGCGAAGTCGTCGTCTCCGTCACCCTGGCGCACCAGACCCAAACCGAGGCCACCGTGCGGGTGGCAGTGCAGGATACCGGGATTGGCCTGGCCACTGAGGCGCAGGGGCGGCTTTTTCAATCCTTCAGCCAGGCCGACAGCTCGACCACGCGCAAGTACGGGGGCACGGGGTTGGGGCTCGCCATCTGCAAACAGCTCACGGAGCTTATGGGCGGCCAGATCGGGATAGACAGCCGGGTGGGTGAGGGCAGTACGTTCTGGTTCACCGTGCCGCTCGGNNCTGCCGGCAGAAGATGGGACCCAGGCCTTGGCCTGCTTGCGTGAGGCGGCGGCCCAGGGCCAGGCCTGTGACGTTGCTATCATCGACATGCAGATGCCGGGGATGGATGGCCTCGAGCTGGCGCGGGCCATCCAGGCAGATCCCGCGCTGGCACCCACGCGGCTCGTGCTGTTGACATCCCAGGGCCAGCGTGGCGATGCGGCGGCTGCGCAAGCCGCCGGCTACGGGGCCTACCTGACCAAGCCGGTGCGGGAGGCGTACTTGTACGCCTCTCTCGCGACCTTGTGTGCCCGCGCCGCCGAGGTTCCCGCCAGTCGCCCGGCGCTGGTCACGCGGCATAGTTTGGCGGAGGCGNNGCGGCCAACGGCCTGGAGGCCCTCGACGCCGTGGCCCGCCTGTCCTATGCCGCGGTGGTGATGGATTGCCAGATGCCGGAGATGGACGGGTTTGCTGCGACGGAAGAAATCCGCCGGCGAGAGGCGGCTGGAAGTGTTTCAAGTTCAAAGTTTCATGTCTCAGGTTCGAAACTTGAGGGGTCCGATAGCCAACCTGAAACGTGGAACCCGAAACTCGAAACTCCCCGTCATCTGCCCATTATCGCCATGACGGCGAATGCCCAGGCGGAGGATCGAGCTCGCTGTCTCGCCGCCGGCATGGACGACTACGTGAGTAAGCCGGTCAACCCCGAGGCGTTGGCCGAGGTCCTCGCGCGCTGGGTCACTGCGCCAGATTCAAGTGCTCACTCAACAGAGGGCCGCCCGTTGCAGACCGTCTCTAAGGAGACGGCACTTGACTGCTCGTGAGGATTGGGGTGTGGAAGTTGTGACGGTGGTGTCTCACCCGCGCACAGTACATGGCAAGGAACGAGTACGATGTCTATTCTGATTGTGGAAGACAATCCGGTCAACGCAAGGCTGCTCGCGCTTATGCTGCAGGCACAGGGGTATCAGACGGTGGTGGCAAGGACGGGCAAAGAAGCCCTGGCCACAGTGTCTGAGACACCCGGCATTCAGCTGATCATCACGGATTACATGATGCCGGAAATGGATGGGTTGGAGTTTATCGTGAAGGTCAGGACATTACCGGCATGGAACCCTGTTCCCATTCTTATCGCGTCGGCGCATGCCGATCTCGACACTATCAAACGGGTCCAGAGCTTACAGTGCGATGGATTTCTGGTGAAACCAATCGACAAACAACAGCTGATCAAGCGGGTTGAGGAGCTCATCCGATCGCAGCCAGTTGTGCTGTGCGCCCAACAGCTTGTGATGGATCGATTGGGTCTTGGACTGGCGGAGTATCATGAGCTGGTCCAGGCGTTTTCGGCTCAATTAACCGCAACAATTCCGATCGTGGTATTGGAAGCAGGAGACTCGGATGAGCCGATGTCCGAAAATCTGAGCCGGCTGCTCAAGGATCTTGCGGAGAGTGCGTCCATGCTGGGGGCGGAGAAATTCTTTCGGTTGTATTCGAAAGACCTTGCGGGTGGACGTCCGGTTCGGTCGCAGGGCCAGGCCGTACTGAAGGTGCTTCAAGAATTGGACGGGGCGCTCCTGGCTTGTGTGCCGTCTCAACCGGATGCCGTGCCGGGAACTGGCGTAGCCGTTCCCCCTCTGTTCTGACGCCCGCGCGTACATTCATCAGGCCGATGTGCCCCTGGGTCTGTCTTCTTTTCGCGCTGGCCACGNNGGGTGAGGATGTCACAGGGAGTTTCCGTAATCCCGCATCTCTGAACACACTCCTTGTGTCCTTGCAGAATAAGAATGTTCCGGATGCTCTTTTCTCGCAGTCGCGTCAACCGGCCGCCGCAGGCTATTAAGCCAGGGGGCTGCCCAACCGATAGAGCACGTACTGGCACGAATCTCTCCCGCTTCAATGGAGGGCCTTATGGACCTGAAGAGTTGGCTCTGGTACGGCGTGCTGACCAGTATCACGGTTGCTTACCTGGTCGCGATGGCCGGCGTGCGATCCGCCAAGCAGCATGAGGTGTCGCATCATTCCCGCCGGATGATCGTGGCCTGCACCATCGTTGGGATCTGGCTCGTGGCCTACGTGTTGAAGCAGGTCCTCTTTGGGCGGGAGCGATTTGGAGGGCCGGACTCGCACTACTGGTCGCTCTATCTGCCGTTGTTTTCTGTTCATATGGCGCTGGCAGTGACGACGATCAGCCTCGGCGGGTACAACCTCTATATGGGGCTCCACCGGATTCGCTACGGAAGCGTGGGCGCGATGTCGTCCAGGCTGTCCCTGCATCGGCGGCTGGGGCAACTGTTGGTCTGGACCTTTTCCGGCACCATGGCCACGGCCTACCTGGTCTATCTCATGTTGTTCGTCTGGTACCCTGCTTCGTGACACGGATTCGGCTAAGAGTTTCTAGTTCCTAGTTTCAGGTTTCAAGTTGTGCGGAAGGACCCTCCGAAAACTAGAAACCAGAAACTTGGAACCAGCAATCAGGCTGACCAGATGAACCAGATCAACCCGACAGGCGACGCATGCGCGGAAAACGGGATTGGCGAGACGGGCGAGGGTTCGAGCTTGGAGTTTCTAGTTCCGGGGTTCAGGTTGTTGGGGAACAGCCTCTGAAAACTCGAAACTAGAAACCTGAAACGAGGAACGCTTCACGCACCACGGTCTGTGGCGCTGGCGGCCTTTTCCAGCATCCTGCTAGACCTCGGCAGACCCGTCTTCGTTCGGGAGCGTGAGCGTGAGGCGGGTGCCGTGGCCCGGTGTGGAGACGATGTCGAGTGCGGCGCCAAGCTTCAGCGCGCGCGTATGGATATTGTCCAACCCGTGCCCTTTGCCGTGGCCCGATTCCAGATCGAACCCGACGCCATCGTCCTCAATGTCGAGTCGCACGCGACCGTCGGACATTCCAAGCCGGATGACACAGGTGGTCGCCCGGGCATGTTTCGAAATATTACTGATCGCCTCACGCAGGATAAACAGGATCTGCGTGCCCGTTTCAGCCTTCAGTTGCGCGAGAGCGTCTGGATCGATGGCCAGGTTGAAACGGGTTTGCGTCGTGTGGTGGGCTGTCTGAACCAGCGATTCCATCGCGTCTTCCAGGTCCATGGGCAGGACGAACTCAGGAGGCTCGCCGACGAGGAAGTTTCGCAATTCAGCGATCACGTTGTTCACGCCGTCTCGGGCCTCTTTGAGGCGAGTGGCGATTTCTTCGTGGTCGTTCCCGATCAGTTGCAGCATATATTCCAGGCCGAGTCCGATGCCGTAGAGGGACTGGATGCTTCCGTCATGGAGATCCAAGGCCAGACGCTCCCGTTGCTCCAGTGCCCATAAAAGCATCTGTTCGCTTCGCTGGAGCGCCTGTTCTTTTTGCTGGCGTTCCGTGATATCGCGGGCAATACCGGCCGTGCCGGAGCATCGGCGGTGGCGCTCATAGATCCCGGACGCATTCACCGCGAAGGTCTTCACCTCGCCGGTCTTGCACTTCATGCCTATCGGCAATTCCCTGGTGGCCCGAAGTCCCGTGCGTCGTTCATGGAATTGGCGGCCATGGTGCGGCAGATGGTTCTGGCAGATAATCTGAGAATAGTGCGTGCCGATGAGTTCGTGCGGTGTATAGCCCAATAAGTTCACCACTGCGGCGCTGATATAGCGGAAACGTCCTTCTTCATCCAACTCATACACGAGGTCGGTCATATTTTCGATCAAGCGGCGATACCGGTCTGTGGTCTGTGCCAGCGTCCAACGGAGGTCTCGCTTTTCCGCGACTTCGCGGGCCACCAACGGCAACTCCAGCGCCATATTCGCTGACTTCTTGAGGTAGTAGTCGGCCCCGGCGCGCAGAGCCGCGATGGCGATCTCCGTGCCCTCATGGCCGGTGAGCATCACGATACCGGCCTCGGGAGCCAGAAGCCGGATCTCCGGAAGGACCTCCAGCCCGTTTTTGCCGGGCAGTTTGTGGTCCAGGAAAATCATGGTCCAGTCCTGCTGTCCGGCCAGGATGAGTCCCTCCTCTGCCGTCCGTGCGATGGTGATCGAGCTTTGGACGATCTTACTCTGCAAAACCCCGCTGGCCAGCTCCACATCGTCCGGCTCATCGTCGATAAGAAGGATGTGCTCTTTGTGAGGTTCCGTTTTCATGGCGCTCCGCCGTTGCTGCCGGTCTGCTGGGCCATCCGGCTCATGGGCGGCAGGGTATTGGTCAGGACCCAGTACAGTTCCAAGGTCTTCATCGTCGCGTGGAACGCTTCAAACAGAACCGGTTTCCGAATAAACGAGTTCGCACCCAAATCGTACGACTGTATGATGTCTTCATCCCGCTGTGAGGTGGTCAATACGACCACTGGAATCCGGCGGAGGATAGGTTCCTGCTTGATTCGTTTGAGGACCTCGATTCCGTCCACTTTCGGCAACCGGAGGTCCAGCAGGATTAGGCCAGGGACGGTGCGTGGAGGGTTCGCTGTGGTTCCATCGCCGAGCAGGTAGCGCAGCGCATCGTCTCCATCGCGGAGCACCGTCAGGCTGTTGACGACCTTCCCGATACTCAGGGCTGCCTGGGTCAGCTCAATATCGTCTTCGTTATCTTCGATCAATAGAATGTCAATCGCTGCAACGCTCATCTGTCGTACTCCCTTGGAAGGCAACAGCCCTCAGATTTCATGCGGTGGCTGCTCGGTGAATGTTGATGCAGGAACAGGCTTCGTGTGCGAGTCAGACGGTTTGGGAATTGTGAAGCAAAACGTACTCCCTTGTCCCTCGGCCGACTCGACCCATATCCGGCCCCGATGGAATTCTACGACCCGTTTCACGATAGCCAGCCCCACGCCGGTCCCTGCATAGACCCCCGGCAGGTGCAGGCGGTGGAAGAGTTTGAAGATGCGCGCGTGAAACTCCGGTGCGATTCCGATTCCGTTGTCCTGGACTTCAAAGACGAAGTGGTTCTTCTCCTCTCGACAGCGCAGCACGATGTGCGGCGCTGTGCCCGGCTTGACATACTTGATCGCGTTGGTCAGGAGATTCGCCCAGACCTGCGTCAGCCTCGTACGGTCCGCCCAGAGCATCGGCATCTGGCCTTCCAGGAGAATGGTAGCGCCACATTGTTGAATGACGTCGTGCAAGTCATCCCGGACCCTGTCGAGAAGGTCGCCCATCGAGACCCACGCAAATGCCTCCGCCATTCGGTCGATGCGGGAGTATTCAAGAAGGTCTTGGATGAGACTCTCCATCCGTCTGGCGCCGGCCTGGACGCGGTCCAGGTAATGCTGCTCCTGCTCGCTTAGACGGTTCTTGGCCTGACTGACGAGCAGGTCGGCAAAGCCGTGGATGGCGCGGAGCGGGGTCTGGAGGTCATGAGAAATCGCATAGACGAAACTCTCCAGTTCTTGATTACTGGTCCGGAGGGCGGCGTCGGTCGTGCGCACGTCCTGAAGTAAGAGGGTGTTTTCAATGAGGACGCCGGCCTGGCTTGCGAAGGCTGCAATGATCTGTTCATCGGTGTCGGTGAATTCGTCGCCGTGCTGCTTCTCCGTGAGATACAGGCGGCCGAAGAGACGGCCATGGGCTTTGATAGGGACACCGAGGAAGGAATGCATCGGCGGATGATGCGGCGGAAATCCCACGGAGGCCGGATGAGCCGTCAGATCTTTGATCCGCAGGGGACTGTCTTTGGAGGCCAACGCTCCCAATACACCACGTCCCTCTGGAGGCTTTCCGATGGCGGCCTTGGCCGCCTCATCCATTCCACTCGTGATAAATTCCGTGATGCGCGTTCCCTCCTCGTCGAACAGAGCCAAGGCTCCATAGCGAGCGTTGGTGAGGGCACAGGCCGTTTCGACAAGGCGATGGAGAAAATTCCCCATATCGTCGGACTCAGCCGTAATCTCCTTGATGCTCTGTACTAAGAATTGCAGGGCATCAGCTTGCTTTTTGAGAATGGCTGAGGTGGCTTGGGCCTCGGCTTCCTGCGCCTTGAGGGTTTCAACCATTCCGGCCAGTTTTCTTTGGAGCACCCCGATGGCGTCGGCGCGATTCCTGTCTTGGGGGATGATGACAGCCTGTCCATACTCGACCTGCTGGGCCGCGGCGGCCAAGGCTCTCAGTGGTTGCAGGACGTGCCGGCTCGTGTGCCGCCAAATGAGCGCCAGTCCCAGAAGGATGCTGACCATGATGCCGGCGGAAACCGGGATAGAGAAGGGCGTTCGGGATGCGCCTCCCTCATTCGGCGGATAGATGCTGATCCTCCACCCAAGTCCCTGATAGGCGCTAAAGCCGGAGGACGAGATGGAGGCCAGCGGCTGGGACATCGAGTCGAGCGAAGCCTGACCGTTGTGTTCCTGGAATGTTCCAATCGGATGGCCGTCCTTGGCGAACAGGGCGATGCGGACTTTGTCGTATTTTTCCACCGGTGTTTCGGCATGCCGTAACATTTGTGTGATGGCCGACTCCGGAATCCTGGTCGACCAGACACCGACCGTCCTTCCCTCTTTTCCCTTCACAGGAGGTCCTTGTATCCGAGTGGCAAACGTCATCGTTCGTTGGGCGTCGGGGCCATGAACTTGTTGGACCAGCGGGTCAGTCTGGAAATCAAAGACGGTGATCCCAGGGCTTGTGAGCGCCTGTTCAAACCACGATTGTCCGCTGACGCTCTGTCCGACCAGTTGCCGGCTGGGAAGGGGTTGCCCGTCCCCATCAACTGTATTGACGGCCCGGATGATCCCATTCCGATCAGCCACCACAACCAATGTGTAATAGGGGTTGTAGGTGGTGACCAATCCCCCCGCGATGGCCGTGAGGCGATCCGCTTCCATCGCGCGCACCGCAGGCACTTGAGAGAGTTGCTGGGTGTCACCATAGCGCTCAAAGAGCACACGGTCCAAGGTATCGAGCACATGGGCTGCCAGGGTTCGCGCATGTTCTTCCGTTGCGCTTTTGAGATGGGAGTACTCTTGCTGCGCAAACCACATCGTGAGGGCCAAGGGGGGAACCGACGCCACCAGCAGCAATGCGATGAGGCGGACCTGGAGGCTTTGGCGGATCAGGTTCGAGAAGCGAGTCAAGATGTGCGCCCGTGGGGCTGGAGATGCCTGAAATGACAATGGCCGATACTCCTGTTCTTATGGAGAGAAGCCCTCGATACCAGGTTGTAGATGGCAGGCGGGCCAGCTGCGCTCAAGAACGCATATGTGTCAGCCGATGATGATGAAGGAGGAGAGTGTTTTGTATGTATTAATGCGCGAACACTTAGCAGAACGCCCTCAACAACACCATGATCCAGGATCATGGTTGCAGATGATGGACCGCAGAGACATTGCGATACACGGCCATCGCCCGCTAGAATGATCGCCCTTACAGGCGGCGCTTGAATGTTCATGTTCAAGGGCGTCCCGCCGCCGGTCTGTCAGATTCAGGTGTACGGTGCGTATGCTGCACAGGAGCATCCAGTGAAACGCAGAATGTCCGACTCGAAGGGGATTCCTCGTGGCACACAGTACGCCCAGTGCGAGACCTGTCCGCTGCAATCTCATTGTCCATTGCCGACAGGGGCCAATGGCGCTAGGGGCTCTAGCACGACCCATGTGATCCAGACCAGGTATCCCGCCGGACAGCACGTCATCAACGAAGGAGAACCGGTGACCGGTCTCCACCTGCTCTGCGACGGCTGGGCGACGGTGGCGAAAAGCGTTGGGATGGAACAGGACGATCTGACGATACATATCGTAGGAGCGGGGGGGCTGTTGGACGTCAGCGATAACCTGGCCGCATTCCCTGCATACTCCGGCGCCGTGAAATCGTTGACGAATTCGACCGTGGCGTTTGTCCGGAGCGATGAGTTGGCGAGGCGGCTGGAGACCGACCAGACATTTTCCGGCAAGCTCCTCCGGCTCATGGCCCAGCAATTGCGCGCGCTGGAGGAACAATACATTGTTCGTTTCTCCCAGGATGTTGCCAGCCGAATCATCCATGTGCTGTTGGAATTCGCCAGGCCTTACGGGCTGGAGCGCAGCAAGGCGGTCACCTTGCCCATGAAATTAAGCCGAACATCGCTGGCTGAGATTGTGGGAACCACGCCGGAAACCATTAGCCGTGTGATCTCCCGGCTCAAGCAGCAGCGCCACGTGCTTGAAACCCATCAAGAGACCATCATCCCCGACATAGAACGGCTGCGCGCCCTTATTCGACCATCGGCCTAGCCGGTTCTTCGGCAGAAGGTTGTCCACGCTTGTGGCGCGTGAAGCGCGAGACGTGCGAGAAAGGCACGCCGTGCAAGATGGGCGAGAGAATCACGTCATGCATGAGCCGAAGTATGAAGTTCGAGGTACGAAGTTCCGAAAACCTCGAACCTCGAACCTCGAACCCTCGTCCGTCTCGCGCCTCTACGCTACCACCCTCTCTCATCCTCGCCGACGGACTAGCGGATCTGCTGAGCCTTCCATGAGGCGTCGGAAGACGGCGCTTTTGGCAAGACGGGCCACAGGGTCGTTCCGGCCCTGATCACGATTCACACCTGTTAAGTTCAAGCACGAACAGTCCGAAGAGATACGTGAAGAGCCACGTCATACAACGACACCTATTCCCGTATCGGCTGACGTTTTCTATGTGGACAATTCAGCAGCAACGGCGTAACCGATCTCAAGGGGAACAGGTGGGAGTAAGGCTGCTTGCCGGCAGACACTCTTTCTGGATCAACACAAGATGCGCGATGTTGGATGTGCGGGCGCTATTGTTCACCCCCTTCCCTGTCGGTCACTCACGCGAACAGGCGCCGTAACGAGGCAACCGTATGGAGAGACCGAAAATCCGTTCCCATGCTCGTTGGCTGTGGACGCTTATCGTCGCCATCACGTTGGTCGCGATTCTGATGGGGGGCATCGCCCTCCACTATGTCGAAACGAGCTTGGTGGCCTCCGCGGGCGAGAGCCTCACGTTGGCCGCAGTCGATATCGCGGACAAGCTGGACATGCTGATGGTCGAGCGCTACGGCGACATTCAGCTGTTATCGCAGTCGTTGGTGTTTCAGGGGCGCGATCATACGGCGATGACGCGACGGCTCCGCTCCTTATTGGAGGCCTATTCCGTGTATCGCTGGGCGGGAGTCACCGATGCCGAAGGCCGGGTCCTGGTTGCGACCGACCGGACCAGCAAGGGCCGCGATCTGAGTCGGGAGCCGGGCTTCCAGGCTGCGCGGGCGGGACAACGCACAGTTGTTCAGGATGTGGCATCGGACGACGAGGGGGTCTTCGCGGTGACGTTTGTGAGCCCACTCCAGGATGCTCGCGGCGCGTTTGTCGGGACGGTGATGACCCACGTGGGGTTGCCGGTTTTGGAGGATGCCTTCGCGCGTGCCGTGAATGCGTTGCAGGCGCAATGGGGAACGGGGGCGCGCATCGAGTATCTGTTTCTGGATCATGACGGAAATGTGTTCGTCGATTCGTTTCTGAGAGAAGAGGGACGGATCAATCTCAAGCGGATAGGGCTTCCCTCGGCACGGTTGTTCGATGCGGCCCCAGCCGGATTCATTGAGGAACGGCATGCCCGCCGGCAGGTCGATGTCGTGACCGGGTATGCGCAGACCAAGGGGACAGAAGATCTGAAGGGCCTGCGGTGGGGCGTGTTGGTGCGCGCGGACCGGAGCGACATTCTGGTTCCAATCAGGGCTGTCATGTGGAAGGTCGGGGCGGCAGGCATCGGCATGGGGCTGCCGCTGATCGGAATCCTGCTCTGGAGCATCACACGCCTCACGCACTCGTGGGGGGAGGCGGATGAGGAGCGTAACCGGGCGCAGGCTGCAGAACGCAAGTTTCACACGCTGCTGGAGATGGCGCCGGATGCCATCGTGATGACCGATGCCGAAGGCACAATCGTGTTGACCAACCGGCAGGTGGATATGGTGTTCGGCTATCAACCAAGTCAGTTGATCGGCCAACCCATCGAGATCCTGGTGCCTGAGTCTGCTCGGGACATACACCGCACGCACCGCGTACGCTACCACGAGTCGCCCCAGGCCAGACCGATGGGGACAAGCCTCCATCTTACCGGGCGCCGGCAGGATGGGACCGAGTTTCCGATCCATACCAGCTTGAGTCATGCGGAGACGGCGGAAGGCTCGTTCGCGATGGCGGCGGTGCGCGATGTCTCTCAGCAAAAAAGAGAGGAGGCCGAGCGGGAGCGCCTTGGTCGGGAAATCCGTCTCTTGCTGGATTCGACGGTCGGAGGGCTCTATGGCATGGACCGTCAAGGCCACTGCACCTTCATCAACCGAGCCGGTGCTGAAATGATCGGCTATCAGCCGGACGAGTTGCTCGGCAAGAACCTTCATGAGGTCATGCATCACTCCCATGAAGATGGCTCGCCGTACCCCATTGACGAGTGCCCCATCTACCACATTTGGCAGAGCGGACAGGGCGCCCAGATTGATGACGAAGTGTTCTGGCGACGAGATGGGACCCCCTTCTCGTCCGAAATTATATCGCGTCCCGTGTACGAGGCCGGTGTGTTAAAAGGCGCCGTGGTGACCTTTACGGACATTACCGAACGCAAGCAGGCGGAGGCGGAAGGGCGGGAGCGCGAAGCGGCGCTCGCTCACTTCAAGTCCACGCTCGACCAGACGCTCGACTGCGTGTTTATGTTCCGTTCCGATACGCTGCACTTCACCTACTGCAACCGCGGGGCATGCCAGCAGGTGGGCCACAGCCCAGCCGAGCTGTTCCAGATGACGCCCGTGGACATCAAGCCAGAGTTCACGCTGGAGCGTTTTCAGACATTGGTGCGGCCGCTGTTCGACGGCACGCAGCCTTCGCTGACCTTCGAGACCCTTCACCGGCACAAGGACGGGCATGACATTCCGGTGGAAATCGCCCTGCAGCTCGTGCAGCAGGCGGGTGGGGACCCGCGCTTCGTGGCCATCGTTCGCGACATCACCGAACGCAAGCAGGCGCAACAAGAACTGTTGGCGGCGAAAGAGCTGGCGGAGACGAGCTCCCGCGCCAAGAGCGCGTTCTTAGCCACCATGAGCCACGAGATCCGCACGCCGATGAATGGCGTGATCGGCATGACCGGCCTCCTGCTCGACACGGCCCTCACGCCCGAGCAGCGGGAGTTCACCGAGACCGTCCGCCGCAGTGGGGAGCATCTGCTGACTATTATCAACGACATTCTCGATTTTTCAAAAATTGAAGCCGGCAAACTCACACTGGAAATCATCGACTTTGACCTGCGTACCGCGATCAATGAGACGCTGGACCTGGTGGCCAAGCTGGCTGCCGATAAGGGGCTGAACTTAGCCTGCCTGGTGTATGCCGACGTGCCTTCCGCCCTCCGGGGCGATCCCGGACGGCTTCGCCAGATCCTGCTCAACCTCCTGGGGAATGCCATCAAGTTTACGGAGCAGGGGGAGGTGGTGCTGTCCGTCACGCTGCTGCACCAAACCGATACCGATGCCGCGGTACGGTTTGAGGTACAAGATACCGGCATCGGCCTGTCCCCTGACGCGCAAGGGCGTCTGTTTCAGTTGTTCAGTCAAGGCGATAACTCGACGACGCGGAAATTCGGCGGCACAGGATTGGGGCTCGCCATCTGCAAACAGCTCGTAGAGCTCATGGGGGGCCAGATTGGTGTGGGGGGTCGGATTCAAGAGGGCTGTACGTTCTGGTTCATCCTTCAGCTCGGCAAACAGTCGGAGGCAACTGCCTCGGCGAGCGCCATGGCGTCTCAGGATTTGCACGGGCTGCAGCTCTGTATCGTGGATGAGATTCCCATCAACCGGCGCATTCTGGAATCCTATGCCACGAATTGGGGTGCCCGGTGCCTTATCGCGGAGGATGGTCAGCAGGCCCTGGCGGTTTTGCGCAAGGCGGCGGCCCAGAGGTACGCGTGCGATTTCGCCATCATCAACATGCAGCTGCCAGGGATGGACGGCCTGGAACTGGCCAGGGCGATCAAGGCCGATCCGATGCTGGCGCCAACCAGGCTCGTTCTTTTGACGCATCAGGGGCAGCGTGGCGATGCTCAGGCGGCGCATACAGCCGGATATGCCGCGTATCTCAGGAGGCCGGTGCGTGAGTCGCAACTGTATGAGTGTCTCGTCACTTTACGCACATTATCCGCACCGGCCACCGCCCGAGAGGGCCAATCCGCGGGCCGGACTGCGCGACCCGCGCTGGTCACGCGTCATAGTTTGGCCGAGGCGAAAGCTCGGGCCACCGCCCGGATTCTGGTCGCCGAGGATAACGTCGTCAACCAGAAGGTCGCCGTACGCATGCTGGAAAAGCTGGGCTATCGTGTGGATCTTGTGGCCAACGGACTGGAGGCCCTCGACGCACTGGCGCGCATCCCCTATAGCGCGGTCTTGATGGACTGCCAGATGCCGGACATGGATGGGTTTGCCGCAGCGCGTGAAATCCGCAGGCTAGAGGCGAAAGGCAGGGGACAAGAGGCGACCGATTTCGAGACCACTCGCCTCTCGCCCTTGGCCCCTAGCCACCTGCCTATTATCGCCATGACGGCAAATGCCATGCAGGAGGATCGAGACCGGTGCATCGCTGTCGGCATGGATGACTTCCTGAGTAAGCCCGTGCAACCCAAGGTGTTGGCAGAGGTCCTCGCACGCTGGGTCAGCGCGTCGTCCTCGATCTCCACCTCAGCAGTGGGCCCTTCGTTGCAGATCGCCCCTGGTGAGTCGGTCTGATATTCACCTGATAGGCCCTGTGCTGTGGATGCGGTGGCCTTGCCGTCACCCTACTCACTGCACAAGACGACAAGGAGCATATACGATGTCTATGTTGATGGCGGAAGACAACCCAGTTCATGCAAGGCTGCTTGTAACTCGAAACTCGCAACGCCCAACTTGAACCGACCAACCAGATAGACTCATCGTGCCCGCCACGCGTTATTTCTCGCCGCTTGACGGACTCTACAAGTTAGTTTGCTGCGTGGTCATGCTGACCTTCCCCCATTTGTTACACCACGGCCAACGAAGTTGACTCCTGCGCTGTCTGGGGCTGG
>CXWL01003461.1_pt1 | contig 19415 bp, 13 predicted proteins | sample 590931 | NCBI WGS metagenome assembly CXWL01 (sample SAMEA3498368, study PRJEB10139) | groundwater metagenome | biome: water well; material: biofilm material | place: Germany | collected 2015-04-27 | reverse complement strand
GAACGGTTTCCGATACGACGCCTCCAACGGTCGCGCAGGTCATGCCGCCAAACGCGAGCACGGACGTCGCCACGAATCGGCTGGTGACGGTGCAATTTAGCGAGCCGATCAATGCCACGACCCTCAACGAAACCACCTTCACGGTTTCGTCCGGCGGATCACCGCTGAGCGGCCGGGTCTCACTGGGGACCGGTCCCAACGGCCCCAATACGCTGGCGACCTTCACGTCGAATCAACTCTTGAGTGCCTCCACAGGCTACGAGGTCAGCTTGTCGCCGGCCATTCTCGATACGGCGCGGAATCCGTTGGTTTCGTTCGGTTCATCCTTCACGTCCGGATCCAGCATCGATAATTTCCAGCCCAGCGTCGTGTCCACGAGTCCGGCTCTGATTCGGGCGGACAATCTTTTTCTTGCCCAGACGAACGTGCCGTTGGACGCCAAGATTACGGTGCAGTTCAGCGAGCCGATGAATCCGCTCACGCTAACCACGAACACGGTCCAGGTGGCTCACAGTGCGACGGATTTTGGGCCTCTTTCGGTCGCCGTCCCAGGCACGTTGACCATGGCGTCGGATCTCAGAAGTGTGACCTTCACACCGTCTCGGCCGTTGATTCCAAACGCCGTTCACAGCGTAACATTGTCGAGCACCATTCAGGATCTCGCCGGCAACGCGTTGCTGCCGTACATCCACACGTCGTTTGTCACCGGGGTTCAGGCCGTGGATGCGACCGCTCCGACCATTGTTCGTGTCAACCCACCGGATGGCACGACGGGGGTGCCCATCAATGGCCCGATCACGGTGCAGTTCTCCGAACCGATCGCTCCGACCACCGTGAACGGATCCACGTTCGTCGTGGGCGGCGCAAGCGGTCCCATCCTGGGTACGTTCAGCTTTGAACAGAATAATACCGTCGTGCGGTGGAAACCGGCGAACCTCTTCCAATTCGCCCCCTCGACGGCCCATACCGTGACCATCTCGTCCGGAGTCACGGATCTCTCCGGCAATCCCATGGCGACGACGTTCAGCAGCAGCTTTACAGCGGGGAGCGGGACAGATACGGTGCCGCCCTCGATCACGAGTGCCGTGCCGGCCAACAATGCGAGCGGTGTCTCGCGGCTCACCACTCTTCAACTAAACTTCAGCGAGCCGATCAATCCGGCGACCCTCGTGTTGGGGAGCACGTTTAAACTGAACGGGCCTGGGACCTTCACCAACGGCCTTCCCGGGACCATCGCGTTTTCAGCGGATCACCGGCAGCTGACCTTTACTCCCAGCCATCCGCTGTCGGCGAATCAGTCCTACAATTACACGATTCAAGGACTCGAGGATATCGCCGGGAACAAGGCGGGGAGTGGAACAGTTGTGGGGGCCTTTACGACCGCCTTGGCACCAGGGACGGTGTTGGCGTTACAGCCAGTCACGGCGACAGGCACGGCCAATCCATCGACCTTGTTTGCAGACGGACTGCAGAGTACGACGGTGCTCGTCACGAATATTGCACTGGCGAATGGCAGTCTCGCACCGAATGGGACGACAGTGGCCGTGACGGCTGATCCGGTCTTCAATGGCTTGGTGGTCGGCGGTGTAATTCTCGGGGGAACGCCCAGTGCTGCGGATCCTCGCTTTAAACTGTTCACCACGATCGGCGGGACCATCTCCTTTACCTACGTGGCGCCGAATCGTCCGGATCTGGCGTCGGGCCAATCGTCGTTGATTGCAGTGGCGTCAGTCGATGCCGCAGGCGCTCCGATTGCACAGGTCGGCCAAGTAAATCTGCAACTGATTCGCGGCGATGCCGTCACGATGTCCTCAAACCCGGGTACTTTGCGGGCGAATGGCACGAGTTTCGCCGATGTGACGTTGACCCTGCTGAAGAGTTCCTCCAGTACGCCTTCTCCCGCGAGCACTCGGTTAGCCGTGACCGCCGACCCGGTGTTCGTCCCTTCCGCCGGCGGCACGATCACTGGGGGAACGGCCTCGAACGACCCACGATTCAGGATTTTCACCGCTCTTCCCGGTGGAGAGATCAATGTGACCTATACCGCTCCCGTGCTGGCCTCTGGTCAGGCTGACGCTGTGATTCAGACGGCGGCCGTCGACGAGGCCGGAACTATCTTGCGCCAAATTCCAAACCAGATGCTTCCCCTTGCTGGGCATATCACCCTCAGTGCGACGACCGGCTCCCTGGCCCCGCAACCGGTGGTCGTCGCCTTGTCCCCCGCGAACACTCAGACCGGCGTCGGCAGGAACGCGGTGATCATGGCGAAGTTCAGCCAACCGCTGAATCCTTCAACGGTCACTGCGTCGAGCTTTACTGTCACCAGTGGCGTGACATTGACAGGCACCAGGACACTGAGCGCGAGCGAGCGCGGGCCGAACACCGTCGTGACCTTTACCCCGTCGGCACCTTTGCCCGCGACCAGTTCCGTGACGGTCGCCATTACCAGCGGGATTCAAAACACGTTCGGCGAGCCGTTACTCTTGAACAGCCTCAGTACCGCCAACTTTTCGACTGAGGCTGGCTCTGATACGGTGGCGCCTTCGGTCCTGCAGGTGAATCCACCTAACGGGGTGATGGCCGTTGGCACCAACAACGTCATCACCGCCGAATTCAGTGAGCCGATCAATGCCACGACCTTGACCACGATGACGTTCACGGTGTCAGCCGGTGGCGTCCCGGTGAATGGTCGTGTAAAAGTCCTGTCCTGGCCACGTGGGCCGAACACGCAGGCCGTGTTCATCCCCGATCAATTCCTGGGTGGAACGGTCACGTACACGATTGGCATCACGGCGGGGATTACCGATACCGCAGGCAATCCACTCGCCGCGCCCTTCGCCTCTTCGTTTGACACGGGCAGTGGCATCGATAATTTCCAGCCGAGCGTCGTCAGTGTCAGCCCACGACAGGGCGAAACCGGTGTCCCGCTCAATACGAAAGTGACCGTGCGGTTCAGCGAACCCATAAATCCGCTCACAATTCATAGCGGTACCTTCAGCGTAGGCGGGGCGCCGTTCAGTACGCTAGGCATGCCGGGTACCATTACGATCGCGCCTGATTTGTTGTCCGCGACGTTCACCCCGGCACAGCTGCTGTTGCCGAACACCAGTTACGGGGTCAACGTGGCCTCGAATGCAAACGCGGCCGCGATTCAAGACTTGGCCGGGAATGTCCTGCTTCCGCCGACCGCTCCCGTCATTGTCGGGGGTTTCACGACCGGCAGTGGGCCGGCGGATACCACGCCGCCGCACGTGACGTTGGTGAGCCCCGTGGCGGGGGCCACGGCGGTTCCGACCAATGGTCAGGTGCTCATCAAGTTCTCCGAACCGCTGGCTGGACCATCCGTCAATCCACAGACGGTGACGGTCACCGCTGGTGGAGTGCCTATCACCGGGACGATGTCCCTTGAACAGAACAATACGGTCATTCGATGGAAGGTCGCCAATCTCTTCCAGTTCGCCCCCAATGTCGCCCATACGTTCACAGTGACGACGGGGGTGACGGATACCGTGGGGAACCCGATGGCGGCACCCTTCACGAGCACCTTTATGACGGGGACGGGGAGCGATACCGCAGCCCCGACGGTGGTCAGCGTGACACCGGTTTCAGGGGCCACCAATGTGTCGCGCACGACATCGGTGAGTGTGACGTTTAGCGAGGAAATCAATCCGGCGACGATTCTCTATGGAACGCCGTTTGTTCCTGGCAATACCATTAATATCGGGATCGGCTTTGCGGCCACGCCGACCGTGACGCTGACCGTATCCCCCGATCGAAAATCACTGACGCTCGTGCCCACCGATCCGCTGCTGGCTGGGCAGGGTGCGTCGATCTCGATCAACGGCATTGAAGATCGCGCCGGCAACAAAATCTCGTTTACGAGCAGCTTTACCACTGCCCTGGCCCCGGGCACGAACACCACTGCCTTACCGACCTCCGCGGTCATCTCGACCAATCCGAGGCAGTTGTTTGCCGATGGACAGACCTCCACGGCGGTGACGATCACAACCGTCGCCCGAAACGGCGTGCTCGTGCCGAACGGGACGATGATTGCTGTGACGGCTGATCCTATCTTCGTCGCGAACTCGGCCGGGGGATCCATTCTCGGCGGAGTCCCCAGCGCTGCCGATGCGCGGATCCGGTTGTTCACCACGCTCAACGGGGTGGTCACACTGACCTATCAATCGCCTAACCGGCCAGACCTCTTTAATGGCGGCAGTGCTGGTATTCAGGTGCTGACTGTCGACGCTGCTGGTGCGCCGATCGATCGGATCGCATTTGATAGCGTGACGCTGGTTCGTGGTTCTTCGGGGAGTATCGATGTCAATCCGGCTCAGCTGTTAGCCAACGGGGCCAGTGTGGCGGATGTTGCGATCAACTTGGCGGATAATGTTGGTGGCCAAGTCGTCCCGGTTCCATCTGGCGTGACCTATGCGGTGACGGTGGATCCCGTGTTTACCACCACCTCAGTCGGCGGAGTACTGACCGGCGGGACGGTCGCGCCTGACAACCGATTCAGGCTGATGACGACGATTCCCGGTGGACTGATCAATCTCTCCTATACGGCTCCCGTGCTGTCGTCTGGTCAATCCGCGACGTCGCTGGTGCAAGTGGCCAAGGTGGATAGCGCGGGGAATATCTTGTCGCAGATTAATCCTGCTGCCTTGACCGGCGGATTCATCAGTCTGAATGGATCAACCGGCTCGACGTCGCCGCAGCCCACGGTGCTCGTGCTCTCGCCGGCCAACGGCCAGGTGAATGTCGGTACCACGACGCCCATCTCGGCGAAATTCAGCCTGCCGGTCAATCGCAGTTCGGTGGTTTCTGGACCAAGCGGTACCTTCACGGTCAACCTGACCAGCACAGGCACACATATTCCCGGCACCTTTGCGTTCAGTGCAAGCGACCGTGGTGCTGACACCATCGTGACCTTTGTGCCGGGGACGCCGCTTCCGATCAATGCGAGCGTCTCGGTCAACCTCACGGCGGGCATTCGCAGTGTGTCGGGCCAAGCCTTGCGGGCAGCGGCGAATAGCACCTTCTCGGTCGCCCTGACGCCTGATGCCGTGGCGCCCACACTGGTCCAATCGAATCCCATCAATGGGGCTGGTGCGGTGCCGACGAATAGTTTCATCAGCGCGGAATTCAGTGAGCCGATCAATGGCACCACGGTGGAGGCGAGTACCTTCTCAGTGACGGTCGGAGGAGCGCCCGTCGCCGGCCGGTTCACCTTTGCTGAAGGTGGGCGGGGCAAGAACTCCATCGTGACCTTTATTCCGAACCAACTGTTGGTCCCCACGACAACTTACGAAATGTCCGTCACCAATGGTGTGAAGGATTCAGCTGGGAATGGCGTGATTCCCGCGACCGTGACCTTTACGACCGCGGGCACGATCGACAACATTGTTCCGACCATCATCACGACTGTGCCGGCTGCCGGTGCGACGGATTTCCCCGCTACTGGGACGCCGATCACGGTGACGTTCAGTGAGCCGGTGAACCCGCTCACGATCAATCCCAACACGGTGAACTTCTTTACGAATCCGCCGCTTCCAGCCACATTGGCCTTGAGTTTCAACAATACCGTCTTGACCGTGACCCCATTAGTGCCATTGTTTGCCGGTGCCTCGACTCAGGTGCGACTCAACGGGGTGCAAGACGTGGCCGGCAATCCGCTACCCTCGACGAACGTGGGGTTCACGACTGCGATTGCGCCGGGCACGACCAATCTGCCGACTGCAGCGACGCTTGTGGTGAACCCGCCACAGCTCTATGCCAATGGACTCACCACGAGTCAGGTGACGATTACCGTCACACGCAACGGCGTGCTCGTGCCGAACGGGACGAGAATCGCGGTATCAGCCGATCCCTCGCTCAGCTTTAACTCCTTGGGAGGGACGATCAGTGGCGCAAGTATTGGGACCAGCGTCGATGGCCGGTTCCTCTTATTCCAGACCCTCGGCGGACAGGTGGTGGTGACCTATACCTCCCCCGATCTGGTCGCGCAGGGATTCAGCACCAGTGGGAATGCGTCGACCGTGGTGTATTCAGTCGATCTCGATACGCGGCCTGTTGGACAACTCGGAATAGGAAACGTCACACTGACCGGACCCTCGACCGCGCAGGGTTCCGCCAATCCGACCTCTATTGTGGCGAACGGATCCACGACTTCCACTATTACGTTCAATCAGGTGAAAGATACGAACGGGACTGTGGTACCGAACGGCACCACGATCGGCGTGCGTGTGGCGTCGCTCTATAATGATTCCTTCGCGTTCTTTACCGGGGGTGGAGGTGGGGGTGGTGGAGCTGCGGTCAACATCGGGAATGCCTGGAACGGAACGGGCACGCTGGTTCCAGCAGGGACCATCTTAGGAGGCACGGCCAGTGCAGCCGATCCGAATGTGCGGCTCTTGACGACGACGAACGGTCAGATGACCGCGACCTATCAGTCGCCCTTTGCCAACATTACGGGAGGCATCGTCATTCAAGCGGTGGCCATCGATGCCAACGGGTTGCCGGTGCGTGTGCTGGGCCAAACCAGTGTGAGTCTGACGCAATGACGAGACGGAAGAACCGCATGGAACGTTGTGTGGAGGACCTGAACATGAGGAGCAGATCGATGAACATCAGTATGACCGTTGTCGCGTTCAGTGCGCTGCTGACCGCCGTTTTACCGATTAGCACGCTGGCGCAGCAGGCTACGCCGCTTGAGCAGGGTAAGGCGGTGTATCTGGGAAACTGTGCTGGATGCCATGGAGTGGACGGTGGCGGCAACGGCCCCCTCGCGAGTGGCATGACGCCGGCGCCGACAAATTTCAAGACGGCAACTCCGACCACGTTGTCCGATAACACCATTCAACAGGCTGTGTTGGTCGGAAAGCCGCCGGTAATGCGTGGGTACGCCACAATCTTGACGGCGTCCGATATCAATGCGCTTGTGCTGCACTTGCGATCCCTGGCGACAGCACCGTGAGGCATTGATCTGTAGTAGGCTCGTCCTCCAGCTAGCCTCCATGAGACGGTCCGGGCGGGGCTGTCTTCATGGTGGCGGCACCACGTTCCTCCCCTCTTCGTGCGCTATCTCGGTTCCATCGGCCACGCCCGGTCTGGTACGGGCCACCAGCCCAAGATTCCCCTCATGAAGCTTTGATCCATCGTTAAGATTTAGAGTTTTATCGCCGATACGGCTTGATAGGCAGAGCAGAAGGCTCAGCATGGGAGATCCAGTCAGAGGAGCCGTAGGACCGAGAAACAGTTTCCGTTCGTCGCAGGAATGGGTACGCCCTGAGCCAATGTGACGGCGTATGGCTAGGCGGTACACTAGATCGGGTAGGAGTACACCCTAATGGATGCCATGTCTGTCGCGACAGCGCAGGTGACCAGTGACCAGTGGGCCCTGCGGCCTCCGGGTGTCCTCGCTCCTCTCCTGCGTCCCATCGTGTCACGGCGTGAGGCATTGCCCTTCGCGTGTGCCTCGTCCTGAACCAGTCCACCATCGCCGTGAAATCCACCATGCAGCATCACAGAGTCGTCGGCCTCGGCCTCCTGGTAGTGTGCGCGCTCGCCGGCTGTGCGTCGCCGCAGCTCAAGCAGGCGCATCGCCTTGCCGAGGAACGTCAGTGGGATCAGGCGGTGGTGGCCTACCAAGAGGCCCAGCGCAAAGCGCCGTTCGATGACGCGATTCGCCGACACCTCGACCAGGCAAAAACCGCGGCGGCGGCAGACCACTATGCCCTCGGCAAACGAGCCTTTGAAGAACACCGTCTCGCCGACGCCCTCCATGAGTTCAAGCTGGCCCTCGGGCTCGACCCCTCCCGGGCCGAGTATCATGCGATGATTGCGGATGCGCTCCGATTGAAAGATAGTCAGGAGCAGCTCCACGCCGCCAAGAAACTGCAGAACCTCGGCCGCGTGGAGGAAGCACTCTCCGCTTTTGAACGGGCGGTGGAACTCGATCCGACTCAGACGACCGCGTTGGACAGTATCACCGAGCTCACCAAACAGCAGCGGGCCACGAAACGGATCGGCGGCTCCGAGGAGCCGCTCACGCTTCGCTTTCAAAACGCCAAGCTGAAAGAGGTGTTTGAAATTCTGGCCAGGACGGCCGGCGTGAATGTGCTGTTCGACAAGGAGGTGCGTGACGAGCCCATCACGATCTTCATCAAAGACCTGCCGTTCGATGAAGCGATGCACCTCATCCTGAACACCAACGGCCTGCTCGCCCAACAGGTTGCGCCGGACACGATTCTGGTGATGCCCAACAACAAGCAGAAGCAGGCGCAGTACCAGGATCTCATGATGCGGACCTTCTACCTGGCGAATGCGAAGGCCAAGGATGCCGTGAATCTGGTCCGGACGATGCTGGACAGTAAAAAGGTCTACGTCGATGACAAGGTCAATGCCATCATCGTCCGCGAGGAACCGGCGAAACTCCACCTGACGGAGAAGCTCTTGTTTGCCATTGATCGACGGGAGCCCGAGGTCGAACTCGACGTGGAGGTGCTGGAGGTCAATCGTACCAAGAGCATGAAATACGGGATTAACTTTGCCAAGCAACTGGGGTTCGGCATCAGGCCAGGGACTGGGACGGGCGGGATCTCCACCGCCCCCACCTCCTTTACCCTGGCCCAGCTGACGGCCCTGAGCCCACAGAGCTATCTCTTCACGCTGCCCGCGAGTCTGCTCACCGATTTCTTCAAGCAACAGTCCGACGCCAAGACGCTCGCGTCGCCCAAGCTGCGGGTGCTGAATAATAAAGCGGCGTCCATCAACGTGGGCGATAAGCAGCCGATTCTCTTGTCCACGACCAATGTGCTGCCGGGGCAGGCGGCGACCGGCGCCATCCCGACCACCTCCACCGTGACCTCGATCGAATTCAAAGATGTGGGCGTGAAGCTCACGGTCGAACCGTCAATCAACGCGTTAGATGAGATCGCGATGAAGCTGAAGATTGAGGTGACCAGGCTCGGTGATCAGGTGATTTTGCAGGCAAGTCCGGAGATCAAACAGTTCAAGTTCGGGACGCGGATGGCCGAAACCTTCTTGATGATGCGGGACGACGAGACGGTGGTGCTCGGTGGGTTGATTCAAGGCGAAGATCGAAAAAGCCGGTCGACGGTTCCCATCCTGGGTGATATTCCGTACCTGGGGGAGCTCTTTTCAGCGACGACGGTGGACCGTGTCGAAACGGAAGTGGTGCTGACGATCACGCCACGGATCGTGCGGAGCTTGACCACCCCGCCGATTGCCGATCAAGCCTTCTGGTCGGGGACCGATCAAAATTACGCGACGACCCAATTGTTTCCCCCTCATGCACGAACGGTTGCGCAGAGCACCAGCTCCTTGAAAGCCGCCCTCAGTGAACCAGCAGCTGAGCCGCGTCCGTCAGTGGCGACGGCTGGAGCAGGAGCGCCTTCTGCGGGCCGAGGCTCCGCCACGCCTAATGCTATGGTGGGGGCTCCACCAACCGGGGGAGAGCCATCAATTCCCTCAACAGCCACAAACCCGACTACGCCTGTTGCCACACCCATTCTGCCCACTGGTGCCGCCACTTCTTCAAGTGAACCGAAGAGCACCATAACGTCATCCGATCTTGTCGCGCTTAGCCCAGCCCTCGTGAGTATCAGCCCTTCGGATCAGTCCGCCCTAGCCGGGGGGGAATTTCGTATGGACATCTCGACCTCAGCCATCGAAACGTTGACGGAGGCGATGCTGACAGTGTCGTACGATCCCACGCACGTCGAGTTTCGACGTGTGGGGCCAGGTGCGGCGGCGATTTCCGCTCGTGCGACGGACGGACAGGTGATCCTGACGGTGCGGCGACAGGGAGCGGGAGGAACTGGGAATAGTGTCCTGGCCATGCTGTTCTTTCAGGCCAAAGCCAAGGGTGACACGATGTTGACGATGGAGACTGCGGCAAACGAGGGAGTTCCGTCACCTCGTGCCGAACGAGTGGTGATCCATGTGCAGTAGGAGCGCACGGTGTATGGCGGTCGGGAGTTCGTGCGTTCCTCGCATCATGACCAGCACGTCTGGGTTCACCCTCCTGGAGCTCATGACTGTCGTGACCATCATCGGGATTCTCGCGACCTTGGCCGTGCCGAACTATGAACTCCGTGTCACGAAAGCGCGGGAGGGGGCGCTCAAGCAAACCCTCTTTGTGCTGCGTGATGTGATCGATAACTATCGCGCCGACAAGGGCAAGTATCCGCAGGCGCTGACGGACCTCGTCACGGCTGGATATCTCCGATCCGTCCCGCTCGATCCCATCACGCGATCCACCCAAAGCTGGCAGGAAATTCAGGATTCTATCGAGCGCGGGATCTCCGATGTGCACAGCGGGAGCCAGCTGGTTTCGATCTCGGACGGCAAACCCTATAACGAGTGGTAGGCCATGCAGATTCAGAGACGACGATCAGGACAGGCTCTGTTGTCTGTCAGTCTGATATTCCTGATCAGTGGCTGTGTCACCGCTCACGATGTCCCTATGGCCCGACCAACGGACGAGGGACGATACGCCGCGCAGCTCATGCAGGAACGTGAACAGGAGCTTGCTGCCCTCCGATCCGAGATGGCCTCGACCCGTATCGCTGCCGCAAAACAGGAGGCAGAGGTACACGAGTTGCGGGCCACGGTGGTGCAGTTGCGGCAGGAGAACGGGGACTCGCATCAGGCCCTCCTCGAAGCCAAGCGGACGCTCGATGCGCGCGAGATCGAGGTGGCGGCGACGAAAGCCGAGCGTGATCAACTGGCGCAGGCGTCTGTCCAGTCGGGGATGAATGAACGCCAACTCACGGCACTGCACGACACGGTGGCCTCGTTAAGTCAGGAACTGGCGGCCATCAAGTCCACGATGACCCTCGGCAAGCCCACACCGGCGGACTCGACCGCGCGACAGGACCGCGACGAACGGATCATCCCGGCGGTGCACATCCTACGTGAAGACGCGGAGCAATCGAAGCCGTTGTGGATTACCGTGCAACCGGGAGACAGCTGGTGGAGCTTGGCTCGCATACACCACACGACCGTGAAGGCGCTGCGGGCGATCAATGGTCGGGCTGGCGATCACCTGAATGCGGGAGAAGCCATTCGGCTGCCGTAAGGTTCTGATCCACGACGGAAGGGCCGACGTCACAGGCGATCATGGAATCACTCACGACCATATTGATACGCCGTGGGATCATCACGTCCGATCAAGCCGAGGCGCTCTCTCAGCGGGCAGCGGGATCCCCGCGCACCCTCGCTCGTCTGATTGTTGATGAGGGGCTGCTCTCAGAGTGTGATCTCGCCCAAGTGCTCGCCGAACAGGCCGGGGTGCCATACCGCACGCTCGAGGACTACCGGGTCGAGTTCGAGGCCTTTCCCACGATTCCCGTGGACTGGATGCGCCAACATGGGTTTGTCCCGCTGGACGAGCGTGACGGCGTCCTGACCATCGCGGTGTCGGACCCGACCGACCTCAAAACGTTGGATCTGCTCGACCGCTTGCTTGGGCGGGACCTCTCGCTCTGTACCGCTCCTCGGAGTGCCATCGTCGAGGCGCTCCAGGAGAGCGAGCGGAATAGTCAGGTGGTGGCCCGCATCACCGAGGAATTTCGTCCTACGCTTGTCCAGGAGAATGAGAAGGGTGAGGAAGTCCTCTCACGCGAAAAGATCAGCCAGGACGAGAGCCCGATCGTTCGGCTCGTGGACACGATCGTGATGAATGCGTTGCAGAAGCGAGCCAGCGACATTCACATCGAACCGGCCGATGGGGTCACCGAAGTGAAGAATCGGATCGATGGGGTCCTCTATCTGGCGATGGAACCGCTGGACCTCCGGTTTCACAACCCGCTGGTCTCCCGCATCAAGGTCATGTCCGAGCTCGACATCGCCGAGCGGCGGGTGCCGCAGGACGGCCGCTTCAAGCTGCGGATCGACAGGCGCACCATCGACTTTCGTGTCTCGATCATTCCCAGCGCCTTCGGCGAATCGGTGGTGATTCGGATTCTGGCCAAGGAAGAATTCGACTCGGCCCGTAAGGGGCTGCACCTGGACTCCTTGGGGTTGAAGAAAGAGGACTTGGCGCGGTTCCGCCGGGCCATCACGGCTTCGTATGGGATGGTCCTGGTCACCGGCCCGACGGGGAGTGGCAAGACGACGACCCTCTACGCAGCCCTCAATGAAGTGAACACGAAGGAAGACAAGGTGCTCACCATCGAAGACCCGGTCGAGTATCAGTTGAGGGGCGTCGTGCAGATTCCAGTGAATGAGAAAAAGGGTCTCACCTTTGCCCGCGGACTTCGGTCGATCTTACGCCACGATCCCGACAAAATCATGGTGGGCGAAATCCGTGATGCGGAGACGGCGCAGATCGCGATTCAGTCTGCGCTGACCGGACATCTGGTGTTCTCGACCGTCCATGCCAACAACGCGTTCGATGTCATCGGTCGATTCGTGAACATGGGTATCGAACCCTACAACTTCGTCGCGTCCTTGAACTGCATCATGGCGCAACGCCTCGTCCGCAAACTCTGCGAGTCGTGTAAGGTGCCGATCTCGGTCAGCCCAGAGCAGTGTGAGCAATTAGGATTTGCACCAACGCTCTTCGTCGATCGGGTGCTCTATGGCGAAAAGGGTTGTGTGGACTGCCACGGCCTGGGCTTTCGCGGGCGCCATGCCATTACGGAATTTCTCCCGGTCACGGATCGGATCAAGGATCTCATCCTGGAGAAGAAACCGCCATCCGAGATCCGTCAGGCTGCCATCGAGGCCGGCATGACGAGTCTCCGCGAGGCCGGCATTGCCAAGATTCTGGCCGGAGAGACCACGCTGAAGGAAGTGAACCGGATGACGTTTTTGGGGTGAGGCTCAATGTTCTCTCTCTTTCCCATCCACCGACCCCGCCTGGGGATCAGCTTCCGTGCTCGGACACTGGAATTGGTCGAGGTGTGCCGCCGTTGGAACCGAATCCCCACCGTCACACGCTTGGTCAGCCAATCGTTGCCCGCCGGGCTGTTGGTCCCGTCGGCGACCGCGCCCAATATGGCTGATCCATCCGCTGTGACCAAAGAACTCGAAGCTCTACTCCAGCATGTGCGCGATCGAGCAGTGGCCATCGATCTCCCGATGGCCTGCGGCACCCCGGCGCTCTGTCATTTTGAAACGTTTCCGACGGCACATGCCGAGCAAGACGCCCTGCTTCGCTGGCGCCTGCGCCAAGACGAGCACCTCACGGCTTCCGATCTGACCCTTCGCTGGCAGGCCTTTCCCGCCGCAGAGCCCACTTCGACCGCGGTCTCGATTCTGGTGGTGGCCATCCGGTCAAGTATCCTGGACCAATATCATCGGATCTGTGAGGGTGCCAACCTCATCCCCGTGTCGATGGGGTTTTCGATATTCCATCTGCTGCATCTCGCCCGCTCGGCGTTCCCCACAGAAACCGAGGTGTACGTGGCCCATCGAACTGCCGAGGCGCTGATCGTGCTTGTGTTTCGAGATGGGCGACCGGTTCGTCTTCGGGTGAAACCACTCAGGCGCACGAGTGCCGACCTGAACACGGAACTGCTCCAGACGCTGCAGTATTTTGCGCAAGATGATTCGCACCGAGACTATGCGGTGGCCCGCACGACACCCCTGTATCTCGTCGAAGAAGGTACGGCCGCCGTGCCGTCGGTAGGACAAGGCCCATCCGAAGTCTGGACGCTGTCCGAGCAACCTGGCTGGACCGTGTCGGTGGTGCGGGCCCACTGGGCGATGGCCCCGATCGTGAGCACGGTGGTGAATCCCGATCAGCCACCGTTCGGCGCGCTAGCCTGTGTGTTGGCATCATGAGGGCACTATGACCTTCTTCACGGGTACGCAACGTCTGCCAGCGCGGTCGGGCATCCCGTCGGTCCGGCTCTCTGTTGCCCCGCGCACAATTCACGTGATGCGCGCGATCCAATGGGGGCTGTCGTGCCTCTTGATCTGCGCCAGTCTGCTCACCGGCTGGATGTGGTGGGAGACGCGCACGGTGGAGGAGGAAGCAACCCGCTACACCACGGCTGCAGACAGAACGGACGCGCTCAATCGGCAGTTCACGGCGCAACTCGAACGGGATCAGCTGACCCTCACGGCCTCTCAGATGGCGGTGATCCAGCAGGACGTGCGCTTCGTCAATCAGCTGGCGGAGAAACGTGGCTTCTTGTGGACGCAATTACTTTCTGATCTGGAGGAGGCGGTGCCAGCCGGCATCTCCATTCGCACGATTCATCGGGATGAGAAAACCTCCACCATCACCATCGATGGCCACGCGACGAGTATGGGAACGTTGCAGACGCTCATGACGACGTTGGAGGCTCGTCCTGCGTTTCGTCAGCCGGTCCTTCATCAGCATCAGCTCGTTGAGTCGTCTCACGCGGACAAAGGAGGGGAACGTGAAGCCGCCGGCGTGGAATTTTCGGTGACGGTGCAGTATCACGGGATCTTCAAGAACACGGGCACGCATGACGTTTCCTAATCTGAGAATCACCCAGTTCCCCATGGTCGTGGTACGACCGCTCCTACCCCTGACGATGCTGACCAGCGTGGTTGTCGTGGGTGCGGTGGTGAGCTTTGTCTACGGATTGATCCCAGCGGAGGAGCGGCTGCGTACTGCGGAGCAGGCCTTTCAGTCTACCAAACAGGCTCAGGTTGACTTACAGCGGACGAAGGCGCAGCAGATGCGGGCGCAAGCCGCACAGCGGCAGTTGGAGACCGTGCGGCAAGCTCTGCCGACACAGGGAGAATTTACGTCGCTGGCCCTCGCCCTCTCGGAGCTGGCCAAGCGCGAACAGGTCAAGATTCCGGGGATGGGCTATGACATCGCTACGTCAAAAGGAGCCGAGCCGGTGAAGGCGACGATCGCCTTCAAGGCCACGGGAGACTATGCGGCGATCTATCGGTTTCTCTCTCGGCTGGAAACTGCCGAGTCCTACCTGGTCATCGAAAGCCTGGATGTCGCGAGCGAGCACCAGCGCGACCAGGCTACGGCTCGGATTGTGGTGAATATCAAAGTGGCGACCTATTTACGACAAGAGGCCGCATGATTGGTGTCAAGTTTCTCACTCCCCGGATGAAATGGGTGGGGCTTGGTGGATTGGTCACGGTCTGGCTTGTCCTGGTGTATGTCAACGTAATTGCGGTGCCGCCGCCGCAAGAAATTCCGTTGAAGTACAAATCTGGGCAAGCTACTCCTGCGACGACTGAAACCGATGTTGCCGACGTGTGGGAGGTGCACTCGCTGCAGGCTCAGACGCGTGAACTGCCGGGCGCGCCCAAGAAAAATATCTTTGCGGCCACGACCATTGGACGATCACCCAGTCCGCACGAGAAGGTCGCCGCACTCCAGAAGAAACAACAGGCCCTCGCCGCCGCACCGATTATCGCACCGCCAGTTCCCGCCGCCCCGCCGCCTCCCTCACCGGAAGAACTCGCACGGCAGCAAGAGGCGCTCCGACAGCAGCAGCTCCGGGAACAGATGGCTCAGTACCGCTACCTCGGCTATGTCAACCAGAACGGGGTGCAGAAAGCGTTCTTGGGCAAAGGGCGGGAGATCTATATTCTCAAAGAGGGGGAGACGCTCGACGGCAAGTTTCAGGTGGCGCTCATTGAGGCGACAACCGTGAAACTGCTTGATGCTGATTCTAAACTGGAAACGATTCTGAAGCTCAAAAAAGAGGAATCGCCTGCCACAGGGACATGAGTCGGTTGCAATTCAATGTGTGCTTTTCATCAAGCAGAAACAGAATATATCGCTGATCCGACAGGATAGACATCTGCCCGAAGGTGGGGTTTAAGCAGAACGACGCACCCGGGTTAGCCGTCTGTGCTTGGGATGTTCTAATTCGACTCGGACGGGCCGCCCAAGCGCCGCAGCCATGTTCACCAGCGCATCTAATGAAAAGCGCGAGAGCCGTCCGCGGAGAAGATCATTGATCCGCGGCTGCGTGACTCCACATTGGGCACCCGCTTCCATCTGAGTCCACCCGTTTTCCTCAATGACCTCGGTGATCTGCCGCATAAGCCCAGATCGCGCATGCAAATTCGCCGCCTGTTCGGGTGTATCCGCCAAGGCATCCCACACACTCTTGAAACTGTGGATCGTCTTAGTCATATCTCCCTCGCCTGAGTTCAGCATACCGCATTCTTGCCAGCTCAATGTCGCGTTCGCTTGTGGCCCGTGTTTTCTTCTAAAAAGCATGCAGCACGTAGACGGCTTCAGCGAAGCGGGCTATTTAGAGCACGTGATATGTACCAGAGTCACCCCACACCCGTAGCTCTTCGACTCCCTTTCCGACAGACGGTATCGGTTTGAAGTCCCTCGTGGGCTTGCCATGCTGGACTCGTTCCAGTTGGTATCCCGTATCATGTCGCACCGGTTCCGGAAACCGTCGGATGCACTCTAGCGAGTCTCCGAGAAAGCGAAGCGGTTTCATGGGGTGATTATACCTGTTTGGATATACCACGACAAGCCCAAGAAGATTCGATCGAGCGGGGGCTCAAGGGCACCGAGTTAGGTGTCATGCGGCAAGCACTGTTCCTTGGATTGTGAAGGTGAGAGAGGGGCCAATAAAGGCTATCAACGATGGGTTGAGCGCCTCGCCTTCGGCGACTGCGCTGCTCCGGGTTCGCGTTCGCTCATCCCTCCAGACGGCGGGACTCCCGCCCTGCACATCGCTGACGCAGATGGCACCGCGCACACGCCGTGCCTCGTTCTTCTGCACCGTCGTCCCGCATGACGCGGCTCGACCGTGCCAAGCCGCCTGCTACACTTTCTGAGAAGAGCGGGAACTGGGGAGTGCGTCCTTGCCTGTGTGTCGTGACGGTATCACACCGTTCTCGCGGTCAAGGCCTGCGCGCGCGGCGGGGCCTCGTGCTCGCCAGCGTGCTCCGCACGGCCCTGACCACTGTGCTGCGATGTGCTGAAGACCCTCCACTCAGGCAATTCCGCCTGGGGCAATTCGGAGGGAATGACATGCACCAATTCAATCACGAACAACAGTCCATCGTGGCGACCTTAGTTCCGGACGAGAACCGGGTGGAGTTTCTGCCGCGTCACTTTGGGGCACACATGCTCACTGTGGAGAGGTACCTCTACTCGCAGTTTGCCAACCTCTGTCCAGCCTACACAGGAGGCTACTGGCACTTCTATGAATTGAGTAACGGCGGGTGCTATCTCGCGCCGAATCAAGAGACCTATCCACTTCTGCATCCTGGTAATTACTTCGAGGCGACGGTCTCTGGCGATGCCGCTGGGATCATCGCGTCCTTGTTCACGTTCAGCCAACTGTCATTCATTTTGGAAGCCGATCCACTTGGTCCTCGGATCGCCGAGTACTTCCATCTGCTGCGTGACTTCGCTGGTGCCCATCCTGAGGCTGGCCTGATCTATCGAGTCATCGACTAATTCACTCGACAGGGTCGGCAAGCCTCTCGCGCTTGTCGGCCCTGCACGATTCCCCACCGCTCTTCGACGTTCTCTCACCCGCACCCAGTGACCGCTTCTCGCCTACGGAAGGCACCGCGCCCGCGCCGTGCCGGTCCTCCTGCACCGTCATGCCGTGCGGCACGGCTTGACCGTGCTGAACGCCAGACAAAATCCCTCGCTCCAAACGGGGTGTGGCACTCCCGGGTGCAACCGCGCCAGCCAACGGCCCGGAGGGCTGTCACGCTTGCAGCCGTCCGTCGCCACAGACTTCGCTCTTCTGTTGCGCCTCTTGTGTGGTGAGAGGCGCAACAATGTGTATGGAAAAGGAGGGGGGTGGGCCGTTGGTCTGGTGAGTGGCTGTTCTCATGGTGAGGCAGTCTAAAACGAAGGGGGTAGATGATGACGACAGGAGTTGCGGTGAGACCGAATGTGCGGAGAGTCAACACACGTCCGAATGCAATCCGGGCGGGTCGAGTCGAGCACGCGCTGACGTACTATCGCGTCACAAGCATACGCGAGCATGGTGCTGAGATGGACACAGTCATGTCCAATTTCCTCACGGATCTCCAGCACTTGTGCGACCGATTGAATCTGAATCTCGCGAAACTCGATCGCATGGCACATCTGAATTATCTCCACGATACGTCTCTACGGTAACGAAAAAACGGGAGTCGGAACGGCGGCCACCGTTCCGGCTCCACACCACACACAGACGAAAGGAAGGGATCATGACGACACAGGCAGAAACGATCTTTGTCACGCCAGAGGGGGACGCCGGACAAGCACAGCTTCCTATCCCAAGTCTCAGCATTGCGAACCTGCTCCAACAGCGCGAGGCCCTCATGACGTTGTTTCACGAGGCATTTGAACGACTGATTCAGGCCCAAGCCCTTGCTGCCACGGCGCGGCTTGGATTCCCTGACATGTTCCTCGCTCGCGATTACCGCGACCGAGGGAGACACCTGCTTGAACTGGAGCATCGCGCGGACATCATGGAGCAGTTTCAGCAGGTCGTCGATGCCGGCGGATGGACCACTCTCTTGAACGATTCAGGTATGCGATCGATCATGTGCGCGTCGAAACGAAAAGAAGTCGATGCCCAGATCAACGGCAAGCAGGGAAACGTACCAGCCTTCACGCGAGACGCCATTGTCGCCACCTTTGCCGAACTCCATGCGTCACGTGTGGAGATGTTCGAGCAGGGCGTCCTTGAGTGTTTTCGACGGCTTTCATGGGATTACAAATCGAATCTTCCTCAGCAATTCGGCAAGCGGATTGTGATGACCTCTTTGACCTCATACGGCAGTGCCAACCATCGGCAGAGCGATGAGTTGGATGACCTCCTTCGCGTCTTTCATCTCTGTGATGGCAAGCTGGAGGCCGATCATCGGACGGGAGCCATCCGTCTCATTACAGATGCGATGCAGAGCACCTCGGAGTGGCCCAAGCGTGCTGAGAACGAGTATGTCTCTCTTCGGCTCTTTAAAAATCACAATGGGCATGTCACGTTCAAGCGGCCCGATCTGGTGCAACGACTCAACCGCATTCTGGCCCAGCACGATCCGCATGCGTTAGCGGCACCAAGATAAACGGACACACCACGCAGGGGAGCCGGAGGGGTCATGGTGTCTTACCCTTTCCTCTACATCGCGTTTCCCGCCCCGCACCAACCAAGGGGCGGGAACGCCAAGCATCGTGGTCCGGCGGGTGGGGCGTTGCAGGCGTGCCAGGGTCCGCGCTGGCGCGATTGCTCGCCCCATGAGCCGCCCCATTTGTCCCCATCTTTTGAGGGTAACCATGTGCACAAGATACTGTCTCTGCGCGTATCACCGCGCATCACAGTCTGTTCAGCACCTTGCCTATTTTGTAGGCATCCGCAGTACCTGACGGTGGACCACCATGGATAGGGGGGGCGATTACGGGCGGAGCGTCCAGTAGATCACGGCCGCTGTACACAAAAGCACCACGGCAGCGAGGAGATTGA
>CXWL01001375.1_pt1 | contig 19420 bp, 17 predicted proteins | sample 590931 | NCBI WGS metagenome assembly CXWL01 (sample SAMEA3498368, study PRJEB10139) | groundwater metagenome | biome: water well; material: biofilm material | place: Germany | collected 2015-04-27 | reverse complement strand
CATATTTATTGCCGCTTGTGGTATTGGTACATGGGTTATTTATGAGGTTGTGCATACGCAATCAGCTGCAGATTGGTATGAAAGAAAAGCAGAAAATGGCAATTTAGTAACTTTGCCTAAAGATGATGCACCGCACAAGGCTGCTATGGAGTGGTGGTACTATAATGGTCATCTGATTTCTGAATCAGGCAAGCAATATAGTTTTCACTATACAGTTTTTCTTGTGAGCAACGTTGCTGATCATATTGTTAGTCATGCTTCGATTAATGAACATCAAACGGGTAAGCACTATACTGCGCAACGCAGAACAGCAGGAAATCCATCAACAATTAAGGAAAATGGCTTTGAATTTATTCAGGGCGATTGGCTCATGATGGGGAGTGATGGTCGCGATAAATTAAAAATCATGACCAATGAGTTTAGTTTTGATCTCGATTTGACTAGTACCAAGCCTCCTGTTTTTCATGGAGGAAATGGGATTATCTCTCTGAAGGATGCTGGCCATAGTTATTATTATTCCCGTACGCGGATGGCTGTCTCTGGTGTTGTGAAAATAAATAATACAACTGAGAAAGTGACAGGTATTTCTTGGTTTGATCATCAATGGGGGGATTTCGCTGTAGGACGCTTATCGTGGGACTGGTTCAGTCTTCAATTAAATGATGGTATTGATTTGATGATTTATCAATTGCATGATAGGAAAACGAACGAACCTATCCTCTATATTGGCAGCATAAATCAGAACGGAAATACAGAGAACCTTGTAGCAACAGATTTTAATATTGCTCCCAGGAGAAAGTGGATTAGCAATAAATCAAAAATTGCTTATCCAACAGAATGGGCGATAGATATTCCATCAAAAAATATAAATCTCGTGGTTAAAAGTATAAATGAGAGCAATGAATTTGATGCTATGTTAACTACGTATAATATTTATTGGGAAGGTGCGATNNACTTGCTAAAAAGCATACTCGTTGTTTGTGTTGGGAATATATGTAGAAGCCCAATGGCTGAAGGTTTATTTAAACAAGCACTTATAAACGCTAATAAATCTGACCGCACGGTAAATTCAGCTGGTCTTAGTGCATTAGTGGGACATCCTNNAAATGAGAGCAATGAATTTGATGCTATGTTAACTACGTATAATATTTATTGGGAAGGTGCGATTCAGGTGCAAGGTTCGCATACAGGTTCAGGTTTTATGGAATTGTATTACATGGATAAAAAGCATTAAGACCTGAAGAATNNAACGCTAATAAATCTGACCGCACGGTAAATTCAGCTGGTCTTAGTGCATTAGTGGGACATCCTCCAGATCCGAATGCGTGTTCACTAATGAGGGAAAGAGGTATAGACATTTCCGATTATCGCGCTTGCCAATTAAATCAAGAAATGATTCGTAAGTCGGAGCTTATTTTGGTAATGGAATTAAATCAGAAATATATTCTTGAAGAAAATGAGCCAACAGCAAGAGGAAAGATTTTTCGACTAGGTGAATGGGGAAAATTCGAAATCACTGATCCGTATAAAAAAGAAATCCAATTTTTCGAGAAAACACTGACATTAATTGAGCAGGGCGTGTCTCACTGGGTAGAAAGATTGTAGCTTAATCTGTGAATAAGAAATCTTGGAAAGCTAATGATTTCTGGCAAAGGCGGAAACGGTTGAATAAATATAATCATGAAAAACATGAATGCACCTTTGGCTGATGTAACTAAAGTATATATCGAGAATGATAGCAATTTGCTTCATGTCAAAAACGAAAAATGCACAAGCTTTAACATCCTTTTCAATGGTTACTTTGGTTACTAAGCGTTGTAATAAACTTTGGTGTTTTGATGAAGCTCTGAATCGCCTGTAAATGTCATTTCGAACGAAGTACGAAATTTTTGGAATCTGGTTCAATGCTATAAATTCCTTACCTCGTTTAAAATGAAGGCTATTCAGAGTTTCTTTCGTTTGGGTAAACACCTGGTTTGCCGAGGTTGTGGAATCGCAGAATACAAAGATTCTTCTAAAAATTTTACATTATTCTGGCTAATGGAACGCGAGCTTATCTTATATATGGAATTAAGTAATCTTTGGCATCTAAAGGAAATAGTATTTCTTCGGAAAAATATTTTTCTTATTATAATCATATTAAGCCAACTTTCCGCTTGTACTTTGATTCCAGGGCAACATTACAGGTCTTTTTCCGGTCAATCCAATGTGGANNATAGAAAAGGATTTTAACAATCGCAGTCTAGGTCCTGATAATGTGGCGAATCACTATTTTGATTATCGTATTGGATCGAAAACCACAAAAGGCACTCCTGAGAAAGAACCTTACGATCAATATCGTGTGGGGCCCAGAGATGTTCTTACTATAACTGTTTGGGAACATCCGGAATTGACTATCCCTGCGGGTGAGTTTCGCACAGCCGAATCTGCAGGCAATGTCGTCGGCGAAGATGGCACTTTTTTTTATCCCTATGCCGGTGTAATTCGAGCAGCAGGTAAAACGGTAGAAAAAATTCGCGAAGAGTTAACGCAAAAACTTTCTAAATTTATTGAAAATGTCCAACTTGACGTGCGCGTGGCTGCGTATCGTAGTCAACGGGTTTATATCGTGGGTGAAGTGATGCAACCTGGAATTCAACTGGTCAAAGATATCCCATTAACGGTGCTGGAAGCGATCAATCTTTCAGGCGGTGTAAATCCGGGAGCAGATCTGCGCAATATTACGTTAACGCGGGATGACAAAACCTACAGCATTAACCTGCTGAGCCTTTACGAGGGCGGTGATATAAAGCAAAACGTGCTACTCAAACATGGCGATGTTTTGAATGTGCCAAATAATGTATTTAATAAGGTTTTTTTGATGGGAGAAACTTCGTTGGGTCGTGGCTTCGGCTCCAGACCGCGAAGTATCATTATGGATAAGGCACGTATCACATTGATGGAAGCAATAAGTGAGCACGGCGGCCTTACTCAAGACACTGCTGATGCGGCCAGAATTTTTATCTTTAGAAGCGGCGTAGGTAAATCGGAAATATTTCATCTGGATGCAAGATCCCCCGAGGCATTTTTATTGGCAGACCGATTTCCATTGCAGCCACGAGATTTGGTTTACATCAATCGGACAGAGCTTATTCGTTGGCTCGAAATTGTTGCACAAATTCAACCGATCGTTAATCTTTTGAATACGTTTGACGGATCAATCTCGGTTGAACCATTAAGATAAACATCCTGATATTTCATTATTTTCGTAACCGCCATGCTCAACACATTCACTGACAAAACTAAAGATCTGACACAGACCGTACCCAGTGACGAGGATGATTCAATCGATCTGGGTGAATTGTTGGGCATAGTGGTGGATGGTAAATGGCTTGTCATGGCGATTACATTCGCTATCTTCTCGATGGGCATAATTAAAGCCATTATTGATACGCCGATTTACAAAGTCGATGCCATGTTGCAAGTGAATGAAAAGTCACAAACCATGATGGGAATGGAGCCATTAAACGATATGTTGGGAAATAAGCTTCCGGTGATGGCTGAAATCGAACTTATTAAATCCAGGAAGATATTGGGAACCGTCGTTAAAAATCTGGATTTGGAAATTATCGCTAAACCGCGGCTGTTTCCTTTCGTGGGCGAGGCGATTGCGAGAAGATTCGGGCACCGTAATCCAGTTAATGCTGTTTCCAGCCCGTTATTTGGGCAAGACAGGTATGCCTGGGGCGGAGAAGCAATTCAAGTTAGCACATTAACTGTGCCTGATGGTTTGAAAGATAAGCAATTCATACTGCAGGCTGGGCAACAAGGCCAGTTTCTGCTCATCTATAACGATGAACCTATTCTAGAAGGCGCAGTGGGTACGCTGGTAAGCAAACAAATTGAAAGCTTTCAACAGCCCATTACCTTATTCGTATCTCTCTTAAAGGCGCGCCCGGGTACGCAATTTACCCTCGTGCGGCAATCCGAGAATAACGCGACACGTCAACTAAGAAATAGCCTGGCTGTATCAGAGAAAGGCAAGGGTACAGGGATATTGGAATTGACTTTTGAATCAGACAATGCTGATCATGCAGTCCGGGTATTGAATGAAATAGCCAATATTTATGTGCAGCAGAATGTTGAGTATAAATCTGCGGAATCACAGAAAACATTGGGATTCCTGGATAAACAGTTGCCTATACTTAAAGATCAGTTGGAAGCAGCTACAAGTGTTCTGAATGAATTTAAAAATAAAAAGGGCTCTGTCGATTTAAATACTGAGACGCAGAATATCTTAAAAGGGGTTGTAGATACAGAAACCCAATTGACACTTTTTCAGCAAAAGCGTGATGAACTGAGGCAGAGATTTACCGAATCTCACCCCAACGTTATTGCAGTTGATAAGCAGATTGCGCGATTGCAGGAGCTAAAGAAATCTAATGACAAGAGGATCAAGGCATTGCCCGAAACGCAACAAGTCATCTTGGGTTTATCCGGGGATGTGGAAGTCAGTGCAAGTCTCTATAGCACTTTGCTTAATAATGCACAGACATTGCGTGTGGCCAAAGCAGGTACCGTGGGAGACGTAAGAGTAATCGATCACGCCATCTTGCCTGATAGGGCGATTAAACCAAACAAGCCTTTAATTATTGGCGTGGCCTTTGCCTTGGGATTGTTGTTAGGTGTTGTTGCAGTATTTATTCGCAAAGCATTGCATCGTGGCATAGAAGATCCGGATCTGGTCGAGAAACAATTGCATATACCCGTTTATGCCACCATTTCACACAGCAAAGACCAGGAATTACTCAATAAGGAATTGAACAAACCTTCCAAATTGGTCAGGAGGAATAGACCAGTTATTTTAGCGCTTAGAAATAAGGAAGATGTTGCAATAGAAAGTCTGCGAAGTCTGCGTACCACCATACATTTTTCTTTATTGGAAGCCCAAAATAATATCATCGTAATCAGCGGGCCAAGCCCAGGAGTTGGGAAAACATTTGTTGCCTCCAATCTTGCTGCAGTCATGGCTGATTCCGGTAAAAAAATATTGCTGATAGATGCTGATATGCGTAAGGGTGCAATTAATAAACTGTTTGGAGTCAATAGAGAGGGTGGGTTATCTGAAGTAATTTTAAATACCATAACTGTACAGGACGCCACTCGCAAAATACCATCGGTTAACTTCGATTTTATTCCCACCGGAACAATTCCACCCAATCCATCGGAACTATTGCTTCATGAACGTTTTGGTCAGATCCTTGAAGGATTCACTCAACAATACGACTTGATCATCATCGACTCACCGCCAATCCTGGCGGTTACAGATGCCGCTATTATTGCCCGGNNCAGAGTATCAGAAGATTTTCCCAGTCGGGCGTTACCATAAAGGGCATCGTATTTAATGATATGCCGCAATCATCGTCGCGTTATGGTTATGGTTATGGTAAATATGTTTATCAATATAGCTACCAGAAATCAAAGTAAAAATCATGAATATTCTTATCTTTTCTGTATTTTTATTTAGCATCTTTTTATCCATATTGGCTATTTGGTCTACTGTTTCACTCATGCATACCCTTAATATTACCGACAAACCTGATGATGAGCATAAGCTGCATGATACCAATACACCTTTTGTTGGTGGAGTGGGGGTGCTGGCGGCTTTGTGTTTTGCATTCATTCTATTAATCAACCTTCATTCTGAGCATTTCCAGAAATGTATTGCCCTGCTTATTTGCGCTATCATTATCTGGAGCACTGGTTTCTTAGACGATGCGATTAAGCTTGGATACAAATTACGTTTTGCAATACAAGCTTTGGTTGCGCTCATTATGATTCTGTGGGGCGGAGTGGTGGTGAATGAACTGGGCGGATTGTTTTTTGGATTCCCGCTGCAACTCGGAACGATTGGCATTATTTTTACGCTTATTGCCACTATTGGTGGAATCAATGCACTTAATATGCTGGATGGCGTCGATGGACTTTCAGGGTCAATTGCGCTGGTGAGTTTGTTGTTTATTGGTGCTACGACCTATATAGCACAAGATCAGCATAATCTGATATTGACTTGTGCGCTTGCCGGTGGTGTGGTTGGTTTTTTGTACTTTAATCTGCGTTATCCCTATCAACGCTACGCACGAGTTTTTCTCGGTGACAACGGCAGCATGCTGCTTGGCGTGATGTTTGCATGGCTGCTGGTGGATATTGCACAAAATCCCAATCCGTCGATAACACCGGTAACAGCGATTTGGTTGTTTTCCGTTCCGCTCCTGGATATGTTCAGTGTCATGGTGCGCAGGATGTGTGCGGGGCACTCACCCTTTACTCCGGATCGGAAACATTTGCATCACTTGTTGATGAAATCCGGGTTCCGGGTCTCTGAAATTGTTTTTACCATAACGTTATTACATGGTTTGTTAGGAATAATAGGGCTTGCCGGTATGTATTCAGGCGTACCTGAATTTGCAATGCTACTCGGTTTTCTTCTGATTTTAACCGGGTACTTCTACTTGACTTATCATCCTGAAAATTTTATATCGCTACTTCGAAACTTCGACATGCTGCTTAATACCCGATTGAGGTTTGCGCCTGTTTCAAATAGCAAAATCCTCATTGGTAGCTACTCTACTCAAGAAGCCGAGGCGCTTGCCAGGGCAATCAGTGATGAACTTGGACCCGAGATGAGTTACTGGATAAGGCTCTTCAGGAAATCATCGGAACCTGATCACTCAGGAAATTGTTATGCGATTACACTTAATATCTGGCTTGATAAAAAGGATGATTTCTCGAAAGAAATGCTGAGGCAGTATATAGTGTCGCTACAACGGCGGTTAATAGAACAACGAAGCATCCATTTATACCGGTTTTCCAGTCGTGAAACAGATTTTGATCCGGTAATTCATAGTAAAGGGAGTGCCTTCGGTGAATCTAAAGTCAAGAGCCGACGCAAGCTGGGACCACAAGCGTTGTCATTTGAAATTTTGCGTTGAAGATAAAATGACATTTGTCATTCCATACGCAGTGAGGAATCTTTGGTAATCAACACAATAGATTTCTCGCTGTGATGGAAATGACAGTTGTTCAGAGTTTCCTAAATTAGCTACCAAGTTTGTATATTCAATAAAGGTTTTTTTCATGAAAATCGCGGTTGTTGGTCTAGGTTATGTTGGTTTACCGTTGGCAGTCGAGTTCGGCAAAAAATATCCCACGGCCGGTATTGACCTCTCCGCAGATAAAATTACGGCATATCGCAATTTTATTGATCCGACTGGTGAAGTGCCATCAGAGCATTTGCGTGCTGCAACTCAGCTGAATTATCACACCGATCCACAAGCATTAAGCGATGCTGATTTCATCATTGTGGCTGTTCCCACGCCAGTGGATAAAGCAAACCAGCCGGATTTCACTGCGCTCATCAAAAGCTCCGAGGCCGTTGGAAAGCACATCAAGCGCGGTGCGATCGTGGTGTATGAATCCACCGTCTATCCCGGCGCGACCGAAGAAGTGTGTATTCCGTTGATTGAGAAACATTCTGGCTTAAAGTGGAAAAAAGACTTCTTTGTCGGTTACAGTCCGGAGCGGATTAATCCCGGTGATAAAGAGCGAACGGTCACAAAAATCGTTAAAGTTGTTTCCGGCGATACGCCGGAAACATTGAAGACTGTTGCTGAAGTTTACGGTTCAATTATCACCGCAGGCGTGTATCCAGCCAGCAGTATCAAGGTGGCAGAAGCCGCTAAGGTCATTGAAAATACCCAGCGCGATTTGAATATCGCCCTGATGAACGAATTGGCTATTATTTTCGATAAGCTCGGCATCGATACGCTGGAGGTGTTGAAAGTGGCGGGCACCAAGTGGAACTTTCTGCCATTTCGCCCTGGTCTGGTTGGCGGACATTGCATCGGCGTTGATCCGTATTACCTGACCCATAAAGCAGATATGGTCGGGTACCACCCACAGGTTATTCTGGCAGGGCGTCGTATCAATGACGGTATGACAGCCTATGTGGCTCAGCAAACCGTGAAGCAAATCATCCAGACAGGCGGGGCAGTCAAGGGATCTAAAGTCATCGTGCTGGGGCTTACTTTCAAAGAAAATTGCGCAGACTTGCGCAACAGTAAGGTTGCTGATTTGGTGAGAGAGCTGCAAGAATTTGGGTGTGAAGTTAGCGTACATGACCCGTTGGCTGAACCAAAAGAAGCTATTCACGAATACGGCATCAACCTCACCCAATGGGATTTGCTACCAATGCAGTCTGACGCCATAGTGGCAGCCGTGGCTCACACGGAATACATCAATAAGCCGGTCAGTGAGTTGTTATCCAAATTGAAAACTGGTGGTGTGTTCATCGACGTCAAGTCCGCGTACCCTCAAGATGCGATTGAAGCGGCTGGATACAAGTTGTGGCGGCTATAATTTGCATTTAATGTAGCCTGAACAAAATGATGACTAATACTAAACTAATTGTCCAAAACACCATTGTCTCTATCACTCGGATAGAGCAGGCGGACTTCATATCGCTGACTGACATTGCCAAAGTTAAGAATCCTAATGAACCTAAAGACGTAGTTAAAAACTGGTTAAGAACACGCTCGACTATTGAATTTATTGGTCTCTGGGAGAAAATTAACAATCCGAATTTTAAAGGGGTCGAATTCGACTCCTTTAAAAGCGAAGCCGGTACGAATAACTTTACCTTGTCACCCAATCTGGAGAGCATCAATGCAGAACTTATCCGGAAAGGCGTTGCGCAAACCGATCGGATTACTGCTTTGAACCAAATTGCCATTCATCAAATGCGTTCCTTATTGAATGCACCAGAAATCAAAAAACTCAAATGATCCAACCCTCATATTACGACCAACTCAAAACCCGCCTGGCCACTGAGGCACACACATGGCTCATTACCGGCGTAGCGGGCTTTATCGGCAGCAACCTGCTTGAAGCCCTGCTCCAGCTCAACCAGCGCGTGGTTGGGTTGGATAACTTCGCCACCGGCTACCAGCGCAATCTGGATGAGGTCGAATCATTGGTATCCGCCGAGCAGTGGGCGAACTTCAACTTTATTCCAGGTGATATCCGCAATCTCGATGATTGCCGCCGTGCCATGGTTTTCCGTCATTCCCGCGAAGGCGGGAATCCAGATTGTCAAGAAAGCGTCCCTGTCGAATATGTGCTCCACCAAGCCGCTTTGGGTTCAGTTCCGCGTTCCATCGAGAACCCAATTGCAACCAACGAAACCAACATCAGCGGCTTTCTCAACATGCTGGTTGCCGCCCGCGATGCAGAAATCAAGCATTTCGTCTACGCAGCGAGCAGCTCCACCTATGGTGATCATCCGGGTTTGCCCAAGGTGGAAGACAAGATCGGCAAGCCGTTATCACCCTACGCCGTCACCAAATACGTCAACGAACTCTATGCCGATGTCTTCGCCCGTACTTATGGTTTCAATACCATCGGCCTGCGCTACTTCAACGTCTTTGGTCCGCGCCAGGATCCCAATGGGGCTTATGCGGCTGTCATTCCCAAATGGATTGCCAGCATGATCAAAGGCGAGCCGGTATTTATCAACGGCGATGGCGAAACCAGCCGTGATTTCTGCTACATTGATAACACTGTGCAAGCCAATCTGCTCGCTGCCACCACGGAAAATCCGGAAGCCACCAACCAGGTCTATAATGTAGCTGTGGGTGACCGCACCACACTCAATCAGTTATATGAGCAGCTTCATATCAACTTGCTGCCAAGCTATTCTCACCTGAAAGGCGTGAAGCCCGTGTATCGTGATTTTCGCGCAGGGGACGTGCGCCACTCGCTGGCTGACATCAGCAAAGCCGCCGCGTTATTAGGATACCAGCCAACCCACCGCATAGCGGAAGGGTTGAAAGTGGCGATGGGGTGGTATGTTCGGCATGCTGCTCAACAAAAAAGCGATCAATAGCTCGCCATGCTTATGAAAACCTTGAAGGTAAAATGACTTTTTAATACTGATTGATTGAGGCATATAAGGTAAAATCAGACAGTTCTTTATGGCGAGAAAATGTGATACAAACAAAAAGCGACGTGTAAGAAGTGCATTTATGCATGACTCGCGTTTAAGTGTAAGGTGAGGAATTGATCTTTGGGTCCAAATGCATACTCAACAAAATATTTCGTGTGAACTAGAAATGGACAAGAGCGACACAGTAATGCTTATAGATTCCGGCCTTCGCCTCTAAGATAAATCGCACTGTTTAATGGCCGAATCTATAAGCGAGTAATCTCAATTGGCACAACACTACTTTGTTTTGAATATATCTTTTTTTAATTTTCGAAAGAACGGCGGCTTCATATCTGGCTCAGCTATTTATTTGCTGTCAAACATATTTGCCGCCGCCATTCCTTTTATTCTTCTCCCGATACTCACGCGCTATTTGAGTCCAGTAGAATATGGCGAAGTTGGAATTTTTTTGACGCTAATTGCTGGTCTCGGAGCTTTTACAGGACTCAGTGTTCATGGTTCTGCCGGACGTAAGTTTTATGACGACGGACTCGAAAAACATAGCCTGAAAGACTTCATCGGGGCATGTCTGCAGATATTGCTTGCCAGCAGCCTGCTCGTGCTCATAATCGCATGGCTATTCCAGGCACAGTTGTCGGAATGGTTGGGGCTACAGCCTCACTGGATACTGTGGGCCGTGATAGCATCGGCAGCCGGTTTTGTTTTTCAGTTGCGCATGGGGCAATGGCAAGTGCGCAAACAGGCTAGACCGTACGGCATCACACAAGTCGCACAGGCCCTAATGAACACCTTGCTATCAATCTTGCTGGTAGTGGTTTTTCTTCAGGGCGCTGATGGCCGCATCAATGCTTACATCATTAGCACGTTCGCTTTTGCGATCCTTGCAGTGTTTCTCTTGTATCGAGACGACCTGCTTGGTTTTGCCTGGCATCCAAACTACATTAAGGAAGCCCTGGCGTTTGGTGTACCCCTGATGCCCCATATCGCGGGTATATTCCTGTTGAGTGCAGTTGACAGGCTGGTAATTGATTACCAGCTTGGTTTGGCCCAGGTTGGTATCTATATGGTGGCTGTGCAACTCGCCAGCGTCATGGGGATTATTTTCGACGCCATCAACAATGCCTATGTTCCATGGCTTTTCGAACGACTCAAACGTGACCAGCCCGATGAAAAGAAGCAGATCGTCAGACTCACTTATGCCTATTTTCTGGTGTCACTGCTGGCAGCCGGCCTGGCCTTTGTCGTCGGCCCGATTGCGGTCATTTTTGTCGCCGGAGAACGATACACCGAAGCCGGTAGTGTGATTGGCTGGCTTGCGCTTGGGCAGGCTTTCAGCGGTATGTACCTGATGGTTACCAATTACATTTTCTACTCGAAAAAGACAGGGCTTTTGTCGCTGGTAACCATTGGAAGTGGCTTGTTGAATTTGGTTTTACTTGTAGTGCTCATTAAAATGCTTGGCCTGACTGGTGCCGCAATAGCGTTTGCCCTCTCGATGGCACTGCGTTTCTTGTTTACCTGGCTGGTTGCCAACAAGCGCCATCCCATGCCCTGGTTTCAGGCTTAACCGTTTTAGCAACAAATAACAGGACGTATTGCATGCTCACCAACCAAACAATTCTCATCACTGGCGGTACAGGTTCATTTGGCCACACTTTTATCCCGATGACGTTCGATAAATACAATCCGAAAAAGCTCATCATCTATTCCCGTGACGAAATGAAGCAATGGGAGATGGCAAAGCTATTCGCTGACGATGAACGGGTACGTTTCTTTATCGGCGATGTGCGCGATCGCGAGCGACTTTACCGCGCGCTCGACGGAGTCGACTATGTGGTGCATGCGGCAGCGACCAAGATCGTTCCTACAGCCGAATACAATCCTTTTGAATGCGTCAAGACCAACGTCATGGGCGCGATGAATATCATCGACGCCTGTATCGACAAGAAAGTGAAACGGGTGGTTGCACTCTCCACCGACAAGGCCAGTAGTCCTGTCAACCTATACGGCGCCACCAAACTAACTTCGGATAAACTCTTTATTGCGGGAAATTCCTACGCTGGAGGGCACGATACGCGCTTTGCCGTGGTGCGCTACGGCAATGTGATGGGTTCGCGTGGTTCGGTCATTCCCTTTTTTCTGTCCATTGCCAATCAGGGAAAGCTGCCCATCACCGACGCGCGCATGACCCGCTTCATGATTTCCCTCGAAGAGGGCGTCGAGCTTGTCTGGCACGCTTTCGAAGACATGGTAGGCGGAGAGATTTACGTTAAGAAAATCCCCTCGATGAAAGTGACCGATATCGCCCTCGCCGTCGTGCCCGAAGCTTGCCAGGAAATCATAGGTATCCGTCCTGGCGAAAAGCTGCACGAGCAAATGATTGGTGCTGAAGATGCCTTACATACCTATGAGTATACCGACCACTTCAAGATATTGCCTGCAATCCACAACTGGAGCTCGGATCTTGCACGCATCAAACATGGGCAAAAAGTCGCGGAAGATTTTACCTATTGTTCGGACAACAACACGGAGTGGATGAGTATTGAAACGTTGCAAGCGTGGATTGCTCAGAACCATGAAAAAATCGGCAAGATATGACAACAATGATTCCCTATGGGCGCCAAGACATTTCCGAAGCTGACATCCAAGCAGTCGTGGATGTGTTGCGTTCGGACTATCTCACTCAAGGCCCTGCCGTTCCAGCGTTTGAGAAAGCCGTTGCAGATTACTGCGGCGCGCAGCATGCAGTGGCTGTCAACAGCGCCACCAGCGCACTGCATATTGCTTGCCTGGCGCTAGGTGTGGGACCGGGCGACTGGGTGTGGACCAGCCCCAATACTTTTGTGGCCAGCGCCAATTGCGCGTTGTATTGCGGTGCGCAGGTCGATTTTGTGGACATTGATCCGCACACTTATAACATGAGCATAGAATGCCTCGCAGAAAAACTAGTTCAAGCGGAAAAATTGGATTGCCTACCCAAAGTGGTTATTCCGATCCATCTCTGCGGCCAGGCATGCGACATGATAGGTATCCATTCATTAAGTCAGCGTTACGGCTTCAAGATCATTGAAGATGCCTCCCATGCCATTGGCGGGAAGTACAGGAGCGAGCCCATCGGCAACTGTAGTTACAGCGACATTACCATATTCAGCTTCCATCCGGTCAAGATTATCACTACGGCGGAAGGCGGCATGGCCATGACCAACGACGCTCAATTGGCAAAGCGTATGCAGTTATTGCGTAGCCACGGTATTACTCGTGACGTGAATGAGATGACCCATGCGCCTGATGGCCCTTGGTACTATCAGCAGATTGATCTAGGCTTCAACTACCGTATGACCGACCTGCAAGCCGCATTGGGCTTGAGCCAGATGCAGCGACTGGATGAATTTGTCACCAAGCGGCACAGCGCCGCCAAACGATATAGCCAGCTTTTGACTGATTTACCGGTGAGCACGCCTTTGCAGTATGTGGATAGTTATTCCGGTTTGCATCTGTACATAATTCGTTTGAAGCTTGAAGAGATTCGCATGACACACCGCCAAGTGTTCGAAGCGCTACGTGCAGCAGGTATTGGCGTCAATCTGCATTACATTCCGGTTTATCGTCAGCCTTATTACGCAGGCTTGGGATTCAAGGCGGGATATTGTCCGGAAGCAGAGAAGTATTATTCCGAAGCAATCAGCCTGCCGATGTATCCAGGGTTGACCGAAGCGCAGCAAGACAAAGTGATCGCAGTATTACATCAAGCGACTGCAAAATGAGAATCGCTGTTATTCCTGCTCGTGGTGGAAGCAAGCGCATCCCCCGCAAGAACATCAAGGACTTTTGTGGCAAGCCGATGATTGCCTGGTCAATTGAAGCAGCAAAAACTTCGGGCTTGTTTGATCGCATTATCGCCTCTACTGATGATGAAGAGATCGCCGAGGTGGCTAAACAATGGGGCGCAGAAGTGCCTTTCATAAGGCCCGCCGAGCTGTCTGATGACCATGCGGGAACCACACCAGTCATCGCCCATGCCACGCAATGGGCTTTGGATCAAGGGTTAGATGTAGCTGGAGTGTGCTGCATTTATGCGACTGTGCCATTCATTCAGACAGATGATCTCAAGCGAGGATGGGGCGCACTGAACTCGGGCGATTGGGATTACGCATTCACCGTGACCGATTTTGCCGCGCCAATCTTCCGTTCGTTCAAGCAAACTGCTGAAGGCGGAATAGAGATGTTCTTTCCGGAACATTTTGCTACGCGTTCGCAAGACTTGCCTGTCGCGCTGCATGACGCAGGCCAATTTTATTGGGGTCGACCGAGTGCCTGGATTGAGGGTAAAAGAATCTTTGATCAGCATTCAGTGCCTGTAATCATTCCGCATTGGCGCGTACAGGATATCGACATTTTGGATGACTGGAAAAGGGCGGAATTAATATTTAACCAATTTAAAGGAAAAGCATGACAGCTGAAAATAACTTTGCAACACCGCAAGAGGAATTTTGGGCAGGTCGCTTCGGCACTGAATACATTTCCCGGAACGAGAGTAGTCAGCTTCTGGCGTCAAATTTAAACTTTTTTACGAAGGCTCTTAAACAGGCCGGAAAAATTTCATCTTGTTTGGAGCTCGGAGCTAATATAGGAATGAATTTAAAGGCGCTTCAGCTTCTTTATCCTGGAATAAAACTTAAGGGGGTAGAAATCAACGCTGATGCTGCCAAATTACTTGGGGAGTTAATAAGCAAAAGTAATGTGTATGGAGGCTCAATATTCGAATATCCTATAATTGACAAAGTGGATTTATCGTTGATAAAAGGGGTCTTGATTCACATCAATCCAGAAATGCTGGGCGCTGTGTATGAAAAATTGTATCAAGCATCAAGTCGATTCATTCTTGTTTGTGAGTATTACAACCCTTCGCCTGTAGCAATCCCATATCGCGGCCATGCAGACAGACTCTTCAAACGAGACTTCGCTGGTGACATGTTGGATAAATATCCTGATCTTACCCTTATCGATTACGGCTTTGCCTATCACCGGGATACGGCTTTTCCGCAGGATGACATTACTTGGTTCTTAATGGAAAAGGATTTATAGCATGTTGAAATATTGTACACGTTGTGTTATGCCTCATACCAAGCCAGATCTTCATATCGACGATGAAGGTGTTTGCAATGCATGTCGTTCAATTGAGAAACGCAAAGAAATTGATTGGAATCTGCGAAAAAAAGAACTGTTTGAGTTGCTAGAAAAACATCGTTGGTATGGAAGTAACTGGGATTGCATTGTGCCTGTAAGTGGCGGAAAAGATAGCACCTATCAAGTCATACGCATGCTACAGTTGGGCCTCAATCCGCTTTGTATAACTTCGCATACCTGTGATCTTACCGATATCGGGCGTAAGAACATAGAAAATATTAAACGCCTTGGCGTTGATCATGTTGATTTCTCGCCTAACCCAATTGTCCGTGCAAAGCTGAATCGCATAGGATTGACAGAAGTAGGCGATATTTCGTGGGCAGAGCATGTTGGAATATTTACTATCCCCGTCCGGGCTGCAGTTCAGTTCAATGTGCCACTTCTTGTATGGGGCGAGAACTCACAAAATGAGTACGGTGGACCCGCAGCAGCGGCAGAAGGCAGTGTTTTAACTCGTCGATGGTTGGAGGAGTTTGGTGGTTTGCTTGGCATGCGAGTTTCTGACCTTTCCGAAACCTATGGAATTGAACCTAGGCACCTTTTGCCCTATCAATACCCGAGTGATGAGGAGTTGAAACGTGTTGGTGTTACGGGACTATTTCTTGGACACTACCTCCCTTGGGATGGTCTATCGAATGCCCTGATTGCACAGGCAAATGGATTTGTTACTTACGACCATCCTGTTGAAGGTTCAATGGTGAATTATGAGAATTTGGACAACTATCAAACTGGAATTCATGATTATTTCAAATTTTTGAAGTTTGGTTTTTCACGTACAACGGATATTGCGTGTTTGCATGTACGTCGTGATCGGATTACTCGTCAGGATGCTGTGGAGGTTGTGAAGGCACGCGATGGTAAATTCCCTTGGTCATACTTAGGCAAGCCACTTGAGGAGATCCTTGCGCCGCTGGATATGTCAGTGGATGAATTTACAAAGGTGTGTGACCGCTTCACAAACAAGAAAATATTTAAGCGTGATTCGGCGGGGAATCTGATTAAGGACAAGCATGGCAATCTGGAAAAGCTGAATTACGACAACGTATGAAGATAGCAGTCGTCAACTATGGTATGGGCAACCTGGGCTCGGTCCGCAGAGCATGCGAGGATATCGGTGTCGAGGTCATAGTGGCGAACGAGCCTGCAGCGCTCTGCGGCGCGAACAGGATCATCCTTCCCGGTGTCGGAGCGTTTGCCGAAGGTATGGAATGCTTGACCAATTCTGGTTGGGCATCCGCGTTGCGCGATGTTGTTATACAACAAGGTAAACCTCTGCTCGGTATTTGCCTAGGCATGCAAATGCTTGCAACGAGCGGGTACGAAGGCGGCGAAACCAAAGGGCTGAACTTTATTCCCGGCAAAGTCCAGCGGCTGGATGCGATAGGCTGCAATTTGCGCATCCCCCATGTTGGATGGAATGACGTGAGTTACCGTAAAGAGGATGTGCTGTTAAACGGCATACCGGATCTTTCGGATTTCTATTTTGTGCACAGCTATGCATTTGTTCCGGACAACCAAGAGCACTTGATCGCCACTACTTCATACGATTGCGCTGTGACTTCAGTCGTGCGGAATGGCAACATCTTTGGCTGTCAATTCCATCCGGAGAAAAGCTCAAAGGCAGGAAGACAACTGCTTAGGAATTTCATGAGTTACGTTCCATGTTAAAGATCCGCGTGATACCCACTTTGCTCTGGAAGGATTTTGGCTTAGTCAAAGGGGTCGGCTTTGATAGTTGGCGCAGGGTAGGTCCGGTTCTTCCCGCGATCAAAGTATATAACTCGCGCGATGTGGATGAACTAATCCTGGTCGATATCACTGCATCCATCGAGAATTACCCGCCGGATCATGATTCGGTCAGTGATTTTTCCGAAGAATGCTCTGTTCCATTTACCGTCGGCGGTGGCATAACGAATCTGCAGCAGATCGTTTCCCTGCTGCATGCCGGTGCGGATAAAGTCGCCATTAACAGCGTCGCCTATTCAGATCCTAACCTCGTTGAAACTGCGGCAAGCCGTTTCGGTGCACAGTGCGTGGTCGTCAGCATAGATGCGAAGAGGCATGCAGATGGCAGATATAGCTGCTATAGCCACGCCGCAACCATAGATACGACGAGGTTGCCCGTTGAGTGGGCCAAAGAAGTCGCGAGTCGCGGAGCGGGTGAAATACTGCTGACTTCGATCGACAGAGATGGGACGATGCTTGGCTATGATCTGGAGTTAATCGAGCAAGTTGCAAAGGCGGTAGACATTCCGGTCATTGCTTCGGGGGGTGCCGGAAATTATGAACACATGATCGAAGTGGTGAAAAATGCGGGCGCCTCGGCGGTTGCTGCTGCCAGCATCTTCCACTTCACCGAACAAACGCCTGCCGGTGCTAAGAATGCGATGCAAGCAGCAGGAATACCGGTGCGTCGAAATTTTGTGAGTGGCAGCAAAAAATGAATGTAGCTTTCCGCACCGATGCGACAAGCCAGATCGGCACCGGGCATTTCATGCGCTGCATGACGCTGGCCGATGCGCTGCGACAGCGCGGTGCGCGGATACGTTTCGTCAGTCGCGGTCTGCTTTCGCATTTGTGCGACATGCTGGCGACTAAAGGCATGGAATTTGTGCCATTAAACAGGGACGATGCAGAAAATACTTACGGTAATCTGGCGCATTCAAAGTGGCTGGGAGCCAGCCAGGCGCAGGATGCGAGTGACACCGCACAGGCGTTGCAGGATCAGTCGTGGGACTGGCTGGTCGTCGACCACTATGCGCTGGACGCCCGCTGGGAGAGCACCATGCGAGTCTCCGCCAGACAGATCATGGTCATCGACGATATTGCTGATCGTCAGCACGACTGTGATGTGCTGCTGGACCAAAACTACTACGTGGACATGGATACTCGCTACACCGGCAAGGTGGCCACGTCTTGCCAGTTGCTTCTGGGTCCGCGCTATGCCTTGTTGCGCGATGAATTTCGGAAATTGCGCGAACAAGTTAAACCGCGCACGGGCGAGGTCAAGCGCATCTTGGTGTTCTTTGGCGGAGTCGATGCAGGCAACTACACAGGCCTTGCAATTCAAGCATTGACGGAGCTGGGCGGCAAAGGAATAAATGTAGACGTGGTGATCGGCGCACAGCATCCGCACCGAGCACAAGTTGAAACAGCATGTGTTGAAAATGGCTTCATCTGCCATGTGCAAACCGATCGGATGGCCGAGCTGATGGCCGCGGCTGATTTGGCCATAGGTGCGGGTGGTTCGTCTACATGGGAGCGGTGTTGTTTGGGACTGCCCGCATTGAGTATCTGCGTTGCAAACAATCAGCGTAAACAGATTGATGATGCCGCAGTGGAGGGGCTGTTATATGCGCCATCAGGTGATGGCAATTTGAGCAGTATGCTCAAGATACATACGGCAGCACTGCTGGAGAGTCCGCCCTTGTTAAAGCTGATTTCAAATACCGCGATGAAGACGGTGGATGGAAGAGGAGCAATTCGTGTTGCCAGAGTTTTAGGCATGAGTGAAATTGAGATCAGGCGTGCCACCGATCTTGATTCGCAAAAATTGTTTGAATGGCGGAACCACCCGGCAATCAGATCGGTATCAAGAAACTCAGAGCCAATAAAATGGGAAATCCATCAATCATGGTTCGCAGCCGTGCTGGCAAACAAAGATAGGGTGCTACTTATTGGGTACATTAAAAATCAACCTGTTGGTGTAGTGCGCTTTGATAAGGAGGTCGATGTGGCCGAGGTTTCGATATATCTTCTACCGGAGGGTGGTTTTGCAGGGCAGGGGCGCGGTTTGCTGTTAAGCGCGGAACGGTGGCTGACGCTCAATCATCCCGAAATTAAACATATTCGAGCTGGTGTGCTTTGTAACAACCTGCCCTCGCAACAGTTGTTTCTAGGAGCAAACTATCGCTCCGATATTTTTTTCTACCTAAAGGAACTCGAAGGCTAACGATGAATGGCGAAATAAATATAGCAGGTAAATTGATTGGGCGTAATCATGCGCCATTCATTATTGCCGAGATGTCCGGCAACCATAACCAGTCGCTTGAGCGGGCCTTGGAAATTGTAGAGGCAGCTGCCAAGACTGGCGCACATGCGCTGAAAATCCAGACCTATACGCCGGATACGATGACAATTGATCTGGACGAGCGCGAGTTTCACATCAGCGACCCCAATAGCCTGTGGGTGGGCACCTCGCTCTACAAGCTTTATGGGGAAGCCTATACGCCGTGGGAATGGCACAAGCCG
>CXWL01032695.1_pt1 | contig 19424 bp, 18 predicted proteins | sample 590931 | NCBI WGS metagenome assembly CXWL01 (sample SAMEA3498368, study PRJEB10139) | groundwater metagenome | biome: water well; material: biofilm material | place: Germany | collected 2015-04-27 | reverse complement strand
AACGTGGGCGCCTGGTCGCCGAGGCTCGCTCGCGGCTCGCCTGGTCGAAGCGCCGGCCGTTCGACATCGGGCTGCGGGCGGCGATCGTCTACCAGGCGCAGCGCGAGGCTACGAAGGCCGCCTGCGTTCGGCTCCTCGATCCGGTTCGGCGCTCCCTCGCCGAGCTGGCGCGTCGCTCGCAGTTCGCGCACGACGACTTCTTCCTGCTGACCATCGATCAGGTTCCGGACGCGCTTTCGCATCCCGACTCACATGCCGAGGTGGTTGCCGAGCGGCGGGCGCGCGGCGACTTCCTGCAAGCCCGGGTGCCTCCATTCTGGTTCGAGGGGGAGATCCCGCATCCGGGAACCTGGCAGCTGCGAACCGACCTCCGCCGACCCGACGCCAATCGGCGACAGATCCAGGGCCTCGGGGTGTGCTCGGGGGTGGCCACGGGCACAGCCCACGTCGTCACCGATCCCGCCGATCCGGGCGGCCTCGAGCCCGGCGACATCCTGATCGCACCGATCACCGATCCGGCGTGGACGCCCCTGTTCCTGGCCGCCGCCGGTGTGGTCGTCGATGTCGGTGCCCACATGAGCCACGCCGCGATCGTGGCCCGCGAGCTCGGAATCCCGGCGGTGGTCAGTGCGACCGGTGCATCGCAGACGATCCCCGATGGAGCCCTCGTGACCGTCGATGGATCGTCTGGAACGGTGACGGTGCACGGCATCGAAGGTGAGATGAGCTAGCGGTGAGCTAGCGGGGGTCAACGCCAGGACGATTCGTCCGATGTGCCTCGTGTCACCACGCTGGGTTGCGATCCGTCGAAGTTGCTGTGCGATGCTCCGACGCCGCAGGGAGGTGGCACCGATGAGTCGAACCGCGACGATCGCCGAACCGAATCCGCCGACGGCCGAGCACTTCGACGTGTTGATCGTCGGCGCCGGGATCTCCGGGGTCGGAGGGGCCTACCACCTCACGCAGCAGTGCCCCGAGACGAGCTTCGTCATCCTCGAGACGTTCGAGAGCTTCGGCGGAACCTGGCTCACCCACACCTATCCGGGGATTCGTTCCGACAGCGACCTGTACACGTTCGGATACCGGTTCAAGCCGTGGACCGGTGCGCCGATCGCAACGGCCGCCGAGATCCTGAAGTACATGGGCGAGGTCATCGACGACAACGACCTCGGTCGGCACATTCGCTACGGCCATCACATCGCTGCCGCCAGCTGGTCGAGCGCCGCCAACCGGTGGACGATCGAGGGCACACGGACCGGCACCGGTGAGGCGTTTGCGATCACCGCTGACTTCTTGTGGATGTGCCAGGGGTACTACCGACATTCGGAGGGCTACACCCCGCAGTGGGCGGGCATGGAGCGCTACGCCGGCACCATCGTGCATCCGCAGACCTGGCCGGCGGATCTCGACTACGCCGGCAAGGACGTGATCGTGATCGGCTCGGGTGCAACCGCGGCCACGCTCGTGCCGGCGATCGCCGGCGACTGCAACCACGTCACCGTGCTGCAACGCTCACCCACGTACTTCTTCACGGGTCGCAACCAGAACGAACTGGCCGACACGCTGCGCGAGCTCGAGATCGATGAGACATGGATCCACGAGATCGTCCGCCGCAAGATATTGCACGATCAGCAGATGATCACCCGCCTGTCGTTCGAGCAGCCCGAATTCGTCGCCGCCGAACTGATCAACGGCGTGAAGGCGCTGTTGCCCGACGACTACGACGTCGCCACCCACTTCACGCCCCGGTACCGGCCTTGGCGTCAGCGGCTCGCGTTCGTCCCCGATGGCGATCTGTTCCAGGGGATCAGCTCGGGCAAGGCCTCGATGGTGACCGATGAGATCGAGACCTTCACCGAACGCGGCATCCGGTTGAGCTCCGGTGAGGAGCTCGCTGCCGACATCATCATCACCGCCACCGGCTTCAACCTCAGCGTGCTCGGCGACATCGAGTTCACCATCGACGACCAGCCGCTCGTGTTCTCCGACACCGTCAACTACCGCGGGATGATGTTCACCGGCGTGCCCAACATGCTGTGGGTGTTCGGCTACTTCCGGGCCAGTTGGACGCTGCGCGCCGATCTGATCGCCGACTTCGTCTGTCGCCTGCTGAACCACATGCGCGCCGAAGGCGCGACCAAGGTGACCGTGGCGTTGCGGCCAGAGGACGACGACATGCCCTTGTTGCCCTGGATCGACGAGGAGAACTTCAATCCCGGTTATCTCATGCGCGGCATGCACCTGTTGCCGAAGCGCGGCGACAAGCCGGAGTGGCAGCACACGCAGGACTACTGGACCGAGAAGGTTTCGTTGCCGGCGGCCAGGCTGGACGACGGCTGTCTCGTCTTCGAGGCAGCCGATGGAGGCGCGAAGCGCCGATGATCTGGCGCGGCCGATGTTGCGTCGCGAGCACCGAAGCCGACTGATGCGGGTAGCGTCAAGCCCATGGCTCGCCGACGGCGACTCATCTGTTGACAGGAAAGATTGCAATGACCACAGGTACCGTCAAGTTCTTCAACGCCGAAAAGGGTTTCGGCTTCATCTCTCGAGAGGGTGGCGCCGACGTGTTCGTCCACTTCTCCAACATCGAAGGCAGCGGGTACAAGTCGCTGAACGAAGGCGATGCCGTCGAGTTCGAGGTGGCGCCGGGCAAGAAGGGCGAAGAGGCCCAGAAGGTCCGCCGCATCTAGTTCCGCTCTGCTGATGGTCTGGGCGGCGGCCGGTTCGGCTCAGCGCGCCCAGACGATCGGCGTCCATCGCAGCAGGTCCGTGGTAGAGCCGTCGCCGTTCACGCGCGCGCCCATCACCTCGAACCGGATCAGCTGACCGGTCGCCACCGCGAGGCACTCGATGAGCGCGTGACGGAACTCGAGCATGTCGCCCTCGAATGCCGGGCCGAGGTGATCACAGCCGTCCCAAGCAACGACCGTCGCCAGGCCCGGCAGCAGTCGGGTCAGCGATGCTTGAGCAAGACCTTGCACGTGGCCGCCGTACACGAGTCGTCGCCCACCCGGCCCGAGGGTGTGATCGCGATGGACCGCAGCCTGGTTGAACGTGAGTCGCGCCAGGGGAGCGGCCAGGTCGATGTGATCGCGCAGCGGATCGGTGCGGTTCACCCCGATCGGCCACTCGACGGTCGCCAACGCGGACAGGTCCCACGGCGGCACGTTGCCGACCAGATCGACGAGCGGTGTCGGCTGCGATGGGCCAGGGATCTCGTCGGCGTGACCTGGCGAGCCCGCTGCCGGGATGAGCGCGCAACGCTCGTACTCGGCGACGGTTCCATGCCCTGAACGCGTCTCGATGCCCAGCCACACCTTGCCGCGATGCTGCCCGTCCTTCGGTGAGGCGTCGCGCAGGCCGAGCACAGTTGCCGTGGTCGTCAACGTTTCGCCGACCTCCACTGCACGAAGCACTCGTACCGAGCGGTAGTAGAGGTTGGCGATCGCCCGCCGCGTCGCGTTGGTGGTCTGGCCGATCGAGTACTGCATCACCAGCCCAGGATTGGCGAGGGCGTTAGTACCGCCGGCGGCGCGGTAGGCGCTTGCGTCGGCAGCGAACCGGTGCTGGTCGCCGGTGACGGACCGGTACAGCGCGTTGTCGGCCTCTGTGATCGTGACAGCTGGGAGCGGGGGGATCACGCCGCCAACCTCGAAGTCCTCGAACATCGGGCCGAGCTCATGGAGTTGGTTCATCGGTAGACCATCCTCGCGGGTTGACCGCCGCGCTGCCAACGTCGCCGGTTCACCCGAGTCTGCGGCCGTCACCCGAGTCGCCGGCCGTCACCCGAGTCGCTCGGGGATGCCCGAGTGAATCGGCGCACCCAGTTGGCCCCGAAACCCTCGGGTCGACGGGTCACGTGGCGGATTGGTCCGGTCGTCGCTTGGCCCTGATCACGACGAGCATCACTATCAGCAGGAGAGCTCCCGACACGAGCAGGATCAACGGCGCACCGACCGTGTCGCCGAACAGTTCACCGAGCGTCATCGGAAGAAAGACGAAGAGCCCGAGGACGCCCGCGCCGGTCATCACGAACTCGTGCCGGGCGGCGCCGGCAGCGATGAGCGAGATCGCCACCGCGAGCCCGATCACCGGGGCGACGTTGGGCCAGCTTTCGGCGGCAATCATCGGTCCAACGAGCATCGCCAACGAACCGAGCGGCAGCGCGGCGTACTTCGGTCGGATCACGTGGCCGACTCCCAAGACGAGCCACGCTGCGCCGATGGAGACCACGCTCACGCCGATGGCGCCGTCGCCGTCGATCAGCGCCATGACGCCCCCCGTGGCGATCAAGGCGCCGACGAACGTGGAGAGCTGCTGTGCCGGCCGGTCCTTGCCTTGCCACAACGCCAAGCTGCACGCCGTTACCGCGCAACCGATCGAGATGGCGACGCCCGGCCCGGTCCACTCGAGCGCATCGACGACCAGCACCCCCGTGAACCCGGCAAGCGCCCCGACAGCCAGCAGCCACACGAAGTTGCGCAGTCGCCATGTCACGGGCTCGTCGTCGGGCAAGAAGGCGCCTACCCCGAGCAACAGGGCGGTGACAGCCAACATGATCGTCAGGCGCGACCATGTGGCCAGGTCGTCCCAGTACTGCCCAACGAACACGACCATTCCGATCATCACCAGGCAGGCACCCACATAACCGATCGCCTCGGTGACTGCCGGCAGGCCACGTCGTTCGGGTGGCGCGGCACGTTCGGTCGAGGCCAGGTAGATCTTCTCGTTCGCCACGATTGCCTCGGCCGCCTCGGCCGTGAGCAGTCCGCTGGCGACGGCACGGGCGAGTGCCTCGGTGACCTGGAGCGAGGACATGTGCCACCTCCTGACGTAGATCTCGAACCTCATCGTCCGTCAAGATCGTCCGTCGAGGGCTTCTCGATGAACAGAGGCGAACGGCCCGACAACCTTGTACTGCCAGCAGAATGGGTGCTGTGACCGACGCTCCGACAGATCCGCCATCGAGCCCGAACGACGCGCTCGATGCCGACATCCGCCTACTCGGTCGCCTCCTCGGTGAGGTGATCGCCGAGCAGGCGGGTCCAGGTGTGTTCGAGCTGATCGAGGAACTACGTCGACGGTCCGTGTCGCAGCGCAGGACCGACGAAGGCCGAGGCGAACTCGCTGCGCTCGACGAGCTCCTCGTCGACATCGACCCGGCCACCGCCAACCACGTCATCCGCGGGTTCAGCTGGTTCGCGCTGCTCGCCAACATCGCCGAGGACGTGCACCACGCCCGCCGCCGCCGTCATCACCGCACCACCGGTTCGCCTGCCCAACCGGGAACCCTCGATCATGCCGTCGATGCGCTCACCGCAGCAGGGTTGAGCGGCGAGCAGGTCGCCGCCACGCTGGCCGGCGTCGAGGTGAGCCCCGTGCTCACTGCTCACCCCACGGAGGTGCGGCGCAAGACCATTCTCGACGCGCAACGTCGTATCGCCGACCTCTTGCAGCTCCGCGACCGGATGACGATGGACACCGTCGAGGCGGCCGCATGGGAACACGATGTCCGGCTCCAGGTGCTGATCTTGTGGCAGACCGCGCTGCTGCGGCTCTCGAAGTTGCGGGTGCGTGATGAGGTAGCCGAGACGCTTCGCTACTACGACCTCACCTTGTTCGACGAGCTCCCAGCCGTGCAGCGACGAGTACAGGATCGCGTCGATCGGCTGACGCCGCGGTCGGCTCGCCGGCTAGCGCCGGTCGTGCGGATGGGATCGTGGATCGGCGGTGATCGCGACGGCAATCCGTTCGTCACCGCCGAGGTGCTGCGGATGGCGGTCGATCAGCAGGCCACGACCGCCATCGGCCATCATCTCGAGGGATTGTTCCGATTGTCGCTCGATCTGTCGATGTCGTCCCGGCTCGTGTCGCCGACGGCTGAGCTGCTCGCCCTCGCCGAGGCCTCCGGCGACGACTCCCCGTTCCGGGCCGACGAGCCATATCGGCGCGCCCTACGCGGCATGCACAGCCGGCTGGCTGCGACGGCCGAGGAAGCCCTCGGAACAGCTCCGGCCCGCGCGTTGCTCACAAACGTGGGCCGCCGGCCCGCCCCTTATGGAGATGCGGATGAGCTGCTCCGCGATCTGAAAGTGGTGGACACCTCGTTACGCATGCACGGAGCAGGTGCGCTGGCCGACGCCCTCGTGACGCCGCTGTCTACTTCGGTGCAGATCTTCGGCTTTCACCTCTGCACCCTCGACCTGCGCCAGAACAGCGAGGTGAACGAATCCGTCGTCGACGAGCTTCTTCGCCACGCAGGCGTGGTCGACGCCTACACCTCGCTCGGCGAGGACGACAAGGTGCGGGTGCTGCGCGGCGAGTTGTCGACTCCTCGATCGTTGCTGAACCGCACCGTGGCATACAGCGACCTGGTTCGCACCGAGTTGGCCATCGTGGAAACGGCGGCCGACGCGATCGCCAGGATCGGCCCGCGGATCATCGGCCACTTCGTGATCTCGAAGTGTGAGTCGGTGAGCGATCTCCTGGAGGCCGCGGTGCTGTTGCGCGAAGGCGCTCTGTTCCGGCCGGGCCCCAACCCCCACCTCGCCGTCGACATCGTGCCTCTCTTCGAGACCATCGACGATCTCACCGGAGCGGCAGCCACGCTTGCCGCGCTGCTGGCGATTCCCGAGTACCGGACCTGGATCGGCACATCGCGGGGTGACAGGCAGGAGGTGATGTTGGGTTACTCCGACAGCAACAAGGACGGCGGCTACCTTGCCGCCAATTGGGCGCTCTATCGCGCCCAGGCCGAAATGGTGGACGTGAGCCAGGAGTCGGGCGTTCGGCTCCGCTTCTTCCATGGTCGTGGAGGGACGGTGGGTCGCGGTGGTGGCCCGAGCTACGACGCGATCCTCGCCCAGCCACCGGGCGCCGTGGACGGCACCTTCCGACTGACCGAGCAGGGCGAGGTGATCGCCGCTCGCTATGCAGATCGCGACCTAGCCCGGCGAAGCCTCGAAGCGCTCGTCTCGGCGGCGGCCGAGGCGACGATCTCAGGTCGCGCGAACGTCGCCACCGACACGGCCTTCGTCGATGCGATGGATGTTCTGGCCGCCCGGTCGCTCGACGCGTACCGCAACCTCGTGTACGGCACCCCCGACTTCGTCTCGTTCTTCCGCGCGCTCACACCGATCCGCGAGATCAGCGCGCTCAACATCGGCAGCCGTCCAGCGTCGCGTTCCGCGTCCGATCGCATCGAAGATCTCCGTGCCATCCCGTGGGTGTTCAGCTGGAGTCAGTGCCGCATCATGCTGCCCGGCTGGTACGGCGCTGGTACCGCGTTCGAGCAATGGACCCATGAGTCCGGAGGGTGTGGAGACGACCTGCTGCGACGGATGAACTCCGAATGGCCCTTCTTCCGTACGGTTCTGTCGAACATGGGCATGGTGCTCGCCAAGACCGACCTCGACATCGCCGCCCGCTACGCCGAACTGGTGCCCGACCGGGTGCTCGCCGAGAGCGTGCTCCGAACGATCGCTACCGAACACGCGCTGACCGTGTCCTGGGTCGAGCGGATCACCGAGGCCCCGCTGCTCGGCGACAACCCATCGCTGGCCCGCAGCATCCGCAACCGGTTCCCCTACCTCGATCCGCTTCATCACCTCCAGGTTGAGATGCTGCGGCGGCTGCGCGGTCGCGAAGTCGACGGCGACGGCGGCGGACCGGCCGACGAGCTCGTGGCCCGCGGCATCCAGCTCACCCTCAATGGGGTGGCTGCCGGTCTGAGGAACAGCGGCTGACCGCGATCCGAATCGCGGGGCCTTCACCCGAGCGCCGGTCGACGGCCTAATGTGCGCCGCGTGAAAGAACTCATCTACCACCGCATGCTCCTGCCAGCCGTCTCCCGCAACGCCGACCGGCCATGTGCCACGAACGCGGGCACCGGCGCAGTCACCACCTACGCACAGCACCTCGACCGAGTGACGCGTGCCATCGGCGGCCTCCAGGGGCTGGGCGTAGGTAGGGGTGACCGGTTCGCGGTGATGATGCTGAACTCGCCCGCCTACCTCGAGCTCTACCACGCGGCGTTCCTCGGCGGCGGTGTGGTGAACCCGCTCAACCTTCGGTTTGCGCCGAAGGAACTGGCCTACGTGCTGCGCGACTCCGGAACCAAGGTGTGCTTCGTCGACGCGATCTTCGCCAAGCTCATCGACGCCGTCAAAGCCGATGCCGGCCTCGAGCACGTCGTGCTCGTCGGTGGCGGCGACGCGCCCCACACGGTCACCTACGACGATCTGCTCGCCTCGGGTACGCCCGTGATCCCCGACGAGGGCGAGGAGACCGACCCGGTGGTGCTGATGTACACGGGCGGTACTACCGGCCTTCCCAAGGGCGTGCTGCTCGACCAGCGTTCCGAGATGCTCAACGCCTACCACGTGATGATGTCGCTGAAGCTCGCCAGCGACACCGTGAACCTCGTCCAGACGCCGATGTTCCATGCCGCCACCATGTTCAGCGTGCTCGGCGGACCAGCCATGGGGGCACACACCGTCGTGGTGCCGATGTTCGAGCCGACCGCAGTGATGAAGGCAGTGGAGACGTATCAGCCGAGCATCACCGTGATGGTGCCGACGATGATCGGGATGACGATGGCGCACCCCGAGTTTCGCCCCGAGGGCTTGGGCAGCTTCTCTGACCTCGTCTACGGCGCCTCACCGATGCCCCGGCCGTTGCTGGAAAAGATGTTGGCCCTCTACCCGCACATGAACATCTGGCAGGGATATGGCATGACCGAGAGCTCGAGTGTGCTCACCCTCCTCGGACCCGACGAGCACCGCGCCGGCAACCAGTACTTGCGCTCCGCCGGCATGCCCGCCCCAGGAGTGGTGCTGTCGATCCAGGACGACGCCGGCGCCTTGCTGCCGCCGGGCGAGACCGGCGAAGTGTGCGCCCGCGCCGGGAACTTCATGATCGAGTACTGGAACAAGCCCGACGCCACGGCCGAGGTCTTCCGCGACGGCTGGTACCACACCGGCGACGCCGGCTACCTCGACGAGTCCGGCTACCTCTACCTGGTCGACCGGGTGAAGGACATGATCGTCACCGGTGGCGAGAACGTGTACTCGGCGGAGGTGGAGAATGCGATCGCCACCCATCCGGCCGTCCTGCAGGTGGCAGTCATCGGGATTCCGAGCGAGCAGTGGGGTGAGACGGTACACGCGATCGTCGTGCTGCGCGATGGTGCCAGCGCCACCTCCGACGAGCTCATCGCCCACGCTCGTGAAGCCATTGCCGGTTACAAGATCCCCAAGAGCCTCGACTTCCGGACCGAGCCGCTACCGCTCTCTGGGGCGATGAAGGTCCTGAAGAAGGATCTCCGTGCGCCCTACTGGGAGGGGCACGACCGCAAGGTCGGATGAGCTCGAACGAAGTGGCACACCAACCCATGAACGGCGATCAAGCCATGCGCGCTCACTCCGCGACCATCCCCGCGCCTAGGTTCGCCAACCCGGCGTGGGTCACTCCGCCTGCCCTGTCGGCGGCGACCGTCGCGATCGTGACGTCGGCAGCGCTGCACACGCCGGACGACGATCGGTTCACCGCCGGCGACACGAGCTACCGGTTCATCGGCAGCGATCGACGTGACCTCGTGCTCGGGCACTGGAGCCCGAACTTCGACCGTGCCGCCGTCGCGATCGACCTCAACGTGGTTTATCCCATCGATCGTCTCCACGAGCTGGCCGCCAGTGGCGTGATCGGAGCTGTCGCCCCGCGGCACGTGTCGTTCGCCGGCAACCAACCCGACGACGTGGCGACGGTCCGGCTCGATTCGGGACCCGCCGCCGCGGCGGCGCTGCGCGCCGACGGAGTCGATGTGGTGTTGCTCACGCCGGTTTGACCGCTGTGCACGCGCACCGTGAGTGTGCTCGCCCATGTGTTCGAGGCCACCGGCATCGCCACGATCGTGTTGTCGTCTGTGCGGGAGATGGCCGAGAAGGTATCGCCGCCGCGGGCGCTGCATTGCGAGTTCCCCCTCGGCCGGCCGCTCGGCAGGCCGGGCGACGCTGCCTTCCAGCACGACGTGCTGGCGCGCGCCTTCGCCCTCCTCGGGGCGCCGTCGGGCCCGGTGCTGGTCGATCACCCCGAGGTGATCGAGGCCGACGAACAGCCCGTGGCGTGCGCGCTGCCGCCGCGCTTCGATCCGAACCTGCCTGCCGCCGTCGGCGAAGCGCATGGCATCCGCAAGGCCTACGACCGCGCCCTGGCCAGGCGCGGGGTGACATCGGTGGGGCGCGTCATCAACGCCGACGAGGTGCCGGCTGCGCTCGGAGTGCTGCACGACGTTGCCGAGGGAGCCGCGTGGGACGCGGCGGGGATCCCTGGGGGCAACACGACGGCTGTTTGTCACGACATCCGCACCTACTACGAGGAAGCCGCGCTCGAGCTCGTCGGCGGAACCTCGCCCGGTGGCCGCTCGCTCGAGGCGTGGTTCTTCGAGCGCACCGCGGCGGGCTCCACGATGCTCGCCGCGAGGGCCGCGATGCGCGACGCCGGCGCCAAGTTCCCGGTCTGGTTCTACATGGCACCTGGCCAGCGCTGAGCTGCTGCGCGCGAGCCGAGGCTCGTCGCCGAGTGGTCAGGGCTTCGGGGTGACGACGCCGTGTTCGATCATCGAGTCGGCCATCGCGATCGTCATCTCGCGCAGACCGCGTGGCGTCCACGACAGCTCGCTACGGATTCGCGTCGTGTCGAGGTTCTGGTGGACGCCGAGGTCGTTCAACCCCAGACGAGCGGTGCGATCCCACAGGGCGATCACACGCATCAGGAACCCCGGGAGATTGCTCGTCGGAACCTTGAAGCCACGGCCGTCGAAGTGCTCGGCGAGGATCCGCGCGACCGCACGCATCGAGTGGTTCTCCTGTGCGCAGATGTAGCGCTTCCCGGCCGCCATGGGAAAGGTCATCGCGGCCACGTGGGCCGACGCGACGTCGCGCACGTCGACCATCGCGAAGTTCAGGTCGGGAATTGCAGGGAAGTCGCGTTCGAGGATCTTCTTCACCAACTCTCCGGACGTACCCCAGTCGCTCGACAGCAGCGGGCCGAGCACGAGACCAGGGTTGATCGTGACCAGTTCGGTCCGGGCGTTGTCGCCCAAGGAGCCGATGAAGTCCCAGGCCGCACGCTCGGCCAAGGTCTTCGACTTCTCGTACGCTCCGATCCGCGGGTCGTCGACGTTCGACCATTCGCTCTCGTCGAACACCTGATCGCGATCGCGGCCGTAGAGAACGGCTGCCACCGACGACTTGAGCACCACTCGTTCCACCCCGGCCGAGTTGGCCGCGCCCAGCACGCGGAGCACCCCGTCACGAGCCGGAACGATGAGGTCGTCGTCGTTCTTCGGGGGAGTGCGCGGGATCGGGCTGGCCACGTGAAGCACGAAGCGGCAGCCGGCGACGGCGGCATCCCATCCGTTATCGGAGGTGAGATCGGCAGCGACGACCGCGAAGTCGTCGCCGACACGGTCACGCGCGGCATTCGACAGGTGCGGCAACAAGACCGCGGCGATCTCGCCCGTGCGACCCGTCGACCGTGCCGTACCGCGTACGCGGTAGCCGGCCTCGAGCAACCGCAGGATGCAGTGTTGGGCGATGAATCCGGTTGCGCCGGTGACGAGCACAGTGTCGGGCGCGGTATCCGTCATTCGTGGTTTCCTCGTGGTGGGATCGTGTTGGCGGGGTCGTGGATGAGCTGGTCAGTCGAACCAGTTGAGGGCGGCGCGCATCGTGGTCTCGAAGTCCTCGAAGCTGCCCTGGGCGCGTACCGACGCGATCAGCTGGGCGTCGGCGCCGACCAGCGTGCGCAACGGCGTGGCATCATCGGTGGCCGCGAGGATGATCGCATCGGCCACGAGTTGCGGGTCGGCCGGGGATGCGTCTCCATCGAGCGAGAGGAGGGCCGCGCGAAACCGCACGGCCCGCTCGTGGTAGGCGGATGCCTCCCATCCCGATGGTGTGACGCTGTTCGCGTGGAAGGCCGTGTCGAACCGGCCCGGCTCCACCAGCGCGACGCGCAAGCCGTACGTGGACACTTCGTAGTGCAGGGCTTCGGTCATCGCCTCGAGTGCGTGCTTGGAGGCCGCGTAGGCGCCTCCATATGGAACGGCGACGAATCCGGCGACGCTCGACACGTTCACGATCACGCCCGAGCCGCGCTGCCGCCACGTGGGGAGCACGGCGCGGATCACTCGCATCGGCCCGCGCACGTTGGTATCCAGCTGTCGATCGAGCAGCTCGTCGTCGACCAGCTCCATTGCCGACTGCACCTCGAATCCGGCGTTGTTGACCACGGCATCCAACTCGGCGGGATCGGCGATCGCGCTGGCGACGGATGCTTCGTCGGTTACGTCGAGCTGGCGGATCTCGATCGGGAGACCCTCGGCGGCGATGACTGCGCGCAGCCCGTCTCCCTTTGCAGGATTGCGCATCGTGGCGACTACCTCGTGGCCGGCTCGGGCGAAGCCGAGAGCGCTGAGCAACCCGAAGCCGCTGTTCGACCCGGTGATGAGGACCTTCATGAACGTCTCCTGTTCGATGGCGAGGCCAAGAGGTTCCAGGCCCCTTCGATGGTTTGGTCGGCCAGATCTGGCGGCAGTTCGGTTCCCCGGTCCCTGTAGGCGCGTGTCACGCCCACCAGGCCGCCGTACACCTGCGCAACCAGCAGCTGCGGGTCGCCCGCGCGCACGCTGCCGGCGCGCTGCCACTCGGCCAACAGCCCGGCCATCGACCGGTCGAGGTCGGTGGCGATGCCGCGGCTGCCGGCATCGAGGTAGGGACCGTGATGGTGGGTCTCGAGGAACGCGAACGCAGCCGGGTTGGCTGTGGCGAATCCGCACAGCCGTCGCCAGATGCCTTCGAAGATGAGCGCGGCCGGCTGGGTGCGGTCGAGCCCGTCGACCACGGCAGCGGCCAACGCCTGCTTCCATCGCTGGTAGAGGGCATTGACGACGCCCTCCTTGCCGGGGAAGTAGCGGTAGATCGTGCCGGCGCCCACCCCGGCGCGCTCGGCCACGAGGGGAACGGGCGTGGATCCGTAGCTGAGCGTCTCGAACAGGTCGAGGGCGGCGTCGAGGATGGCGGTGTCTTTCGGCATGCGGAATGAATGTTCATTCCGCAGCGGTCGCCGTGTCAAGTCCCTCGCCGATCAGGCGGGAGTCGGCCACTACCACGACGACGCGTTCAGGCCGAGCGGCGGTGCCCCGAAACGCCAGCGTGCCGGAACTGCCGGCGCTGATCGCGGGTGGCCCGGCGGGGGAAGCCGAACGGGTCGTCGGCGATGATGTGTTGGTCGTCGGCGACGAAGCGGTCGCAGCGCGGATCGTCGGGGAAGTAGCCATCGGCGTCGCCCCACACGATCTGGGCGACCTGCGGCAGCGGTTCGCCGCGCGGCGAGCGCCCGGCGTGGACGAACCACGCAGCCATGCGGGTGGGATCGTTGGCCAACCATTGGTCGGATACCGGTCGGACGATGAAAGGCGCCGCGCCCAGCCAGTGGCGCTGGTTGATGGGCAACGGTGAGCCGTTTCGGAACTGCTGGTACACGTGCGCGGTCAGTTGCATCGCGTGCACGGGGGACAGACCGGTGATCACGAACTCGGGCAGTCCCACCGCAGTGAGGCCGATGGTGTAGGTGAACGCGTGGTCGCCATCGGGTGGGCAGTGGCACGACACGTCGCTGCAATCGCCGAAGCCGAAGCCGACGGCGACCATGGCGAACCCGTTGCGCAGGATCTGATCGGTGGCGGCTGCTGCGGCTGCTGCGGCTGGGGCCGTTGCGGCGGCGATCGAAGCTGGGTGTCTGGTCATGACTTGCAGCATGACGGAGGGGTAAGACACGGTTGCTGAGGAGTGGTCCGGCCGGTCCGGCCGGTCCGGCCGGCTACTGCGCTGTGGCCGCCAGGCGGCCGACCAGGAACCGCCGGTCGCTGTCGTTGCACGGGCACTCGAGCGCCCGCCTGTAGCAGGCTGCGGCCGTTTCGCGCTCGCCCAACCGTCGCAAGAAGTCGGCGCGGGTGGCCCAGTACAAGTGCCAGCGTTCGATCGGCGTGCCGATCAGGTCCTCGAGCAGGGCGAGGCCGGCACCTGGTCCCTCGACCTCGGCCACGGCGATGGTCCGGTTCACCCGCACCACCGGAGTTGGCGATCGACGCTCGAGCATCTGGTAGAGCTGGGCGATCTGCGGCCAGTCGGTGTCGGCGGCGGTCTCCGCGATGCTGTGCAGGCAAGCGATGGCGGCCTGGATCTGATAGCTCCCCGGACGTCCCCGGCGGAGCACCGAATCGACGAGCCGGGCCGCCTCGACGGTCGCGGCACGATCCCAGGTAGTGCGATCCTGATCTGCCAGCAGCACCACGTTGCCGTGCTCGTCGAGGCGTGCCGCCCGTCGGGCATGTGCGGCCAGCATCAGTGCGAGCAGACCGATGCACTCCGAATCGTCGGGCATCAACGACATGAGCAGGCGACCGAGCCGGATCGCCTCTTCGGCGAGATCGATTCGCGACGTGGCGCTGCCGGTCGGGGCATGGTGCCCGGCCGTGAACACCGCGTAGATCGTGCCCAGCACCGGCTGAAGGCGATCGGGGAGCTCATGCTCCGGCGGCACCCGATACGGGATGTGCGCTTGGCTGATCTTCGTCTTGGCCCGGCTGATGCGCTGCCCGATGGTCGCGTCGGGCACCAGGAACACGGCGGCGATCTCGGCCGTGCTGAGCCCGCAGATCGTTCGCAACGCCAATGCGATCTGCGCCTCAGCGCCGAGTGCCGGATGACAGCACGTGAACAGCAGCCGCAAACGGTCGTCTCCATCGGTGGCCGCGGTGGATTCGGTTGAATCGTCGGTCAGCAGCCGCATCGCCTCCTGCTCCTTGGGCAAGCGCCTCGACTCGCGTCGGAACCGGTCGAGTGCCCGGTTCTTGGCCACGGTCGTCAGCCAGGCTCCCGGCCGGGCGGGTACGCCATCGCGCCGCCAGACCTCGGCGGCGACGACGATGGCGTCGTGCAGCGCGTCCTCGGCCCGGTCGATGTCGCCGGTCATGCGGATGAGGGTGGCCAGCACCTGGCCACCCTCGATCCGGATCAACTCATCGAGTGGATCGCTCAACTCCCTGCGGTGAAGTCGATGACGGGGCGAACCTCGACACGACCATGCCATGCTCCGGGGATCTGTGCGGCCCAGTTGATCGCCTCGTCGAGGTCCTTGCAGTCGATCAGGTAGAAGCCTCCGAGGGCCTCCTTCGTCTCGGCGAAGGGGCCGTCGGTGGTGATCACGTCGCCTCCCTTTGCCCCGCCGGTGACGTGCACGGTGGTGGCGGTGCCCGTGTCTTGCAGTGCTTCACCTCCGGCGATCACCCCCGCGGCTCCGGCGACCTCACCGAAGTGCATGTACTCGGCCATCACCGCGCCCCATTGCTCGGGGCTCGGCGCCGTCGTCGGCTCTGCGCTGTAGATCAGTGCTGCGTACCTTGGCATGGTTGCTCCTTTGTTCGTCCCCGGCTGATGCTCAGGTGGCGGGCTCCCGGCGGGGTGCTTCCGTTGCCGATCCGACGAACGGCGACCGCCGATTTCGACAGGATGACGGAAAAGTCTGACACGTGACGATGATGCGAGGGCCCGGCTGCAAAGTGCTTGCAAATGTTAGCAGACCGGGGTTATGCTTGCTCTTGCAAGCGCGCCCCCGTGCGCTCCTCGACCGAAAGGACAGAACAATGCCAACCATGCCAACCATGCCAACCATCTCGATGCCGACCCTGCCCAGCCTTCCCACCCTGCCGAGCCTGGCGCTGCCGACCCTGCCGACCCTGCCGGCGATCGACGCCAAGGACCTGTTCGAGAAGGCTGACGCCTTCCAGGCCAAGGCACTCGCCGCGGTCGAGAAGCTCACCGCCGACGCGATCAAGCGTCTGCCGGAACTTCCCGTCGCGCTGGCGGATCGTCTGTCCTCGTTGCCGTCGCTCGAGATCGTCCACGCCGAGGTGTTCAACCACGCCGGCAAGGTGCAGTCCGCCAATCGCGTGTTCGTGCGAAGGGTGCTGCTCGGCGAGGCCACGCCGAAGGTGGCCACGAAGGTGACCGCGAAGGTGACCACGGCGAAGGCCACGGCTCCCGCCGCCAAGAAGCCCGCCGCCAAGAAGCCCGTCGCCAAGACCGCGACCAACTGATCACCCCTCCGACCGGGCCGACCTCACGACGCAGTGACGGTCGGCTCGGTCGCGCTTCGGCCGTTGCCGTCGATGGCCCGTCACCCGCGACCTGGTGGTGATGGCACCCGGCTGGCCCGTCTTCGGCCCGTAGCCGGGCGCGGTTGCTCGGCTACGGTTCCCGAGCCATGTCGTTCCGATTTGCCACACGCACCAGGGGGCTCCGCTCGTCGGCGATCCGCGACCTGCTGAAGGTGACGGAGATGGCCGACATGCTTTCGCTCGCCGGCGGGCTGCCCACACCGCAGAGCTTCCCGCTCGACGACCTGCGCCGCGAGGCCGACCGGCTGCTCGGGGAGTACGGGCCGACCGTGGTGCAGTACTCGGCCACCGATGGCGTGCTCGACCTCCGTCGTTGGATCGCCGATCACTACTCCGCCGAGCTCGGCCGCACGATCGCCGTGGAGGGCGAGATCATCGTCACCCACGGTTCGCAGCAGGCCCTCGATCTGCTCGCCAAGGTGCTAATCGACCCGGGTGACGTGGTCGTCACCGAATCGCCCGCCTACCTCGGTGCCGTGCAATCGCTCGAGTTGTTCGAACCTCGCTTCGAGGTGATCCCCGGCGACGAGCACGGAATGCGGGTGGAGATCTTGGCCGATCGGCTGGCGGCCGGGCTGCGGCCGAAGGCGATCTACGTGGTGCCGAACTTCCACAACCCCTCCGGCGCCACGATGTCGTTGGACCGGCGTCGGCTGCTGGCGGCACTCGCCGATCAACATGAGCTGCTGGTGATCGAGGACGACCCGTACGGAGCCATCCGTTTCGCCGGTGCGCCCCTTCCACCGATCGCCAGTTTCACGCCTCGGGCGATCTACCTGAGCACGTTCTCCAAGATCGTCGCTCCCGGGTTCCGTGTCGGGTGGATGATCGGGCCGCCCGAGGTGATGGCGTGGGTGGCTCGCGCCAAGCAGGCCGCCGATCTGCACACGTCGACCTTCGCCCAGCAGTTGCTCGTCAACGTGGTGGCACAGCCGGGCTGGCTCGACGCGCAGAAGGCTCGGATCATCCCGATGTACCGCCAACGATGCGTCGCCCTCGCCGATGCTCTCGAGCAGTCGCTCGGAGACCGGATCTCGTTCCACCGGCCCGAGGGTGGGATGTTCCTGTGGACCGAGTTCGCGGGCATCGCCGACACAAAGGTGCTGCTCGAGCGGGCGCTCGCCCGTGGCGTCGCGTTCGTGCCGGGGAGCGCGTTCACGATCGCTCAGGAGCCAGACGGCAAGGCGAGGTTCTCGTACTCCACGCTCGCGCTCGATCAGTTCGGCGAAGCCGCGGCGCGACTCGCCGCTGCCGTCGACGACCTCGCCTGACAGTGCGAATGGGCGGGCCGATCAGCGCGGAACGTCACCGGCGATGGTGACCCGCTCCATGCGGCGGTGCGCCGGCCAGAAGTCGCTCGTGGCGAAGTGCTGGGTGCACCGGTTGTCCCACATCGCGATGGAATCGACCTGCCATCGGAAACGGCATTGCACGTTGGGGTTCGACACAGCGCGCTCGAGGTGTTCGAGGATGTCGTCGCTCTCGGGTGGCGAGACCCCGTCGATCTCGGTGACGAAGGCGCGGTTGGTGTAGATCGACCTCCGGCCGGTCTCCGGATGGGTACGTACCACCGGGTGATGAACGACCGGGTACTTCTCGCGCATCTCGGCCTGCTTGTCGGGCGCCACGCGACGCCCGAAGACGCGGGTGTAGTCGTGGCTGGCGGTGAGGCTCTCGATGCGGCTCTTCCACTCGTCGGGCAACGAGTCGTAGGCGGCCTCCGTGTTCGCCCAGCACGTGTCACCACCGACCGGGGGGATGACGCGGGCCCTGAGGATCGATCCGAGCGACGGCGCCACGCGCCACGTGACGTCGCTGTGCCATGTCTCGGCCGCGTACGGCTTGTCCGCCGTCGACTCGACCACCACGATCTCCGGGTGCTCCGCCATGTCACGCGCGAATGGATGCAGCTCGAGGTCGCCCCATCGGCGGCCGAAGGCGATGTGGTCATCGACCGGGAGGTGCTGGTCGCGGAAGAACAGCACCTTGTGCTCCAAGAACGCTGCCCGCAGTTCGGCCAGGTCGTCGTCGGTGATCTTGCCGAGGTCGATGTCGCAAACCTCGGCACCGATCACGGCGGTGAGAGGTCGTACTTCCAGACTCATCGCGGCCCCCAGGATGTGATGTGCGGTACGCATCGTAGGCGAGGCGATGAATAGGGTGATCACAGCCGCGACGCGGCGCACCGACGAAGGGGGCAACGTGGGCGTTTCACTCACGAAGGATTCGATCGATCTCGGCATCGTGGTCAGCGACGCCACCGCCGCGCTGGGCTTCTACCGCGACCTGCTCGGCTTCGAATCCGACGGCGAGATGCCGATGCCAGGTGGCGGCACGATGCACCGGTTGAGGTGCGGCACGAGCGTGATCAAGTTGGTGAGCCCCGGTGCTGCGCCCGCCGCCAAGGCCCCGCCGGGTGGCATCGCCGGCGCGTACGGCTACCGGTACTGGACGATCTCGGTGTCGAACATCACCGAGATCACCGCGGCGTGCGCTGCGGCCGGTGTCACGGTGGTGATGCCGGTGCGCGAGTTCCGGCCCGGTCTCACCATCGCCATCGTCGAGGATCCCGACGGCAACTGGGTCGAGTTCCTGCAAACCTGAGCGCCATGGCGGTCGTATCGTTCACCCAGCAGCTGCTCCGCCTCGCCGACGCAGCGCCCCACCGTGCGGCCATCACATGCGGCCACGATTCGGTCTCACGCCGTGAGCTGGTTCAGCGAGTCGACGATCTCGCGGTCGAGCTCCACGACCGCGGCGTGTCCGCCGGTGAGATGGTCACGATCGCGTTGCCCAACTCGGTCGAGTGGTTCGTCGCCTTCGCTGCCGCGTGGCGTCTCGGCGCGATCCCGCAGCCGATCTCGGCCCGTCTTCCGGCGCGCGAGATCGAGGCCATCCTCGGCCTCGCCGATCCGCGGGCGGTGGTCGGCGTTCCCGAGGGCTCCGTGCCCGGTCGTGTCTGCGTGCCCGAGGGGCATGTTGCGCCACGCGCTGCCGGCGCCCGCGTCGCCGCGCTCGGCGACCCGGTGTCGCCGGCCTGGAAGGCGCCGACGTCGGGAGGCTCCACCGGCCGGCCGAAGCTCATCGTGTCGGGCGACCCGGCGCTGCTCGACACCGATGACCCGCCACAGCTGCTCCTCGGCACCGACGGCTGCCTCGTGATGCCCGGGCCGTTGTATCACAA